>ERZ791903.10-NODE-10-length-343125-cov-16.905929_pt1 | contig 343125 bp, 269 predicted proteins | sample MGYA00510148_ERZ791903 | MGnify/ENA primary metagenome ERZ791903 (study PRJEB30046, sample SAMN00792080) | human gut metagenome | study: EMG produced TPA metagenomics assembly of the A metagenome-wide association study of gut microbiota in type 2... | reverse complement strand
TGTATGAAACCGCTCGCAGTGTGGATGATTTCGTTGCATCTATACCTGTGGATTTGATGCAACAGCTGATAGATATCTCTATCAGTGACTGTAAGGCTGGAAAAGGAATTCGGCATGAACAGATAGCTTCCTATATAAATGAGCAAATGGGATGGGAATAACTTGGTCCCCCGCTGCAACAGATGATTTCCTTTCTATTCTGAAAAAAGTAGATGAACTTTTTGGAAAAATGATTGCCATAAAGGTTTCCAATAAAATACAACTTCATATAGGATTATTATCTTCATTCCCGCAAATAGGAGTACGTGATGCCATTTTTTCGACAGCAGACAGAGATGTCCGCTATTTAATCAATACTCCCAATCTTATTTATTATGCAATAGAGCAGGAGGAGATTTATATTATTTCGATATGTGATTCCCGCCAATCTCCGGAAACTATACGTCAAAGAATCTCTGGACTGTTACGTCAATATAAATAGTTTGTTTTTATATACTAAAAATCTTTTCTTTAGTTGATGCCGAGCGTACCCATAAAATATTTATGGGATATCGGAAGTTTGACTTTGGGCTATACTCTCCCCTTAGTTTTCTAGCCTCAAGTATAGCCAGCTAAATCCTAATGTAATATCCTATACGGAAGGTGTTTTCATTATTGTTTTTAGCACATTAATAATTTCTTTCTTTCGTTTTAGTTTGTATTCGTGAGATACAGTCTCTTGAGCCGGATAAGAATCATGTTCACCATAAATTGATGGAGGTTTTTCATTGAGAAAGGCAATGTCCAGTCTCCTTTGTATGTCTTGTGCTTTCAGTGCGAGTTATATTCTTGTGATGCTGGTTATTGATATCATGATTTGGGAAGGACTGAATTTGTGTTGGGATTGTTTGAGAGACAGATTCATAAAAGTTAGGAATATGTTAACTATAAAAATATTCTTTAGCAGGGAATGAAGATTGAAAAATTGCGTTCTTGATTTTTTATTATAAACCTATAAATATCTAAGTTATGAAAATAGCTGCATTACTGACCGGACGCGGAAACAATACGTTAAAAGATAAAAATGTGTTACCAGTTTTAGGCAAGCCTTTACTGTATTACCCTGCTATGGCTGCAAAGACTTGCAATTTAATAACAGATTTTTATGTGAGTAGCGATGATGAGAAAATTTTAAAAGCAGCATCAGACTGTGGTTATAAAAAAATTGTTCGTCCGGTGGAACTGGCAGCGCCAACATCTCAACATGTAGATGCAATAAGGCATGCTTTAGGAGTGATGAAACAGGATGGGGTAGAACCTGATATTCTTGTTGTTTTATTGGCAAATTCGGGTATTGTAAAAACTGAATGGATTGAAGAGTCAATAACGCAACTTTTAAAAGATGAAGCCTTGTCAGCTTCAGTACCTGTTTTGTTGGAAATGGATAATCATCCCTATCGTTCAAAGCGTCTTCGTGAGGACGGCTGTTTAGATACGTGGTTTGATTTTAGAGGGAAAAATATTTCAACTAACCGTCAGGATCTGCCCATGAATTTTGTCTTATGTCATAACTTCTGGACATTGAATTTGAAAAACTCTTTGTATTCCTCAACAGAGGGACAACAACCTTGGACATTTATGGGTAGCAATATTAAGCCTATTGTTGTGAAAGAAAGTTTTGATGTCCATGATGAAGATGATATTAGACGTACGGAAAAATGGTTACAGGAAGAGGGGATTAAGTATTAATTAATAATGATAGGTGATATGAAAACTTATTTGGTGACAGGTGCAGCGGGGTTTATAGGTGCTGCTATAGCAGATGCTTTATTGAAGTTGGGAAATAGCGTGGTCACGATTGATAACCTTTCAACTGGTAGAGAGGATATCATACCGCAAGGGTGTATATTCATTAAAGGGAATGACTATGATATAGAAATTATAAAACAATTGGATAAATATCGTTTTGATTCAATTATTCATATAGCCGGGCAAAGTAGCGGTGAAATTTCTTTTGAAAAGCCTGTGTATGATTTACAAACGAATACCCAATCGACATTGATGTTGTTGGATTATGCAAAAAGGACAGGATGTAAGGAGTTTATCTTTGCCAGTTCCATGTCTGTATATGGTGATCATGAAATATCTTTGGTTTCTGAGGATACTTTGGCAGTTCCCAAATCTTTTTATGCTGTGGGAAAGCTTGCCAGTGAAAATTATATGCGGATTTATAGTTCAATGTATGGTATAAAGTGTACAGCGTTACGCTTTTTCAATGTTTATGGTGCTGGTCAGAATATGGATAATCTAAAGCAGGGAATGGCGAGCATTTATTTGGCTTTGGCTTTAAGAGAACATCATATTACAGTGAAAGGTTCGAAAGACCGCTTTCGGGATTTTGTTTATATTGATGATATTGTGGATGCCGTACAGAAAACTATGAATCGGACGAAAGGTGAACTTTTTGAAGTGTATAATGTGGCTAATTGTAAAAAGATTCATGTGCATGAAATTGTAGATATCATAGAAAAATCTCTTCCTTTTACAGTTACTCATGAGTATATCGAAGGAACTCCGGGCGATCAAATGGGAGTATATGGAAAAAATGACAAGATTAGGAAAGATTTAGGGTGGGAGGCTCAAGTTTCATTCGAAGAAGGTATGCAGCGGATGATATGCTGGGCTTTAATTGAAAAATAACGATATTAGTGGGTGAGCAAAATTATTCATCATCTCGGATAGCTAAAAATACAGTAGCTCTGTATATAAGGTCATTCATATCAATGTTGATAGCCTTATATACTTCGAGACTTTTGTTGAAAGCTCTTGGAATAGATGATTTTGGTATTTACAATGTAGTGGGTGGAGTTGTAATGCTGTTTTCTTTTTTAAATTCAACTTTGGCCGTTTCTTCTCAGCGTTTTTTGAATTATGAAATGGGTAAGGGGAATTATACAGGTATAAATGAAGTTTTTTGTACTTCTGTCAATATTCAGTTATTGATTGCCATAATAATATTTATCATGGGAGAAGCATCGGGCTTATACTTGTTATATCATTATCTATCTATACCGCAAGAGCGTATGTTTGCAGCGTTTTGGGTATTGCAGTTTAGTATATTAACCCTTATAGTTAATATACTTAGTGTCCCATATAATGCTTTCATTATTGCAAAAGAAGATATGAAGTCTTTTGCTTATATTGATATTTTAGGTTCTATATTAAAACTCTCAGCTGTTTTTGCTGTAATTACATTTGTAGGGGATAGGCTTATTTTCTATGCTTTGTTGATATTATTGGTGCAAATTATAATCAGATTTATATATTCTTTCTATTGTAATCATAAATATGCTGAGGTGAAATATCATTTTTGTAGAAATGATAAATTGATGAAGGAAATGTTGTCATTCTCTTCATGGACTTCATTAAGTGGAATTACATCTTTACTGAATAACTATGGTATAGGTATTTTGTATAATATGTTTTATGGAGTTGCTGTAAATGCAGCTATCGGAATTTCGAATCAGATTCACGCAGCTGTATGGACATTGTTGGGGAATTTCACTACTTCGTTTAATCCTCAAATTACGAAGAATTATGCAAGTGGAGATTGGAATAGAGTAAAACAACTTCATTTTACTGGTGCCAAATTATCATTTTTCCTAATGTCATTGCTTTCAGTGCCCATAATATTGAATACTAAACATCTTTTAGGTTTGTGGTTAATTGATGTTCCACCTTATACAGATGTATTTACACAAATTATACTGTGCATTGCATTGATTTCATCTTTAACATCGACTTCCAATACATTAGTGCGTTCGACAGGTAAGATAAAAAGTTATGAGCTCATATTGAATGGAATTATTGTTTTCTTCTTTTTTCTTTCATTTATTTGTTTTAGATTACATTTCCCGTTGTATGTGCCATATTTAATGTTGCTTTTTTCTTCCGTAACCCTAAGCTTTTTCGAAGGATATAGGAGCTGTAAATGTATAGGTATCTCATGTAGAAGATACTTTTATTCAGTACATTTCAGGATGTTATTATCGTTTTTTATAGGTCTTTCTGTGGTTTCTTTCTTCCCGTTAGAAACGGAGGGTATCATATATTTATTGGTGCGGTTATTATACGCTGTTATTGTAATTGCTTTGTGTGAATATCTTATAGGGTTCAATAATCGGGAGAGAAATTTTCTGAAACAAACAGTTTCCAAAATATGGCATAAATTTTTCTGATACAAAATGAAGAAGAGTATAATTTTCTGTCAAGCGTCAGCTAAGGTTGCATCGGTGTTGAACTGCTATGAACGAGAGTTAAGCAAACAAAGATCAGTTCAAATAGTAATACGCAATGTTCCAAATTTGGTAAAGTTCTTTAAGTCTTTAAATCTAAAGGCTGAAGTATTATATTTTGACAGGCTTTATCCAAGGAAATTTCGTATACGAGGAATAACGAAAAGAGTAAAAAATGATCTGTGTTCATTGGGAATTAATGACAAAGATGATGTCAGCGTTTTTTTTACAGATATATCTGACGACTTATTTATGGGGTTGTATCTCAGATATCTAAAAAAATATGTTCCGATTCATATACTCAGCCATTTGGAGATAAGTGAGTGGGGGGAAAAAAGGCAACCAATCTTTTTACGTCAGTCTATTCCTTTTAAATTAAGAATAAAGGAGTGCATTTTTTCTTGGCTATATGGTTATTCATTCAGATATTCTTTGGAAGACCATTGGACTATTGTATTGAACTTTCAAAAATATCACTATCCACAATTAGATTGTAGTGATAAATCAATTGTAGATAAGTATAAGGTTAATGTTTTGAAAGGAGATGCTAAAAATGTGATATTCTATACGGAACCATATCGTAATAAATTCCAAACAAAAGAAAATTATGATATGATGAATGTTAAGATAGTAGAAGAACTTCATAAAATGGGGTATAAAGTTTGGGTGAAAGGACACCCGAGTTTAGGATGTCATCCGGAAGTCTTGCAAATTTGTGATAATGAAGTTCCCTCATACATTCCTTCTGAATATTTGGATATTACATCCTTTGAATTTGCTATAGGTTTTGTTTCTACATCATTATGTTCTGCATCAGAGGAAATCAAATCTTATAGTGTACTTCCTATGTGTGAGATTATTGATGAGAGAGAAAAAAAATTTTGGGTTAAGTATTTAAGTGAAATGAAAGGAAGCAAAGTTGTTTTTCTTAATGATTTTATTTCTATAACAGCATAGTTTATATTTAATGGATATGGTAGAAACAATAACGCATAATGAACAGATTTATGGAATAATTATTTCCAAGGATTATACAAAAGAGGGCATTGATTTTTTTACACCGGATAGTTTTTCACAGCAAATGGGGTATATGAATCGTCCTCAGGGGTATATTATAGCACCGCATGTACATAATCTTGTTACTCGGAAAGTTGAATTGACTCAGGAAGTCTTAATAGTAAAGAGAGGTAAGATACGTGTTGACTTTTATGATGATATGCAAGCTTATTTGGAAAGTAGAATTATAACGGCGGGGGATATTATTTTACTAGCTCATGGTGGGCATGGTTTTGAGATCTTGGAGCAGGCAGAAATCATTGAGGTGAAACAAGGACCATATTGTGGTGAACGGGACAAGATTCGTTTCCAACCGGTAGATAGAGATAAAGTAATTATAAAATAGACGAATTATTATGGATAAATTTATTCCGGTTTGCGAACCTTATTTGAATGGAAATGAACTGACATATGTGACGGATGCTGTGAAAACAGGGTGGATATCATCTGCCGGTAAGTATGTGACGGAATTTGAACAGCAATTTTCAGAATATTGCGGATGTAAATATGGAGTGGCTGTTTGTAATGGTACGGTGGCTCTACATCTGGCTTTAGTCGCACTTGGCATTGGAAAAGGAGATGAAGTAATACTTCCTACTTATACAATGATTGCTTCTGCATTTGCAATTTGTTATACGGGTGCAAAACCTGTTTTCGTAGATGCGGATAAAGACAGCTGGAATATTGATATCAATAAGATAGAAGAAAAGATTACGGAGCGGACAAAAGCGATTATGCCGGTTCACATCTATGGCAAAATGTGTGATATGGATGCTATTACAAAAATAGCCCGAGAACACAATCTTTATATTGTAGAGGATGCTGCTGAAGCTCATGGAGCCATTTATAAAGGAAGTAAAGCCGGTTCTTTTTCTGATATTGCTGCTTTTAGTTTTTTTGCCAATAAAAATATAACTACCGGTGAAGGTGGTATGGTTGTTACCAATAATGAAAATATATATAAACAGGCAAAATATTATAAGAATGTTTGTTTTCCTACTGCTGGCGGCAGGAATTATACTCATGATAATATAGGTTTTAATTATCGTATGAGTAATCTTGTTGCCGCCATAGGACTGGCTCAAGTGGAAAAGGCGGATGAATATCGTGCTTTGCGTATTCGGAATAATGGAATTTATAGAGAATTGTTGGCAAAGATTCCCGGTCTTCAGATGCAGGCATTACCGGAAAAAGATTGTCTGGATGTCTGTTGGATGAATACTGTGATTGTTGATTCTCACTTGTATTGCCATACTCGTGATGAATTGATTATGTATCTGAGAGACAAAGGAATAGATACCCGTCTTTTGTTTAATGGCATGCACAATCAAAAAGCAATGAAAGATTATGGTTGTGATTGTTCTGGTACATACCCTGTATCTGATTGGTTAACGGCTAATGGCTTTTATTTGCCATCGGCCAGTAATTTGCAACAGGCTGATATTGAATATATTTGTAAATGTATTTTGGATTTCCATTTGAGTTAAGATGAATATAGGGGTCTGGATTGGTTCCGCTGTAAATCCTCAAATGGGAGGCGGATATTCTTATATAGCAAAACTGATTCACGAAATAGACAATCACTCGTTTCCGAATGATATCTGTATCAAGTTCTTAAGTAGATATGATGGCTGGCGTTTAAATAATGAGGTGATTGTTCTTTCTTTATTGCCGGCATGTGTTCGTAGGTGGATGTTGAAGCTGGATTGTTGTGGCTTGCTTTCGCGGGTTGAGTGGAAATTACAGCGTATTATAGGAATTAAGAAACTACTGAAGAAAAAAGATATTAAGCTCATCTATTATTTGACCCAAGGGGAATGCCTTTTTCCGGATTTCCCTTTTGTTGCTACCAATTGGGATATAGGGCATTGTAGCACCTATGCCTTTCCGGAGTTGGTTTATAATAATAATTTCTACTTTAGGAATAAATTTTATACGGAGGTACTTCCTAAAGCTCTGTTAGTGCTTTGTGAATCTGAAACAGGGAAACAGGAGTTATTGGATTATACAACTGTGGGAAAGCATAAAATTAGGATTGTTCCCATGTTTGCAGGTAATGTCAGTACCTTAAAAATCAGTGAATCTACTTCCTATTTGACATTATGCAATTTAGGTATTGAAAAAGAGAAATATTTCTTTTACCCAGCCCAGTTTTGGGCTCATAAGAATCATTATAATCTTTTACAGGCATTTCATTCTTTCCGGCAGATTCATGAAGGATATAAATTGGTTCTTTGTGGTTCGGACAAAGGAAATCTTTCTTATGTGAAAGATTGTTGTGAAAAACTGAATTTAGTTGAGGATGTAATCTTTTTGGGATTTGTGTCTGAGGAGGTACTTTACACTTTGTATAAGTATTGTGTTTCTTTTATCATGGCATCGCATTTTGGACCTACCAATATGCCGCCTATTGAAGCAATGGAGATTGGATGCCCTGTTATTTGTTCCGATTTAGGTGGGCATAGAGAAATAATGGGAGATTCTGCCATTTATTTTGATTCTTTTAGTCCTGATTCTATATTACAAGCTATGGAAGAGATTATATCTCGTCGGGATTATTATTTGGGAAAGGTGCAAAATCAACGTTCGGTAACAAAATTTAATGTCTTGCATGCTATCAATGCTTTGGAACAATGTTTATTGGAAGCTGTTGAGATTCGCTCAAATTGGAATTAATTGAAATTTTATTTTTATGAAACATATCGCACTCATCACCGGCATCACCGGTCAGGACGGCTCTTTCCTTGCCGAATTTCTTCTTGAAAAAGGATACGAAGTACATGGAACCATTCGTCGTTCTTCAGTAGATTATCGTGAACGCATTGCCCATCTTGAAGGCACTCCAAACTTCCATTTGCATTATGCCGATTTGGGAGATTCCATGAGCATCATGCAGATTATCGGCAAGATACGTCCTACGGAAGTTTATAACTTGGCTGCACAGAGTCATGTTCAGGTCAGCTTTGATGCGCCGGAGTTTACGGCAGACGTGGATGCCACAGGCGTATTACGTGTGCTGGAAGCCGTTCGTCAGAGTGGATTGACGGAAACCTGTAAGGTGTATCAGGCTTCCACTTCGGAACTCTATGGCAAGGTGGAAGAAGTTCCGCAGAACGAGAACACGCCTTTTCATCCTTATAGTCCGTATGCGGTGGCAAAGCTCTATGGCTATTGGATTGTGAAGGAATATCGTGAGGCTTATAATATGTTTTGTTGTTCGGGTATTCTCTTTAACCATGAGAGTGAGCGCCGGGGCGAAACATTCGTTACACGAAAGATAACTTTGGCTGCTGCCCGTATTGCACAAGGTAAACAGGACAAACTGTATTTGGGTAATTTGTCTTCATTGCGCGATTGGGGCTATGCTAAAGACTATGTGGAATGTATGTGGCTTATTCTGCAAAACAAGACTCCGGAAGATTTCGTGATAGCCACAGGTGAGCAACATTCGGTTCGGGAGTTTTGTCAGTTGGCCTTCCACTACGCAGGTATCGAACTGGAGTTCCGGGGCGAAGGGCTTGAAGAAAAAGGCATAGACAAAGCTACGGGACGTGTGCTGATAGAGGTGTCGGAGGATTTCTATCGCCCTACGGATGTGGTGAACCTTTGGGGAGATCCCACTAAAGCCCGTAAGGAGTTGGGATGGAATCCGATGAAAACTTCGTTTGAAGAGTTGGTAAGTATCATGATGAAACATGATATGGAAAAGGTGGCAGTGGAGCGCGTTGCAGGACATATCCGTACCAATCTTGCGGAGTATTTGGAAAAGGGGATTGTGAAATAAGTTGCGGGATACAAATTTGATTATTGCAAGTACCACTTGGTATGTTTTTTCTCTCTTATCAAAGAGAATGTGTATTTTGTGAAATATATCACAAATAATCATGCTGCCGGTCAATATATTATATAAGCCTAAACCACCTTTGTTCGAAGCTCGGGGCCACGCCCTGAGACGTGGTCGAGCAGTGAATGATGATAGGCGTGACGGTTCTCATCGGCCTATGCAGGAGCTGAGACCGAATACTCCTGCCAGTGCTGTGGCTACCGCTACAATAGATTTGAGGATGATACCCCATACTGATTTTGATTTTGCGCTCATGTGATTTTAGTGTTTAATGATTAATACTTGATTTGGTATTTCTTCTCACTGTTGGCATTAGCCCAGCGGGTTTTCCTCCTCACCGTTGTCGGGAGGGGTTCCTCCTGATGAACTGCTGTCATCAACGTTATATTGGGAAGTCTCTTTCAGTTGACCTTCCAAATTGATTTGAGCATTGCTCAACTCTCCTGTGGCGCGTGCCCGGAGTTTCAGCCCCTTGACGTTGTCGGCGAGGGAGAATTCGGCGGCTGAGGCTGCACCTTTCTTGCTGACGATGCCTACGGAGAATATGGCGAGATCGTCCAGTTTGACGTTCTTGCCATCCAGAATGAGTTCTTTGATGCATGAAATCATATCGGCAAGCACTCCTTTGATAACTCCGGCGGAGTAGGGAGTGTTGTGGTTTGCCATGTGTTTGGCAAGAGTTTCGATATTGAAGGTTTCTTCAATTACGGGGCGGGCGTACCAAAGTCCTTTCAAAGGGCTTTTCTCACCTGTCATCTGATACTTTTTGTAACGAATCATTGTTTTGGTTTTTTGAGTTATTAACAATCGGTTTACTATCTCTTTGTGATCACGATGCGAAGATATGACACCGCACAGGAGGGTTTGTCACTTTCTGTATGTTAGGGTCTGTTAGCGTTCGTTATAGGTGGAAATAGTTGCTTAGATGTGAAGATATTTCCGTATCTTTGTTCTGTAAGAACTAATGAACTCAAAAGATATGGAGATTTTTAAAATACGTACCTATGGGCGGACGGAACTCGCTCAACTTTATTGTCCGGCCCTTTGTCCTCAAGCCGCTTTTCGTAAACTGAACCAGTGGATAGATTTCCATCCCACCTTGCGGCATGAACTCCATGCATTGGTTCCTTCGGACAGGGTGCGGACATATACACCGGCACAGGTGCGGCTGATTGTTGAGGCACTGGGAGAGCCGGATGTTTAGTTGAGAACTGAAGGCAGAGCGTGAGCAGCCGGGATGCGTAATGTCCGGTTTAGGATTCCTAAAGGTCAACTCTGTGATTGTAAAGTTTAACTCTGCGATTGTAAAGTTCAACTTTGGAAACCTAAAGCAGACCTTTACAGTTGTAAGATTTCTAACTTTCAGGTTTTTCCGTATATCTTCCCATGACATAGAGGTTAGCCTGTATCTCATCGCCAGTGAGTTCCACCATTCGGTAGCCCCGCTTGCCGCCTGAGCGCATGGATTCGAAACCTTCCTGTTTCAGCACCATGCCTATTTTGACGGGACTCAGCTTTTGGCGGATGCCGGAGTTGATGCGGCAGAGTATCTGGGAGTTGGTGATGAACATACATTTCTCGCCCGGCATGGGACGGCGGTAATGGGTCAATATCAGTTCCTGTTCCAGACAGGGAATTTCGAAATGCCTGTTGTGCAGGTTCAGGGCTTCAATCTCTTTGTCTTCCAGCCAGTAATGGTATCCGTTTTGCAGTAGGGCGTATGCTTGGGAGTAAACCCCGGCATAGTCCACCGGAAAGTCATAAGGGCTGTCGATATTCTCCACTTCAAAGGGGAGCCAACGGCGGTTTCCGGTGGGGTCGGCGAGGAAGTGAGTGTTGTTGCTGGTTCCGCAAAAGCTGGCTATGTGGTCGCGGTGTTCCTTGTAATGCGCATATGCGGCGCGCTCGTTGACTACCTTCATGGTGGTAAGCGCCTTTATCTGGTTCACCTCTTGCGTTTCCATTTCGTCCAGTTCCTCCAGGCACACAATGGCAAATTCGGCAAGGGTGAGGAGGTCGTCTTTGGTGATGCGGCGGGCGTTGGACTTCAGATAGAAGTAGCGGCGCAGTTCGGGTGAAAGCAGATTGTTGAGCCAAGTGGTTTTATAGATGCCTTGCCGGCCGGTCAGCACCAATATTTCATGGTTCACCACTTCCTTGTCGAAGAGGGCGGCAACCATTCCCACCAGCCATTTCTTGAAGTAGTAGGCAAAGGGAATGGTGTTGTTCCGGACGTGTACGTGGGTGGCAAGTTGCGCGATGTAATCGGTGGTTCCGTCCCAGGGTGGCAGGTTCTTAAAATATTGCTCGAAGGGGTTGAAGGTATCAACAAATTCCGAATCGAGCACTGCCCGTATGTGGGCGGCCTGTCCCGGTTTCGCTTCTTTGCACATACGGCACCACAGGGTATTGACGTAGCGGTCTGTGAGTTCTTCGTACTTCCCGCCGCTTCCGGCTGTCAGCACCTCGCACTTGCCGGTTACGGTGTTCTTGCGAAAAGATGCCTGACCGTTGAGAAACTGTTCGATGTCTGCCACCGATGCCATAAACTCCTGCCGTTCATCATTGTTTTGCGACTTGCGGAGTGGAGGAAGAGAGAGGCTGCCATGCTCTTCGATGTTGAGGTAGCAGGAGGCGAAAATGCCTGTCACGTCGCCATTGTAGTCGGCAAAACGTTCTGTTGCCCATTGGGTGGCTACGTTCTGTGCCACTCCGTAGGCGTTGAGCAGATAGCCCATGCGCATGATATATTCGTTGTGGTGATGTTCCGCATATTCCACACCTTCATCCGCAAGGCGACGGCAGGCAGCGTCAATCACTCTTTGCAGACGGCGGTGGTTTTTGGCAGATGCCGGGCTATGCTTGGGCGCAGCAGTTTCTGCATTCCGGCTGAAAGGTACGGCATCGGGATTGAAAAACAGATGCTCGTCGTGTGCAAGTCCGCTTAGGCGGGTGGCATTTTTGCATTTCAGGTCACATTCAAGTCCTGTGAGACGGGTGTAGTACTCGTTAATGACGGTAAAAGTGTGGGTGTGGAGCCGGTGGTTTTTCTCGCAGTTGTCGGTAAGTCCGGTGTATCGGCAGAGTAACCGGATACCATGTCCGCTGATGGTGACATATTGCAGCAAGGTGTGCTTGTCGGCTTTAAGCAGTTCCAAACACTGTTCCATGCGTTCGGGCGGCACGTGGTCTATGTCTACCGGACAGATTCCTGTCCACTCGCTGATGTTTGCTTTCTGTTTTCCGCCTTCGAAGCGCACGCTGACGGCAAAGCAGGGGCAGGATGCTTTTTCGCGTGCAGCGGCGGTGACTTGTTTTTGCTCCAGATAATAGCGATGCTTTTCGGTGTGTTCGATCACCGCCTGATTGTCGCGGAGAAGGCTGATGATTGTTTTCAGGGGAACCTCTATCGGGCAGGTGTCCGCATAACCTTTAAAAAGACTGACTAAAATATTTTCCATTGTCATTTGTATGAATTTTAAATAATGGCTGTAAAGGTGGGGATAATAACCGGAACTTTATGGCTGCGTGTTTTCCTCATGTGGAAAACATGAGACCGATATTTAACTGAAATTAACTTCGCTGGCTTGAGTTGTTACGCACGACTATTTAATAATTACGTTTTAAAAACGATAAACAATGAAGCAAAATTTCGCTCCCAATGCCGAATTGGGAGAACTCCTGGCCTTGTTGCAGGAAACGGTGCAGGTGTGTGGCAAGCATCTTACGGATCGTGTCATTTGCCAGTGCACCGGCATGAGTAGTAAAACTTATACTGCTTTAAAAGGGGCTCCGTTTCAAACCTCTTGCCGTACTATACAGTGATATGTTTCTACTTGGACGAACTTATCGCCCGAAAAGACTCTGATACCCTGCGTATTGTACTGAAAGAACTGTACGAACGTCTCAAACTGGATTATTGCAACAGGTAGTGCCTTGACACCCTGGCATCGCTCTTGCAGAACTTTTCTTTATGTGCACGCATGAAGAATACATGTTTGAGACTTGGATAAAAAAACTCTCTCCTGCGCGCGTGAGGGAAAGTTATACAAGGGTGGTGACAGGGTGTCACAAACTACTATTCTTTGAGTGTTAAATTATTGAATATCAGATAAAAATGAAAATATCAGTAGTAACTGTTTGCTACAATGCTGCGGACACGATTGAAAAGACCATGCTGTCCGTACTTAATCAGACGTATCATGACATAGAGTATATTATTATTGATGGCGGCAGCACTGATGGCACTGTTGAAATTATCCGGAAATATGCTGACAGAATTGCGTACTGGGTGAGCGAACCGGACAAGGGGATTTATGATGCGATGAATAAGGGGATAAAGGTGGCGACGGGGGAGTGGATTAATTTTATGAATGCGGGGGATGAGTTTGTAGACGAAGGCGTTATAGAAAAGCTTTTTCAGAATAGGACTATTGATACGGTTGGAGTTGTGTTTGGAGATACACTGTTTATACATAAGAGCAAACAGAAAATTGTAAAATTTGGTGATGATCCACATCATAAAATAATGCCTTCTTGTCATCAGTCTATTTTTTGTAGAAGAATTCTTCTTGCTAGAATTCTTTTCGATTTAAGATATAAAATAGCAGCTGATTATAATCTTTTTTTCCAATTAAGACAAATGGACATAGAATTTCAATATGTTCAATTGGTGGTGGCTGTCTATGATGCAGCTAATGGTATTTCCAGCAGAAATGAGTGGAGTACACAAAAAGAAATGCTTAAGATAGAAAGTCGGTCATTGGTGTACTTTATAAGAGTCTGTTTATTAGGACTAAAGCTGTGTGTAAAAAAAGTATTAATAATATTGAAGATGAAAAAATGAAAAAGGTAATGTTGGTTTTCGGAACTCGTCCTGAAGCTATAAAAATGGCTCCACTTGTCAAAGCGTTTCAAAAAGAGTTTGACAAATTTCAAACAATAGTTTGTGTTACGGGGCAGCATCGCGAAATGTTGGATCAGGTATTGGGTATTTTTGACATAAAACCGGATTATGACTTGAATATCATGAAACAAGGGCAAGATTTATATGATGTTACATCACGTGTACTACTTGGAATGCGCGATGTACTTAAGAAAGTCCGACCGGATATTGTTTTGGTGCATGGAGATACGACAACTTCTACAGCCGCAGCCTTAGCTGCTTTTTATCAGCAGATTCCTGTGGGACATGTAGAAGCGGGGTTGCGTACCCATAATATTTATAGTCCGTGGCCTGAGGAGATGAACCGACAAATAACTGGGAGAATCGCTACTTATCATTTTTCGCCCACGCCGTTGAGCCGGCAAAATCTTTTAGCTGAAGGATTAAGAGAGGAAGCTGTTATGGTGACAGGTAATACTGTGATTGATGCCCTCTATATGGTAGTGGATAAAATCAAGAGCGACAAAATATTGGATGCAAAGTTAGAGGATACATTGAATCAAGCAGGTTATAATGTGAACCGTCTGTCTAATGGGAAGAAATTGGTGTTGATTACTGGGCATCGTCGGGAGAACTTCGGTGATGGTTTTATTTCCATGTGTACGGCAATCAAGGATTTGGCGCAGGAATATCCAGATGTGGATTTTGTATATCCCATGCATCTCAATCCTAATGTGCGTAAGCCTATTCATGAGGTGTTTGGTGAAAATCTGTCTGGTTTGAGTAATATGTTCTTTATTGAACCGTTGGAATATTTATCTTTTATTTATTTGATGGAGAAGTCTGCGATTGTGTTGACTGATAGTGGTGGAATACAGGAAGAGGCTCCGGGGCTGGGGAAGCCTGTGCTTGTGATGCGTGATACCACGGAACGCCCAGAGGCGTTAGAAGCTGGTACGGTAAAATTGGTAGGTACGAATTATGAAAAAATAGTGAATGAGGTATCTGCGTTGCTGGATGATAGCACCTATTATGATAAAATGAGTAGAGCTGTGAATCCTTACGGGGATGGTAAGGCTTGTCAACGAATATGTGACATATTATCATATTAGTTATATGTTTATTTATTATAGTAGTGTACTAATATGTTTTATCGCAACATTCTTCAAAGATAAGAAAATAAAACTCTTTATCTTAGTGGGGTTAATGATATTCTTGTGTGCGGGATACATGTGTGGTACAGATTGGCGTAGTTATGAATTTGCTTATAATCATTCTTCTTTGTCAACAGTTAACCAAGAAATATTTGAAATAGGATATAGCTATTTACAAGCAATATGTCATACATTAGGAATAAATTTTTGGATTTTTCATATTGCGTTAAAATCAATAGTTTTTTTTTCATTATGTTATTTTGTGAAAGTATTTAAACAAAATCTTTTTTTATTTTGGTTTTTATTTCTTCCAGACATGGGATTTTATCTTTTCATTGATTGTCCTTTTCGGAATTTATTAGCAGCAGGAGGATTTTTTTTGGCGATAAATCTATTTTTAAAAAGGAAATTCATAATTTTCTTTTTTATAACAATTTTACTTGCTCAAGTGCATTCAAGTGCTTATTTCTTAATAATCATATATTTATTTTCTAACCTTCGTGCAAAAAATAGATACATCATTTTATTTTTTATTTTATCAAATATTTTGGCATATCGACTAGATCTGATTACTGATTATATATTATTTCCATTGTTGGGAATTGATGGTTATTTGGGAGAACGAGTAAGAACTTATTTTATACAAGATGAAGTCTGGAACTCGTCTGTTAATTTAGGTACGATTTATAGAATTATATGTTTCATTATTGTATTGTATAATCGTAAGCAGATAGAAAGTAGTTCTGTTTATGGGAGGTATATATTTAATTTGGCCATATTGTTTTTTATGATTTACCCTTTTGGTATGTCAATGAAAATGATTCAGAGATTTCTATTTTATACCATGCCTTTCTTTATTGTTTCGATTGAAATTATTTTCCATGATATAAAACTATTGTCTATGTCGTTACATAAAAGGCTATTGTTCATGATATTTTTCTTTTGGGGAATGCTTGTAGTATACAAAAATGTAACACATGATTATCGATATATTCCATATACAAATTATTTTGAGTACATAGGAGGTCATCCTTCTTATTCATATCGTAGTTCTTATAATATACAAAATTCGCCTTATGATGCAAATTAATGTAGCCTTTTGTAATCGCCCATCATATGATAATCCATTAGGTGGTGATGCAATACAAATGTTGAAAACTAAAGAATGGTTGGAAATCTTATACGGAATACATATTTCTATTATAACGCATCCTAATGAGTTGACTGTAAATTTTAATATAGTACATGTGTTTAATTTTGCTACTTATGAAATAACTAATGGCTTTGTGGAAAAGGCCCATCAGTTGGGAATCCCTATTATATCATCATGTATTTATTGGGATTACTCTTATTCTATTCCTCCTTTGCATTATTTTATGGGTTATCCTTCACATATAGGGAAATTTTCCGTATTGTTTTATCGCTTTCTTTATAAAAATGTTACTGCTTTTTTAAAGAGGCCTAGAGGTGTTTCACGAGAATTTAAAAAATATACACAAAAGTTTATTGATTATTCTCATTTTATATTGCCAAATTCTATTGAAGAAGGAAATCTACTTTTAGATTTTGCAGGAATAAAAAAAGCAGATAAAATACGCGTTGTTTATAATGGTGTTGAACTTAAAGATACTCAAATATTACCTCCTGAATTATTTTTCTCTAAATACAAGTTGCCAAAAGATTATATTTTGCAAGTAGGAAGAATTGAATATCTTAAAAATCAGCTTAATTTGCTTTATGCACTTCGAGAACATATAAATATACCGATTGTGTTTATTGGGCAAATTAGCGATGCTAAATATGGAAAAAGATTACATGAAATAGCTCAAAAACGCGGAAATGTATTTTTCTTAAATAAAGTTCCGCATGACGAAATAGCTTCTTTCTATCACTATGCAGCTTTACATGTATTACTTTCCCTAAGAGAATCTCCAGGCTTGGTTAGTATGGAAGCTGCTGCGCAGGGATGTCCTATCGTTATTTCAACAAGTGAATATCTTCCTAAAAAAACTTATTTTTCTAAAGCACCTTATGTTGTAGATCCCTTGGATATATCTGTCATTGAACAAGTACTTTTACAAGCTTATCAGGAACGAAAAAAGTTTGATTTGAATATAAAAGATTTTTCATGGTCAAATGTTGCTGCACAAACCTATGATGTCTATAAAGAAGTAATGGATAAAACTTATTGAATATATGATTTCTGTATGTATGGCTACTTATAACGGTGGTCAATATTTAAAGGCACAAATTGATAGTATCTTGAATCAATTATCGGTAAATGATGAGTTAGTTATTTCTGATGATCATTCTACAGATAATACATGTGCAATTATAAAACAATATAATGACTCGCGGGTAAAATTGGTATTAAATGAATTAACAAAAGGTGTAACTCATAATTTTGAAAATGCTCTTTTACATTCAAATGGTGATATAATATTTCTTGCTGATCAAGATGATATTTGGTTGCCCACTAAAATAAAGGAATTAAGTCAATTTTTACTTCATGGAGATTACGATGTTGTAACTGGGAATTGTGCTTTGACTGACTCTAAGCTAAATGTACTTCAGTCGGAATATTATACAACGCAATCTCCATTAGATAAAAGTGTGTGTGGTAACTTTGTAAAAAATTTGTGGCTTGGTAGTTGTATGGCTTTTAAGCGTAAAGTGCTCCTTGCAACTCTTCCTTTTCCAAAGAAAATGGCGACACATGATTTATGGATTGCGTTATACAGTCAATTACATTTTAAATGCGGTTATTATCCAAAAGTTCTTCAACTTTATAGAAGACATGACAATACAGTGTCTTTTGCCGGAAGTAAAAGTACTAATAAACTTTCTTATAAAATAAGTTATCGCCTTTATTTGGTTTATTGGTTATTAGTTCGTAGTGGTATAAAAGTATGGAAGTAGCAAATCGTATCTCATTTATAGACCAGCTCAAAGGGATCACTATTTTGTTAGTGGTAATAGGACATTTAATAGAGCATAATGCCGGTAGGGATAATTTTTTGTGGACTTTTATTTATTCTTTTCACATGCCATTATTTATGTTTATCAGTGGCTATTTGGCTTACGTGACATTCAGGATGGAACGGTTTAATTTTTTTAATGTAGTTCTGTATCTCGGCAAAAAATGCAGGACGTTGTTACTTCCGTTTTTGACGTGGGGAATTCTGATTCCTTTTTTCTTATTGCGGAATATCGATAAAAGTTTCGGCATGTATGTTTATGACTACATATACCATTGGGGAGGGGGGCTGTGGTTCTTTGCTACTCTGTTTATTTTGTCAGTTTTGTTTGTTTTATATAAAGGCGGGGAACGTATATTGCCGAAACAAAACATGTTTTGGGATACTTTAATCTTGTGTATACTTGGTGCCTTTGTTGTTTTAATATATAAATGTTTTACCTTTCCCCATGTGCTTGAGATATTCTCTGAGGGACTAAGGTCGACCATTAGTTATTTTATCTTTTATTTCGCGGGCGTGCTGGTTGGCAAGTATAAGTGGTTAGATGTGTTTTTTACGAATAAGAAAATATTTTCTGCACTGTTGCCTTTATTTATTGTATTGTTGTCTCAGTTTACTTATGATATGTCTTCAATATTCAATCAAGCGATGAAAGTTGTGTTGGCATGTTTGGCTATATCGTGTATGGGTTACATTGTGACCCATATTACATGGAATAAGCGCATAGATGATGTGGTGCAATGTTTCGGTCGGGAATCTTTATCTATTTATGTGACCCATAATGGCCCTTTTGCCTTTATGCTTTTCCTAAAAGATGTCCTACCGCTTTCAGATGCAAATAATTTGTACTCCATATTTTTATTTCTTCTTATTAGCTTATTCATTTCTTGGATTGCCGTCGGTATAAAGAAAGTATTATCCTTATCGTCGGTATTGTCTTTTTTGTTGTATGGAAAGAAATTGTATTTGAAAGAAAATAAAAAGTAATATAGTAATCAGAATGTTATGAACATCTATTTTGTTAATCCCCCTTTTAAAGCAGAGTTTGGTAAATTTTCTAGAGAATCGCGCAGCCCTGCCATTACGAAAAGCGGTGCCTTATACTACCCTTTATGGCTGATATATGCTGCATTATACTCTCAAAAGCATGGACATAAGGTACATTTTTTGGATGCTCCTGCCAAACAGTTGAATGAAAAGCAGTCATTAGAAATTATTCAGAAAGAAAATAATGAAAGAACATTGTTCGTACTTGATACGAGCACGCCTTCCATAAAAAGTGACGTGGCTTTTGCCGAAAGATTGAAGAAGTTATATCCTTCTTCTTTTGTCATTTTGGTAGGTACGCATCCTTCTGCTTGTCCGGAGGAAACGTTAGATTATTCTCTTGCTGTGGATGCCATAGCCATTGGTGAGTATGATTGTATCATAAATGAACTAGCAGATTCATTACAAGCTGGTACAGAACTTCAAACAGTTCGTGGATTATGTATACGTACTGAAAAAGGGGTTATTCGTACCGAAAAAATGCCACCTATGAAGGATTTGGATGAGTTGCCATTCGCTTCACAATTCATCAAAGAATATTTGGACGAAAAAGATTATTTTTTTGCAGCGGCAACTTATCCGTCTATCCAAATATTTACAGGGCGTGGGTGTCCGTTTCGTTGCAATTTTTGTGTCTATCCACAGACTATGCATGGACATGCTTTCCGTGCTCGCTCTGCAGAGAATGTGGTTGCTGAGTTTGAGTATATTGCAGCAAACTTTCCAGATGTGAAAGAGGTGGTGATAGAAGACGACACTTTTACGGCTAATAAGAAACGTGTATTGGATATTTGTCGGTTGCTAATAGAAAAGAAACTTTACAAGCGGCTAAAATGGTTGTGTAACGCACGTGTAAATTTGGATTTGGAAACTATGCGTACCATGAAAAAGGCGGGATGTCGTTTGATTATTCCTGGCATAGAGAGTGGGAGCCAGCAAATTCTAGATAATATAAAGAAGGGAACAAAAGTAGAACAGTTTTATGAGTATGTAGCAAATGCCAAGAAGGCAGGTTTATTGATTCATGCTTGTTATATGGTAGGTAATGAGGGAGAGACTAAAGATACCATGAATGAAACTTTACAATTGGCTTTGAGATTGAATACGGATACTGCACAGTTTTTTCCCTTAATACCCTATCCGGGCACAGAAGCCTATCAATGGGCAAAAGATAACAATTATATAGAGACTGACTATGCAAAATACTGTCTGCCGGATGGTACGCATAATACGGTACTTTCCACTCCAGAACTTACAGCTGAAGATATGATAACTTTTTGTAATATGGCCCGTAAAAGATATTATCTACGCATTGGCTATATTCTTCATCGTCTGCGTGTAGGTTTGTCTAATCCTTCGGACTTAAAACGTTCTATTAAGGCTTTTGGAAAATTAAAGCATTATCTATTTAGCAGTAAGTAATCAGTTTTTTATGAATGAGACTGTTTCTGTCATTATGCCTGTTTATAATGCAGAAAAATATATAGCATTTGCTATTGATTCTGTCTTGGCGCAAAGCTATTCAAATTGGGAACTACTGATTGTAGATGATTGTTCTACTGATTTATCGGTTTCCCTTGTTAGTAATTACGTAAAAAAGGATGACAGAGTTCATCTTTTTCATACAGATAAGCCTTCTGGATCTCCTTGCGAGCCCCGCAATATCGGTATAAGATATGCACGAGGTCGATACATTGCTTTTTTAGACAGTGACGATATGTGGCTGCCTAATAAATTGGAAGAACAGTTGAAGATGTTTGAGGGTGGAAAGATTGCTATCGTGTATTCTAATTATGAGAAAATAAGTGAGGAAGGAGTACGGGCTGAGAGAATCGTAACAGCGCCATTGTTGGTTTCTTACAGAGATTTATTAAAAGGGAATGTGATAGGTAATCTGACTGGAGTCTATGATGTGAAGAAAGTAGGTAAGGTATATTGCCAAAATATACATCATGAAGATTATGTATTGTGGTTGTCTATCTTGAGAAAAGGATATATAGCAAAAAATACAAATACGGTTCATGCACTATATAGAGTGAGAAAGCAATCTGTCTCTGCTAACAAATTGACTGTTATTTCTTGGCAATGGCATATTTACAGGAATGTAGAGAAGATCGGTTTTTTTAGTACCTGTTATTATTTTGCACATTATGCTTGGTATGCATTGTTGAAAAGCAAAAAATAAGATATGAATTACAAGATTATTGATACGCAGAAAATTATCGATTATATAGCTTCTTTTTATGGTGCTGTTTCGGTAGATGATATTATTCAAAGTTCCGGTGCTGACAAATTGCGTGTGTATCCTGCCTTATTCGAGTTGGAACAAAATGGTTTCCTCGAAGTAGTGGAGCGTGAAGAACTCGGAGCACCATTGGTGGTACGTAGGCGGAGAGATGCTTCACAAGTGTAGTATGACATTATGTGATGCAGTGTGATACTGGTAAATGACGGGTAACAGCGGTTACTTTGTTTTAGGCGCAGCCGAAATCGCTTTTTAGAAGTGGTTTCGGCTGTTTTTATTATCAATTATTTCGGTGATTAGAAAAATGTATATTTGCATATAAAATTCCATTCCGAAAACATATAATAATATAATAGTACCGCAAATGGCTGATAAGCAAAATGTACTTCCCGATAATTATGATAATTGGCGGAAAGAGGTTATTTCATTGATAGAAAGTTCCAAACTGAAGGCTATATTTAGTGTAAATGCGGAACTGCTCGCTTTATATTGGAAAATAGGCAATGATATTCTAATTAAACAAAGAGAACAAGGTTGGGGGACAAAAGTCATTAGACAGTTGTCAAAAGGCCTAGCAAAGCGTTTCTGACTAAGGGTCAATTTTCTGTCTTATTTTAGTCCTCCAAATTGTATTTTAGCTTTTGATATTTGCGAATTGTTTCCCGTTGAAGGCTTTCAAGTGTGCTGATCTCTATGGATAGTTGGCGGAGCTTGGGATTAGCCTCTTTGAGAATTCGTGCTGTTTTATAATCATAGATTTCCGGTACTATTTCTCCGTTTCTTTTACATTCGTTCAGTAGGTAGGAAGCGCAGGCAATATAATGCTCTTTGAGGGCTTTGCGTCTTTTTTCGAGTAGCGGGCGGTAAGCTTTATCCTCATTGTATATGCGTTGATAGAAACCGTCTAAGGCTACTTTGCGGTCTTTTTTTTGTTCCGTATTGGTGGCTCTTTTGTATAAAGAATCGAGGGTGATATACTCCGGGTAGGATTTCAGTAGTGTTTCAACTTCTTTTTTAGTCTTTTCATAGGCCAATCTCTGAGGTTCCAGTTCTTCAGGCTTTATGGTAGTGGCAAGTTGTACCAGCCGGGGTTCTTGATTGAAGTTTGTAATTTTGTAGAGTTTTTTGCAATACTCAATGTACTTTTCTGTTATTTCCCAATTGTACTGCAAAGTCTTTTCTTGCAAATCAGTCTGTATGTTTGCCAGTGCATTTTCTAATTGAGCGATTTCAATTTGTAGCGAATCTGTCTTGGAAAGGGACTGTGCTGTTATCGGCAATAGGCAGCAAAGAGTAAAGACCGTTGATAGAATGTTTCTTTTCATGATATTAGATGTTTGGGTTAGTAATGAAGGCAAATATAAATTCTTTACTTTATAATTCCAATAATTCCTTTGGTTTTTTGAAGGATAAGCTGTGCGGGTGTTTTTATAGTCTGTCTAGCAACGGGCCTGAGAGGTTTATTATCTTTTTGTTATTAAAACAATCTGCCTTTTAATTATTTGCAAAGATACGATATTTAAGTCGTTTAATTTTTGTGCTCAATCTCATTTTTCTTCGTATCTTTGTGCTCCAAATAATTAACACCTCTGTTTCTATGCAAGAAAAGATTATTATTCTTGATTTCGGTTCACAGACCACGCAGCTTATCGGTCGTCGTGTTCGCGAGCTGAATGTATATTGCGAAATTGTGCCTTACAACAAATTTCCCCAGGGAGATGAGAGTGTAAAGGGAGTTATTCTTTCGGGCAGCCCGTTTTCCGTATATGATGAGAGTGCGTTTAAAATAGATTTAAACGAGATTCGCGGTAAATATCCTGTATTGGGAATTTGCTACGGTGCACAGTTCATCGCTTATACCAATGGTGGAAAGGTTGAGCCTGCGGGTAGTCGTGAATACGGACGTGCACATCTGAATTCTTTTGATAAAGGCAATGTGCTTTTCAAGGGAGTGAAGGAGAACACACAAGTATGGATGAGTCATGGTGACACCATCACAGCAATTCCTGACAACTTCAAAACGATAGCTTCGACAGATAAAGTGAAGATTGCCGCTTATCAGGTGGAAGGCGAGAAGATGTGGGGTGTTCAGTTCCACCCGGAAGTGTTCCATAGCGAGGACGGCACGCAGATGCTGAAAAACTTTGTTGTGGAAGTGTGCGGTTGCAAACAGGATTGGAGCGCTGCATCATTCATTGAAACTACCGTTGCCCAACTGAAAGAACAGCTTGGAGATGACAAAGTGGTGCTTGGCCTGAGTGGCGGAGTGGATTCTTCCGTTGCTGCCGTACTGCTGAATCGTGCTATCGGTAAGAACCTGACTTGTATCTTCGTGGATCATGGCATGCTGCGTAAGAATGAGTTCAAGAATGTGTTGCACGATTATGAGTGTCTGGGACTGAACGTAGTGGGCGTGGACGCAAGTGCCAAATTCTTTGCGGAGCTGGCAGGAGTGACCGAGCCGGAACGAAAACGCAAGATTATAGGAAAGGGATTTATTGATGTGTTTGATGAAGAAGCCCATAAGATAAAAGATGTAAAGTGGCTGGCACAGGGTACTATCTATCCGGATTGCATTGAGTCGCTTTCTATCACCGGAACGGTTATCAAGAGCCATCACAATGTGGGAGGATTGCCCGAAAAAATGCATTTGAAGCTGTGCGAGCCGTTGCGTCTGTTGTTTAAGGACGAAGTTCGCCGCGTAGGACGCGAGCTGGGCATGCCGGATCATCTGATTACCCGCCATCCTTTCCCCGGACCGGGGCTAGCTGTGCGTATCTTGGGTGATATAACTCCGGAAAAGGTGCGTATCTTGCAAGATGCGGACGACATCTTCATTCAGGGCTTGCGCGACTGGAAGGTGAAGGATGCCGACGGAAATGAAACGGTGCTTTATCATCAGGTTTGGCAGGCGGGAGTTATCCTGCTTCCGGTGCAGTCTGTCGGTGTAATGGGAGATGAACGTACGTATGAACGTGCTGTTGCTTTGCGTGCTGTAACTTCTACCGATGCCATGACTGCCGACTGGGCGCATCTGCCTTATGAGTTCTTGGGCAAGGTTTCCAATGATATTATCAACAAGGTGAAAGGGGTGAATCGCGTAACCTACGATATCTCCTCAAAACCGCCTTCCACAATTGAATGGGAATAAGTAATACCAGAAAAGGGGATGAATTTTATTTTGAATTCATCCCCTTTTAGTTTCTTACGTGAGGCAGTGCATCACTCTCATGCAAGTATCAGATTTTCCGCATCGGGTATTACGATTTCTCCGCGGTGCAGCTCTATCAATCCTCTGTCCTGCATGTTGTTGAGAGCCTTTGATATCCCTGCGCGAGTCTCGTTGACTATTTGGGCTAAATCTTCCATCTTGATTTTCAGTACTTTCTTTCCCGACGGGCGTTCTACGTGGCTGAGGATGAAATGGGAAATACGTGCTTCAAGATCGTTGCCTGCCACCTTCCATAAGCGGTTATGCAGCATTTGGGCGCGGTTGCTCACCATGTTCATATAGTTCAGGCGGAATATCTCATAGCTGAATAGCTCTTTCATCACGAACGCTTTGCTGATGCTGACCGTATGTACCTCCGTATTGGCGCGGTGTGTAGAAGCATAGGATGTGTTCATGCCGAACATGGAATAAGGTTCGATCAGGTAGGGAGCCGGAAAATATTCCGTAAAGCTGTAAGAAGCATCAGCGGATAATGTGGAAGATGCTACTTCTCCTTTTAGAATGAACACCAGTTCGTGGCAGGAAGAATCTTTTTGCAAAAGAAGCTCTCCCGGTTTATGTTTCGTGAAATGCAATTTTACCTTTTCCAAGATACAGGTGAAGTCCTCTTGGGCAAGTCCTTGAAAAAGGGGTAATTGTAATAGTGTATCGAACATTGTTTCCATATAGTTTCTGTATTATGGTTCAAGAACAAAAGTAGGTATAATCGCTCTCTGCCGTAAACACTTACCCTCTCTTTTTGTTTTTTTTATTATTTCTTAAACGTGCTATTCATTCAGTTTTAAGAAATTTTGCAGAATGTATAAAAATAGATTATCTTTGCAGAAAAGAAAAAGGAGGAACGTATGTTTTCAGCATTTAATTGGCAACAAATGACCAGCGCTTTTATTGTGTTGTTTGCCGTAATAGATATTATAGGCTCTATTCCTATTATCATCAACCTGAAAGAGAAAGGAAAAGACGTAAATGCATTAAAAGCTACGTTGATATCGTTTGCACTGTTGATAGGCTTTTTCTATGCAGGTGATATGATGCTGAAACTGTTTCACGTAGACATCGAGTCGTTTGCCGTAGCAGGTGCGTTTGTCATCTTCCTGATGTCGTTGGAGATGATTCTCGATATTGAGATATTTAAGAATCAGGGGCCTATAAAGGAGGCTACATTGGTGCCGCTGGTGTTTCCGTTATTGGCGGGAGCCGGAGCATTCACCACGTTGCTCTCTTTGCGTGCCGAGTATGCCAGTGTCAACATCATCATTGCGCTGGTGCTGAATATGATATGGGTGTATTTTGTTGTCAGCATGACGGGACGCGTGGAGCGTTTTCTCGGTAAGGGCGGAATTTATATTATCCGCAAGTTCTTCGGCATTATCCTGCTGGCGATTTCCGTACGCTTGTTTATGGCAAATATATCATTGCTGTTGGAGAGTTTTCATAATTAAGATGGTCTTTTTTATTACTGTCCGGGGAGGAGGGGTGTGCATCTTTCCCTTCACTGTTTTTTCCTCTTCCTCAATTATCCTCTTTTGGGACTTTCTTTCATATTGTGGGATGAATAGTTAGAAATAGCGGTATAATCGCAGTCAGAACTATTTGTCGGGCATCATATTTCATATATTGTACACGAATTGATGATTTTCGTACAATGCTATGAATTATTTACTTGAAAAACGAAAAAAAACTGACTTTTTATTTTGCGTATAGGCTGAAATTTGTACTTTTGAGCATCGCTACAAGTTGTGTAGCGCGCATACCTGAAATAATTAACCTTTAAATAATGCACAACTATGAGTTATTTACGATTTGACAAGACCTTGATGGTTAATCTGCAAGAATCTTTGCCAAGGGAGATACTTCGGACTAACAAATCGGGGGCCTATCATTGTACGACAATTGTAGATTGTAACACACGAAAATATCATGGGTTGTTGGTGATTCCCGTTCCCAACCTGGATGATGAAAACCATGTGCTGCTGTCTTCTTTGGATGAAACGGTAATTCAACATGGCGCAGAGTTTAATCTGGGTTTGCACAAATATCAAGGAAACAACTTCAGCCCGAACGGGCATAAGTATATCCGAGAATTTGACTGTGAGCATATCCCGGCAACAACTTACCGCGTAGGAGGGGTAATCCTCCGTAAAGAGAAAATTTTTGTACATCACGAGAACCGGATTCTAATTCGTTATACCTTGGTGGATGCCCATTCGGCAACAACACTCCGGTTCCGCCCTTTTCTGGCATTTCGCAGCGTGCGTGAATATACGCACGAAAATGCACAGGCCAACCGCGACTATCAACCGGTGGAAAACGGCATCAAGACCTGTATGTATCCCGGATACCCGGAACTTTATATGCAACTGAACAAAAAGAATGAATTTCATTATCAGCCGGACTGGTATCGCGGCATTGAATATCCGAAGGAACAGGAACGCGGATATGATTTTAATGAAGACCTGTATGTGCCCGGCTATTTTGAGGTGGACATAAAGAAAGGTGAAAGCATTGTGTTCTCAGCAGGTATCTCGGAGATTTCGCCGCGCAAACTGAAACAGACCTTTGAGGCGGAAGCGGAAGACCGTACTCCGCGGGATAGCTTCTACCACTGTCTGAAAAATTCGGCCCACCAATTCCATAACAAACAAGGAGAGGAGCATTATATACTTGCAGGCTACCCCTGGTTCAAGTGTCGTGCACGCGACTTGTTTATTTCTTTGCCCGGCCTGACTTTGGCGGTGGACGAACAATCGGAATTTGAAGATGTTATGAAAACTGCAGAGAAGGCTGTCCGCGATTTTATGGAAGATAGGCCGGTGGGCTATAAAATCTATGAAATGGAGCATCCGGATGTGCTCTTATGGGCGGTGTGGGCTTTACAGCAGTATGCTAAGGAAACATCGCGTGAGCTGTGCCGGCAGAAGTATGGCAAACTGTTGGAGGACATTATGAATTATATTCGCGGCCGTAAGCATGACAACCTGTTCTTGCACGAAAACGGTTTGCTTTATGCAAACGGTAAGGAGAAAGCCGTTACATGGATGAACTCTACTGCCAACGGGCATCCTGTAATTCCTCGTACCGGTTATATCGTAGAGGTGAACGCTTTGTGGTATAATGCCTTGCGCTTTGTTGCAGATTTAGTTCGTGAGGGCGGAAACGATATATTTGCGGACGAATTGGATGATCTGGCCGAAATGGCGGGAAAATCCTTTGTAGAGGTTTTCCGCAATGAATACGGTTATCTGTTTGACTACGTGGACGGCTATATGATGGATTGGAGTGTCCGCCCCAACATGATATTTGCTGTGGCTTTTGACTACTCTCCACTGGATCGCGCACAGAAAAAACAGGTACTCGACATTGTGACAAAAGAGTTGCTGACTCCGAAAGGCCTGCGTACTTTAAGCCCTAAGAGCGGGGGATACAATCCTAATTATGTAGGCCCTCAGGTCCAAAGGGATTATGCATATCATCAGGGCACAGCATGGCCATGGCTCATGGGATTCTACATGGAGGCGTATCTGCGCATTTATAAGATGAGCGGCATTTCGTTTGTGGAACGCTATCTGATTGGTTTTGAAGATGAGATGACGAGCCATTGCATAGGATCGCTGCCCGAATTGTTCGACGGAAATCCGCCGTTCAAAGGCAGGGGAGCGGTGTCATTTGCCATGAATGTGGCGGAAATTCTGCGTATCTTGAAATTGTTGTCTAAATATAATTTATAGGAGGAGGAACGAAGATGAAAGTTTTAATGTTTGGTTGGGAATTTCCTCCCAAAATATATGGCGGTCTTGCAGTTGCATCATACGGAATCACCAAAGGACTGAGCTTGCAGGGGGATGTGGAAACTACTTTCTGTATGCCAAAGCCCACAGGTGAGGAAGAGAATTTCTTGAATATAATAGGCATGAACCAAGTGCCTATCGTGTGGCGTGATGTTAATTATGATTATTTGAAGTCACGTTTGTCAACGATGAGTCCGGAACAGTATTATGCGTTGCGCGATCATATTTATTCGGATTTCTCTTATATGCATGTCAATGACTTGGGGTGTATGGACTTTGCCGGCGGTTATCCGGGAAATCTGCACGAAGAAATCAATAACTTTTCAATCATAGCCGGAGTTGTGGCACGCCAGCAGGAATTCGACATTATTCATGCTCACGACTGGCTGACATACCCTGCCGGAGTACATGCGAAAATGGTAAGTGGCAAGCCGCTCTGCATCCATGTGCATGCAACGGACTTTGACCGTTCGCGCGGCAAGGTGAATCCTACCGTTTATTCTATGGAGAAGAACGGAATGGATTATGCAGACTGCATCATGTGTGTATCGGAGCTTACTCGCCGCACAGTGATAAATGAGTATCATCAGGATCCGCGAAAGGTGTTTGCCATGCATAATGCGGTGTATCCGCTTTCGCAGGAGTTGCAGGATATTCCGCGCCCGGATCATTCCAAAGAGAAGGTGGTTACCTTCCTCGGACGTATCACTATGCAGAAAGGCCCGGAATACTTTGTGGAAGCCGCAGCATTGGTGTTGCAACGTACCCGCAATATACGTTTCGTAATGGCAGGTTCGGGCGATATGCTGAATGCCATGATAAACCTGGCTGCCGAACGGGGCATTGCCGACCGTTTCCATTTCCCCGGTTTCATGAAGGGCAAGCAGGTGTATGAGGTTTATAAGAATAGTGACGTATTCGTTATGCCTTCCGTTTCCGAGCCTTTCGGTATCGCGCCGTTGGAAGCCATGCAGTGTGGAACGCCTTCCATCATCTCCAAGCAGTCAGGATGTGGTGAGATTCTCGATAAGGTGATAAAAACCGATTATTGGGACATTCATGCTATGGCCGATGCTATCTACTCCATCTGTATTAATCCGTCTCTTTTCCGCTATCTTCAGGAGGAGGGCAAGAAGGAAGTGGACGGAATAACCTGGGAAAAGGTAGGTTTGAGAATTCGTGCTCTTTATGAGGATGTGTTAAGAAACTATGGTAAATAATAAAACAATAAATACTAATGAGAACTATCTGTCTTTATTTTGAGATACATCAAATTATACATCTGAAACGTTATCGTTTCTTTGATATCGGTACAAATCATTATTACTATGATGATTATGCTAATGAGACAAGTATAAATGAAGTTGCTGAACGCTCGTATATTCCCGCCTTGAATACGCTCATTGAAATGGTGAAGAACTCGGACGGTGCGTTCAAGGTGGCTTTGTCCATTTCCGGTGTGGCATTGGAGCAGTTGGAAATCCATGCGCCTGCCGTAATCGACCTGTTGCACCAGCTCAATGATACGGGATGTTGTGAGTTCTTGGCCGAGCCATACTCTCATGGACTTTCTTCTTTGGCCAATGAGGATTGCTTTAAGGAAGAAGTAATGCGCCAGAGTGCCAAGATGAAACAGATGTTCGGTAAGGCTCCGAAGGTGTTCCGTAATTCCAGTCTGATCTATAATGACGAGATCGGTGCGGTAGTGGCAAGTATGGGCTTCAAGGGTATGCTGACCGAGGGGGCTAAACATGTGCTGGGCTGGAAGAGTCCGCACTATGTTTATCACTGCAATATGAACCCGAATCTGAAACTGTTGTTGCGTGATTTCAAGTTGTCGGATGACATCAGTCTGCGTTTCTCTAATTCCGAATGGAGTGAATATCCGTTGTTTGCCGATAAGTACATTAGCTGGATTGATGCATTCCCGCAAGAAGAACAGGTTATCAACATATTTATGGAACTTTGTTCATTGGGTATGTCACAGCCTTTGTCTTCCAATATTCTGGAATTCCTGAAAGCGTTGCCTGCATGTGCAAAGGAAAAGGGTATCACTTTCTCAACTCCTACGGAGATTGTCACTAAGTTGAAGTCTGTTTCGCAGTTGGATGTTCCATATCCTATGTCGTGGGTGGATGAGGAGAGAGATACAAGTTGCTGGCTGGGTAACGTGATGCAACGTGAGGCTTTCAATAAGCTGTATAGCGTAGCCGAACGTGTACATATCTGCGATGACCGCCGTATCAAGCAAGACTGGGACTATTTGCAGGCAAGCAATAACTTCCGTTTTATGACAACCAAGAATAGCGGTGTGGGGTTGAATCGCGGCATCTATGAATCTCCTTATGACGCATTTACCAATTACATGAATATTCTGGGCGATTTCATCAAACGTGTTGACTCTCTCTATCCGATAGATATCGATAATGAGGAACTGAATGCTTTGCTGACTACTATCAAAAATCAAGGCGACGAAATAGAAGAGCTGCACAAAGAGTTGGAAAAAACACAGCATAAGCTGGAGAAGGAGAAGACAGCAGAGAAGAAGAAGGAAGCAAAGGCTGCTGCCAAAACAGCTCCTAAAGCTGCCGCAAAGGCTGATGTCAAGAAAACTGCTGCTAAAAAGTCGGTTGCCAAGAAAGCAGAACCGAAGAAAAAGGCTGAATAGGCTCATTCTTCTGCTATATACATAAAAGAACTCCCGTTCCAAGTATTGGAACGGGAGTTCTTTTATGTATCTGATTGATAGGGATTCTATTTATTGAAAGAAGTATGGGTGACTTCTATCTTCAAAGTGCTGCCGCCAAATGCCGGATCACCGCCTTTGAGCTTGGCATATGTCGGTTTCAAGTCGTGTTGGATGCCAATCATGGAAGGGTTGTTACTGCTTGTATCGTATGTCACAACTACGGGGATCAGCACTACTTTGTTCCAGTTTTTTCCTTCGCCTTCGTTCCATTCATCTTCCCATGCTGCTTCGTCCCATGCTGCTCCTGCCGCTTCTTTCGCTTTTTGTTTGGCAGCCTTTTTCTCATTGATACAAGTGGAAACCAAGCGGGCTATGTTTTTGAAGGTGTATTGGTTGGTTTCTACGCTGTTATGGGTTGCCACAAAAGAGGTTACATTGTCTGCAAGCTCATTGTTGACAAAGAAAGATTCCATGTCTTTTTGGCGTACCAGCAGAACTGTTTGTGGTGCACTCATGCTGAATTTATATTCCTGATTGTCCTGCTTGTAGTTCGTAAAAGTCAGCTTGACCGCATTCAACGTATCATTAGCTAACTTCTTGGCAATTTCATCATAAGGCAGAGTTGCTTCTGTGAAGATACCGGCCGGTGATTTGAGATAGCTCCAGCCTTTTTCATTGTCATTGTTTACTTTCTCTGCCAGCTTTTCTGAGTTCTCAAATTTATTGGCTTGAATCACTTCTTTGGTAGAGGCAAAAGCAACTGCCGTAGCAAGGTATGTGGAGTCTGTGCCGGCTTCACCATTTTTGTCTGTGACTTTTTTGGTCAGCTTAACTCCTAAACTGTCCACATAGTGGAATCGGAATTGCATTTGCAGGTCTACGCGGTCTACATAGAGAATGGTTCCGTCACCGTAGTCTGTTTGCAGGTAAACACCTTTGAATACATTTTCGATAAACTTATCAGAGTTGTCAAAAAAGTCATTCTTCTTTTCTTGATATTGCCGGTTCAGTTTCAAAATATTATTTCCCAGCTCTTTATCCAATGGGAAAGTGATGTTGGGGTAATAAGTTGAGTTACCGTTTGAATCGGTTGCTTTTCTTACGGAGTCGGGCACAGAGGTATCATAAGCTGTATATGCTTTTTTTCCTAAAGCCTTTGATTCGTGATATAGCTTTGTATCGATATTGGTATATCGGTATTTATCAGGATCTTTACGCACTTTCAGCCATTCGTCGTTCAATTCGTATGCACTCATTCTGCATGCATTTAAGGAGTCTCCGAACCAACTGGAATAGTAGACTACTAACTGGATTTTCTCCACTTCGTCTTTCACCATTGTTCCTTTGCCGCTTTTTCCGTCTGCGCTTTCTTCATATACGGCAGGGAATGTGAAATTCTCCGTACAATTCAATTCGGCTAAGAAGCTGGCTTCGTAGTTTCCAAATCCTTTGGGATCAGGGTCTGTGAACTTACCGATATATCCTGTACTTGTCTTGGAGTAAACTTTATCTGCAAGCATGGATTTTGTGCTAACGTCAAATGTTTCTGTTTTAGCCGAAATTCCGTCTGAATCGGGCAGCATATCCATACCCAACGTCCCGGTGTTATCGTCGCATCCGTACAAAGACAGGAGTGCTAAAAGTAATACTCCTAAATATTTTACTTTCATAATTCTTCGTCTTGAAATCAACTTATTCTTGTTCAGCTCCCCAAACCTGATCGTAGAAGTCGTTGCAGGCATCTGCGAAGTTTTCAGGAGATTGATAGCCTAAGATAGGCTTACCGGCTTGGCGGGCATACTCCATGAGCTCCTCATTTACATGTTCGCTTTGCTGGATAATACCATCAGAGTAGTCTATTGCCAATTTGCAAAGAGTAATATAGTCTATCGGTTCTTTTAAGTCGGCAATATCCTTCTTGTTGATGCCTTTCAGCAGGAGTTTGCTGGTGAAGTCGGAATGAAATGGCTGTTTGAAGTCATTGTCATACAGTGAAAAGACCACTTTGGCGTCTCTGAATGAAGGTTCGTCTTTATACGCCTTTTTAATATATAGCGGAGCCAGTGCTGTCATCCAGCCATGACAGTGGATAACGTCCGGACACCAACGCAATTTCTTTACTGTTTCCAATACTCCACGAGCATAGAAAATGGCACGTGCATCATTATCCTCGTATTCAACACCGTTCTCGTCAATCACTTGCAGGCGGTTTTGGAAGTAATCATCGTTGTCGATGAAATAAACCTGCATGCGGGCGGATTGTATGGATGCTACCTTAATGATAAGCGGATGGTCGGTATCGTCGATGATAAGGTTCATACCGGAGAGACGTATCACTTCGTGCAGTTGATTTCTGCGCTCATTGATGTTCCCCCACTTGGGCATAAACGTTCTGATTTCTCTGCCTTTTTCTTGGATTGCTTGCGGCAGGTTTCTGCCAACAAGGGACATCTCGGATTCTGAAACGTAAGGGGTAATTTCTTGTGTTATAAATAAAACCTTGTTCGCCTTTGTCATAATAACAATGTTCTCAATTATTCTGCAAAGATATAAAAAAAATCGGGCAATAAAGCAAAACGAGCTCGTCTATAATTCCTTATGAATTGTTAAGCAGTTGTGTATCAGTGATAAATGCGTCTACTGACATCTCTGGGTACAGGGTAACTTTTGCATTAATTTACGATATTTCTTCTTTATATGGTAAATAATAGCTTATTTTGCACCGTTTTTGCAAACAACTTAAGTTATTATATAACCAATAAAATGGAAATAGTACATACTATCAAGGACTTGCAGGCCGGACTTTCGGCTATGAGAGCCCAAAGTAAAAAAGTGGGTTTAGTGCCTACAATGGGAGCCTTGCATGCCGGTCATGCTTCATTGGTAAAACGTTGTGTGGCAGAGAATGATGCCGCAGTGGTAAGTGTTTTTGTGAATCCGACTCAGTTTAATGATCAGAATGATTTGGCCAAATATCCTCGTACGCTGGAGGCTGATTGTCGTTTGCTGGAAGAGTGTGGGGCTGCTTTTGTTTTTGCCCCTACGGTGGAAGAGATGTATCCGGAACCGGATACACGCCGGTTCAGCTACGCTCCTTTGGATACTGTGATGGAGGGGGCTTTCCGGCCGGGGCACTTTAATGGTGTGTGTCAGATTGTGAGCAAACTATTTGATGCGGTGAAGCCGGATCGCGCTTATTTCGGCGAGAAGGATTTCCAGCAGTTGGCCATTATCCGCGAAATGGTGCGCCGGATGAATTATCCATTGGAGATCGTGGGTTGCCCTATTGTGCGTGAGGAGGATGGACTGGCTTTGAGCAGCCGTAACGCCCGCTTGTCTGACGAAGAACGCAAAAATGCTTTAAAAATCTCGCAGACTTTATTTGAAAGTCGTACCTTTGCAGCCTCGCATACAGTTGCTGAAACACAGAGGTTTGTGGAAGATGCCATTGCAGCGGCTCCCGGTTTGCGCCTGGAGTATTTTGAACTGGTGGACGGCAATACGTTGCAGAAGATTGCCAATTGGGAAGATACTTCCTATGCAGTGGGATGTATTACGGTGTTCTGTGGAGAAGTCCGTCTGATTGACAATATCAAGTATAAGGAGTAATAAACATAAAAAAAGAACAATCTTATGATGATTGAAGTGTTGAAGTCGAAAATCCATTGTGCCCGCGTTACGGAGGCTAACCTCAACTATATGGGGAGCATCACCATTGACGAGGATCTGATGGATGCCGCCAACATGATTGCCGGCGAAAAGGTTTACATTGCCGACAATAATAACGGTGAGCGTTTTGAAACTTATATCATTAAAGGCGAGCGCGGTTCGGGCAAAATATGTTTGAACGGTGCGGCGGCCCGTAAGGTCCAGCCGGACGATATTGTAATTATCATGTCGTATGCATTGATGGACTTTGAGGAAGCCAAGACGTTTAAGCCGACAGTGATCTTTCCTGATCCGGCAACAAATAAAGTGGTGAAGTAAGAACAGGTTTGAAATCCTACTCATAAGAGCTTTTGTTCAGCCTTTTTGAGTATGTTTTCCTCTTTCTCTTTCGCTACCTGCTCTCAGGAGGGTAGCAGCTGAAAATGAAAAAAGAAAAAGTCCCGTTTACTAATTGTGAACGGGACTTTCTTTTTTTTATGGTGGAGTGTTTATTTCTTCAATTGCTCATTCATGGCTGCAGCAGCTTTCCGGCCGTCACCCATAGCAAGGATTACGGTAGCGCCACCGCGAACAATGTCGCCGCCGGCGTAAATGGTCGGAATGGACGACTGCATACTATCATTTACGGCAATCGTTCCTTTGCGACCTAATTCAAGTCCTTTGATAGAGCTGGGAACAATAGGGTTGGGGGATACGCCCACACTGACAATGGCAAGGTCTATATCAATCGTTTCAGTGGCTCCCGGAATGGGAACAGGACTACGGCGCCCGGAGGCATCGGGTTCGCCCAATTCCATCTTTTGAAGGATGACCTGCTTAACTTTTCCTTGCTCATCGGCAATGTATTCTATCGGATTGTGAAGTGTCAGGAATTCCACTCCTTCTTCTTTGGCATGTTTTACTTCTTCGATGCGGGCAGGCATTTCTTCCTCTGAACGTCGGTAAATAATCATGGAGCGTTCTGCACCCAGGCGGCGGGCTGTACGGACAGAGTCCATGGCTGTGTTGCCGCCGCCGATAACGGCTACGCATTTGCCAAAAGGCACAGGTGTGTCAGAGTCCTCGCTGGCGGCATCCATAAGATTGACACGCGTCAAATATTCATTGGATGACAGGATGTTGATGGAGTTTTCTCCGGGGATGTTCATGAAGTTCGGCAGTCCGGCGCCGGAAGCAACGAATATGCCTTTGAATCCTTCTTCCTCCAGTTGCTCTACGCTTAATGTCTTGCCGATGATGCAGTCTTTGATGAACTTCACGCCCATTTGGGCAAGGTTCTCGATTTCGACATCCACCACCTTGTTGGGCAAACGGAATTCGGGGATACCATATTTCAATACGCCGCCAATCTCGTGCAGCGCCTCGAATATGGTAACGTCGTATCCGTATTTTGCCATGTCTCCGGCGAAAGAGAGCCCGGCGGGGCCTGAACCGATTACGGCAATCTTGATGCCATTCTTTTCTTTGATTTCCGGTACGGAGATTTGCCCGCTTTCGCGTTCATAGTCCGCGGCAAAGCGTTCCAAATAGCCGATAGCTACCGGCTTTTCATTCATCTTCAGGTGGATGCACTTGGATTCGCATTGCTTCTCTTGTGGACAGACACGACCGCAAACAGCAGGAAGCGCACTGGTCTCTTTCAGTGTTTTGGCGGCTTCAAGGAATTCACCGCGTTCTATATTCTTGATGAAACGTGGGATGTCTATTCCTACCGGACAACCTTCTGTGCAGCCCGGATTGGCGCAGTCCAGACAACGTTTCGCTTCTGTCAGTGCCTGTTCCTTGGTCAATCCCTGGTTTACTTCTTCTTTGCGGCTGTGGGAACGGTAGTCTGCATCCAATTCGTTCATCTCTACGCGAGGGATCGTTGTGCGTTCTTTGGCTTTCATGGATTTGCGCAATTCCTGACGCCAAGCGGCATTGCGGCTTTTTTCATCCGGTTCCGCTGTGCTTTCTCCGGTTGCCTGGCATGTCTGTGGCTCTTCCAGTTTGTGCATTTCTTCGCGCTCAATGCTTTTGAATGCTCCCATGCGTTTCAGCATTTCGTCGAAGTCTACCTGGTGACCGTCAAATTCAGGTCCGTCTACACATACGAATTTGGTCTTGCCGCCGATGGTGATACGGCAGGCGCCGCACATGCCTGTTCCGTCTACCATGATTGTGTTTAGAGAGACATCGGTGGGTATTTCGTATTTCTTCGTCAGCAAACAAACAAATTTCATCATTATGGCGGGGCCGATGCAGAAGCATTTGTCAACTTTCTCGCGTTTGATGACATCTTCTACACCTTCTGTTACCAATCCTTTACGGCCGTATGAACCGTCGTCAGTCATGATAATGACTTCGTCGGAGCTTTCACGCATTTCCTTTTCAAGGATAATCAGTTCTTTGGTGCGGCCTGCCAATACTGTGATTACACGATTGCCGGCAGCTTTCAATGCCTGTACGATAGGGAGCATCGGAGCTACTCCCACACCACCGCCGGCGCAAACTACGGTGCCGAAATTTTCAATATGGGTGGCTTGTCCCAGCGGACCAACAACATCGGTTATATAATCACCTTCATTGAGTTCGCACAGGCGGGTAGACGAGAGACCCACTTCCTGCACAACCAAAGTGATAGTTCCCTTTACGGGGTCGGCAGAGGCTATGGTCAGTGGCATGCGTTCGCCTTTTTCACCTACGCGTACTATTACAAAGTGTCCTGCCTTACGTGACTTAGCAATTAACGGTGCTTCAATTACTAATTTGAAGACCTTTTCTGAAAAATGCTCTTTGCTAATGATTTTATTCATTATCTAATAATTTTGTTGGTATAATTACGTAATCTCTTTCAGATTGATAGATTATGCAAAGATACTGCTTATTTATTAATAACAAAGAATGTGAGGGGAAAAAAGAATGGATGCAGGACGAAATATGATATTGCAAATCGGGCACAGATTTCAAGAATCCTGCCGGTTCTGTCCATTGAAGAACCATGCTGTTTCTTGTAATCTGTGCCCGAAATATAATGGATGGAAACTTTTCTTAGTCTATCACCTCGAATCCTGTATACGGAACCAGCGCCTTCGGGATACGGATACCTTCCGGTGTCTGGTTGTTTTCCAATAGAGCTGCTACGATGCGCGGCAGGGCCAATGCGGAGCCGTTTAATGTGTGGCAAAGCTCTGTTTTCTTTTCTGCTGTGCGGTAACGGCATTTCAGGCGATTGGCCTGGTAGGTATCGAAGTTGGATACTGAACTGACTTCCAGCCAGCGTTTCTGTGCCTCGGAATAGACCTCGAAGTCGAAGCAGAGAGCAGCGGTAAAGCTCATGTCGCCGCCACATAAACGCAGGATGCGATAAGGCAACTCAAGCTTCTGGAGCAATCCTTCTACGTGGTTCAGCATCTCCTGATGGGATTCTTTGGAGTGTTCCGGCTTGTCGATGCGCACTAATTCTACTTTGGAGAATTCGTGCAGGCGGTTCAGTCCGCGTACGTCTTTACCGTATGAGCCGGCTTCGCGACGGAAACATTGCGTGTAAGCGCAGTTCTTGATAGGCAGTTGCTTTTCGTCCAAAATCACGTCGCGATAGATGTTCGTTACGGGAACTTCAGCTGTCGGGATCAGGTATAAATCATCTACTTCGCAATGGTACATTTGTCCTTCTTTGTCGGGCAGCTGACCTGTGCCATAGCCGGAAGCGGCGTTCACTACCGTTGGCGGCATTATCTCCGTATAGCCCGACTTGCGTGCTTCATCCAGGAAGAAATTGATAAGTGCACGCTGAAGCTGTGCGCCTTTGCCCTTATACACAGGGAAACCTGCACCTGTGATTTTCACACCTAAGTCAAAATCTATCAAATCATATTTCTTTGCCAGTTCCCAGTGGGGGAGCGCGTCTTTAGGTAGTTCGGTCTCCATGCCGCCCATTTTCTCTACCACATTGTCGTCGGCGCCTACGCCTTCGGGCACGCTGTCATAAGGGATGTTGGGGATTGTATAGAGGAGGTTTTGCAAGTCGGTTGCAGCTTGGTCCATTTCTTCCTGCAGGGCCTTGTTGGCTTCTTTCAATTCGGCCACCCGGTTCTTGGCGGTTTCCGCCTCATCTTTCTTGCCTTCTTTCATCAACAGTCCGATGGACTTGGAAAGGGAATTGACTTCCGACAGGTTCTTATCTAAGATTGTTTGGGTATTGCGTCGTTTATTGTTCGTTTCCAGCACTTGCCCGATTGTTTCTTTGGCATTTTTGAAGTGCTTCTTTTCCAGACCGCGGATTACGGCGTCGGTGTTGTCTGTAATTTGTTTAATGGTAAGCATATCTTATACTTGTTATTATGTTTTTTTATTACTGCAAAGATAGAGAAAATGCTTATTCATTGTATGAAAAAGTATAATAAACAGCAGAAAATATGAAAATAAGGTGCTTTTTTGAATGAATAGTGCGATAATAAAGAAAGGGATGCAATCAAACCAGATTGCATCCCTTTCTTTATTATTCTTTTATCCGGAAACTTATGCTTCTGCGTTTTCGGCAGGAATAACAGAAACAGATCTTCTGTCTGCTTTACCTACTTTGAACTGTACAGTTCCGTCTACCAAGGCGAAAAGAGTGTGGTCTTTACCCATACCGATGTTGTTACCCGGATGGAATTCAGTACCTCTTTGACGAACGATGATGTTACCTGCTTTGCAAGCTTCGCCACCAAATATCTTAACGCCTAATCTCTTGCTCTGTGATTCGCGGCCGTTCTTAGAACTACCGACACCTTTTTTATGTGCCATTTCTTCTTACTTTTTTAATTGATTAAGCTACTACTTCCTTAATTGTTAACTCTGTGAATTGCTGACGGTGACCGTTCAGTTTACGATAACCTTTTCTTCTTTTCTTGTGGAAAACAAGAACCTTGTCGCCTTTTACCAAAGCGGAAACAACTTCGCAAACCACTTTTGCTCCTTCTACTGTGGGAGCGCCTACGGTGATGTTACCGTCTTTGTCTACCAAAAGAACTTTCTCGAATTCTACTGTTGCACCTGCTTCAGCATTTTGCATGTGGTGTACAAACAGCTTCTTGCCAGCTTCTGCTTTGAATTGCTGACCGTTGATTTCTACAATTGCGTACATTTCTTATATATAATGTATAAGTTAGCTCCGTCGGGTGGTCTCTAATCACTTAGAAAGCACTTAATTAAACCCGGTGCGGAATAATCGGGCACAAAATTACTTCTTTTATTTGGAATGGGCAAATCTTTCTATCTCTTTTTTAGTACAATTACTGCTTTCGTGTGTGGGGAAAGTTTTGTTCCCTCATGGAGTAAGTTTCGTTCCATCATGGTGGAACGAAACTTACTCCATGAAGGAACGATTTGATTTATGCGGGAAGCCCTTTTATATTCAGGTGAGGAAATAAAAGAGTGCTGCGAGTGCGGCAGATAGTGCCAACAGGAATATGATCTGCCGTACATTTGAATTCTTCGGGGCTTTGGCGGGTAATGGTTCCTGTTTCAACAGTTCTTCCAGGCTGTCCATAATCTTTTTATGCGGGTAGCGTTGCAGTTCTTCGGCGGTGGTCATGCCATGCGTGATGCCGGCAAAGTCCACTCCCGCCTTTTGTGCGGTTTCTGCATCCACCGTACTGTCGCCGATATAGAGCGTTTCGGCTTTAGTGACGTGTAGCTGCTTGATGGCAAGCAAGAGCCCTTCGGGCGAGGGCTTGGGAGTTTTTACATCTTCTCCGCCGATGATGATGTCCAGAAAGTCTTCGGGAAAGTGCTGGTCCAGTAATTCCTTGATGCGGTAGCGGAATTTGGTGGAGATGATTCCGATGCGGGCGCCGGAATCTTTCAGTGCTATCAGCACCGATTTTGTTTCGAGGAAAAGCACCGTATTGACGGTCATGTGTGTATCGGCTTCTTTTACGTACTCTTTCTTGAATTCGGCGAGCTGCAGGGGATCTGTTACACCGGAAAGAATGGAAAAGGAATCTTCCAGAGTCTTGCCAATGGTGCGTTTGATATCGTCATCGGTAGGCTGGGTGTAGCCATGGCGGTTAAGTACGTTGCGGAAGCAGGTGACGATGCCGCGTGAAGAGTCGGCAAGCGTATAGTCGAAGTCGAAAAGGTAGGTTGTATAATTCATATGCCTTTTTGCGGCAAAGTTATGAATAAATTGGAATTATCAGCCCGTTGCCGGTTGATTAACTTCAATCGGCAACGGGCTTTGGCATGGGATGCCGGTGATTACTTCACTCTTCCGCCGCAGAGCCAGTATTGCGTATAATACCTTTCCTTGAGATTGCTCACAATGACTCCTTGGCTGGTGCTGGCGTGAATGAATTTGCCGTCTTTCAGGTAGATGCCCACGTGGGCCACCCTCTTGCGGGATGCCCGGCTGGTGAAAAAGACCAAGTCGCCTTCGCGCAGGTTGCGGCGGGCTATTCGGTTGCTTTCTTTCAGTTGTCCGTCGGTACTGCGCGATAAACGTATGCGGTAGGTTTTCTTGTAAAGCTGGGACACCAAGCCGGAACAGTCCGTTCCTTGTTTGCTGCTACCGCCCGCCCGGTAGGGGGTGCCTATCCATTCGGCAGCGTTGATGTACAGCCTGTGGTTGTCTGTTAGCTCTATATCCACGCCCAGACGTACGGAGGCTTGCGCCAATGCTTTATAGTCAAGGCGGGGTGCGGAGGTGTGGCAGGAACTCAGGCAGAGCACCAGTCCGACAAGGGCGATTATGTGGGCAAGTGGCTGTTTCATGCTTGTTCTTCTTCCGGTGTTTCTTCGTCTGTATCGTTTTCCGTTTCAACCTTTTCTTCTACGCTGACATTGAAATAGGCTTCCAGTTCCTTTTCTGCCGAGTTGTTTTCGTTTTCTATGTCACGAATGATGACTCCATGTTCCAATAGGGCGATGCGCGGGCATACATCTACTGTATGGTTGAGGTTATGGCTGGAGATGATGACAGTGGCTCCATGTTCCTCGTTGTATTTCTGCAGCAGTTGCTTGATGATGGACTGTGAACTTGGATCGAGGAAGTTGAACGGTTCATCCAGTATCAGCAGTTGGGGGTGGTGCAGCATGGCGGAGATAATACCTATTTTTTGCTTGTTTCCAGCGGAGAAATTGCGTATGAACTTCTTCTGTCCTATGACTTCACCATTCATGAAGCGTTCAAAAAGAACGAGACGATCATCTACTTCTTCTTTTTTCAATCCATACATCTTGCCGATGAAATAGAAATATTCCTCCGGGGTGAGGTAGTCTATAAGAAAACCGTCGTCAATGAAAGCGCCGGTAAATCTCTTCCAGTCTTCACTTTGGGATACATCTATATCATTGATGGTGACATTCCCACGATCTGCCTGCAATAAATCCAGTATCAGTCGGAAGAGGGTGGTCTTTCCGGCTCCGTTGTTTCCTACCAAACCCAACATGTCACCTTGGCTGATGAAGTAGTTATCAATATTTACAGCGGTCTTTTCACCGAATCTCTTTTGTAAATTATTTATCTGAATCATAGCTATAAATCTAAAATCATAAATCTTATTGTCTGCTGTCTCTGAATCCTTCCATGTTCTTGTAGCGCCGCTTCATGAAACGGTGGTATACGTTTTTCAGCCAGAAGCGTGAAGTCAGTATAAAACCTGCACCGACGGCAATCAGTATCCAGGCCGTAACCGTAGGTCCCCAAAAAGTTGTCAGCACAAAGTTCATAAGCAGAGGCACGCCGAATGCTGCTCCGGAAATCAAGTTCTGCAATCCGGTTCCCATATTCTGGCGGTTGGTCATCTTGGCGTTTAAATCCACTGTTTTGTTGTTGTATACAGCCAATTGGAACAGGCAGAAGTAAACGCCGCCGGCTACGAATGTGGCCCAGGCTATACAACTCAGCACAGACAGCTTGCCGGTTGCCATGGCAGGTATCATCAGGATGAGAGGTATGAGTATGGCGATGCTGTATAGGATATATTTGGCGCGAAGCAGGGTATAGATAGACTCTTTGCGGCTCATCAATCCGTCAATGTAGTTGCCTTCGTAGCTCATCAGGCTTGATAGAAACAAGATTCCGAAAATCACGAAGTTGTAGACCATGATAAAGTTTTTCATGCCCTGCCCGTCGTATGCTTCGGTGAAACTCAGAATACATGTAAAGGCGATGACCACCATGAATACTGTACGCAAGGCTGTCTTGCAGACTTTGTTGCGCAACAACATCTTCAACTCCAGCCGCATGTATTCGCCAATCTCTCCGTAGCGGTCCAGGAATTTGTATTCCGACACGTGCTTTACTCTGGTGTCTTCCACTTTGTTGATCTCGTTATAAATGAGCTTGATCATCAGTTCGCGGTTGATGAACCACAGTGCCACGATCGTTGCGGATACTCCGATGAAAGTAAGCAGGTGTCCGAGGATAAATCCTTCTCCCAGGTCGATGGACCAGTCGAATAACGGGCTGTCTTCCGGAATGAATAGGCTGGCGGCAATAATTCCGTATACCAATATCGGCAGCATCACCCACCAGATGCGTTCGTTCATCAACGTGCGGCATAGCAGGAACCAATAGTTGTTGAGTATCATCAACAGCCATATTCCGATGCTATAAGTCAATACGCCCGTTATACCGTAGAATTTAGTAATGCTGATGATAGCGAACGGGACAAAGAAAAACAGCCATATCAGATTGAAACCGTTCAATCCGGAACGTATCAGCAGAAAATCGATCAGGCGGTTGCGCCTTATCGGCAACAGGAGATAAGGCTTGATTTCCTGGCTGGGCGTTTTCTGAAACGGGAAGCGCATCAGAAAATCCAGAGCCAGGACAAATATCAGTCCGCTGTTCAATACATGGTATGCTTCAGTTGCGCCACCATCGAAGGCAAAAGCGAAAGTGGTTCCGAAGAAGATCAGATAGCCGGCCCAAAAGACGGCCATAAAGTACATCCAGAACTTACCGAATTTGTTCTTCTCGTACATCGGATTTCGCTTGGCGGCCAGCTTCCCTTGCTTGCGTAATTCTATAAAGAGGCTCATAATGAATGGAAATTAATGTATATGAAAAAGGCTGCGCTGCTTTATTAACAACGCAGCCTTTTTGGAAACTGTAATTTCAGCACTTCGAAGGTTGGTAACCTTATTTCTTTTCAGGACTGATCATTGAAACAGTGATCTGGTTCTTCTGCTTCAGGAGTTCGTTGGCAAATTGCTGAACGTCCTTGGGGGTGATACTGTTAATGATTTGCTCGTAGTCCTTCACCGGATCGATTCCGGTGTACAGGTACTCGTCTATGCTGTTCAGCCAGTAGCCGTTTTCCTTGAGGTCTTCGCTGTGCTTCTTCAGCATATACTCTTTTACCTTGTTCAAACTGGCTTCATCGGGACCGTTCTTTGCAAAGGCTTCTGCTTCGTCGTAGATGATTTTTATCAGTTTTTCCTGTTTATCGGGAGCTGTGTTGAAGAAGATCTGCAGAACGGCTTTTTCTGTGGGATACTTGATGAGCTGTCCCATGGGATATACGCCGTAGGTACCGCCTTCGTCTTCACGTACCTTTTCGGTATAGATGAAGTTAAGAAGCTGGTCGGTCATGCTCATAAGAATCTCGTTACGGAGATTGTATTTGCAAGTACCGCTATAACAGATGAAGTTGTTCACTTTCGGAGTTTCCTGCTGGCGGATAAACTCATTTTTGCAGATGCCCTTGCGCATTGCGATGTGGTTGTCCTTGAATGTCTCCTTGCGGTTGATGGAGGGCAATGAACCCAGATAAGACTCGATTAGGGGTTTCACTGCTTCCACATCAACGTTTCCTACCAGAATGAAGGTAAAGTCGCTGGCATCTTTAAAGCGGTCCTGATACATGGACAGAATCTTGTCATAATTCATCTTGTCCACCATGTCGGCTTTTATCCGCAGGGTTCTGGGATGTTTCGAGTAGAGAGTGGACGTGATAGAGTCGCTGAAAGAAGAACTGGGGTCCAGGTCCATATTCTGTAATTCGGCTTTGCTGCGGTTCTTGTAAGATGCAAAAGCGTCATCATCGCGTCTCGGAGCAGTGAAAGTCAGATAGGTGAGCTGCATCATTGTCTCGAAGTCCTTGGGAGAGCAATTTCCGGTTACGGCTTCTGTCTTGTCGCCGATGCCATAGCTTACGGAGGCTTTTTTACCTGCCAGGGCTTTCTCCAGTTCTATGGCGCTGAAATTGCCTAAACCACCCAATGCCACTGCATCCAGTCCGTTGATATTGATGATTTCCGAGTCGGGGAAGAGTGAACTACCACCCATACTTACGCCTTTCATGCGAATCTCATCGGCTTTGAAGTCTGTTTTCTTGATTATAACCTTGACACCGTTGGATAAGGTCAACATAGTGGTTCCGAAGATGTCATCTTTCTTTTCGGAAACAATTTTACCGCCTTTCGGAGCTTCTTTCATCAGAGGTTCGTCGGATACCTTATCTATATACGGAGTGAGCTTCTCCGACTTTACTTCTTTCAACAGGTTCTTGATGGCTTCCTCTGTCGGAAGGCTCAAGCCTTCTTTTTCGGGTCCGAATAGTGCCACTACCTGGTTGCTGTCCGTCACCAGTTGTTGCATTATCTGGTTTAGGGCTGTCACAGGAATGGCCGGTGCTATCTGATTGATGATAGTATATTCGTTGGCGATTCCCGGAATGGGTTCATTGTCGAGGAAATGGCGGACATATTCCTTGACGTAGCTTTCATTTTTACGCTTGTCGCGTTCTTGGAAAGCAGATTCCAAATGACGCAGGTATTCTGCTCGTGCACGACTGTATTCGGTTTCGGTGAATCCAAATTGGCGTGCACGCTCTATTTCGCGGAGAATGGTTGAGATACCTTCCTCAATGTTATCTTCTTTGCAGACTACGATACCGGTGAAAGCATCTTTGGTCTTGGCAACAAAGAAATCATCATCGTAGGTCGTTGCATAGATGTAGGGCGGGTTGGCAACTTGGAGCAACTCGTTCAGACGTGCATTCAGCATGTTGGTAATCAGAGTGACAGCATAGTCTTGCATCAAGTAACCCACATTATTCTTTTCTTCTCTGGGAGTAGCTTGATGCTTGTTGAAGATAAAGGTCTGTACATATGGCTGCTCTTTGTCGCGGGCAACCAATACGATAGGCTCTTGGTTGTCGTTTACGGGATAATATTCACGCTTGGCGGCATTGGGCTGTGCGGGGATGTCCGAGAATCTTTTCTTGATAAGGGCTTCAATGGCGTCAACATCAATATCGCCTACCACTACTATACCCTGCAAGTCGGGACGGTACCATTTTTCGTAATAGTCTCTTAATGTTTGAGGCTTAAAGTTCATCACAACGTCCATTGTTCCGATAGGGAAGCAGTTGGCGTATTTGGTTCCGGCAAACATAGCCGGAAGCATTTTCTCCTGAAAACGCTGCATGGCGCTCATGCGGGTGCGCCATTCTTCATTGATAACGCCGCGTTCCTTATCTATTTCTTTCGTGTCCAAAGTCAGGTCGTTGCTCCAGTCGTGCAGGATCAGCAGGCAGGAGTCAATGGCTCCGGGAGTGTTGACAGGCACATTGGAGATGTTATAGACCGTTTCGTCTATGGATGTGTATGCGTTCAGGTTTTCGCCGAATTTTACACCTATACGTTCCAGATACTGTATTAGGGAGTTTCCGGGAAAGTGGGTGGTTCCATTGAAGCACATGTGCTCGAGGAAGTGGGCAAGACCGCGTTGGTTGTCCTCTTCCTGTATGGAACCCACTTTTTGGGCTATATAGAAGTCGGCCCGGTTAGCGGGAAGGCTGTTTTTACGGATGTAATAAGTTAATCCGTTGTCCAGCTTGCCGATACGGACATCCTTGTCGATGGGAATGGGTGGTAATTGTTGTGCAAATACCTGTTGGAAGTTACAGCATACAATTAGTGCAACAATCCATAAGTTACGTAATAAATGTTTCATCATCATTTGATTTAAAAATGTTTTTGCCTTATCTGTCGAAGCGATTAGGCGATAAATCACAAAACAATTCTGTTTTTTATTTAATTGCTTCCCGGATGCGGACTAATTTAGTCAGGAGTCCTTCCAGTAAATCCAACTTCAACATATTGGCACCGTCGCTTTTGGCTACGGACGGATTCTCATGTGTCTCGATGAACAGGCCGTCTGCACCTACGGCTATACCGGCTTTGGCTATCGTTTCAATCAGTTGCGGCATGCCGCCTGTGACACCGCTGGTCTGGTTGGGTTGCTGCAAGGAATGGGTAACGTCCAGTACAACGGGAAAACCGAAAGTCTGCATCTCCGGTATTCCGCGATAATCCACCACAAGATCCTGATAGCCGAAAGTTGTTCCGCGTTCTGTAATCATTACGTTCTTGTTGCCGGCTTCCACCACCTTGTCTGCCGCAAAACGCATGGCAAGCGGGGAGAGGAATTGACCTTTTTTGATATTGATGATTTTACCGGTTTGGGCGGCGGCTACCAGTAGGTCGGTTTGCCTGCAAAGGAAAGCGGGGATTTGCAGAATATCTACGAATTCGGCAGCCATGGCAGCTTCTTCTGCGGCATGGATATCTGTTACGGTAGGCACTCCGAACGTATCATGCACTTTTTTTAGAATTTTCAAGGCTTTCTCATCTCCTATGCCCGTAAATGAGTCTAAGCGCGAACGGTTGGCCTTGCGGTAAGAACCTTTAAATGCGTAAGGAATCTGTAATCTGTCAGTGATGGTCACCACACGTTCGGCAATGCGCATTGCCATATCTTCACCTTCAATGACACAGGGACCTGCCAGCAGAAAGAAGTTTCCGGCAGGATTATTTTTCAGTTTAATCATACGTTTTTATGAATTATAAATTATGAATTGCAAGTTATGAATTGAGAGGTGTGAAAAAGTTCATTCCTCAGTTTGGTATAATCAGTGTGATTGCTTCGTGCAGCACTCCGATGTCTAATGGAAAATGACGGTCGAGAATACGCCCGTCCAAGTCGACGGAAGCGTTTTGGGCACGTAATACTTTTATCTTTTGGGTACGGTAGGGTTTTACCACTTTATGGTTGAGGATTCTTCCTTCCATTAACATCCATATTCCCGAAAAAAGCTGCAATAATTCGGGGCGATAGATAACTGATACGTCCAACCAACCATTGTAAGGCACTGCACTGGGAGCTTGCCCGTATCCCCATGCACTGCCTATGCATACTGTCATAATGCGCCCGCGTATGTGTTCGCCGTTTATTTTAAGGTGCATGCGGTATAGTTTCCGTTCGAATATCAGTGAAAGGAATGCCATGAAATAGGACAGGAACTTCACACCCCAAAAACGTTTGCATTGGTCGGTGATTTTTACGATACTGGCTCCAAGCCCGATATTGATGGCATTCAGAAAGTAGCGGATCATATGCTTTTCGCCGTCATAGTAGTAGCACGTGCCTACATCTATTTTTCGACGGCGGTTGTTTATGATGCAATCTACCGCATCCTTGTATTCCGAACTCATCTCCCAGTATTTGGCAAAATCGTTACCTATTCCGTTGGGGATGATGCCGATAGCAATATTTTCTTTATCTTCTGCATTGGAGAGCATGATGCCGTTGATTGCGTCGTTCAGTGCGCCGTCACCACCTACAATGACAATGGTGCGATATCCGTTGTTGGCAAGAATTCCCGCCAGACGCTCTACCGAACCGAACCCTTCGGACTGCACGTAGTCATAAGACACACCTTTGCTGTCCATATATGCTTTAATTTCTTTCCACCGTTTCTGTACTTTACGCGTTCCGGCTTTGGGGTTATAGATCACTCCCCATTTATTGGGTTCTACACTCATATGTTCGTCCCTTTTAATAAGTCTAACATTTCCATATTTGCTGTTTAGCTAGCGTTGCCGTCAAAGATACTAAATCTCTTTGAGTTTTGACTTTACAAAGGCTATCTTTTCTTCCATAGGCCATTGGACGTTTATCCAGTGGATGGTAAATCCCCGCCTCTCCATTCCCCGAAACCAGGTCATCTGGCGTTTGGCAAACTGATGGATAGCTGTCTCCAGTTGGTTGAACATTTCGTCGTAGGTCAGTTTGCCAATGACGTAAAGTGTCAGATATTTGTACTCCAATCCGTAGTAGATGAGATCTTCGGGTGGAATCCCTTGCTCTATCAATCGGCGCACTTCGTCTATCATTCCTTCGTCCAGCCTTTGGCGCAGGCGGCGGGTGATTTTCTCACGCCGCAGTTCGCGGTCTATGTTCACACCGATGATGAGGCTGTTCAATAGCGGAAAAGAACGCTTGTCTACCGGTGTGTGGGCATAATGTTCTTCAATCTCAATGGCGCGGATTGCCCGTTTCACCGTATCTACATCCGTCGTATTATGCAGGTTTTTATAGGTTTTCAACATTTCGGTGAGTTCTTCCAAGGACTTGCCTGCTAAGCGGATGCGTAATTCCGGATTTTCGGGTACGGGCAGCAATTTGTATCCTTTGAGTACCGATTCTAAATACATTCCAGTTCCGCCGCATACAATGGGCAGGCAGCCCTTTTGTTTAATACTTTCATAGGCGGTCAGAAAATCACGTTGATATTCAAAGACGTTGTACTTATATCCCGGATCGGCAATGTCAATGAGATGATAAGGTATTTGTTTGCCATTCACTGTATAGTCGGCAAGGTCTTTACCTGTACCAAGATCCATGTTACGGTATATTTGCCGAGAGTCGGCACTGATTATTTCTGTATTTAGCTCTGCTGCCAATGCAGCGGCAAATGGAGTTTTGCCGGATGCTGTGGGACCTAATATGGCAATTAAATCATAGTCAGGCATATAATGAGTATTTATTAATTTGAATACAAAGATAGTGTAATTTATGGGCAGAATAAAATGAAGCGGTTCATTTTGTTCTGAGAAGATGCAACTTTTCTTTACACTTGAGAAGACTGTCTGAAAAAGGAAGTAAAAAACAGAGTGGTTCTTCTTAAAAGGTGTTATGAAACATGCTTTTTTTCTTGGATAGTTTGCAAATATCCCAAGAGTCTGTATCTTTGCAATGTGTTTTTCATAGTATTAGATTTAAGGTTAACAAAGGTTGGAGTACAGCGGTACTCCTTTTTTTTGCTCTGTACTTTTCTTTTCTTGCTGCAAATCAAGGACAAAAATGTAAAAAAACTGAGTATGTTTTTTCTTTATAGGTATACAATATGATTAGCCTATATCTATACTTGTTCTTTAGGGATGAAATATTTTCGTTCTGTTTTTATGCTATATTCTATGCTTTTATTGCTTTTATAAGGCTGTTGCGGCGATGTAAAAGGTGTTCGAATTTAACTTTTTGATATATAATGGATTACTTAAGCGTGTGTTACATGTACGATAAAGAATGTAACATACGAAAGAAATATGTAATGTTGTCAAAAAAACATGTAATACGATTTTTTTAATCGCATGTGTGCCTTTTGTACATTTGTCGCAGAAAAGCCAGAGATATAAAACTACTCATATTATGAAACATGCAAATATGAAGAACACTTTATCTTTCGTATGCCTTAAAAATATTAATAACTATAAAATCGAGTATTGATGAATAAAAGATCTTTTTTTGCAATTTTATCGGCCTTAGTAGTTTCTGCCGGTACATTGGGAGGTTTTTCGTCTTGCAATTTATCTAAAGCAAATGGAAATCTGCCTGCTGTTAAGGATTCTACAGCCCTTTTTGATTATTTTACTTATAAAGGTAATGATGATTTTTATAAGGAAAATCCATTGCCCGATGATGAGTCGTTTTATAATCCTATTTTGCCTGGTTGGTATTCGGATCCGAGTATATGTACGAATGGGGAAGGAGACTATTTTTTAGTGACTTCTACTTTTACTTATTTTCCGGGTGTACCTATCTTTCATAGTAGAGATTTAGTAAACTGGAAACAGGTGGGGCATGTTCTTAGCCGTCCTTCCCAACTGGTCAATATGAAAGGACAGCATGTGAGTGGAGGAATTTTTGCACCGGCAATTTCATATAATCCCCACAATAAGACTTATTATATGGTAACCACCAATGTTGGAGCCGGTAATTTCTTTGTGAAAACTCAGGATCCTTTTGGAGAGTGGTCTGATCCTATTATGCTGCCTGAAGTGGGCGGAATAGATCCGTCTTTCTTTTTTGATGAAGATGGGAAAGCTTATATTGTAAATAATGATGATGCTCCGGATTATAAACCTGAGTATAGCGGGCATCGCACAATCCGCATACAAGAGTTTGATGTAAAATCGGATAAAACAATTGGACCTCGCAAAATACTGGTAAACAAAGGTGTGCATCCGGAGGAAAAACCTATTTGGATAGAAGGTCCCCATATGTATAAGATCAATGGAAAATATTTCCTTATGGATGCAGAAGGTGGCACGAGTACCTGGCATTCTGAAGTTATTTTCCGCAGTGATTCTCCGATGGGAACTTTTACTCCTTGGACGAAAAATCCAATATTAACACAACGTCATCTCAGTGCCGAACGTCCTAATCCGATTACGTGTGCCGGTCATGCTGACTTGATACAAACCAAAGAAGGTGATTGGTGGGCTGTATTTTTGGCATGCCGTCCTATAAATAATAAGTTTGAAAATTTGGGGCGTGAAACATTTTTAATGCCGGTAAGGTGGAGCGAAGATGGCTTCCCTTATATGACGCAAGGGAATGAAACTGTTCCTCTGATTCTAAAACGAACTGGCGTAAAGCGTGATGCCAGTGTTACCTTTGGTAACTTTGAAGAGATTGAAGATTTTGATAATGCTTCTTTGGGTATGCAGTGGATAACATTGCGTGCTCCTGCTACTGAATTGTATTCTTTATCCGACACTCCGGGCTTTTTGACCTTGAAGTGTGCTGATGTCAGTGCTGCTGAAAAAGATACTCCTGCTTTTGTTTGCCGTCGTATGCAGCATCATAAATTCGAATCTACTACCCGTATGTTGTTTAATCCTTCCAATGAAAAGGATAAGGCTGGTATGTTATTGTTTAAAGATGAAAAGCATCAGTATTTATTTGCAGTAAATAGGCAAGGAGAAAATAAGTCCGTTTTCCTGAAACGAATTGGAGAGTCTGAACAGATATTGGCTTCTGATACTATTTTTGGAAACACAAAAGAGATTTATTTGAAAGTTATATCTCAAGGTACTCATTATAATTTTTATTATTCCTTGAAAGGAGAAAAAGATTGGACATTGCTCTGTAAAGACGTTGATGCAAGCTATCTTTCCACAACTACGGCTGGTGGATTTACAGGTAGCGTGATAGGACTGTACGCCACTTGTAAATGATCTTTTATTGTTGCATGTAACATGAAGGACAACTTCTGTTACATGCAACAAATCCTATGTAACGTTTGTGTGGGTATGTGGAACACCTCCACAATTATTTTTTATATATATTAAATATATTTGTGCGGTAAAATAAAACATGTTAACTGTTAGCGTTTATTAATCTTATACTAATAAAAATGAAATGTATGTATGACGATAGCTAAGGCTATTAAAAAATGACTGATGATTAGAGAACAATGTAGTTAATTAATGTCTTAAAACTAATGGTAATGAAAAATGTAATAAAAGAAAATCAAAAGATTCCTTACCTGTTCCTGCTTATGCTGTTCAGTTGTCTGACGATATCAGCACAAAAAGGAATGACGGTGAGGGGAACTGTCTTTGACAGTAATGGTGAAACAATCATTGGGGCCTCAGTAGTTTTAAAAGGTAATAATTCAATAGGTACAATATCAGATATAGATGGCAATTTTATGCTGACCGTACCCAATGAAAACTCCACCCTTGTTGTTTCGTTTGTGGGAATGAAGTCTAAAGAAGTAAAAGCGACTTTGAGTGGCTTAATTAAAGTAACCTTGGAAGATGACTCTCAACAGTTGGAAGAGGTCGTAGTAGTAGGTTATGGTCAGCAGAAAAAAGCATCGGTTGTAGGCTCTATTACACAAACGAGTGGAAAAACGTTGGAACGTGCCGGAGGTGTATCCAGTCTTGGTGCTGCTCTGACTGGTAATCTGCCCGGTGTTATTACTTCTTCTTCTACAGGAATGCCTGGTGAAGAAGATCCCCAAATTATTATTCGTACTAAAAGTTCTTGGAATAATAGTGAACCACTGGTATTGGTTGATGGAGTTGAACGTGAAATGAGTTCGGTGGATATTTCTTCTGTAGAAAACATTTCTGTATTGAAAGATGCTTCTGCAACGGCTGTTTATGGTGTGAAAGGTGCTAACGGAGTTATTCTTATTACTACAAAACGTGGTAAAGAAGGAAAAGCCAATGTTCAAATTAAAGCTAATGTAACGGCGAAAGTCGTGTCAAAGTTACCGGAAAAGTATGATGCTTATGATACTTTTTATTTAATGAATCATGCTATTGAGCGTGAGGCTTGCATAAATCCGGCCGGTTGGTCTAACTATACGCCTGCTGCTATTATTAATAAGTATCGTAATCCGGCTAATGCTGAAGAATGGGACCGTTATCCTAATGTGGATTGGGAGGATTTTCTTTTCAAGAAAAGTGCCATGTCTTATAACACTAGCGTTAATGTATCAGGTGGAACAAAGAGTGTTAAGTATTTTGCCGCTGCCGATTTTGTGAGTGAGGGTGACTTGTTTAAGACTTTTGAGAACAATCGTGGTTATAACTCAGGATTTGGTTACAATCGCATTAATGTTCGTAGTAACTTAGATTTCAGCTTAACTAAAACTACGAAGTTTTCTACTAATCTTTTTGGTTCAAATGCACAACGTACTTTGCCATGGGCAATGGCGGATAATGATGCTACTTATTGGAGTGCTGCTTATAAGTCGGCTCCTGATGCCATGCATCCGATTTATTCTAATGGCATGTGGGGATGGTATGCACCTCGTGATGCTGACGTTCCTAATTCTGCTTATTTCTTAGCAACTGGAGGTACGGAAAAACGTACGACAACTAAAGTAACCACAGACTTTATTCTTGAACAGGATTTAGCTATGCTGACGAAGGGATTGAAGTTTAAGGCTAATTTTTCTATGGACTACCGTTTTGTAGAAAAAAGTCGTGGTATTAATGATCAATATAATGACTCACAACGTATGTGGGTAGATCCTAATACCGGGGAAATTTCTTATAAGTTCGATCCTGATTCTGGTACTGGTATTGACAAGGTAGAGAATCCTATTTATTGGTCAACTCAGGCTGGTAGTGCAGATATTGGTAGTACTTATCGTAAACTTTATTACTCACTTCAGTTGGATTATGCTCGTAAATTTGGGGATCATGAGGTATCTGCGCTTGGCTTGTTTAGCCGTTTGAAAGAGGCGCAAGGAAGCGTCTTCCCTATTTATCGGGAAGACTGGGTGTTCCGCGTCACTTATAATTATGCTATGCGTTATTTCTTCGAAGCTAATGGAGCCTATAATGGCTCTGAGAAGTTTGGTCCTGACTATCGTTTTGCATTCTTTCCTTCCTTGTCTCTGGGCTGGATGATCAGTGAAGAGAAATTTATGAAGAAACTAAAATTTCTCGATATGCTGAAACTGCGTGCTTCTTGGGGACGGGTTGGTGATGATGCCGTAGTTTTGCCTTGGCAGAGATTTACATCAGGTCGTTTCTTATACAAAGATCAATGGCAGAATAGCGGTAATGCTGTTATGGGAAGTGTAAGCCCTGATAACTCCCCCTATTCTTTTTGGCGTATTTCAATGTTGGGTAACCCTAATATTTCATGGGAAACAGTAGAAAAGCGTAATATCGGTTTAGACTATGCTTTTTTAGATGGTCTAATTGCCGGTTCTGTGGATATATTTAATGATACTCGTTCTGATATTTTGGTAGCTGGTGGTAGTCGTGCTATTCCATCATATTTTGGTACTACTCCTCCGCGTGCTAATTTAGGTAAGGTAAATAGTCATGGTTATGAGTTAGAACTTCGTTTGAACTATGTCTTTAATAATGGATTGCGTACTTGGCTGAATACTAGTATGACTCATGCCGTCAATGAAGTCAAGTTCAGAGATGATGCTCCTCTGTTGCCTGCTTATCAACAAGGAGCCGGCCATGCTATTGATCAAGTAAATTCCTACATTGATCATGGGAATTTAGCTACTTGGGATGATGTAATTGGTAGTACAGCTTGGACAACAGGTAATAATTACAAGCTGCCAGGTGATTATAATATTATTGACTTTAATGGCGATGGTATAGTAGATAAGGATGACAGTGCTCCATATCAGTATTCAACTACACCGCAAAATACATATAATGCTTCTATCGGTTTTGAATGGAAAGGATTTAGCTGTTTCGCACAATTCTATGGTGTGAATAATGTGACGCGTGAAGTTAACTTTCCGACATTCCGAAGCACTGCTCATGTTGCTTATGTAGAAGGTGATTATTGGACACCTGGTGGTACAGCTTCTTTACCTACTCCACGTTGGGGAACAACGGTAGATGGTGCGGCTTCTGGTACACGTTATTGGTATGATGGTTCTTATATTCGTTTGAAAAATGTAGAACTCTCTTATACCTTTAAAGGAAATTGGTTGAAGAAACTAGGTGTGAACACTGCACGACTCTATTTGAATGGTGATAATCTTTACATGTGGACTAATATGCCTGATGATCGTGAGTCTAATACTGGCTTCAGCTCTTCAGACGGTGCTTATCCTACTGTGCGTCGTTTCAATATTGGTATTGACATAACTTTATAAGAGCAATGACTATGAATAAATATATCAACAAAATCTTTTTAACTTCAGCTTTTGCTGTGGTAGGCTTGTTAGGTACTACTTCATGTACCGATTATTTGGACAAGTCGCCCGAAAGTGATTATCAGGCAAATGACCCGTATAAGAATTTTATGAATTTTCAGGGATTTACCGAGGAACTCTATAACTGTATACCTGTTGTTTCGAATAGTGAATATCACACTTGTTTTAACTATGGTGAAGATGTATATTGGGAACCTCAGGAAGTTCGTTTGCAAACTCGTAATGTAGATAATGGAGATTTTTGGGGATGGACTACTGCTTATTATGGCTATCCTAGAAGTGGAGGCTCAGCCGGAACTTCAAATCGTAGAGATAAAGGGGATTTATGGACTAATGCTTGGTATGCCATTCGTAAGGCTAATCTTGGTATTGCTAATCTGCAAAATTTGGTTAGTGCTACCGAAGAAGAGCGTAAACTTATTGAAGGACAACTTTATTTCTTTCGTGCTTGGTTCCACTTTATGCTAATGGAGTGGTGGGGTGGAATCCCTTATATTGATGAGCTACTTTCTCCGGATGTCAATCCAACTTTACCTCGGCTTTCCTGGCAGGAATGTGCAGAGAAGTGTGTATCTGATTTTGAACATGCAGCAACTTTATTGCCGGTTGATTGGGATGAAACAACTGCTGGTAAAGTTACTCTTGGAAAGAATAACATGCGCATTAATAAAATTATGGCATTGGCCTATAAGGGAAAGACGCTTCTTTGGGCTGGTAGTCCGCTTATGAATTGGGCGTCAGGTGGTTCAAGAGAGTATAATGTAGAGTTATGTAAACGAGGGGCAGATGCATTAGGTGAAGCACTTCAACTGACAGAGAAAACTAAACGTTACGAATTAGCTGATTTTTCGGAATATAATGATATCTTTTTGCTTCATAATTCTAATGGGAAATTGAATGGCGTAAAAGAAAGTATATTCATGGAAAATTTGATTGATTATAGTGCTCGGTGGCGTTGGAATATGATAAACGATTTTCGTCCACAAAGTATTGAGTCCTCTGGAATCAAGAACTTTCCTACTGCCAATTATGTAAATTACTTTGGTATGAAAAATGGATATCCCATTAAAAATATGACACAGGCCGATGCGGAATCAGGTTATGATCCCACTTATCCTTGGAAAGATCGTGATCCACGTCTTTACAAAGTCATAATGTTTGACGGTATGAAGTTTAAGAGCACTGGTGGTGCAGGCGGTTCTGTGGAACTTTTCACTGGTGGTCGGGAAAGTGAAGAAACGAATCCTAATAAAGGGTGCTTTACAGGCTATATGAACAGCAAGCTTTGTCCGCAATTGATGAATACCATTGATGGTTATAAGGAAAACAATATCATGATCCTTAATTTAATGCGTTTAGCTGATGTCTATTTGATGTATGCTGAAGCGACTGCTGTAGGTTATGGAACCCCACAGAGCAAAGCTACTACTTATTCATTGACTGCGGTAGAAGCGATTAATAAGGTTCGTCAACGTGCAGGTGTGGCTTCTGTACTGGATAAGTTCTTGAATAATACTGTTGACTTTTTGGGTGAGGTGCGTCGTGAACGGGCAGTAGAATTGGCTTTTGAGGGCTTCCGTTTCATAGACCTTCGTCGTTGGATGCTACTGACGCAAAGTCCATATACGCTCAAGACAAAAATAGAGTTTGATCGTGCCGATCCTAATAATTATAATTATGATGCTCCGGAAGAAAATCCTATAAAAAACTTACGTGAGGTTGTTTTGTTCGAGCGTCAATATACTGACAGGCACTATTGGTATCCGCTTCCACGAAAGGACGTGAATATTTATGAAGGATTTTATCAGAATCCTGGTTGGTAATTACCTATTAACTAATAATGACGTTAAAAATGAAAAGAAAGTATCTATATATTGGCTGTACGGTGCTTGCCATGTCGTTATTCAATACGACAAGGGTACAAGCGCAAGAAAAGAAGGACAGCTTGGTGAATGTAGCTTTCGGTACAGTTGCACAGGAAGATTTGACGAATGCCATATCTACAGTTAGCACGTCCGAACTGATGAAAAAGGTGAATAGTTCCAATAGTCTAGTGGGGCTGGAGAGCTTGGTCGGTGGATATACTGGTAATATTTGGGGACAGGGAGCTTTGGTCTTAGTAGATGGAGTTCCTCGTAATGCAAGTAACGTACGCGCTTCTGAAGTAGAAAGTATTTCGGTGCTAAAAGATGCGGCAGCCGTAGTTCTTTACGGAAGTCGTGCTGCTAAAGGTGTTATACTTATTACTACTAAACGTGGTAAGGATGGACCAATGAGCATAAATGTTAGAGCCAATGCCGGCATCAATGTTCCGAAATCTTATCCGAAATATTTGGATGCGGATTGCTATATGACACTTTATAATGAGGCTTGTCGCAATGATGGTTTGGCTGAACGTTATGATGCGTCTACTATTTATCATACCGCTATGGGAACGAATCCTTATCGTTATCCCAATATTGATTTTTATAGTTCTGATTATTTGAAAAAGGTATACTATAATGCTGATGTGACTGGTGAGGTTTCCGGAGGTAACGAACGCACTCACTATTACTTGAATTTCGGGATGGACTATAATAATGATTTGTTGAAATGGGGTGAGGCTAAGAATAACTATGATATGAGTTTCAATGTACGTGGTAACGTGGATATGAAACTTACTTCGTGGTTGAAAGCCACTACTAATGCAGCAGTAATTTATACAAATCAATATGATGGTCGCGGTGACTTTTGGGGAGCGGCTTCAACTTTACGTCCTAACTGGTTTGCTCCTTTGCTGCCCATTGATATGATGGATCCAAATTCTTCTTCAATTCAAGATTATATAACGAATAGTAATCATTTAATTGGTGGAAAATATTTGTTGGGTGGTACCTCGGCTGATCTTACTAATCCATTTGCAGATTTGTTGGCAGCAGGTTATGTTAAAGAGAAAGCTCGTATGTTTATGTTTGATGTTAGTTTGACAGCCGATTTAAGTTCTGTTCTTAAAGGTTTATCTTTCAAGACGGCTTACAGTGTGGACTATACTTCTTATTATTCGGAAGCTTTCAATGAAACTTATGCAGTTTATGAGCCTACATGGGCCAATGTAAACGGTAAAGATATGATTATTGCTTTACAAAAGCATAATAATGATAAGAAAGATGCCAATGAATATGTAGGCAAGTCTATGTATGATCAAACTATGATGTTTAGTGCGCAGTTCGACTATAATCGAACTTTTGCTAAACGCCATAATGTAGCGGCTACCCTTTTAGGCTGGGGCTATCAGATGCAAAGTACTGCGGATGAGAATCATGAAAGTAGCGATTATCATCGTACAAGTAATGTAAATTTGGGCTTGCGTGCTGTATATAATTATGATCATAAGTATTATGCAGATTTTAGTGGTGCAGTTGTTCATTCAGCTAAGTTGCCTGAAGGCAATCGCAATGCTTTTTCACCATCGGTTACTTTAGGCTGGAGAATCAGTCGGGAAGATTTCTTTAAAGAGAATGTTTCTTGGGTGGATGATTTGAAATTGACGGCTTCTTATGCAAACTTGCATCAAGATCTTGATATTGAAAACTATTATATGTATAAGGGATATTTCTCTAAGACGGATGGTCATTGGGTTCAATGGCATGATGGTACTGCCGGTGGCTGGACTCCAACTTCTAAGCGTGGTGAAAATAATGATTTAAGTTTCGTAACCCGTCAGGAATTTCGTGCTGGTATTGATGCTACTTTATTTAATCATTTAATAAGATTAAATGCTAATTATTTCAGGCAGAATACGAAAGGATTGCTTACTCAGGGAGCGTCTACAATTTATCCTTCTTATTTCCAGCTGAGCGAGAATAATACTTTCTTACCTTGGATTAACTACAATGAGGATAGACGTACTGGTTTTGACTTTGCATTGACAGCCAACAAGAAGTTTGGTGATTTTGACATAACACTTGGTTTCAGTGGTATGGTGTTTAATTCTGAAGCTTTGAAACGTGATGAAATGTACGATGAAGATTATCAGAGACGGCAGGGACGTGCACTTGATGTTTCTTATGGTTATGTATGTGAAGGTTTCTTTCAAGATCAGACTGAAATTGATGAACATGCCCGTCAAACTTTTGGTACAGTGAAGCCGGGTGACCTGAAATATAAGGATATTAATGGAGATAAAGTGATTGATAGTAAAGACCAGGTTGAACTAGGCAAAAATGGCTGGTCAGCTCCTCCTTTCGCCTTTGGATTAAATCTGACAGTGAAGTATAAAAATTTTTCACTCTTTGCTATGGGATCGGGACAAACAGGGGCAGTAGATTTCAAAACAAGTTCCTATTATTGGAATCGTGGAACAAGTAAGTTTTCAGAAGTTGTGTGGGGACGTTGGACAGAGGAAACAAAAGAAACAGCTACTTATCCACGTTTGACCACAACAAATGGTGCAAACAATTATCAGACTTCTACTTTTTGGATGTATAAACGTAATTATTTCAATTTGAATCAAGTGCAATTAACCTATGATTTTCCAGAAAAGACTTTCAAAGGATCATTTGTGCGTGGACTAAGTGTATATTGCGGTGGTAACAGTTTACTTACAATTTCAAAAGAACGTAAACATCTGGAATTGAGTACTGGTTTTCCACAATGCCGTAATTTTTACGCAGGTTTCAAGGCTGCATTCTGATTTAACGGACAAATAAATAGATGATTATGAAAAAGAAAATATTACTTTTTATAGCGAGTGCCTTGATATTTTCCAGCTGTGACGACTTGTTTGAACCGGCTCTTGAAAATCAACAGGGAACTGAACAAATGTATGATGATCCGGAATACGCACGAGGAATCTTGCATAATGTATATAGCTTGATTCCAGGATATTATGATAACAGTGAATATGCTACGGATGATGCTGTAACTAACCAAATGACTCATACTTTCTTGCAGATGGCTACAGGAGCTTGGACAAATTCCTCGTATAACCCATTGAGTCAGTGGACTAACTCTTATAATGCAATTCAATATATCAATCTGTTTTTGGAGAATGCGGATGAAGTAAAATGGTCTGATGATGAGGAAATGAACAGTTTATTTGCACGTCGTATGAAAGGTGAAGCTTACGGACTTCGTGGCATGTTCTATTACTATTTAATGCGTGCACATGCAGGCTTTGGAGAAAATGGTGAATTGCTTGGTGTGCCACTTATTACAGAATATCAGACATCTCAATCGGATTTTAACTTGCCGCGTGCTTCCTTTCAGGCTTGTCTAAGTTCAATTTATAGTGATTTGGCACAGGCAGAAACTTTATTACCTCTAGAATATGAGGATGCATCTACAGTACCTGTTGATTTTCAAAGTCTAACAATGGATGCTAGCAAGTATAATAATGTTATGGGTGCCAAAGCACGTCAATTATTCAATGGACTTATAGCTAAGGCTTTTCGGGTGCGTACAGCCCTATTGGCTGCTAGTCCTTTATATCAAGATGCTTCTAATGATGCTTCATGGGCTGATGCTGCTAACGCAGCCGCTGATGTACTTGATTATAAAGGAGGAAAGTTAGCTAATGATGGAATAGAGTATTATTCTGCTGCTATAGTCAATAAGGCGCAAGATGGTATTAATCCTGATGAAATCCTTTGGAGAGCAGGTCGAACGAGTGGTGACAATACACAGGAGTCTCAAAATTTCCCACCGAGTTTGTATGGTACCGGTTATATGAATCCTTCTCAAAATTTAGTGGATGCTTTTCCAATGGCTAATGGTTATCCTATTGATAACGTGAATGGCAGTTATAATGTAAATGCTCCTTACACAGATCGTGATCCTCGTTTAAGTAAATACATTCTTTATAATGGTAGCACGATCAGCGAGAAAGGTGTGAACATAAATATTATTTCATCAAGTGCAGATGGTATTAATGTTACAGAAAATCGTTCTACCCGTACAGGGTATTACATGAAAAAGCGTTTACGCATGGATGTGAACTGTGATCCGGCTGCGACTTCTAAACAACCACATTACGACCCTCGTATCCGTTTTACAGAAATGTTTCTTGCATATGCCGAGGCTGCCAATGAAGCTTGGGGGCCAAAAGAAAAAAATGATAGAAACTATTCTGCCTATGATATTATTAAAGCTATCAGGAAACGAGCAGGTGTAGGTGGTGCAAATGATCCTTATTTGGAAGAATGTGCTGCTGATCAGGATAAGATGAGAGAACTGATTCGTAATGAACGACGTTTGGAACTCTGTTTTGAGGGATTCCGTTTTTGGGATGTACGCCGTTGGAAATTAGATTTGAATGAGCCGGTATATGGTTTGGAATGGAACGGAAACGGTTATAGGAGAATTACTGTAGAAGAACGTTCTTATGAGGACTATATGTATTATTGCCCTATACCTAATTCGGAGGTGCTAAAATATAGTAATCTCATTCAAAACAAAGGATGGAAATAAATTAGTGAACATATTCAATATAGAATTTAGAATAATATGAAAAATAATTTAGTATACTGTGGATTGGCTTCGTTGTTTCTGACTTTTACAGCTTGTGAGAGTTCACACAATGAGTTTCCCGATTTTGATTATCAAACTGTATATTTTGCCAACCAATATGCGTTGCGCACTGTTGAGCTGGGAGAAGACGAGTTTGTTGACAATTCAATGGATAATGAGCATAAAGTCTCTATAAATGCAGCTTGGGGTGGTGGATACACTAATCGTAATAATGTGATTATTGACTATATAGTAGATGAATCACTTTGTGAAAATCTTTATTTCAAAGGAACGGAAACCCCGTTGACTTTAATGCCTACATCTCATTATACATTGGCTTCTGAACAGATAAATATACCTGCAGGGAATATTATGGGAGGAGTAGAAGTACATCTTACCGATGCGTTTTTTGCTGATGAGAAAGCATTGGAACAGAATTATGTGATACCATTGCGAATGACAGAGGTACAAGGAGCTGATTCCATTTTGGAAGGTAAAGCAGCAGTGGGAGATCCAGTTTTAACAAACAATGGACATTGGAGTGTGCAACCAAAGAATTTTATTCTTTATGCAGTGAAATATGTAAATCCGCAACATGGGGAGTATTTGCGTCGTGGAGTGGATAAAGCTGTGATAAATGGGGTGTCTTCTGATAAGGTACGTCACAAACAATATGTAGAGAATGATGAACGTGTATATGTAACTACAAAGAGTCTGAAAGATAATATTCTTTCTTTATCTACTGAAGATGCCGGAGGAACTCTTTTCAATTATGATGTTCGTTTGTCTTTTGCTGATGACGGAACTTGTACAGTAGGTAGCGTTTCTGATGATCTCACAGTTTCAGGTACAGGCAAGTTTGTGAAAGACGGGGAGAAGAATAGTTTGGGGGGTAAAGACCGCGATGCTATTTATTTGGATTATACAGTTGATTTCAAGGGCAGAAATATGCAGTATGCCACTAAAGATACATTGGTGTTGAGTACTCGTGGAGTACAAGGTGGTGCGGCTTTTGAAATTGAAATCAAGTAGCCTTTTTATAAACCTTAAAATTAAGAGAATATGAAATATTTGAATAATAAACTAATCGGACTTGCTATGCTTGGGGTGACAGCAATGGCGTGTACTGATGAGTACAATTGCAATCTTCAGGTGGAAAAGCCTGAGGATGTTGCAGTTAATGAATATTTGGCCAGTTTTGATTTGTTGAAATCATATATCAGTCGTGGAACTGACTCACCGTTTAAGCTGACGGCAAATATGGCTTCAACAGATTTTGTTGCAAAAGAAATTGCTTATAGTACCATTTTGAATAATTTTGATGGTTTGGATATAGGTGGATCATTTGCACCTGTTACTTCTGTGAAAGAAGATGACACTTATGATTTTGGAGGGATGCAATTAGTTGCTGATGCTGCTCAAGAAGCAGGTGTAACACTTTATGGTGGTACACTTTGTTCTAATCAAGAACAACGTGCAGCTTACTATGATGAACTGATACAGCCGGAGATTATTCCGATTGTACCGGAAAAAGGTAAAACTGTAATTTGTGACTTTGAAAATGATGAAATTGGTGCAGTTTATACTATGTCCAATGGCAGTCAGGCAGTGGTAGAAGATGATCCGGATGGGAAGACTGGTAAAACATTACACATAGGTACTGATAATGACAAAGCAAATAATTCATATCCTGTATTTAATGTAAAGTTACCGGAAGGTCGAAAATTGGGTGATTATGTAAATTTGGTCATTGATATGCGTATTGTTAACAATGATGGCATTTATGGGCAAGGAATGAAGGTCTTTATTAATGGACAGGAATTTTATATTGGTGTAAATGCGCAAAATTTTGGCTGTAATCCTAATATTTGGAATCGTGGAGCTATTATCAAGTTAAATGATAGCCAAGCTCCTGGTTTTAAATTACCTGATAATTTGAAAGACCTTACAGAATTTACATTGGCTGTAGGTTCACACTCTGGTGGTGCACAATATTATCTTGATAATATTATTATGAATTATGAAGTAGAAGGAGGTGGTGTTACAACAATTGATTTCGAAGGTGATAATGTGGGTACAACCTACTCTATGACTAATGGTAGTTCCTCTGTAGTGGAGGAAGACCCCAAAGGCGTGAGCGGTAAGGTGCTACATGTGGGTTCTGCTACTTCTCCTGCTAATCAAAGTTTTCCTAAATTTAATGTTAAATTAGCGGAAGGAAGAACATTAGCTGATTATACAGCTATTTCTCTTGATATGCATTTGATTAATGGGAAAGGTAAATATGGCCAAGGTGTAACGGTTGTAATTAATGGCCAGAAATTTAATTCTGGTAAAGGTCCTAATGCTTTTGGATGCCCAGATAATGATTGGGGACGTGGCCTTATATATATAAAGTTCGTAAAGGCTGGTGAGACTGGCGGTATTGTTATTCCGGATGAACTGAAAAGCCTTACTGAATTAGAATTGGCCGTTGGTTCTGCTTCTGGTGAATGGCATGCTTATATTGACAACATAAATCTTCATTGGAAAGCTGCTGATATCATTATTCCTGTACCTGAGGAAGAAAAACCAAAAATTTTCACTAAAGAATTAGAAAAATGGATTGGTGGTATGATAGATGCTGGTGGTGAGACTGTAAAAGCATGGAATATTGTGGGAGAACCTCTTGATAACACTATAAATGAAAATACTTTTGATTGGGCTAAATATTTAGGTAAAGAAGGCTATGCACGTACAGCTGTTGCATTGGCTCGTGATACGGCGAAAATAGATCTCGACCTATTTGTTAGTAACACTATTGAACAGTCTGAGGACATTGTGGACAAATGCGGACAACTTATAGAATTGGTTAAATCATGGGAGGCTGATAATATAACTAAAATCGATGGTTATAATATATTACTTCATGCCAATTATTCTCAAGATGCTGATATTCAAAAGGATAATGAAACTGCAATTGTGAATTTATTTACCAAGTTGGCTGTAACTGGTAAATTGATACGTATATCAGATTTCAGTATGACAATGGTTAATAAAGAAGGTAATGCAATTCCTTGTTCTGAACTCTCACTTGAAGATAGGGCAATTGCTGGTGAATATTATACATTTATCATCAAAAAATATTTTGAGTTAATTCCGGCAGACAAGCAGTACGGTATTTCGATTTCTCGTTTGACTGAGAGTGGAAACAGTACTTTGATTTGTCCTTGGGATGCTAAGTATAACCGTACTGGAATGTACGTAGGAATAGTTGATGGTCTGAAAAATTAGTTTATGAGATTATTTATTTTAAAACTATTTCTCTTTTTTACTAGTATATTTTTATGGAGTTGTTCAGATGATGACAATAAAATCACAGACAGTGATGGGGAGAGCGCTTATGCGCTCTTCCTTAAAAATAATATAGAGGTATCTAGTACGGGTGGAGTAGTAATAGCTATCGTAGAATGGTCGCAGACAGAATGGGAAATATCTTTGGGCTCAGGCGATATTGTAGCAAATGTAACTCCTATGTCTGGGGGAAGCATGGAGTTGACAGAACAAAGTACACGCTTAAAAATTACATGCACCGGTAATGATACCCACGAACCAAGAAGTCAAACTGTTTATATAACCAATAAAATTACGGGTGAAAAGTCTGATTTGTTAATTAAGCAAGATGTGGCATTTCAAACACTCACTCTCCAGATAGATCCTTCAGAAAGGTACCAGCAGGTGGTTGGATTTGGTGGTATGTATAATCCTAAAATTTGGTGTGGGGGATTTCTTATCACAATGGAGCAGATGAGCAAAATGTATGGTGTTAATGGCTTGGGTTATTCTATTCTTCGTCTTATGATTTATCCGGATGAGACCGATTGGAGTGCAGATGTAGAGGCTGCAAAAATGGCGCAAGATAATGGGGCTATTATTTTTGCATGTCCATGGGACTGTACAGATGCTCTTTCTGATAAAGTTATGGTAGATGGTGAAGAAGTGAAGCACTTAAGAACTGAAAACTATGAGGACTATGCTGATCATTTAATTAGGTACATTCGCTTTATGAAACAGAATGGCATTGATTTATATGCAATATCCGTTCAGAATGAGCCCGATATGGATTTTACATTTTGGACTCCTCAAGAAGTTGTAACCTTTGTAGAGCAATATGGGGGGAAGATACGTGCGGAAGGGGTTAGGCTTATGTCTCCTGAGTCATGTGGAACATCTCCTGAGTATACAGACCCGATTTTAAATGATGTTGACGCTTTTGCTAATACAGATATATTAGCGGGGCATCTTTATCAGGGATTTATCAATATTGATAAGCCGGGATATGAAAGAAATCGGTATGAATATATTTGCAGTCTTTATCCTCGTTTGAATGGAAAAACATGGTGGATGACAGAGCATCTTTTTAATGATGGTGAAAAGGAGGACGATCCGGAAAAATGGCAATTTAGAACATGGGAATATTGTTTTTCTCATTTGGCAAAAGAAATACATATGTGTATGGAAGGCTATTGTAGTGCTTATGTATATTGGTACTTGAAACGTTTCTATGGAATGATGGGAGATAATGATGAAAGAAGTCCAGTAAGAGAAGGCGAGATTGCTAAAAATGGTTATATTCTTTCGCATTATGCACGTTATGCTACGAATACAACACGTATTAAAGCAGTTGCAGATAGTCCAAATGTGTATGTTACTGCTTATATTAATGCAGCGGGTAATGAGATAGCATTAGTGTTATTGAATATGACAGATACCACCCAGAAGATTGAATTCCCTTTGGCAGGAATAAAACAGATACATGCTGTTGAGACGAATGCATATAAAAATATGGAAGTGATTGAAGCTAATTCATTGGCAAAAAATGGCAGTGCTTATGTTATGTTATCAGGTTATAGTATAGCATCTGTAAAATTAACGTTATAAAACGAAGATAGAGATGATGCAGTAGTTTGAAAGACTAAAGATATGTTCAGTCTCTCTTGCTATCTTGAGACTTGTTTGTTTTGTGCATTTATATTAATACTCTTGCATTTTCTGTGAAGAAAGTGTAAGAGTACAAAAAAAACAGCTTAATTTTGTATGCTTTTTGTAAATATGTAGCATAAATTAGTTTAAATCATTTATGTACAATAAACTGTTTTTTGCATGATAACGATGCAGACTGTGTTGGCAATTTATTTGTCAGCACTTTTTTATTTATATATTTTCTTTTTATATTATGGTGGCTTTTATTGGTAATTTTTAGATCATTCGATACTATCTTGCCTTCTTCTTAGAATACCTTCTAAAACAATGGCTTTTCTGAAATATGTAACATAAGCAAAAGAATCTGCAACAGATTTTGGAAAAGAAATTAGCAAAAGATGTTTTTCTTTGTAATATTGTTAAACCAGTTTCACAATATGGCAATGAAAAAGATTATCACATTATTTGGCGCTTTTGCATTACTGACGAATCTTAATTCGCTCTCTTATGCACAAGTTCTTGAAGATTTCAGACCTTCAAGCGTAAACCAATTAGGGAAAGCATATCCTCAGGTTAATTCTGAAGGGAGGGTACGTGCCCAACTTTATGCACCGGAAGCCAAAAAAGTACAGCTTGATATTGGTGGTGTAAAATATGACATGATAAAGAATGAGCAAGGGTTTTGGACGGGAGAATCAGAACGTCAGCAAGAGGGGTTTCATTATTATCAGTTGAATGTGGATGGGGCATCTGTTCCCGATCCGGGTACGAAATATTTTTATGGTGCAGGACGTTGGGGGAGTGGAATTGAAATTCCGGCACGTGATGAGGATTTTTATGCTTTGAAAGATGTACCTCATGGTTTGGTGAGTGAGTTGAACTATTATTCTAAAATTACACAGTCGTGGAGACGTTGTTTCGTGTATACACCAGCTGGATATGAAGTCAATACGAAGAGGCATTATCCGGTGCTTTATCTTCAGCATGGCAGCTTTGAGGATGAAACGGGTTGGGGCAGTCAGGGTAAAGCGAATTTGATATTGGATAATCTGATTGCTGCGAAGAAAGCAGTCCCGATGCTGATTGTCATGGATAATGGTTATGCAACCAGGCCGAGCGAACAAACTCCTTTCCAGACAACGGTATTTGAGGAAGTGCTGATGCAAGAGGTCATACCAATGATTGATGAGAAGTTCCGTACATTGCCTAATCGTGAGAGCCGGGCTATTGCCGGTTTATCAATGGGGGCAAATCAAACGATGCGCATTGCCATGAATCATCCGGAGGCTTTTGCCTATTATGGTGGTTTTAGCGGTACATCCAACTATCCGAGTACGGAACCTTTGGATGCTGATACTTTTTTAGGTGGAAAATTTAAAGATGGGAAAGCGGTAAACAGGCAATTCAAGTCTTTCTTTCTGGGTTTGGGGACTTCCGAGCCGGCTCCTTTTCCCGGTGTTGTAAAAGCTTTCAGGCAAATGTTGGATAAACAGGGGATAAAATATACCTATTATGAATCTCCTGAAACTGCACATGAGTGGCTGACTTGGCGCAGGGCGTTGCGTCAGTACGCACAATTGCTATTTCAATAAGAATTAATATAAAGACGATAATTACATGTAGTTTAATACAAATATGAAAAAACAAAAAACTCTTTTACTTTTATGTAACTTGTTTTGTTGCATACTATTACCGCTGTCGGCGCAAAAGCCTGCAACTAATCCTGTGATTTATGCTGATGCACCAGATATGTCAATGCTGCGTGTGGGGGATACTTATTACATGAGCAGCACTACGATGCATATGTCTCCGGGAGTTCCTATTATGAAATCAAATGACTTGGTGAATTGGAAATTGGTGAATTATGCTTACGATACGCTTGCCAATATACCTACCATGAACTTGGATGACGGGAAAAATACTTATGGGCGTGGGTCGTGGGCGAGTTGTCTTCGCTATCACGAGGGAGTGTACTATCTCTCCACTTTCGCTCAGACTACGGGCAAGACATATTTTTATACCACTAAAAATCTTGAAAAAGGTCCCTGGAAGTGTACGGAATTCTCTCCCGCTTATCATGATCATTCTTTTTTCTTTGATGAGGACGGGCATATCTACATGATATATGGTAATGGGAAACTCTTTTTGGCGGAGCTGAAACCGGATCTTTCAGGTGTAAAGCCGGGTACGGAGAGGGTAATGATAGAGAATGCCAGTGCACCGGCCGGAGATAATATCATGCTGGGTGCTGAGGGTTCACAACTTTTCAAGGTAAACGGGAAGTATTATCTTTTTAATATCACTTGGCCGCGTGGCGGAGTACGTACTGTGATTGTGCATCGTGCTGATAAGATAACTGGACCTTATGAAGGACGAGTCGTTTTTCAGGATCGTGGAATTGCACAAGGTGGGCTGGTGGATACACCGGATGGACGCTGGTTTGCTTATCTGTTTGAGGATTGCGGTGCGGTAGGTCGTATTCCTTATCTTGTTCCGGTTGAGTGGAAAGATGGATGGCCTGTTTTGGGTGTGAATGGGCGTGCTCCTGCTAAGTTGGAATTGCCCGATAGCCGCGGACTCATTCCGGGTATTGTTGCTTCTGATGATTTCAACCGGAAGAAAGGAGAGCGTGCCTTGCCGTTAGTATGGCAATGGAATCATAATCCGGACAATGCGTTGTGGTCTCTTTCTGCCCGTAAGGGATATTTGCGGTTGACAACTGGTCGGATGGAGACTTCTTTTACACAAGCTAAGAATATATTGACGCAACGTACTATCGGTCCTGTTTGTACAGGTTCGGTCAGTATGGATGTTTCAGGAATGAAAGAGGGAGACTTTGCGGGACTGTCTCTTTTCCAGCGTAAATATGGACAGGTAGGTGTTAAGGTTACTGATGGCAAGAAATATATTGTGATGGTGAATGGTGAGAATGAAACTCCCGCAGAGGTGGAAAAAGTACCGTTGAACCAGCAGGTTGTTTATTTCAAAGCAGAGTGTGACTTCAGGAACAAAGTCGATAAAGGCTATTTCTATTATAGCTTGGATGGAAGTAATTGGAAAGCTATCGGTAACGTCCTGAAGATGCAATATACCATGCCGCACTTCATGGGCTATCGCTTTGCTTTGTTCAATTACGCAACGAAAGAAGTGGGAGGATATGCTGATTTTGATTATTTTAAGATAGAAGATAAGATTTCCGTCAAATGAATATGAACAAAGTTATTTTCTTTTTTGCCATATTATTATCGGGGGTATGCCATGCAAAAGATAACGAAAAGGTTGCTACGGGACGGGAAACCGTTAATCTGAATAGAGAATGGACATATAAAATTGGAGATTATGAGAATGCGGAACAACCGTTGTATGATGATACATCATGGGATCCAGTGGGGCTACCGCATTCTTTTAGTGTCCCTTACTTTTTGTCCAAAGATTTTTATGTGGGATATGGCTGGTATCGAAAGCACCTTGCGTTGGATAAAGCTGATATGGATAAGCGGCTGTTTTTAGAATTCGATGGCGTATTTCAGCAAGCAGAAGTATATGTCAATGGGCATCTGGCTGGAAGCCATGTGGGGGGATATACTGGTTTTTGCATTGATTTTACATCATATGCCGTAGAGGGTGATAATGTTGTGGCGGTACGGGTTAATAATTTATGGTGTCCTACGGTAGCTCCCCGGGGAGGTGAACACGTTTTTAGTGGCGGAATATACCGTAATGTACGTTTGGTGAAAAAGCATGCGGTACATTTAGACTGGTATGGAACAGTGGTAACCACTCCTTCGCTGGAGGAGAACAAAGGAAAAGCATCAGATGTACGGGTGACAGCTTGTGTGAGAAATACCGATGATGGGAAACAAGATGCTTATACATTGGCATTGTTAGTGAAAGATAGGTTAGGACGTGTGGTAGCGGAATGTTCCGAAACAAAGAAAATAAAAGCCGGGGAAGTTTGTGTTTATGATTTGAAAACACCAGAAATTAAATATCCTGAACTTTGGTCACCCAATAGCCCGTCACTTTACACTTTGGAGAGCAGGCTTTATGCAGGAAAACATTTGTTGGATATGGAAGAAATTGTCTTTGGATTCCGTTGGTTCAAATGGACTAAGGACAAAGGATTCTTTCTTAACGGGCAGCATTATTACTTTAGAGGAGCTAATGTGCATCAGGATCAAGCCGGATGGGGAGATGCTGTGACCGATGCTGCTGCATATCGTGACGTATGCCAGATGAAAGAAGCTGGTTTTGATATGATTCGCGGTTCACATTATCCTCATTCCCCAGCTTTTTCTGACGCTTGTGATCGTGAGGGTATGTTATTATGGTCGGAAGCTCCTTTTTGGGGTACAGCAGGTCCCAAAGTTGATGGTGTGTGGACTGCCGGAGCGTATCCTGTGATTGCTGCTGATACTGCTGCATTCGAGGCTAATGTGTTGCAACAATTGGAAGAGATGATACGTATCCACAGAAATCATCCTTCGGTGTTTGTATGGAGTTTATGTAATGAACCCTTTTTTACGGATGGCAGATCTCTTCCTGGTGTAAGACGGCTGTTGAAACGTATGGTGGATGTGGCACATCGGTTAGACCCTACCCGTCAAGTTGCTGTTGGAGGAGCTCAACGTCCGTTGGGGAGTGAACGTATAGATTTGATTGGTGACGTGGCTGGGTATAATGGTGATGGGGCTAATATTGCCGACTTTCAGGAACCTGATGTTTCGTCGGTAGTATCAGAATATGGAAGTGTTACCTCTGATCGTCCGGGGGAGTATGCTCCAGGTTGGGGTGACCTTGCGCGTGATGAAGGCTGGAAAGGACGTAAATGGAGAAGTGGACAGGCCATTTGGTGCGGCTTTGATCATGGTAGTCTTTTTGGTAATGATATGGCAAAAATGGGAATTGTGGATTATTTCCGTTTACCGAAACGTTCCTGGTATTGGTATCGCAATGCATATACGAAGATTGTACCGCCCCAATGGCCGGTTGCGGGAAATGCTGTACGTTTACGATTGGCAGCTTCAAAATCTGACAGCATACGAATAGATGGTACTGATGATACACATCTTACGGTGTTTGTGCTTGATGCAGATGGTCATGAGTTGAGCAATTGTCCTGTTGTTGAATTACGCGTACTTTCAGGGCCGGGAGAATTTCCTACCGGAAAGTCAATAACATTTGCTCCGGATAGTGATATTCGTATTCAGGATGGCAAGGCGGCTATAACAATGCGTTCGTATTATGCAGGTAGCACGCTGATTGAGGCCTCCTCGCCGGGGCTTGAACCGGCACGCATTTCATTGAACTTTGTAGGTAGTTCTGTTTATAAAAAAGGCGAAAGTAAAGAAGTGGAAAATCGTCCATATATACGATATGTGAATAAGGTAGGAAAGGACTCTTTGCAAACTTATGGTGTTAATAATCCGACGTTTGCTTCCAGTTCATTGGAAGGATATTCAGCAGGTTTGGCTGCCGATGGAAATAAAGACAGTTATTGGCTGCCTTCAGATGATGACCTTTCGCCTTATTGGATATTGGATACTGAGCGTGGATTACAGTTGCATAGTGTAGTTGCTGAGTTTGTAGAAAATATAGATTGTAATTTAAAAGTTGAAATTTCTGCCGATAAAACTGTGTGGCAAGTAATTGGTAATTATGATTGTTCTTCCCGGGAGATAAAGAGAATAGAAATTATTCCTGAAAAGTCGTTGAAAATGCGTTTTGTGCGTTTTTCATTTATAGATAGGAAAAGATTGACTGCTCCGAAATTATCGGAAGTCAAAGTAGTGGGAAATGTTGCAGAGTAATTTTGTGGGATAAACTGGCTTTATATGACTGCCACATGATAGAAAATACAAACTATCATGTGGCAGTGTGTTTATTGACTGTAAGATAATTACAACTTAACCCTTATTTTTTTTCCTGTATAAGTCACAGTTTTACTGTTGCCGTCTATGGCTTTCACTATGAATTGACGTTTTTGCAGCATACCATTGTATTCTCCTTTTCGTGCACCGATTGTAAGAATTCTACTGGCATTATCCCAATTCATTGGGATTTCGGTATAAGCTCCGTTTTCATAGTTATAATTGTCTCCCTCATCCTCATAAAGGGTGAAATTGCCGTTCTCGCCGGGATATACACATAGGGTCAGGTTATCCCACTTCTTTTCGCCGGTGTACTGAACATCCGGTCCGCATGGAACGATACTGCCGGCACGTACAAAGAGAGGAATACGGTTTAAAGTAGTGGAAATGACAAGTTTCTGTCCGCCTTCTATGGCTTCATTAGTCCAGAAGTTATACCACCGGGTACCGGCAGGCAGATAGACTTCCATGTTCTTGGAATGGGTAAAGTCAGTAAGTATAGGTGTTTTGGCTGACTTCTTGGAATCGCGGTTCCAACCTTCATTTTCCTCTAAAGTCTTTTGTTGTACCTCCGGGGTGTATTGGGCGTGAAGTACCGGGGCTACGAGAAATGCCTTTCCAAACATGTATTCGTCATTGATATTCCATGTTTGCTTGTCATTCACGAAATCCATGAAGAGTGCACGCATGAAAGTAGAGCGGTTATGTGTTACATCCCAAGAGGTGGAATAGATGTAAGGCAGCAGAGTATATCGTAGTTTGACCGCATCAACCAAGGCATCGTAAACCGGTTCACCTTCTTTGCCGTACCAATAGAACTCGCGGGGGACATCAGCGCCATGACTGCGCATCATTGGACAGAAAACACCAAATTGCAACCAGCGGACATAAAGCTCCTGATACATCGGATTACGGGTTGCACTGTTGTCTCCCCAACTTGTATTGTATGAACCGGCAAAGAAGCCACCGAGGTCTGAGTTCCAGTGAGGCATACCGGTCAGTGAGAAATTTAGCCCTGCTGTTATTTGTTTGCGGAACATATCCCAAGAGGATTGGACATCACCAGACCAAACATTGGAACCGTAACGTTGCTGCCCTAAGAAACCGGAGCGGGTCAGGATGATGACACGTTTGTCTTGTGTTAGGGCACGTTGATGATCGGAAACACCGCCTACGCTGACAAGTGGATAGGCATTGCGTACACTACGGTAGGAGCCTAGTCCGGTTTGACGGTCGAAATCGCTTTCTTTGTGGTTGAAGTGATCCGGTTCAGTAGAGTCCATCCACCAACCGTCCATGCCAAGTTGGAAGATTCCTTTATTGAGATGTTCCCAATAAATATCGCGGGCCTTGGGACTGTAAGCATCATATACACGTACTCCGGAAGGATATTCCAAGTTGGGCGGCCAACCGTCAACACCGGATTGCGGCCAAGTTTCGATGTCGAAGAGTAATCCTTCTTTATCCAAAGCTCTGTAAGGCTTGGTAGCAGGGCCGAATGAGGACCAGATGGAAATCATCATACGGGCATTCAGGGCATGTACTTCGTCAATCATATCTTTGGGACGGCTGAAAGCAGGATTCTGAAAATCCATAGCGTTCCAAAGATAATTGTGCCCCCAGTATTGCCAGTCTTGAATGATACAATCCAGGGGAATCCCCAACTCGCGATACTTTTTCACGACTCCTACTGTTTCTTCCTGGCTTTTATATCGCTCTTTACTCTGCATGAAACCATAACTCCATAGAGGCATCATCGGTACATCACCGGTCAATGCACGTACTTCGGCTATAACTCCATCGGCAGAACCGCCATACATAAAGTAATAGTCTATGCAATCGCCAACTTCGGAACAGAAGGAGGTTTCCTGCTCGTTGTCGGTGTAGGTTGTACCTGAGTAGTTGTCCCAGAACACTCCGTAGCCTTTGGTAGATTGGAAAAATGGGGAAACGTCTTCCACATTGCCTTGGACCAGATGCTTAGTCATACCACGTTGCATCATTTGCCCATTTTGCAACTGTCCGAGTCCGTAAAGACCTTCTTCTTTGCTTGTTGTGAAGCCTTGATAAACGCTATAGGTGGAGCGTCCGGCATCGTTAACAGGAGTAAAAGCCTTGACATTCTCTTGTTCAATAAGTAATGCGTCACCATTAGGCTTTGCATAAGTAATAATACCTGTTTGGGTGTTAAGAGTTACTGTTAGCGTTTGGCTTTTCATGACAATACAGCCATTTCCGGGAGTAGTAATTTTAATACCGGAGTTTTGAGGTTTGGCAATGACAGAAAGACTTTCTTTTTTAACGTTTTTGCCTTGGGGCGTTTTTAAAACACGAAGGGTATTGGGACCGAACCACTGAATTTCTATATCGGTTTGTTTTCCGGAAATAGTAGTTTTAATACCCGATGTGGTTTTCTGGAATTCTTGTGCCCATGTCCATGACGTGAGCAGGCATAAAGCCATGATGATAATACTTCTTCTCATATTGATAATATGTTATATGTTTATATTATTTGAACTTACACAGATTGGGCTTTGAGTAGTTTTTTATTATGTATTATACTTTTTGGGGGTGTGGCTACCCGGTCGGATATTAGAAAAAATATTCCGTTAATTCCCACTTTTGCATTTTTCATGATACTTTGTTTTTATGTTTGAATAATACTGCAAAAGTAGGCTGAAACTACTTGGAGGTTGATTACAAATGTTGCGGAAAGCAACACTCTCGTTGAAAAATAGGGCGGTTTATCGGTTTTTCCACTGATTTATGTACTGGGAAGGCCGCATGCCAAATTCTTCCTGAAAACATTTACTTAGATAACTGGAAGTGTTGAATCCAACAAGGTCGGCAACTTCGGCAACAGTGTAGCCTTCTTTCAGGAGTTGGGCTGCACGTCTTAGGCGGATGGATCGGATGAAATTAGTAGGTGTTTTTCCTACCACTGAAATCAATCTTCGATATAGTCCGGTGCGGTCCATTCCCATATCACGACTCAAGACTTCCACTGAATATTCGGGATTATCGAGATTTTGTTCTATATATTGCAGCACTTTACGAAGAAAAGCTTCATCGGCAACCGATAGTAAAGAATTGTCGGAGACTGGCTTTGGAGCTGTTTTGAGCTGCTCTTTCCGCTTCTCTTGTTGTTCCAGCAATTGGCGCATGTTAACCAGTAATTCCTCTTGTGTCCATTCATTCTCATCCGATGATAAAGGGGAAAGTATACCTTCTGAAAGCTGGTTGATTAATTTTTTCAGTTCTGTGGCATGGTTTCGGATCTCCTCAAGTTGCAGTTTGTCTTTCCCTTCATTCATATATTTCAGCATACTGTCTAAAGGGGATATTATTCGGTTGACAGGCTCTTTCAATTCTTCATTGACATTCTGTAAGAAAGTAGTTTTCATCTCATCCAATTTTTCTTTTTGGTCACGCAACAGCTTCCGGCGCTTGCGTCGTATATATGTAAGGATGAAGAGTAAGATACTTCCTGAGATGAGCAGAATATAAAATATGTAAGCATATGTCGTTTTCCAGAATGGAGCTTTTACTGTAATCTTCATTTCTGCATATTTATTTGACCATATCTCATTATTATCGGCTGCTTGTACCCGAAAAGTATAGGTTCCGGGTGGAATGTTGGTATAGGTAGCATGTCCTTTGCCGGCAGAAGAACGGATTTCTCTTTCAGAATGATCAATGCCTGTTAGCTGGTAACGATAGTACGTCTGTGTGGGATTAATATAATTTAAAGCGGAAAATTCTAAAGAAAAGAAATTCTGGTTATGTTTTAGTGTGATTTCCTTAGTCTGAGCTATAGGTTGAGGCAATATTGGATTACCATTGTAATTTTTGCCTTTCTCTACTTGTTCTCCTAATAATTTGAATCCAGTAAATAGGGGACTTGAATATGGTTTGTCTGTTACAGTCGGAGATATTGTGAATTTGTTAAAGCCATTGATACCGCCCCAATAAATTGTGCCGTCGGTTGCTATAAAAACGGAGCGTTCGCAGAACTCGTCCGTTATTACACCGTCATATTGATTGAAATTGGCAAATGAATAAGATAATGGTTCTTGAAGACTGTTTGCTGTAATACGTGTTATCCCATTGGAAGTGGATAGCCAAATTATATTATCTTCACTCTGAATAATGGACCGTATGGAATTGTTGACTAATCCGTCAGTTGTATAGAACGTTTTTTGTTGTTCGGTATTCGGGTTCCATAGCAATAATCCGTCTTCCAGGCCAATCCATATTTGTTTTTGATTATCTGTTAGGATAGAATTACATATATGGGAAGTAGGGAAAAAGCGGTATTCTTTCTTTTTGTAATTATAGATAAACCAGCCTTTTTGTCCGATACCTGCTAAGCAGTCTTTTTTATAGGAAATCAATTGGTAAACTGTAAAAGTACTTATTTCAGGCACTTCTGTAACTTTTTCAAATTTTTCAGTGGCAGGGATAAACCTACCGAACCCTTGATTGTCGATACATAAATATAGCGTTCCGTCTGACAGTTCTATGACGGAGCGGATGGTGTGTCCGGGTAATATATTCTGTTTGATTATGCCGTTTGGCATTATACAAATTAACCCTTGTCCGGTAGTTCCCAGCCAGATGCGTTGCTGGCTATCTTTTAGTAAAACATTGCAATGGATAGTGGATAATTCCTGTGAGTATGAGATTAAATTGCCGTCGGCAAGAGTATAATAAAACAGGCCTTTCTTCGTGCCTACTAATATGTTTTTTTGATCTGTTGTAAAACATGTTACGGATATATTTACGTCTTTGGCGGTTGGAAACAAACTGTTACCTATATTTTGAAAACGGAAACGATTAGGATGATAATAGAGTATTCCCCGGTCCAAAGTGCCTAACCACATACCTCCTTGATTGTCATTATAGAGTGTGCTCACCTCTGTATTTATAGTGCGTCCGTCTACTAATTTGAGGTTAGGTATATATTGTTTATTTGTCAGTCCGGCATCAATGTTCCATAATCCCATATAACAGCTGATCCATATACTATTGTCTTTATCGATAGACAGGCTGTTTAGCCGATAGTCAGTCTGAAATACAATATTCCATTTTTTTCTTGTTATATCGTAATTCAGCATTACTCCTCCTTTGTTTCCGTTACGCAATTGATAAAAAGTATTGTTACCGGGTACTACATAGGAAGTATTTTCGTATTTCCCTTCAGGAAGTTCATCCGGTAGCTTTTGTCTGTATATTTCTTGATGTGATTTAAGATTATAGCAAATCAATAAACCGGAACGGTAAAAAAGGTATAATTGGTCTTCCAGTACACCAAGATCATAGAGCTGGTCGGTAGTGTTGCCTGTTGAAGATGCATAAGGCAAAAATGTTTTTGCCTTCATATTGTCTTTGTCTACAAGGATTAGTTCGTCTTTATCATTTATAATCCATATATTTTTAGTCTTATCCATAAAGAAGTCTTTTATAGGGGAACTGATGCCCCATGTGGCGAGTAGGCTGTCCGGTTGTTCCACAAGGCATTCATGCTTTATATCTACAACCATAAGTTGATATTGGTTCTTGATCCACATATATCCGTGGGAATCTATGTATTCGTGATGGAAACCTGAATATGCAGACAATGGGCAAAAATGTTTTTGATTATAGTGTAAATAATTGAAATCGGTTCCGTCGTATAGGTTTAATAAGCCTTCGGTGATTATCATCATGCGACCGTCCGGTAATTGGGTAATGTTGCGTACTCTGTTTCCACCCAAACCTTCTGTCCCCTTGATCGGAGTAAAAACACAGTATTTCTCTGCGATGGCAGGTAATGAAAGAAATATAAAAAATATAGTGATTATGTGTTTCATATTGCGTGTTTTCTATTAAGGGCAAATTTATGGAAACTTTCGTTATGCCTGATAATTTCTATAAAGTTTTTGACGAAATATGATTTTATGATGAATTTTAATGCTTTTAGAAGAAGTATATGCGTAAAAGAAGCCAATTTGTAACATAGGCGAAAGTTTCTGAAACATGGTCAGAATGCAATTTGATAAAGGATGCTTTTCTTTGCAAATATATAGTTGACTAAAGAATTAATCTAAAAGAAAATGGTAAAACATATCTTGTTTTTTTGTGTGTTCGTTTGGGTAAGTACGTTTGCATTTGGCAAAGAAAGTAAGTTGTATGGTCCGGACGGGAAATTGTGTGTTATTGTGTCGGATGAAGGGGGAATGCCTTCTTACAGTGTGTTATATGAAGGTGTCACTTTCCTTCAGAAATCTCCATTAGGAATCGAAACAAATCTTGGGGACTTTACTCAGCAGATGGCATTAACTAACGTTGGTCAGCTTTCATCTGTCAATGAAGAATATCAGCTTCTTACGATTAAGAATAGTAATCCGCAATATCAGGCAAATGTGCAGACTTACACATTCTCCAAAGAAGGAAAAAAGATATATGATATCGTTTTTCAAGTTAGCAATCATGACATAGCATTTAAATATCGGATTTATCCACAAGGCAATACATTGTGTTGTATTGTAAAGAAAGAGGCTACAGGATTTGTGCTTCCCAAGGGCAGTACGACTTTCCTTTGTCCGCAGGCAGCGCCGATGGGGGGATTTGCAAGGACATCTCCCAGTTATGAAACAAGTTATACAGTGGACGATGTGATAGGGAAGAACGGTTGGGGGAATGGTTATACTTTTCCTTGTCTGTTCAAGAATGAAGATAAAGGTTGGGTATTGATTTCAGAAACCGGAGTAAGTAGCGCTTATTGCGGAAGCCGCTTGTTGGGAAAAGAAAATGGATTGTACACAATCGGTTTTCCACAAGAAGGTGAATATAATGGAAATGGAACAGTATCACCGGGTATGTCCTTGCCGGGTGAAACTCCTTGGCGTACTGTCACTGTTGGGAGAACATTGGCGCCAATAGTGGAAACTACTGTTATGTTTGATGTGGTAAAACCGTTATATGAAGCTTCGCAGGAATTCCAGTATGGATGCGGTACATGGAGTTGGATTATTGGTGGTGATAATAGCATGAACTATGATGAACAAAAACGCTATATTGACTTTAGTGCGGATATGGGTTATAGTTCCGTATTGGTCGATGCGCTATGGGATAGCCGGGTAGGACGGGACAAGATAGCTGAATTGGCTGATTATGCTGCATCTAAAGGGGTGGCACTTTATCTTTGGTATAACTCCAACGGGTATTGGAATGATGCTCCTCAATCTCCGAGAGGCATTATGAATAATACAATTATGCGCCGGAAAGAAATGAAATGGATGCAAAGTATAGGTATACGAGGAATAAAAGTTGATTTTATCGGCAGTGACAAGCAGGTAACCATGCAGCTTTATGAAGATATTCTTGCAGATGCCAATGATTATGGACTGATGGTTATTTTCCATGGTTGTACACTACCTCGCGGATGGGAACGGATGTATCCTAATTTTGTAGCTTGTGAAGCTGTACTTGCCAGTGAAAATCTGCATTTCTCTCAGGGCAGTTGTGATGCTGAATCATTCAATGCTTGTTTACACCCGTTTATACGCAATACGGTGGGAAGTATGGATTTTGGTGGCAGCGCTTTGAATAAATATTATAATGCAGGGAATAAACCGGGTGGCAGCCGTCGTGTTACTTCCGATGTGTTTGCATTGGCTACGGCTGTCCTATTTCAAAGTCCTGTACAGCATTTCGCTTTAGCTCCTAATAATTTGACTGATGCCCCTGTTTGGGCTATGGACTTTATGAAGACCGTTCCTTCAGTTTGGGACGAGGTGAAGTTTATCGACGGTTATCCGGGAAAATACATTTTGCTTGCCCGTCGCCATGCGGATACTTGGTACATTGCCGGAGTAAATGCGCAAAAAGAGCCATTGAAGTTAAAAGTAAAACTTCCTATGATTGAAGCAGGAAAAGAAGTGAAAGTTTATAGCGATAATAAAGATTTAGAGGGAGATTTGCAGACTGTAAAATTAAACAAAAGGCAAGAAGTGCAAATCACTATTCCTTGCAATGGCGGAATGGTGATAATTGGCTGATATTTCCTTGCTATATCATTTCTTTAAAAAGTAGAGGCATGTTACCTTAAAAAATTACATATTATGGCAAACACAAAAAAAACGAGAATTACTTTAGTTGCTTTGTTATTATCTCAGATGACGACTTTCGGGCAAACAGCGATACCTTTGGTCTATGACAAAGAATGTGCAAATGACAACTTTCGTGTTCCCGAGATGCCTGCAATAGACAAATTGCCGGAGATAACTACTCTTCCGGATCCTTTTGCATGGGCTGATGGAAGCGGGCGTTCAACAGACTTCAAGGATTGGGAACGTCATCGTTTTGAGATAGCCCGTCAATTACAACATTATGAATTGGGGATGAAGCCGGTTGTCTCAAAGGATAGTATAGAGGCTACTTTAATTAACGATACGCTGCGGGTTGTTGTACATGAGAATGGTGAGACGCTGCTATTGACGGCTCCTATCAAGTATCCTGAGGGCAATGGCCCTTTTCCTGCTATTATTGGGATTGGCAGACCCACAGGTTCTCTTCCGGTACAGTTATTTGATAAAAGGAGAATCGCACAGATTACATTTAATTTCACACAGGTAATGTCTCATACACAAAAGCGTGGTAATGAGCCGATAAATCGTTTATATCCAGATCAAACGGATATGGGGGCTTACTGTGCATGGCCATGGGGGATCAGCCGATTGATTGATGGGTTGGAAAAGGTTGGAAAAAAATCGCGTATCGATCTTTCACATTTGGCAGTATCCGGTTGTTCATTTGCCGGTAAAATGGCATTGTTTGCAGGTGCTTTTGATGAGCGTATTGCGTTGACTATCGCCCAAGAACCCGGAGGCGGAGGGGTTGATGCTTGGCGTGTTTCGGAAACCTTAGGAAATGTGGAAACTTTGGGGCGTACCAGTTATGCATGGTTTTTGGAGAGTATGCGCCAGTTTGCAGGTAAGAATGTAAATCGGTTGCCGATTGATCATCATGAACTGGCAGCATTGATTGCTCCTCGTGCTTTGCTGGTACTTGGAAATACAGATTATGAATGGTTGGCAGAAGAGTCGAACTACGTATCTTGTCAGGCTGCACGAATGGTATGGAAGGCTTTTGGCATAGAAGATCGTATGGGCTTTTCTATTCAGGGAGGTCATATGCATTGTATGTTGCCGGAGAGTCAGTATCCGGAAGTGGAAGCTTTTATTGATAAATTTCTGTTGGGTAAAACAGACGTAGATACCTTTGTTTCGAAAGCGGATATGTTTGAGGATGTGGACTATTTGAAATGGATGCCTTGGGCAAATGAGATAGAACGTTTAGGCGAAGAGAGGCTGCCCTATACCAAAGGTGCTTTTGCAACGAGACGCTATCGTAATCTCTTTGCGGAATTGGGCTATAAGCAAAAGGACATTGATAAAAAGTTGAAATCGGTATTCGAAAGTGTTTTTTATGGACCGGATAAGGTCTATTTTGAAGTGGGGGATTCAATGGCTTATATCAGCGACATAAAAAATCATGATGTACGTACAGAGGGAATGTCTTATGGATTGATGATTGCCGTTCAGTTTGATAGGAAAGATATTTTTGATCGTTTGTGGCGATGGGGCAAGAAATATATGCAGCATCAGGAGGGACCGCTGAAAGGTTATTTTGCATGGAGCTGTAAGACGGACGGCACGCGTAATGCTCAAGGACCGGCGTCCGATGGGGAACTTTATTATGTAACATCACTTATTTTTGCTTCTAATCGTTGGGGTAATTCAACGGGAATTAATTATCTTGCCGAGGCTCAAAACATATTGGATTGCTCGATGCAGAAAATAGGTATGGAGCGTGTTGCCCCTTTGATTAATTTGGAACATCAGTTGATAACATTTACGCCGGATCCTTTTGGAGGAAGGTTTACGGATCCTTCTTACCATGTTCCCGCATTTTATGAGGTATGGGCCAGGTGGGCAGAAGACGGCAGGAGCGAATTCTGGCGGGCGTGTGCCCGGAAAAGTCGTGAATATTTGCATAAAAGTATTCACCCTGTAACAGGGCTTAATCCTGATTATAATAACTATGATGGCACATTGCTTGGCAGTAAACGGGTTATAGGAGATGCTTTTCGTTTTGATTCATGGCGTGTACCTATGAATATAGCATTGGATTATTCATGGGCATGTGCGGACAGAAAATGGCAGCAAGAATATGGAAATAAGATACAAAACTTTTTTTATTCCCAAGGTATAGATAGCTTTGTAGATCAATACAATGTAGATGGTACAACGGTGACAGAACTGCTGGGTGCCGGAGGGTATAAGAAATTGAGACATTCTTTGGGACTAGTTGCTACTACTGCTGCGGTCTCATTGGTTTGTACACATGATAAGAGCCGGGAGTTTGTCGATCGTTTATGGAATGTCAAACACGTGCCTTACGATGACGGTTATTTTGACGCTTATTATGACGGACTACTTCGTTTGTTTGCTTTTATGCATTTGAGCGGGAACTATCGGATTATATTTCCTCAAGGATATTAACTATTATAAAATTGAAAAATAGAAATGAAAAACAGAGTGATTGATTTATTGCTGGTATGCCTTTTTTTAGGGAGCTGCTCAGCTATGTACGCGCAAGATAGGGACTTTCATATTTATTTGGCTTTCGGGCAATCTAATATGGAAGGTAACGCACGCGTGGAACCGCAGGATAGCATAGGAATAAGCGAACGTTTCTTGATGATGTCTGCTGTGGATTGTCCTGAGCGCGGAAGGGTAAAAGGAGAGTGGTATAAGGCTCTTCCTCCATTGTCTCGTTGCCATACGGGACTGACCCCTTGCGACTATTTTGGACGTACTATGGTGGATAATCTGCCACCGAATGTCAAAGTGGGTGTTATCAATGTGGCTATCGGGGGATGTCGTATTGAACTGTTCGATAAAGAGAATTGTGCAGAACATATTGCTACTCAACCGGGTTGGCTGAAAAATATCGTGAAGTCTTATGATAATAATCCGTATGCTTGGTTGGTAGACTTAGCTAAGAAAGCACAGAAAGACGGGGTGATTAAAGGTATTCTGGTGCATCAGGGGGAATCAAATACAGGTGACAGGGAATGGCCGGAAAAACTGAAAGGCGTTTATGAAAACTTATTGGCTGATTTAAATCTGAAAGCGGAGGAAGTGCCTCTTTTGGCCGGAGAAGTGGTACATGCCGACCAAAAGGGTATTTGTGCAAGTATGAATGAAATCATAGATACACTGCCACAGGTAATCCCAACGGCGCATGTCGTTTCATCTGCCGGTTGTCCGGCAGCAGGGGATAATCTGCATTTCACCGCTCGTGGATACCGCATGTTGGGTGCACGTTATGCTGAAACAATGTTGCAGTTGTTGGGATGTAGGGCATTGGTGAACAAGCAGGAAGCAACTCGGATGAAATTATGGTACTCGGCACCGGCACATCGCTGGGTAGAAGCGTTGCCGGTGGGTAACTCTCGTTTGGGCGCTATGGTTTACGGTGGTACAGATAAGGAAGAAATTCAGCTGAATGAAGAAACTTTTTGGGCAGGCGGTCCTTATAGCAATGACAATCCGAAAGGAAAAGAGGCTTTGGCTAAAGTGCGTGAGCTTGTGTTCGCCAACCGTCTGTCGGAAGCACAAAAAATGATAGATGAGAATTTTTTCACCGGACAGCATGGTATGCGTTTTCTCACCATGGGCAGTTTGTTCATAAACCAACCGGAACATAAGAATGTTGAAAACTACTATCGTGAACTGGATATAGAAAATGCCGTAGCCGTTACCCGATATATGGTGGATGGGGTGACATATACACGCACAGTCTTTTCGTCGTTTGCCGATGATGTAATTGTTGTACGCATGGAGGCTGATAAGCCGAAAGCGTTGAACTTTGATTTGAGTTATAACTCACCATTGAAACATGCGGTAACGGCTAAGGGAAATGAACTGATAGTGAAATGTGAAGGTGCGGAGCAGGAAGGGATTCCTGCGGCATTAAATGCCGAATGCAGGGTATTGGTGAAACATAATGGAAAGTCCGGAAAGTCGAATGAATCTGTGGTTGTAAACCAAGCTACCGTAGCGACTCTTTACATATCTGCTGCGACGAACTTCGTGAACTATCATGATGTGAGTGGTAATGCTTCAAAGCTCGTTTCTACCAGCCTGAAACGTGCTGTAAAAATACCGTATGAGCAAGCTCTGGCCAATCATATAGCTGCCTATAAGAAGCAGTTCGATCGTGTGAAGTTCTCCATACCTTCTACCGAAACATCTACGTTGGAGACAGATAAACGGGTTGCTGCTTTTGGTGAAGGAAAGGACCAGAACCTTATGGCACTGATGTTTCAGTATGGTCGTTATTTGCTTATTTCTTCTTCGCAACCCGGTGGACAGCCTGCTAATCTGCAAGGTTTGTGGTGCAATAGCGTATATGCTCCTTGGGACAGTAAATATACGATCAATATTAATACGGAAATGAATTACTGGCCTGCCGAAGTGACAAACTTGTCGGAAAACCACCAACCGCTTTTTGATATGGTTAGCGATTTGAGCGTAAGCGGCAAGAAAACTGCTGAAACTGTTTACGGAGCACGTGGCTGGGTGGCTCATCACAATACAGATTTGTGGCGTGCTTGTGGGCCGATAGATGCTGCCTATTTCGGAATGTGGCCCAATGGGGGGGCTTGGCTTACACAGCACTTATGGCAGCATTATCTTTTCACCGGTGACAAAGAGTTTTTGCGCCGCTATTATCCGGTAATGAAAGGCGCGGCAGATTTTTATTTGAGCCATTTGGTGAAACATCCTCAGAACGGTTGGTTGGTAACAGCTCCTTCTGTATCGCCTGAACATGGGTATGCCGGTTCTTCCGTTACTGCAGGATGTACTATGGACAATCAGATCGCTTTCGATGCACTTTATAATACAATGCTCGCAGCCCGTATATTAGGTGAGTCCCAGGCATATCAAGATTCCTTGGCTATTGCTTTCAAGCAGTTGCCGCCTATGCAGATAGGACGTCATAATCAGCTTCAGGAATGGTTGATAGATGCTGATAATCCTCGTGATGATCATCGTCATATTTCACATCTCTATGGTTTGTATCCAAGTAACCAGATATCACCGCGGCTTCATCCCGAACTTTTTCAAGCAGCTAAAAACACACTTTTGCAACGGGGTGACGCTGCGACAGGTTGGAGTATCGGTTGGAAAATAAATTTCTGGGCACGTATGCTCGACGGTAATCATGCTTATAAAATTATAAAGAACATGCTTCGTATTCTTCCGGGCGACGACAAAATGCGGGAATTTCCCGAAGGCCGTACCTATCCCAATTTGTTTGATGCACACCCTCCTTTCCAGATAGACGGTAATTTCGGCTATACGGCAGGTGTGGCTGAAATGTTGCTGCAAAGCCATGATGGGGCAGTACAATTGCTTCCTGCTTTGCCGGAGGAGTGGAATGAAGGAAGTATCAGTGGTTTGGTAGCTCGTGGCGGTTTTGTTGTTGACATGCAATGGGAAGGAGCGCAACTGCTTAAGGCTAAAGTACATTCGCGTATTGGTGGTATGTTGCGTATTCGCAGTTATGTTCCTTTAAAGGGAGAAGGCTTGAAACCGGCGGTAGGCGATTGTCCGAATATGCTATATGCACCGGCTGAAGTTGCGGCACCTCTGAAATCGAAGAGCTTGAATACGCTTCAGTTGCCCGTACTTTATAAGGTTTACGAGTACGATGTAGAGACAGAACCCGGTAAGGAATATATGTTTGAAAGAGCTACGTTGAATTGATAATGCGCTGTAAACATAAATAATTGTTTATGAATTAAGGGGGAACTGTAAATTCCTCACTGTTACATATGATAAATAAAGAATTCACATTATGAAAATGAAAAAAAGTTTGGGGCTGTTATTACTTTCCGTTTTGTGTTTGAATGCAGGGGCCATAGATAATAAGGGGATAACCTTTAGCCAATTGGCTTCCGATCGTTTTACGCTTGTGGAAAATGGAGCGCCCAATGCCATATTGATAGATGAGCAGGAAGATGCCGGTGTGATGATAGCGGCAAAAAATCTTCAGAACGATTTTAAGCTGGTAACCGGTAAGACTGCTGATTTGCAGTTCGAGCCGGGTGCCAAGCGTATGGTTATAGTGGGCACTCTTAGAAGCCGTTATATCAAAGAACTGGTGAAATCGAAGAAGATAGACGCTTCATTGCTGAACGGTAAGAATGAAAAATATTTGATGACGGTAGTGTCTGCTCCTTTAAAGGATGTGGAAGAAGCGTTGGTCATTGCAGGAAGTGACAAGCGCGGAACAATTTACGGAGTATACGAGCTTTCAGAACAGATAGGTGTTTCTCCTTGGTATGACTGGGCTGATGTACCGGTGATTCCTCAGCAGAATTTGTCTATTGTTCGTGGAAGCTATACGGCGGGCGAGCCGGCTGTGAAGTATCGTGGCATTTTCTTGAATGATGAGGCCCCTTGTTTGACAGGTTGGGTGAAACATACTTATGGCACGAACTATGGCGACCACCGCTTTTATGCACGTGTGTTTGAACTTATTTTGCGTTTGCGTGGTAACTTTATGTGGCCTGCGATGTGGGGTTGGAGCTTCTATGCGGATGATCCGGAAAACAGCAAGACGGCCAATGAAATGGGAGTTATTATGGGTACATCCCATCATGAACCTATGGCGCGCAATCATCAGGAGTGGGCGAGAAAACGTAAAGAGTATGGTGCGTGGGATTATGCTTCCAACCAGAAAGTGATTGACCGCTTTTTTCGTGAAGGCATTGAACGTGCCGTTGATACGGAGGACTTGATAACTATCGGTATGCGGGGAGATGGCGATACACCTATGGGTGGAAAAGAAGGAGAGGATGATAAATATGTATCGCGCGACAAAGAGAATATGCGTTTAATGGAAAAGATTTTCAAGAACCAACGGCGCATCATTAAGGAAGTGACGGGGAAGGCTCCGGAAAAACGTCCGCAGGTATGGGCTTTGTATAAAGAAGTGCAGCGTTTTTATGACATGGGGCTCAGAGTACCCGATGATGTGATTATGCTGTTGAGCGATGATAATTGGGGAAACGTACGTCGTTTGCCGAATCCGGAAGAAAGAAAACGTCCCGGAGGTTGGGGTATTTATTATCATGTGGACTATGTGGGAGCACCCCGAAACACAAAATGGCTCAATGTGACTCCGATTCAGAATATGTGGGAACAATTGCAGTTGACCTACGATTATGGAGTTGACAAGCTGTGGGTACTTAACGTCGGCGACTTGAAACCGATGGAATATCCCATCACTTTATTCCTCGACATGGCTTGGAATCCCAAACGCTATACGGTTGATAACCTGTTGGATCATCCACGTCAATTCTGCGCCCAACAGTTTGGTGAAGAGCAGGCGGACGAGGCTATGCGCATTTTGAATTTATATAGCAAATATGCCGGTAGAGTTACTGCTGAAATGCTTGACCGCAAGACTTACAATCTGGAGACCGGAGAGTGGAAGCAGGTTTCTGATGAGTTTATTAAGCTCGAAGCGGAAGCGTTGCGCCAGTATACGGCACTCAAACCGGAATATAAGGATGCTTATAAGCAACTGATTCTTTTCCCTGTGCAGGCAATGGCCAATTTGTATGAGATGTACTATGCGCAAGCTATGAACCATAAGCTTTACAAGGAGAATAATCCGCAGGCAAATTATTGGGCCGACAAGGTTGAACAGACTTTTAAGCGTGACAAGGACTTGTGCGATGACTACAACAATGTGATGTCGGGAGGTAAATGGAAAAACATGATGATACAGAAGCACATCGGTTATACTTCGTGGAATGATAATTTCCCGGCAGATAAGCAGCCGGAGATATATCGCATCGAAGAACCGGAAAATGCTGTGGGGGGATATGTTTTCAAATCCTCGGACGGTGTAGTGGCAATGGAAGCCGAACACTATTTTGAGAAGAAGGACGCTGCCGAGGCACAATGGACGGTTATTCCTTATATGGGACGTACATTGAGCGGTATGGCGTTGATGCCTTACACTAAAGACGTTGCCGGTGCTTCCCTTTCTTATAAAATGGAAATACCCAAAGATATTACGGAAGTAACTGTCCACATTGTGGTGAAATCAACACTGGCGTTTCACGATATAAAAGGGCATAAATATGAAGTGGGCTTTAACGGCGGCAATGTAGAAACAATTAATTTCAATGCCAATTTGAATGAAGAACCGGAGAATGTGTACACAGCTTTATACCCCACAGTTGCCGGAAGAGTGGTTGAAAGTAAGGTGAAACTGGAGTTACCGGCACCGCAGGATGGGTTGCAGACTCTTACATTAAAGCCTTTGGATCCGGGAATTGTATTTGAAAAGATCGTGGTGGATTTTGGCGGCTACCGGAAAACTTATTTATTTATGAATGAGTCTCCTTGTCAGAGAGACAAATAAAGAGACTCTTAAACACAGGTCCTTTTAGACAGATAAAGGGGTTGTTTCATTCAGAAGCAACCCCTTTCATTTGTATCACTCTGTGTCGGAAGATGCCGATGCTGCATTCTGTTCCATATAGGCAGTAGGCGTCATTCCGTATAACTCTTTGAAGGCGGTTGAGAAATAGGCAACGTTGGTGAAACCTGTCAGGGCTGCAACTTCATTGATGCTTTGGCGTTTGCTTGCCAGCAGGCTTGCTGCTTGTTTCAGCCGGAGGTTGCGTATCAAGTCGCGAGTGGACTGGTTGGTCAGCTCTTTCAGTTTACGGTGCAGATGGACGCGGCTGATGCCTACGGTTTCGGCTACCATTTCGACACTCAGTTCCGGGTTGGCTATATTGTCATTGATAACTTTCATAATGCGGTCCAATAGGCGTTCATCCGGTGATTCTATCTCTAATTTCTGGATTCGCTCTTTTTGTGCCTGGCTGCCCTGGAAATTGTTTCTCAGTCTTTCCCGGCTCTTGATCAGGTTGACAGCGCTTTGCCGGAGTATTTCAATGCTGAAAGGTTTCGTTATATAGGCATCGGCCCCTATGCTGAGTCCTTCCAGATTATCTTCTTCACGACTTTTGGCTGTGAGCAGGATAACGGGAATGTGGTTGATATTAATGTTCTGTTTCACTTTTGAGCAGAGAGTCATACCGTCCATTTCGGGCATCATGATGTCACTGATAATTAAATCAGGAGCTTTTTTGAGAATCTGTGTAAATGCTTCTTTGCCATTGCAGCACTCTTGCATGTGAAAATCGCGCCCCAGTTCCCGGCAGATGTAGCGGCGTATTTCATCATCATCTTCCACGATTAGTACGCGATACTTGGATTTTGAGCGTGTTTTCGGGGATGCTTCTATAAGCGGTGGTGTGGGCAACGCCGTAGTTATGTGTACGGAATCCTGCTTAATGGCTGAATTGTCTATCTCTTCCGGTTTGAGATGTTCCTTTCCTAAGGGCAGACGGACGATGAAACGGCATCCGGAGGTTCCTTGATTGTTCTCAACGGTGATGCTGCCATGATGCAGCTCTATCAGTGAGCGGGTGAGGTGCAGACCGATGCCTGTACCTATGTTTGAGTTGTTTTGGCTGTTGCGTATCTGATAAAAGCGGTCGAAGATACGTTCTAATTCGGTTTCATTGATGCCGATTCCGTCATCTTCTATACTGATTTCGAAATAGTGGCTCAACGCTTTCTCAGCGGCATCCGGATCATTGCCGGTGCGTAAGCGGATTTGTATGTTACCATTTTCCGGTGTGAATTTGAATGCGTTGGAAAGTAAATTCAAGATAACCTTATCGAAGTTCTTCGGGTCTATCCATGCTTTCAGTTCTTTCACTTCGGAATGAAAGGCCAGTTTGATATGTTTGGTATTGGCTTGGTAGGCAAATGTATAATGCAAGTCCTGTATGAAGCTCACGATATCCGTTTCCTGGAACTTGAGTTGCATCTGGCCTTTGTCTATTTTTCGGATGTCCATAAGTTGGTTGACGAGGCGCAGAAGGCGTTCGGCGTTGCGGTAGATTATATTGTAACTTTGCTGGCGTTCCGTATCGGAGTCCGTTGCCATTAGTTTTTGCAACGGACTTATGATGAGCGACATCGGGGTGCGTATCTCGTGGGAGATGTTGATGAAGAACTGTAACTTGGCCTCATTCAGTTGCTCGGCATGTATATGTTCCAGCATTTCCTGGCGTGCGCGATACCGTTGGCGTATTTGCACTATGATGAAAATGGCGATGATGGCAGCCGCCAGGCAATATATGGTTTTTGCCCACCATGAGACATACCAGGGCGGGGAAATGATAATAGTCAGTTTTTTTATTTCGGAATAGGAATTATAGTCCCTTGCCTTTACTTGGAAGTGATAAGTGCCCGGTGTCAGTTCGCTGAATGATATTCGGTTGACACCGGACTGCAGATTCACCCATGTATTGCTGTTGAATGTATAGGAATAGCTGATGCGCTCAGGACTGTAAAACTCCATGGCAGAGAGTTCGATGCTGAACGAGTTGTCTTTGTGCGACAGGTGGAACTTGTCGGAATTCGTCACAGAGGTTGTGACAATATCGTAGCGTCCGGATTTCATGCCCAATCTTACCGCTTTCTCGTGCACGTAAAAGTCTGTGATGCGTATTTCCGGGTTTTTGTTGGGGCTTGTGATTTCTCCGGGGTTAAAGTAGGTAATACCACTGGTGCTTCCAAAGATAATTTCTCCTTGGGTGCTGGCAAATGATACCCCTTTGCTGAATTCATTTCCTTGCAGGCCGTCGCTTGCATAGAAATTGACAAATGTTTGTGTACCGGGATTGAAGCGGGATATGCCGAAGTTCGTACTTATCCATAGGTTACCGTTGGCGTCTCCCTCGATGGCAGAAATGGAATTGCTGGGAAGGCCGTCGGATATGGTATATTCCCTGACTTTCTGTGTTTGGGGATTTAATTGCTTCAGTCCCTGTGAGGTTCCCACCCAGATGTTGTGATGCAAATCCTCATAAAGTGCATAAATCACATCGCCTTGCAGCAGTCTGTTTATCTCGTAAGTGGAGACGAAATCCATTGTTGGGATGTCGAGACAGCCTAAACCGTCATAGGTGCCAATGTAAAGTTTGTCGTTTGTACTACACAGCAGACAGTTAATCCATGAATTGTGTAGTATATTACTTAAAGGACGGTATTCAAAACCGTTTGCGGTACTGGGGCAGCGGTATATTTCTTTGGTGTCCAGATTGATACGGTAAAGTCCTGCTCCCATAGCGCCTACCCAAAGCTGCCTGTGTTTGTCTTCAATGATACTGTATATGCTTTGTACCGGTTTTTGGTCTTTATCCGGCAGATAGATGTATTCACAATGTCCGGTCTGAGGATTCAGTCTGGCAAGTCCGTCGCGGTACGAACCTATCCACAGGTTTCGGTCCGAGTCCTCGCAGATGCTCATAATGGTGGAGGATACCGAGTGGCCGATGCCCGGACGTTGCTCAAAATGCGCCTGTTGCTTTCCGTCCGGGGCTATGCGGTAGATGCCGTCATTGTCTGTCCCTATCCAATAGGAGCCGGCATGGTCTTTACATACGGACATGATACAGCAGGAACCGATTGTGTTGTGGGTGGACGATTTATATCCCATGTACTTGAAGTTGTTGATAACGGGCGGCACTATCATAACTCCTTTCTGGAAGAATCCCAGCCATATGTTCCCTTGCTTGTCTTTGAGGATGGAGTGTACCTTGGACTTGTCAAAGTTGAAACTGGTAATGTTGACAGGGCTTTCCATTATCTGTCCCTGCTGGACGTTATACACTTTCATTCCGTTTCCGTCGGTTCCGATGTAGATTTCATCCTGGTTCATGTTATAGAGGGTCTTGACGGGCAGTTCCGGATGCGAAGGACATTGAATGCGGTTGAAGCCGTTTGTTTGAGGATTGTATTTGAACAGTCCGTTTTTCAGGCATCCCACGTAGATATTTCCTGTTTTGTCTTCGCAGATGGAAGACGGCCACACCATTTCCCTCCCATTCGGATAGTGCGTCACCCTTTGGTTGGCGTCTACGCTGTATATTCCTTTGTCATTGGTGATTACCCACAATGTTCCGTTACGGTCTTCGTAGAGTTGGTTGATGAGATAGCTTGGGACAAACCCGGGCAGTTGCCGGGCTGTCATGCGTCCTTCTGTGACATTCAGCAAGAATATTCCATGTCCGGATGTACCTATTAATATTTCTCCGTTGTCGCGCTCAATAATGGCGGACACATTTGCTTCCAGTCTACCTCCTTCTCTGAAGGTCATGGGAATGTGGGAAAAAACGCCGGTTGCACGATCGTATGTCTGCAGGCCGTTTAATGTGCCTACAAAGAAGGTGCCTTTCTTGTCTTCAAAAAGAATACGGACATAATTGTTCTGCAGGGAATGTTCATCGTGGGAGTCATGTTTGTATACGCTGAATTTGGCGCCGTCGTATCGGTTCAGTCCGTCTTCGGTGGCTATCCATATAATGTCTTCTTTATCTTGATAAATACTGTTTATCATGCTGCTTGACAGCTCGTTGTCCACAGTAAAGAGTTTGCCTGTTTGCCCGTAACATAAAACAGATAGGAACAGATATAAAAAACAGATTGCCGGTTTTTGTCTCATCATAGTATATTGTTTGTGTTGACAAAATTACACAAAAAAACTCAATAACGTAATATTTGACTATGAGAAAAGGGAGGATTTGTTTCACCAAAAGTTTATTTTTGTTTCACCGAATTAAACTGGCAGTTTATTGGCTTTAAATTGCAAGTTTATTCCTATTAAACTTACGGTTTATCCCTAATAAACTGATGGTGTTCTTTAAGGGGGTATAAACAAGCGTGGCAGAGAGAGGTGAAGAATGGTATCTGTCACGTCTTTCTGCCACGCCTGCATGTGTCTTTCCTTATCTGTTTTTATTCAGCAGTTCTTTGGTGGGACATTCGTAGTTGCTGATGGGGAGATGTACCTTCTGCAAGTCTTTCAACTCGTGTATGGGGCGCTCGATTTCGTAAGGTATGGGCATGCCTGAGAATTCCTGAAAATAAAGTAGGCAGGCATCTTTCCACCAAACGGCATCGCGGGCTTGTATCTTCAGCTTGGACTGTACTTCATGGAAGCGTTCCGCATCGATGTATTTTTCGGCGGCGTCCCATATCTTCTGAAAGTCTCTGACTTGCCGGACTCCATTGTCGTAGTGGTGGCAGAGCTCGTCCCATAGGCTGCGCCCGCTTTTCATGCGGTGGCTCCAGGGCACGTGGTGGAACCACAGGAGGTATTCTTCGGGACAAGTGCCGATGTTGTCGTATTGTTTAGCCAAAGTTTCCGGATATTGTGCAACGGCATTGCTTCCTTTGCTGCTGCGGTCGAAGCCTATCCCTTGTTTGTCGGCTCTGTGATAGTAGGACGGAAGCCAGTCCGGACGGGCGCCGGGAATGCTGCACCAAGGTTCGGGGCCGTAATGGTGTCCCCATGCGAAGATGTGGTGCAGGCCGAGGGGCATCATGTAGTTCACCACAGCCTCATGGCTGTCGAGCATCATCTTCTTTAGTTGGGCATTGATGTCCGAGGGCTGGGAACCGAACGTTTGCTTCAGCCATTCATCGGCAATGTTTCCGGAAGATAAAGAGGGTTGCCATGCCAGGCGGCCGAAAGCATACCAGTTGGCTTGCGCAAAAGTGTGTCCGCACCAGTTGGCATCTGTACCTATGTTGGCTACACCGGCTACCGCCTTTAAGGAAGCGGGCGCTACGAATTCGAAGAACTCTTTCCACATCGGTGCCAGATAAGCAAGATGGTTGGAGTGTCCCAGGTATTCCTGTGTCACTTGGAACTCTGCCATTAGCGGTGTATGCTGCATCGCACCGAACAATGGACTGTACGGTTCGCGGGGCTGGAAGTCTATCGGTCCGTTCTTCACTTGGACGATGACGTTGTTGCGGAACTGCCCGTCCAAAGGCTTAAATTCCAGATATGCTTGTTTGGCGCGGTCGGCATCGGAAGGACTGTATACAAAAGCGCGCCACATAACGATGCCTTTGTAAGGCTTCAACGCATCTGCCAGCATGTTGGCGCCTTCGGCATGGGTACGTCCGAAGTCGCAGGGACCGGGCTGCCCTTCCGAATTGGCTTTCACCAGGAAGCCGCCGAAGTCGGGGATGATGCGGTAGATTTCCTTAACCTTGTTTTTCCACCAGCGGATGACTTCTTTGTCAAGAGGATCGGCAGTGCTCAGACTGTCGAGAGCCATAGGGGATGCAAAATTAACGGAGAGGTACACACGCAGTCCGTACGGGCGGAAAATATCTGCCAATGCTTTTACTTTCTGCAAGTATTCGGCAGAAAGGATTTTTGGGGAAGCGTTTACGTTGTTCAGCACAGTGCCGTTGATGCCGATGGAAGCATTGGCGCGGGCATATTCCTTATATCTGTCGGACAGTGTATTCGGCAGTTCTTCCCAATTCCAAAGTGATTGTCCTGCGTAACCGCGTTCTACGGTGCGGTCCATATTGTCCCAATGGTTGAGGATGCGCAGGTTGTAGGCGGGATTCTCTGTTGTTTGAGCCTCAACCACGTTCTGTCCGGTCTCTTGCATCCTGAGCAAGTGATAGGCGGCATAGAGCAATCCTGTTTCGGTGGGAGATGTGAGGGTGATCTTATTATCTTCATGCCGGATGCGGAAACCTTCCGGTTGCAACTGTTTGTCCTTTTGTATAACGAGCCGGACAGGGGCTCCTTTCCATGCCTGCTGCAACTCCTCGACAGCTATGTTTAGCGTAGGTGATTGGCGGGGGGCGGAAATTTCGGCATGGGCATTGGCCGGTAGTCGAAGCCACAAATGGCTACCGTCTTCGGCAGCCATTTGGATAACGAATACTATTGCAATATAGAAAAGCGAAAATATTCTGTATTTCATGTCATTAAACTTACAAGTTGATGAATGGCCTTTATGCCGCAAGTATGTCAGCGGCACATTGGCATCTTGGTGCATCGGATTATTGTCCTTCGATAGTGATTATTCTGCCATTGGCGTCATATTCCAGTTCGCAGACTTTCAGACTGCGGAGCCATGTCTTTCCATTGGAAGGCACACAGTCGTGGTGGAACAGATACCATTTTCCTTTATACTCTACAATGGCATGGTGCGTGGTCCAACCCACTACCGGAGTGAGGATGACACCCTGATAGGTGAAAGGTCCGTAAGGATTGTCGCCGATGGCGTAACACAAGCGGTGCGTATCGCCGGTGGAGTAGGAGAAATAATATTTGCCGTTGTATTTGTGCATCCAACTGGCTTCGAAGAAACGGCGTTCATTGTCGCCTCCCGTCAGAGGTTTGCCATTCTCATCCAGAATGACAACGGCTTTCGGCTCTTCTGCAAATTCCAGCATATCTTTGCTGAGTTTGGCCACACGAGCGGGGAGGGCCTGTTCGTCGCCTTCGGGCAAAACGGCACATTCCAAAGCTTTATTGTCGCGATAGCGTTGCAGCTGGCCACCCCACAGACCGCCGAAATACATGTAGAAATCACCGTCTCCATTATCCAGGATGGCAGGGTCGATGCTATAACTGCCTTTCATCGGATTGGCTTGAGGAACGAACGGTCCTTCCGGATTGTCACTGACAGCTACACCGATGCGGAAAATATCGTTTTGGTCTTTCAGGGGGAAATACATATAATATTTTCCGTCTTTCCGGGCTACGTCGCAGTCCCATAACTGGCGGCCTGCCCAAGGTATGTCCTCCACCTGAAGGACTACTCCATGGTCTTTGATTTCACCGTTCATAATGTCGTCGGTGGAGAAAACATGATAGTCTTTCATGTTGAAATGATCGCCATTGTCGTTTTCTTCGATACCGCTTTCCCAGTCATGGCTGGGGTAGATGTAAACTCTGTTGTTGAAAACATGTACGGCAGGGTCTGCCATATAATCTCCCGGAACTAAGTATCTCATTTCTTTTTTCATGGTGAATCAGAATTTAGTTATAAGTTATTGAATTATTTTTTATAGAATTTGAATTATTACTTGCCTGTTTTTGCATTGCTGTTGAACTTTTAATAGTCTGCTTTGCTTCTTCGTTCTTTCAGTTCGGCCTGCATACGTTCGTTATACTCTTTGGTAATGGGGTAGAAGTAGAGGGCGATAACGCCTACAAAGAATGTCGCAGCAGGAATCAAACTGGATGAAAGCAGGATGCCTTGGATGGCAGAGTCTGTCTGCTCCGTTCCTGCTCCCGACACATAACCGAAACCGGAAAGAAGGAAACCCAATATGGCGCCACCGATGCCCAGACCGGCTTTCAATGCAAAGACAACTCCGGCAAAGACGAAGCCTGTGGCACGCCGGTGGTTGACATATTCTGAATGGTCGGCTACATCGGCAATCATGGCCCACAGCAGAGGCACTGTCGGGGCATATGCAAGGCTCTTGAGGAAGTTCAGCACGAACATCGTCTCTACATCTGTTTCGTTGGGGAAATAGAAGAAGGCTGTGAACAGTGCAGTCAACGCAAGGCAAATGATGAATACACGCTTCTTGCCGTAACGGTTTGCCAGGAAACTGGAAAGCAGGATTACGCCAAAGAACTGAACCAATGCACCCAGCATGTTGAATACGCCAAAACCTACCTCGTATGCTTTGTCCGGACTGCTGACTATTAATCCGAAAGCATTTAATATGCTGTATCCTATTCCGTCTCCGGCTTCAGTGGCCACTAAGCCTATCTTGTCAAGGAAAGCATAAAGCGCACCGGCGTCTACATAGTTCTCGAAATAATAGTTCATTGCGCTTCCCCACATGGCAAGGGTCGTAAATATGAATAATGTCAGAATGAACATAGCCCGCCATGGTATGTTCTTGAAAACATCTTTAATATCTTGTTTGGTATCTGTCTTTTGGCTGATCGGCGGTGTAATGCGTTCACGTGCGGAAAAGAAAGTAATGACGAGGAATACCAGACCGATGACGGCAAACAACGATATTGTGCAAAGCCACCCATGGCCTTTGTCACCGGATTCACCGGCAAACTTGCTGACCAACGGCAGTGTTAGGCCTTGTACGATGAATTGTGCGATAGTGGCTGCCACAAAACGTATACTGGTTATGCTGTTACGCTCTTTAATGTCACTTGTCATGACACCTCCCAATGAAGCATAAGGAGTGTTATTGAATGAATACAGAGTCATCAATAAGGTGTAAGAGATTGTTGCGTACAGCGCCACAAGTCCTTTGTCTTCAATGCCCGGATTGTAAAATGCCAAAATGTAAAACACCATGAAAGGTAGAGCTGTCCAAAGAACCCATGGACGATATTTACCCCATTTGGACTTTGTGCGGTCGGACAGAATTCCCACCGTAGGGTCTACAAAGGCGTCTACAATACGCGCTAACAACATTACACTACCGGCAACAGCTCCTTCCAGACCAAATACGTCTGTATAGAACTTAGTCTGGTAAATCATCATCATCTGGAACACAAAGTTCGCTGAACAATCTCCGAGGCTATAACCGATCTTTTCGGCTATGGACACTTTTTGGTTAAGTGTATTCATTCTATTAAATTTTTATTAGTTGGATCATTATTTAAAAAAGGTGTGTCATTGTTTTGTGTTACTCAATACACTTTCTGCTGCACGCTTGCCTAAAGTCTTTTTGTCAAGCGGGTGAATGTCATTCCACTCTCCCAGGTCACTGTTACGTATGAGATAAGTATTGGAATTGACAGCGGCCGCTTTGGCTTGTTCCTGACGCATTTCCGCCCAAGCTCTCCGACCGTCAAGATCGTCTTTCGACAGAAAATCGGCCAGCTCTACAATATGGAAAGGCAGTTCGGACTGGTTGAATGTACGGCGCCAATCGGCAATCATTGCCGACAAGAGTGCCACATATTCATTTCGGCGTGATACGTTTGATTCGCCTTGATACCATAGCACGCCCCGTATGGAATAGTTTTGCAGTGGAGCTATCATGGCGTTGTATAGGCATACCGGTTTGTACCAAAAGAACATCATCTCCGGAGCGGGTGGCATGGGAGCTCCTAACCGGTATTTCCATTCCTGTTTCAGATTGACTTCTTCGTTGCCGCAGATAATTTTGTATGGTTTCTCCTGTACGAAACTCGGTTGTCCGCCGTTGCTGACGATTCGGACGGTCACATTGTTTTTCCCGGATTTCAATACACCGGCAGGTATCCGGTAGATACGGGGAGGATATTGGTAACCGGTGGTTCCGACAAATACTCCGTTCACATATACGGAATCGGCATCCACAATACAGCCTAAACGCAATGTGGCTTCTTTACCGTTCCATGATTGCGGTATCTCTATGTCTTGGCGTAGCCAATGGGAACCGCCAATCGGGTTCAGACCGTTATTGCCCCATGATTGTGAAAACATATTTACTGTTTGCCAACTGTTGTCATCGTAATTGGCTGAATACCAGGGAATGGATTCGTGCAGGCCTGCATCACCGCGATAGAGCGACAGGTTCCAACGGTAGAAGTTCTCACCCTCTAATTTCTTGATGTGGCTGCAATAGGCATCATCTTCATACAGACGTTTACTGTTGATATATAAAGGGAACTCCTTCAACCCTTCTTCACTTATCCATGCTTCTACGGGAGTACCTCCCCAGCTGGAGTTGATGAGCCCCACTGGTATGCCGGTCTTTTCGTACATCTCTTTGGCAAAGAAATAGGCAAGGGCGGAGAAATCCATCACATTTTCTTGCGTCAGCGTCTTCCAGCCTGTTTCGGAGAGCTCTTCTTGAGGTGCGTGAAAATTGTATTCCTGGGGTATGAGGATATGTCGTATTTTCTCATTGTTATAGCTGAGTATTTCTTGAGAAAACATATCCATTACCCGTCTCACAGGCAGTTCCATATTTGACTGTCCTGAGCAGAGCCATACATCGCCTACTAAAATATCATTCAGTTTGATGTCGTTGACTTGCATTGGGAAAGGACCGCCTGCTTTCAACGGTGGCAGCGTAATGCTCCAGCGTCCGTTGACATCAGCGGTAGCATGATAGCTCTTTTTCTGAAACTTTACGGTGATACTTTCGCCTGCATCCGCTGTACCCCATACTTTGACCGACTGTTCGCGCTGCAGCACCATTCCGTCTGAAATTAAAGCAGGCAACTTTACCTTTGCATCTGCCCATGAGGTAGCGCAAAGGTAAAGTAGCACTGCCACTCCTAACCTAATTTTATCATAAATCAAACTTTTCATATCTTCTCTGTCATATTGCCAAATTCAAAAGAATCTGTCATGTTTATTGATATTCGTACAGTTGTACATGTAATATCTTGAAGTCTCCTACGGAAATGCGTACATGGCGCCCCTGATGATCCTGGTCTCCATTGAGCCGACGGACATAATGAAGCTTGCCGTCTTTGTCTACTTTAACTTCATCCACATATCCGATGCCGCAACGCATTCCTTTGAATTTGTCATGTTTCGTTTTTATTTGGTCATTTTTCAAAGCAAATCCGTCTTCTCCCAACTGCTTTTGTTTTTCAATCGTTTGCTTTTCTGACGTTTTGGTAAATTCCAGAACGATGCCACTACCGGCTACGATATATTCATCTTTAGAGAGCTTTAATAAAATACCGCCGCCTTCGGGCCATATACTGCCATTTGTGGCGCGTGAATCCCAAGGGAGAGTGAAGAAATGTCGGGCGGTTATGGTCAAATCATCATCTGCGATGATGCGTTCTTTGTTTTCACTGTCAAAAAGTAACCCTTTCATTAATCCTTTACCCTGATATTTGGTGAGTAAAGGCATTAACTCCGTTAATTTGGCATAGCTTTGGACTAATGGCGAGTTAGGAGAGTCGGAACCGTCTTCTATTGAAAATGGACTAATGCCAATGGCATCGTGTTCGCCAAAAATATAAAATGCCCGGACACTGTTATTATCTGTCAGACGGATCTCCGGAATGAACAAAGGATTGTTGTGTAACTTATATTGTGCTACCCAGTCTGTGAATCCATTATCATACAGGTCGGGTGCAAGAATATCGATGCTGGGTGCTCCGCAATGCCATACATCGATTAAATGTGCCAAAGGACCGGCGGAGGGATATTCACCCGGTTTGCGCCCTCTACTGTTCATTGCCGCATTGACATATAGTGGGATGTTATAGATGGAACGGGCTGTTTGTGCCAGTCCTTCCACATATTTGGCATAGTGCCATGCCATGAAGATTTCATCGGTGTAGATGTCTGCCCCGAATACTTCTTGCCAATTGCCTTGCTTTTTACATCCTTGACTTTCCCATTTTTTCAACATTTGCGGATGAAGCGCCTTTTTGTTTTTCTGTAGATAGGTCATGAATTCAGCCGGTACAGGAGCGTTGAATATCTTATTGGCTTCACGTGAATAGTCACGAGCATCTTCCAGCATGCCGATTTCATTTTCTATTTGTATCATAATCACTGTGCCTTCCTTCTTGTCGACCGTTGCTATGTGTTGCATCCATTGGGAAAATGCACGATGATCGGCTTCGTATACAGCCTCGGAAAAAGCGCTGGCTATTTCAAGAGGCTTTCCGCTCTGGGTATATGCACGTGGATACTTCTTGTGGTTTTCTTTAAACCACAAAGGTGCGTAGCAACTCATTGAATTTTTCCAGGCACCGAACCATAAAAAAACAATTTTGAGATCATTCTCTCGTGCTTGTTGCAGTGCTTTGTCTGTAAGCGTGAAGTCGAATTGTCCTTCAACCGGTTCTGTCAGATCCCAATAGACGGGAACCAATACGGTGTTCAAGCCCATCTTTTTAAGTTTCGGGAAAATACGTTCGATATCTTGCGGACAAGCAGCAGATGAATTGCCTAATTCTCCTCCCAATATAAGGAAAGGCATTCCATGCACTACTAGCTGAGTGGCGGTTCCTTGTTTTTGTAAAAAACTGTTTTGACCAATGATGTATTCAATGGCTAAACAGTTTAAAATTAAAAATAGAATTAATTTCTTCATAAAGTTCTCAAATAGGCTGTTTGATGAAACTTTACAAAGGTAGTCAACTACTTTTTAATTTACTTTAGAATATGTATCACAAAACTTGTTGTATGTTACATCTTTTGTTTTATATGTTACATTCTTCACTATGATATGTTTTATTTGTAGCTTTTAAGCTTTATGAAGCATCTGGATGCTGCATTTGTGGATGCTGTTTTTGAAATCGGATCATGGATTATAAAATTTGGAAAAACATCTGGTTGAAATTTACAGTTGTTATAAGACAATATATTCTGCGGTTTGAGGCGCTGATATGATGAATTTTAATGGGGGTGTTACATAGAAAAAAGAAAAGGTAACATTGAGGGTGAACTTGTAATCCCTATTAAAGAAAGTGTTACGTACTTGGTGGTCCGTATCAGAAGGATTGTCTAATTTTGACCTGTAAATAATTCTAATACAAATATGAAAAGGATATTTTTTATTGTTAGCCTTGTTTTGTTGGCTTGTACGGCTTCGCTGCCGCTTTCGGCTAAAGTCAGACTTCCTCGTTTGGTAAGTGACAGAATGGTGTTGCAACGTGATACGGAATTAAAAATATGGGGCTGGGCTTCTCCCGGAGAGAAAGTAACCGTACGTTTTCGGGGAAAGCATTATAATACGGAAGCTGATGCAAAGGGAAATTGGTTGGTTCTTCTGCCGCCGCAGCAGGCAGGCGGCCCTTTTCTTTTGGAAGTGAATGAACTTGCTATTCGTGACGTTCTGGTGGGGGATGTTTGGCTTTGTTCCGGCCAGTCCAATCAGGAAACTCCTATTGCACGTCTGACGGAGATGTTCCCTGAAATTAATGTATCTAACAATCACATGATACGGCATTATAAAGTACCTACGCAGAATTCGGTAGGAGAACTGAAAGATGAAATCGCGGGTAATGCCGGTTGGTATTCGGGCATAGCTTCCGATGTGTTGAACTGGACCTCATTGGCATATTTCTTTGCTCAAGAGGCATACAATAAATATAAAGTACCTGTAGGAATGTTGGTTTCCAGTTTAGGAGGTTCTGACATAGAAAGCTGGATAAGTCAGGAACATCTGAAAACATTCCCGGAGCTTTGTTTTGATAAGGCTGCTTTGGACAGTATGAAATTGGCACAGCAAGATAAGGGAGCAGGCAGTTGGCAACAGAAGAAGTTTGATGACACAGATTGGGCAACAATGGATGTGCCGGGATATTGGCAGGAGAATGGTATCCGTATAAAAGGTACTATATGGTATAGAAAAGAGTTTCGTGTTCCCGAATCAATGGTGGGAAGACATGCGCGCCTTTATATGGGAAGGATGGTTGACAGTGATTCTGTCTTTGTGAATGGGACTTTCGTTGGTTTCACTTCCTACACTTACCCTCCTCGTAAATATGATATTCCGGCAGGAGTTCTGACACAAGGTGAAAATGTGATAGCCGTAAGACTTACAGCTAATTCTTCCAATGGCGGTTTTGTAAAAGATAAAAAGTATAAGATCGTAGGGGATGATGCAGAAGTAGATCTTACTGGTACATGGAAATATAAGATAGGTATTAATCAGAATGAAGTGATGAAATATGCCGGGAAACTTAAGAATCTTAAGAAGGCAGGTTCCGGACTCTATAATGGAATGATCCATCCGATTAGTAATTATCAGGTGAAAGGTGCCATTTGGTACCAAGGCGAAAGTAATTCCGGTCGTTCGCAGACGTATGCTTCTTTATTGGAGGCTTTGATTCAGAACTGGCGGGAGCTTTGGAAAATGCCTGATATGCCTTTCTTACTGGTGCAATTACCCAATTATATGGAGAAGAGTGATAAACCTTCCGATAGTGGATGGGCAAGAATACGTGAGGCTCAGTTTAAAACAGCATTGAATGTACCACATACTGCATTGGCGGTAACTTATGATGTGGGCGAATGGAATGACATACATCCTTTGAATAAGAAAGCGGTTGCACAGCGGCTTTTCCTGGGAGCCCGTAGGCTTGTGTATGGAGAAAAAGTTACTGCTTCCGGCCCTTTGTATAAGGAAATGAAAGTGGAAGGGGATAAAATAATTCTGACTTTTACTGAAACAGGTCGCGGACTGACTTGTAAGGGGAAGGAGCTTAAGCATTTTGCTATTGCAGGTGAAGACCGAAAATTTGTGTGGGCAGATGCTGTGATACGTGGCAATAAAGTAGTGGTGAGCAGTGAGCTTGTGAAGAATCCGGTGGCAGTACGTTATGCTTGGAGTAATAATCCGGAGGATGCCAATCTGTGCAATAAAGAAGGACTGCTGGCATCGCCTTTTAGAACTGATAATTGGTAATAAACTATTTGAAAATTACTATCTGAATAATAATTAATAAATTAAGAACTAACATGAAAAACCGAAAAACGCTATTGGCAGTGTTGGCGGGCTTGGCTTTAAGCTCGTGCACTACTCGTGTTACGACGGAAAATGATGCTTCTTTGAAAGGAGTGTTGGGTGATAAATTTTTGGTAGGTGTGGCACTGAATACCCGCCAATCTTCTGGTGTGGATACCGCGGCAGTTAAGATCGTAAAACGCCACTTTAATTCAGTTGTTGCAGAGAACTGTATGAAGTGCCAGACCATTCATCCGGAGGAAGACCGTTACGATTTCAGTCAGGCGGATGAATTCGTGAAATTTGGTGAAGACAATGGAATGTACATAATTGGTCATTGTTTGGTTTGGCATTCTCAACTTGCTCCCTGGTTCTGTGTTGACAAGGATGGCAATAATGTTGCTCCGGAGGTGCTGAAGCAACGGTTGAAAGATCATATCACGACTATTGTCAGCCGCTATAAAGGACGTGTTAAGGGCTGGGATGTTGTGAACGAGGCTATTCTTGAAGACGGTTCCTATCGTAAGAGTAAGTTCTATGAAATCTTGGGAGAAGAATTTATTCCTCTCGCTTTCCAGTATGCGCATGAGGCTGATCCTGAAGCCGAATTATATTATAATGACTATAATATGCATGAAGCAGGGAAGCGTGCAACTGTTGTGAAGCTTGTAAATGACATGAAATCGAAAGGACTTCGTGTCGATGCTATCGGTATGCAGGGCCATGTCGGTCTGGATTACCCTTCTTTGACAGATTTTGAGGAGAGTATGCTTGCTTATGCTTCTACCGGAGCTAAGGTAATGATAACAGAATGGGATATGTCTGCATTGCCTACCTTGAAACGTACTGCCAATGTATCCGATACGGTTGCGTATAAAAAGATGCTGAATCCCTATCCGGAATCTTTGCCCGATAGCGTTTCCCAACAATGGAACAATCGTATGTCTGATTTCTTAAATCTCTTCATTAAACATTCCGATTTTGTGAGTCGTGTAACTGCCTGGGGGGTAAGTGACGGTGATTCTTGGAAGAACGGTTTCCCTGTGAGAGGCCGTAAGGATTATGCTTTGCTCTTCGATCGTGATTATCAGCCGAAAGATTTTATAAAAAAGATATTGGAATAAACTTGGAGGATGTTTTCAGGACTTTTTGAGATAATAGGTTAGTTATAAACATTGATTAGGGCTATTGAGAATGCCCTATATAGACAAACACAAAACATTTTATAAAAAGGGGCTGTCCGACGGATAGCCCCTTACCTTTGCTTACTGTTTGCAAGAGAAGGTATGAAAATGTTCTTAATCCTTTAAACATTCTACCCATGCACAGTATGTTCTGTACATGGGTGAGATGTTTTTAACTACGTTTGATAATGATAGGCTTGTGATTTTCATCATGGTAAGGCATACCGTAGCGATTGGATTTCACTCTGCTGTTCATTAGGGAATCAATGGGGGTGTTCAGAGGTCTTACACCTGCAGGAAGCTCTTTGTTGGAGAAAGTTTGGAAATAGCCTACACAAGCATCTCTCCACCATTCGGCGTCATTCTTCTGAATATCCAGTTTTTCGGATACTTCATTAAATATGCTTTCACTGACATAGGGCTTGAGCTTTGCCCATGTCTTTTGGTATCCCTCAACTTGCGAGATACCTTTGTCATAATGCAGGCATATCTCGTCCCAAAGTTCTCTACCTGAAGAAAGTTTATAGTTCCATGGAAGATGATGGAACCAAAGAAGAAGATTTTCAGGACAGGTTTCCAGTGAATTGAATTGTGAAGCCAGCGGTTCATGGTATTGGTCTACATTAGCAGAACCGTTGCGTGTGCGGTCAAATCCCACTCCGTCTTTGTCTGCTTTATGATAGAATATAGGCGACCAGTCGGGACGTCTTATACTATTTTCCCATGGTCCCGGCCCATAATGCGAACCGCCAAATATATGATGGAATCCAAGTGGCATCATGTAATTTACGGCTGTCTCGCGGGAGCTCATCATCATATCCTTGACAGGGATAAGAAATTTCTGTTCATAAGCTGTGGATGTCATTCCTTTGGGTTTGATGAAAGTCTGGCGTGCCCATTCATCTGCAATCTGTTCAGCGCTTAATGTAGGATTCCAGGCAAGGCGGCCGAAAGCATACCAATTGGATTGAGCGAATATGTAACCGCAGAAATTAGGGTCTTGACCGGTATTTGCAACACCTGCAATGGCTTTAACCATTTTCGCTACGGTCGAACCTTTTCCGTCTCTATAAGTATCACTGTCGAGACATTCTTCATAAGTAGTGCCATGGTAGACGAGATGATTGGAGAATCCCAAATATTCTTGAGTAATTTGGAATTCCATCATCATGGGAGTGTTGTATAGCTGTCCGAATAAAGGACTGAAAGGTTCACGTGGCTGAAAATCAATAGGACCGTTTTTTATTTGGATAATAACGTTGTCTGCAAATTGTCCGTCAAGTGATTTGAATTCTTCTACAGCCTGATTGGCTCTGTCGCTGCTGCTAGGGCTGTATACGAAGGCTCTCCACATAATGATTCCGCCATAGGGAGCTACTGCCTCAGCAAGCATATTTGCGCCGTCGGCATGGGTCCGACCATAATCTTGCGGACCGGCCTGCCCTTCGGAATTTGCCTTTACGAGAAAACCACCGAAATCGGGAATGGCAGCGTAGATTTCAGATGCTTTATTTTTCCACCACTGACGTACCTTTGGATCAAGAGGATCTCCTGATTTTAATCCGTCAAGAGTGATAGGACTTGTCCATTTGATGGAGAGGTAGGTGGTTATGCCATATTCTCTGAGTATGTTGGCTATTTGAGCGACTCTTTCGATATGTTCTTTGTCCAAGATAAGAGGATTGGCATTGACGTTGTTGAGGACAGCACCGTTCAACCCCACAGAGGCACAGAGCTCACCATAGTGGTGGATTCTCTTTGCGGGAATTTCTTTTGCTGTCCATTCCCACATGGATAGTCCGGCATAACCTCTTTCCACAGTATCATCAAGATTGTCCCAATGGTTGAGAATACGGTATTCGTAATATGGTTTTTCGTGAATATCCAGGTCGGTATTGGCTTTACCGAGGACCTCTGCCCTTTGCAGGGCATACACTCCATAGCGGATTGCTGCTTGCGAACCGCCATCGATATAGCGTTTGCCATCGGCATTGTAAATGTGATACTCTTCTTTGGAAAGAGCACTGTCTATCCGGGTCTCAACCGAACCCAACACTTCTTCATAGCTTCGTCCGTTTGCCAGCCAAAGCATGGTTCCATCCTGGTCTATAGGCTCGGGAGTATTGCATGCCGAGAAATTCAGTATGGAAAAAATAATAATAATAAAAGTTTTAATGTTCTTCATATAGGCATTTATTTAATTAATTTAGAAGAGGGAGCTCCGAGGTATGATGATTTGAGACCACCGAAATCTATAAGCATTTTTTCTATTACAACGCCTGGATCTACAAACCTGAAACGAAGGTCATGTCTGCCGGCTTGCCCAAAATCAACTTCCATATCTGTTTTGATGATGCTGGCAGCTTGCCATGGGCCGACTTTACCACTATAATGACCGTTGAAGTTAATAATCTGTTCTTGTCCACCGTCTACGCTAATGGCAAAGCATAGTCCTTTGTTTGCATTGAAGTTCAGGGTGGGAGCAAGCAATATGCTTAGTTTTGCTTTACCTGAAGATACAGTTTCGATTTCGTATTCTACATAGGCATTATCCGGAGTTACGGAAGCAGGCAGGGTAGTGACAGCACATTCTGTTTTGCCGAGGTCGGGAATTACGGTAGCCTTGTGGTTGTTTTTGAAGTTACCTGCTTCTATAGAAATGTATCCATCGGTTTCCTTATGGCATAAGTAAGCGGCTTCATCGGATTTTTTCACCTTGGGCATAACTTGTTTTTCAGGTTGTTGCCAATAGGTGTATCCGATGTGTACCTGATCCATCATATGATCCCATTTTCCGTTTGCGATTTCATGGTTATAATGAGCACAAAGCAAGGAGTCTCTTTCGTATAGTTTTTCAACGCGCTGTGCCCAATAGTTGATTTCTGTTGGGGATTCTGCTTTAGTATTCATCGCTACGGAGTAATACATTTCGTAGATGTTCTGCATAGCTTGAATTGGGAATAGGACGAGTTCTTCATATGCATCATACCAACGGGGATCGAGTTTTTGATAGACTCTCAAGGCTCGCAGTTCCAAATTATTCCATTCTCTGACAACGGTAGGCCATTCATCATAGCTGAACTGATATGTATTTGCATTCAGTAGCTCGGGAGTGACTCTACGTGCATATTTGCTGTAAAGTTTAATAATGTCTGCTATCTCTTTGGCATGTTCTTCGCCGAATTGTTGTGCAGCAAAGATTATGGTATGTTCGAATATATTATTAGGATTGAAAGCTTCAGGCCGCCAAGCCATATCAAGGAAAAATTGGATGGGATACTCCATAGGTTTCAAGTCACCTACATTTACGATCCAAAGTTTCCTGACACCGTACTCATAACAGAGATTCATCTGTTCCCATACGCGTTCCACCTGATTGCAGTTTAGCCATTTGTAGTTTCTGGGGCCACCTACATAGTCAAAGTGGTAATACATACCATAGCCACCTTTACGGGGTTTATCTGTTAATGAAGGCAGTTTTCTTACATTGCCCCAATTGTCATCGCAAAGCAATAATGTGATGTCATCAGGGACACGCATCCCCTTGTCGTAATATTCTTGTACTTCTTTATATAGTGCCCATACTTGAGGAGTTGCGGAAATCTTCTTGCCTGTAACTTTAGTTATGATTTTACGTTGGTCTTTGACAATATTCTGTAATAGATCAATATTGGCATCTTTGCTCATCGGCATATCGCCATCTCCGCGCATACCTATGGTAATTACAGACTCCCAATCTTTACAACGTTCCATTCCTTTTGTCCAGAAATCCCGGAGTACGGTGGCATTTTGGGTATAATCCCAGGCGCCTGTTCCGCGACGCTTCCAGTCTTGTTGAGCTAATCCCATCGGTTCATGGTGGGAAGTTCCCATTACAATTCCCATTTCATCTGCCAATATTCCATTTTGCACATCATCATCATAGAAAGCGCTGGCCCACATGGCAGGCCACATGAAGTTACCTTTCAAACGAAGTATGAGTTCAAAAACTTTTTCATAAAACTGGCTGTTGAAGCCGCCAAAGGCTTTTTGTGTCCAGTTTCCCAAGGCAGGCCATTCGTCGTTCAAGAAGATTCCTCGGTATTCTATGGCTGGTTCTCCATCCGTATAACTACCTGGGAGAATTGAAATATTATTTTGGCGTTTTACAGGAACATCTGCCCAATAGTACCAAGGGGATACGCCCATTTGGGAAGACAGTTCATAGATGCCATAGATGGTGCCTCTTTTATCACTACCTGCAATCACTACGGCTTCTTCCACTCCTTCCAGTGGCTGTTTAATAGTACATAGAATGTATTTCTCACGTTTCCCTTTTAATTCGTCGGCTGGTATTTTTCCCGATGATATAAGTCGTTTTATCCAGTTGCTACGGTCAATAGAACCGATAATCAATACTCGCTTTTCTGTAACGGTATTTGTTATAAAGGGCTTTACGTTGGTTACTGCTTGTGCATCTGTCTGTAAATTTGTAATGGCTCTCAGCACTCCTTTGTGCTCTTCATTATCTACCAATATCGGACAAGATTTGTCCTTCTGTATCCATTCAAAACCGATACCGTCATTTGTTACAAAGCGTTCGGCAGCTTTTAGTGGTAACTGCCAACACATACTTGCTAAAAATAAAATAATACAAAAATTATATTTTCTCATAATATCAATATTTATAAAAAAACCGCTTGCAGATACCTTGGGACATCTACAAGCGGTTTCGATGAATACCTATTGCGAACTTATCCTAAAAGATAGTTATCTGTATTCAGGATTTTGGTAGTTCTTTTTCTCGTCAGCACTCATTTCCATACCGTCAAGTTGTCCTTGTGGGATAGGACGTAAATAATGTCCGGGTTTGATAGTACGCGTATAAGTAACGATGTTGCGATCCCCTTTATTATTTCCGCAGATTTCGTAGCTATCGGCATATTCGTTCCACTTTTGTGTGCGGACAAGGTCGAACCAACGATAACCCTCACCATAGAATTCACGTGAACGTTCATCTAGGATGAAATTGATGTCAATTGTTGCCGGAGTTTCAGCTGTTAATTGAGAACCATAGTCCTCGTCCATTTCTTCGTTTTCTGCATTACTGAATGTCCATTTTCCAGCACGATCGCGTAAAACATTAACTAATTCACGCGCACTCTTATCAGGCTTAGTTGTTGCACCTTTTACTGCAGCTTCTGCTGCAATAAGGTAAAGCTCGGAGAACTTGGCAATATTGTATGGACGTGTGCTACCGGCATTCGGCTGGCCTGCGCCAGTACCGTTATCTGTACGATAGGGACCAAGTTTCCAAAGACCTGGATATACGCGGCGGCTGATTGCACTGGGTCCCATTACATAATAACTGTATCCTGCTATAACTCCTGCTCCAGTATTGCTATTGCCTGCACCATCCGGATATTGAATGCTGGGATCATCTTCAGAGAGGAACTTTAATAACGGTTCTCCTTCAGTTACTTCCATGCCATTAGCTCCTATAACAGTTGTCCAATCTTTTCCATTTGTAGACCAGTTACCGCGGTAAACAGTTGTAAATGTTCCGTCGTAGCGAGAATCTTTGGCTTTATCCTTAAACGTTTTTGTGAATACACCATGAGGAGGAGCCATACGAGTCCATGGGCGGCCATAGGCTTGTTCTGCGACACGAATTACGGGTGAAATAGTATTACCATCTTTGTCTTTAGCTTGGATGTCTGTGTAGTTCCAATTCATCATCCAGCCTGCAAAGTTATCAGGAGCGCCACCGCTACCATAAGTCAAGCTACCACCATTGTAATATTCATCTTCTTGCGTATGATCTGCATATAACAGAATTTCTTTGTTACGATCGTATGGGCCGGCGTTAACTTGGTAGAAACTTTCCATCAAACCATATGGGCCAGGATTGTCAATAGCTTCAGTTGCAATATCATAAGCTTGCTGATAATACCATGCTGCATCGTGTCCATCGGGATCTGTGCGGTTACATTCCGGATATGTTGGAATATTATTAGGATTTTCCAACCACCAACCATAAGTCAGATATGCTTTTGACAAGTATAAACGCGCTACAGTCTTAGTAACCCCACCTGTTACGCGAGGTTTATCCGGCAATTCGGTGACAGCTGTCTTTAAATCGGGAAAAACTGCTTTAGTGTACACTTCAGGAACGGTGTTACGTACGGAAGTACGTGAAGTTGATATGTTGAATTTTAATTCACCGGCACCCAAATCCAATGGCACACCGCCGAAAGTCTGTACCAATAAAAAATAGTCCATACCGCGGAAGAAATGTGCTTCAGCGAGAAGTGCATCAGAAACACCTACTTTAGATCCATTTTCAATAACACCATTAGCTGTATTGATATTAGAGAAAGCTGTTCCCCACAATACATCCGAACGACTGCTACTAGCTGTCAAACTTCCTACGCCTGATAAGTCGGCGTCTTTAAAGTTTCCATCAGCGGATTGAGCATAAGTTGCTTCATCCGTTCCTGTCAAACAAGAATTGTAATAGTATGCTTGTCCGTAAATGTAACGTAAGTGTGCATACATGGAAGTTATACCACCTTCTACACCTCTTTCAGTTTGAAAGAAGGTTGGTTCATAAATACTACGTGGCTGTTCGTCCAGAATATCTGAGCAAGAAGTTGCAAAGATTAAGGCTAATGCCGTAGTTCCTAGAACTCTTATATTAGTAAATGTTGGTTTCATAGTTTCAAAGCTTAATTAGAATGTCAAGTTAATGCCGAATAAATAATTACGTGTGGAAGGAGCATTGGTTCCCACAGTCAAGAAGCGTCTTTGAATGCCACTTGTTACTGCCACATTCTCATTGCCATAAGAGTTGGTTTCCGGATCCAGACCTGTTTCTTTATGGAATGGAGAACATATAACAAACGGGTTCTGTATTGATACATAGGCACGCAAGCTTTGGATACCAAAATTCTTCAGCCATTTCTGTTCATCGAATTTGTAACCTAAAGAAATGTTGCGGACTTTCCAATAAGAAGCGTCAAAATAGCCTAATGTACTACCATATTTGGGATTATCACCACTTTGGATACCACCCGGCTTCGGATATTTGGCATTGGTGTTTTCTTCTGTCCAATAGTCCACATCTACTTGACCTCTACGACCGGTCAGCATATTCAGATAACCGTTGGAGTGATGCAATGTACTGATGAGTTTTCCACCACATTTAAACGCTGTGATGACATTCAGATCAAATCCCTTATAGGCAACGCGTGTGCTGAAACCACCTGTGAATTTCGGTTCCATACTGATAATTTGGCGGTCGTCTGGTCCGATCTGACGGACAGGGGTACCATCTTCATTATATTCACCGGTATATTTTACTTTAATCATACCAACGTTTCCGCCTGGTTCCAAGATATCAAGATAAGGGTCACCTTCTTGCCATAGACCTATTTTTTCATAGTCATAAATTGCATCAATAGGATGGCCGACAAACCAGTTGTTGGCTTCATCACGATCTGCTCCGGATGCTAATTCTGTCAGTTTATTGCGGTTTGCTGATATATTAATACTTGCATCCCAAGTCCATCCGTTGTGGTTGTCAAGAATTGTCCCGTTTAAAGTAAATTCCACACCTTTATTTTCGGTCTTTCCTACGTTACCTACATAACTGCTTACACCTGAAGTTGAAGGAAGATTAACGTTTTGCAACAAATCGGATGTCTTCTGAATGTAATATTCAAATGTTCCCGATAAGCGACCGCCAAACAAAGTGAAATCCAAACCGAAGTTCCATGTAGAAGAATATTCCCAACCTAAATCATAATTCGGCAATGCAGAAACATAGTAGCCGGTAGCATAGCCAGTAGGTCCGAAGTTATAAGGACGTGTAGATAATTTTCCCCATGTGGAATATGGGTTTACGGCCTGATTGGAAGTTTGTCCGTATCCCACGCGTACTTTAAGGATATCTAACCATTCAAGGTCATCCATAAATGATTCTTGACCAATATTCCAACCTGCAGATACAGCCGGGTATGTATGCCATTGATGACCTTTTGCCAAGCGGGAAGATGCATCGGCACGAACAGTTGCCATCAACATATAGCGGTTATCGTAGGTGTACATGGCACGTCCCATCCAAGACATCAAACCGCTTTTCTGGTAATCCCAATTGTCCGGATTAACTGTAATATTGCCTTCTGCACGACCTAAATTATAGTATTGCAAATATTCTGCAGGAATGTCACGTGCAGCAATATGCGATTTGGTGTAAACGGTTTCCTCAGCAGAATACATACCTACGATGTTCAGCTGGTGCTTACCAAATGTACGGTCGTAAGTTATTAGGTTCTCTACTGCCCAATTAGTTGTTTCTGTGTGTTCCAGAGATGCAGTAGAAGGAGTATCAGCAGTTGAACTGTTTATACCTTCACCAGTAAAGACACCACCTTTGGTAGAACGGTAGTTCAGACCTAGGTTGACACGATATTTTAAACCTTTAACCCATGGGCATTGTACTTCTGCAAAAAGGTTGTTATAGGTACCAAAACCTTTCTTCTCATTCAACCAACTATCTTCTAAATCTTCTACCAGGTCACGTGTTACAACAAAGTTTTCATCCTGACTGTTGAGCTTAACTGTTCTCTTCAGGCTTCCGTCTGCATTGTATGGGTTGGCGAGCGGAGTGTTGTTAAGTACGCTATACGGGCCGACATTAGAACCTTTGGTTATATTGTAATTGCTATTAGTCGTTAATCCGAAACGGAAGTATTTACCTACGCCTTGGTCAAATGAGCCTCGTAATGAGTAACGGGTGTAATTCTGTGTAGGAATAACGCCCTGATCTTTATAGTAGGCCGCACCAAAACTGTAACTTCCATTGTTTGTGCCACCAGCTACGCTGACATCATGGCTGTTTACCATACCTGTGCGGTATAGAAGATCCTGCCAGTCAGTATTTGTATCGTCTGATTCGTCTAAGGAGTTTTCGAATTTACCGGCATATTTACGCATCTCAGCATATTTTGGTCCGTCCATCATCGGATATTTAGAGAATACAGATTTTGCACCTACATAACCATTATATGTAAATTTGGCGGGTGTACCTTGTGCTCCTCTGTTCGTTGTGATTAAAATGACACCATTGGCACCACGTGAACCATAAATAGCTGTGGAAGAAGCGTCTTTCAGAATATCCATACTTTTAATGTCACCGGGGTTGATATCAGACAAGTTTCCCATAAAAGGAATACCATCCAATACTACTAACGGGTCATTAGAAGCTGTTAGTGAACGAGTACCACGAATACGGATTTGCATGGTAGCACCAGGCTGTGAAGACGTCTGCGTCATGTCCACACCGGCTACACGATTTTGCAAGGCGTATGTAATATTTGTAGAAGGCATTTCTTGCAATTTATCGCCGCCTACTGATGCGATAGACCCCGTTACATCTGATTTTCTTGCCGTACCGTAACCAATAACTACTACTTCCTCCAATGCTTTGGAATCTTCTTTTAATGTAATGTTAAGATTAGTGTTCCCTTTGATAGCAATCTCTTGTGTGACATATCCAATATAAGAAATTACTAAAGTTGCGTTTTTCTGTACAGTCAACGAGAAGTTTCCGTCCAAATCGGTTATCATACCATTGGTTGTTCCTTTTTCTGTTACGTTGGCGCCAATAACCGGTTCACCGAAATTATCTTTCACAATACCCTTTACCATGATATTCTGAGCAATACTGCACAGAGGTATCAGGCAGAGTAACAATAATAGCCCCAAAGGCCTAAAATAATAAGTTGTGCATTTCATAAAAAAACAAGGTTTTAATTGAATAAAAATGTTAAATCAAAGTGTAGACTCATTAAGGTTCTTTTTATGTTTTCATATGCTATCTTTTTTGTGTTAGACATTTGTTTTGATTCTCTACATTAGTTAACAGCGAAGTGAGGAATATATCCTCAACTTTTGGTATAAGCAAAAATACTAATCATTTAATAGACAATAGGCTATGAATGATACCTGTATTTTGCTTTTTGTAACATGAGTTTTTATTTGCGTTACATTCTTTTTTGTATATGTTACATTGACGAAAAAAGATGTGATAAAGGGGAATATGGAGATAAAAATAATTAAAATTATTTTTTTTGTGTTTTGTAAATAAGTAAAGTTTTTAATCACAAAAACTAGATATGTATCGGAATAAATTGCTTTTTGTTTATCTTTGTCGCACTTTTGTATCTAATAAAAAGAAAAACTATGAAAAGATGCGTTTGGAAGATACTCGTAATATGCTTGTGTTGTATAGCTCAAGGTGTTGGGGCGCAGACAGGGAAGATCTATACCACAGATATGGGATTGTCCAGTAGCTTGATAAATCAAATATTTCAGGATAAGCAAGGTTTTGTTTGGGTTGCAACTGAGTATGGGCTAAATAAGTTCGACGGTTTACGTTTTACCAATTACCGGCATGTTTCTGCTGATTCGTCTTCTATCAAAAATAATTATGTGCGTACATTATTTGAGGATAGTCGTTGTAATTTGCTGATAGGTTGTATTGATGGGCTGATGAAGTATGATCGTGAGACAGATACCTTTCTGGAAATTCCAATGTTCCGCGCCGGTAAGCGGGTGTTTCCGCATATAACACAGATGCAGGAATTACATAATGGGGAAATTTGGATGACAACTACCGGTCAAGGCATGTTTCGTCTGGATGAGCGGCAGACGCAGGCTGTTTCTGTAGATGATCTTCTGAAACAGTCTAATTACAATTTTCAATCCTGTTTTTATGAGGACTCTTATTACAATATTTGGATAGGAACTTATGGAAATGGACTGATTTGTTATATGCCTGCAACGAAGGAAGTGCGTATTTTCAAAGATCCGGTTCTTGCCGATAACAATATTACTACCATAATAGAGGATGAGCAGGGAAATCTTTTTGTAGGTACTAAAAAGCAAGGGCTATCACGTTACAATAGAAAGGAGAATAACTTTACTCTTGTTCCTTATATAGGGAATGAGGTTTTATCTGTTCGTTGCATGTCGTTGGTGAATGACCGGTTATTGGTTGGTACTGATGGACAGGGATTAAAAATGTATAATCCTGCAAAGGGAGAGTTGGAAGATTATACCATTAATTCAGCTCCAATAAATTTTTCGGATGGAAAGATTCATACAATTTTGGAAGATAAGGATGATAATTTATGGTTGGGATTATTTCAGAAAGGGATCGTTTTGATACCGAAACAAGAAAATCCTTTTGAATATTATGGGCACAAGTCCATTTATTATAATCCTATCGGACAAGGATGTATCATGTCTATTTTTCAAGATAGCAATGACCATTTATGGATTGGTGCAGACAATGAGGGGGTATACGAGCTGGATGCAAAAGGAAAAAGGTTGAGGCATTATCAACCGGGAAATGCTGCCCGTTCTGTGGCTAGTACGATAATGTGTATTTATGAAGATACAGACAAAAACCTATGGTTTGGTTCTTATACGCGTGGGGTTGCTAAGTTCAATCGGAGAACCGGGGATTGTGAATATCTTTTGCCTATTGATGATGAAAGTGTATTTTCAATAACAGAAGACAAACAGAAAAACTTATATATCGGGACATTAGGCTCTGGCTTTTACCGATATAACTTGAAGACCGGAGATTTAAAGCATTATGAATCTTCTAAAGATGAAACCAATGATTTAAAAAGGAATGAGCTTGCTAATGATTGGGTGAACTATATATATTGTGATAGCGAAGGACTGATATGGTTGGGGCATTATAAAGGAGTAAGCTGTTTTAATCCGTCGACGGAGAGTTTTATTAATTATAAAAAGGTTAACACATTGATTCCCGGTTGTGTGGGTTATGTTATCCAAGAAGATTTTTCGGGTAAGATTTGGGCCGGTACAACAGATGGACTATATTGTTTTGATAAAAAGACGAATAGGCTGGAGAGGTTTACAATGGCAGACGGTTTGCCTAGTAATGTGATTTGCGGGCTTAGTGAAGATTTCCAGCATGACATCTGGATTAGCACCTACATGGGGATCAGCCGGTATGATATAAACAATAATCGCTTTATTAATTACTATTCGGGAGACGGGTTACAAGGCAATGAATTCACTCATGGTGCTTTCTACAAGAACAAGTTCGGAAAGATATACTTTGGCGGTGTTAATGGTATTACGTCTTTTCTTCCGGAAAACATAGGCAATACTTCAAAAGAAGCTAAGGTATGGATTACTGATTTTTATATATTCAATAAGCCTGTACATAAGAATACTCTTTCAGGAGGGAAGCCGGTAATCTCTACTTCGGTGCAGGATGCTAAAAAGTTCCGGCTGTCTTATAAGGATAATACATTCAGTATCGTTTTTTCGACATTGCAGTATAACAATCCCGAGCAGATATCCTATCAATATAAGATTGATGAGTTGGGTTCACAATGGCTCAGCTCCGAACCTGGTGATAATCGTGTGACTTATAATAATTTACTGCCAGGTAAGTATACTTTTCGTGTGCGCGCACTTAATTATGGCAATTACTCGGAAGTGTGCACGATAAAGATTGTAATTACTCCTCCTTGGTATCAGGCTTGGTGGGCATATTGTATTTACGCTGTTTTACTCGGATTGCTGGTATTGGGCATTGTGAACTATATCCGGTCCCGTATACGGCATCGTCGTGAAATGATGAAGAGGGAGCATGCCGAACAACTCAATGAAGCGAAATTGCAGTTCTTTATCAATATATCCCATGAAATAAGAACTCCTATGACGCTTATTATCAATCCATTGGAAAAATTGCTGGCGGAAAAGAAAGACAGTGAGCTGCATAAGACGTATCTGATGATTTATCGTAATTCTCAACGTATCCTGCGGTTGATTAATCAGCTGATGGATATCCGTAAACTGGATAAGGGGCAGATGTTCCTAAAGTTTCGTGAAACAGATTTGGTAGGGTTTATCAATGATGTAATGCAGACTTTTGAGTATTTGGCTCATAAAGAAAATATCCATTTTACTTTTGAACATGAGATGCCGCAGCTAAAAGTGTGGATAGACTTGAATAATTTTGATAAGGTATTGATGAATATCCTTTCCAATGCATTTAAGTACACTCCGGATGGAGGAGAGATACAGATCAGTTTGACAACAGGTCAGAATGCTACGCGGCGGGATGCGTTGCGCGAGTATTTTGAAATTGTGATAACGGATAGTGGTATCGGTATCGACAGGGATAAAATAGAACGTATTTTCGAACGTTTCTATCAAATAGATAATGACGTAACAAAGTCAAATTTTGGTACCGGTATCGGTTTGCACTTGTCTCATTTATTAGTGCAGTTACATCATGGTGAGATTTTTGCCGAAAACAGGGAAGATGCTTCCGGGAGCCGTTTCATTATACGTATACCGTTGGGATCGGCGCATTTGCGCACTGATGAGTTGGAAACAGTAGATGAAGAAACAGCGATGTTCCATACTATTGAAAAGCCTGTTTTGGCGAAACTGGAAGGGTTGGTTGCCGAAGAAGAGGAGGAGGAATCTAAAACCAATATGAAATCAAAGACACGCTTACGGGTATTGGTTGTGGAGGATGAGGATGAAATCAAGGCTTATCTGAAATCTGAATTATCGGATGAATACAAAGTGGAGACCTGCAGTAATGGTAAGGAGGCATATGATTTGATCTTGCGTGATACTCCTGATTTAGTTATCTCCGATGTTATGATGCCTGAAATGGACGGGCTGACTCTGTGCCGGAAGATAAAGCAGAATACCAACGTAAACCATGTCCCTGTAATCTTGTTGACAGCCAAGTCCAAACCGGAGGACACTTTGGAAGGCATGGAGACGGGTGCGGATGCTTATATGGTGAAACCCTTCAATACGGAATTACTGAAAAAGACCATTGCTAACCTGATAAATAATCGCAGGTTGCTGCGTAATAAATTCAGCGGGGCACAACAGCAGGAAGATAAAATGGAAAAAATCACAATGAAGTCCAGTGACGAGATATTGATGGACAAGATTATGAAAGTGGTGAACGAACATTTGGATGATCCTGCGCTGAATGTTGAAATGCTCGCTTCCGAAGTCGGGTTGAGCCGGGTGCATGTGCACCGCAAGCTGAAAGAGTTGACAAATCTTTCCACACGCGATTTCATCAAGAATATCCGTTTGCAACAGGCTGCTGCTTTGTTGGCACAAGACCATAAACTTACTATTTCGGAGATAGCCTATGCCACAGGATATACCAACTTGTCTCATTTCTCCAGTTCGTTCCGGGAGAAATACGGAATGTCACCAAAAGAGTATATGAGTCAGCACCGGTAATTCGTGGGTTCTAATATCGGTATGTTTGCTTACCTTTCCAAATGCTTGCGATTTTTCTGTGTATCAGTATGATATTCAGTAAAGAAACAGCAAGGAACAAAGCGCATCCCACTATCCAGCATGGAAGTAGTGTTCCTGTCTCTATTTGCGGAAATAGTGTACTGATGATCTCTGTATAATAACTGCGCAGCCATGTAACTCCGCCGACAGACAGCGTCAATACCAAGAGGTTCAGGCTAACTGTCAGAATATTGTAGGGAAACGCTATTTGCTTGGGGGTGTATCCTATCAAAAGCAGGTTTTCCAGTTTTACGGTATTCTTTTGCAGTAGTAGGAAGATACTTAACATCAAGATGTAGAAAGACAATATGCTGATAAATAATCCTATTCCCATGACAATACCGGTGATGAGACGTAGAAAATAAGTCGTTTTTCCGGCATCCAGGCTATCACCCTCGGTTTCATAATGTTTCTGCCGGAAGTAGTCGCTGATGGCAGTGTCGGTAGGGTTCTTTACTTCGACGATGAGACGGGAGGGGTGAGCAACTTTACCGGGGGCAAAGCTCGTATTAGCCCAGTCCATAAATGTTTGAGGAACAAGAATTGTATTCAAACGGTTGGAGAAACCGGCAATCTGCCCTTTGAATTGTTCCACACGTCCGTTGCCACGCAATGTGATGTCCATCTGTATCATGCTAATAAGCCCTTCAGAGAGTTTCGGAAGACTTCGGCTTTGTGCAAAGCCGAAATTATAGAGATTCAAGTAGTTGCGAGGAATGATAATAGGGATAACTCGGGTCTCTTGGTCAAAAAGCCATTTATCGAGGTTGACATCTACGTATTCATCGGGTACAGACTCAAAAAACATTTCGGTGGAAAGATGTATTCCGGCTTTCTGCATGCCTAATCCGGCAGATACTTTGAATAAAGAGGGGGTAAAAACTCCTACATTTTCGGTGAAGGGCTGTTCTTTCATTTCCTCAATATCTTTTGGGGAGAAAGTGTTGCTTTTTCCGGTAAGGCTGCCGAGGGTACTGATTTTTTTGGTAGCGATGATATATTCTTTTTTCATAAAGCTGTCTCCCTGTGTGAAAAAAGGGAGTACATCTTGATAGAATTGTATGCTCAACAGTACAATCATCATGCCGAAGAGATTGGCCAGAAAGAAACCTGTCAACTGGCCTACACTGATATGCTGGCGAAGGAGCTTCCAAACAAGTCTGTTCATTTTTTGATTTATGATTTGTAATTTATGAATTATAGCCGGAGAGTCTCGTCATATGGCAGTTCCAAGTGTTTTCCAATAGACGTAACAATAACTCCGGCTCCCTGCTTTTCTGTTTCTTCCATGAGTAGTTGGCTCATTATAGCACTGTTTTCGTCATCTAAATGGCTGATAGGCTCATCTAAGAAGATAAAATCGAACGGTTGGCAAAGGCTGCGGATAAAAGCGACCCGTTGTTGTTGCCCGAAAGAAAGCATGCCGGCCTTTTCGTTGATTTTATCGGGAATACCGATTGCTTCGAAGAGAGCGATAATCTCTTTTTTCTTTTTATAATCGTTCAGGCGATTCTTTAATAATACATTTTCAAGAGCTGTCAATTCGGGGAAAATACGAAGCTCTTGAAAAAGAATACTGAGTGAATGTTTCCTTATATCTGCCCATTCATTGACAGATAATGAACGGATATTCTGTTCATCAAAATTGATGATACCTTGATAGTCCTGACGATATCCATAGATATAGCTGCATAAAGACGATTTGCCGGTACCGGAAGCAGCCTCTACTAAATAGCGCTTTCCCTTGCTGAACACAATGTTTTGGTGCCATATCTGTGAAGTGACAGTGTCACGACCGGCAAAAACCTGAGGTAAGGTCTGCTGTAAATGGATGCGATTCATTGATTATGAGTTATGGGTTACTTCCTGCAAATAGCTTGGCAAAGTCGACAAGTTGTTTCAATGCATTCTCTTTTTTCTCATTCAGAACTATTGTAAAATTGGTCCGGTTCTTGTCTCCCCGTAGGTTCAGTTCTTCTATTTTCATAATCATTTGATAGAGGTTCTTGATTTCCGGTTCATCCGAGGCATATTCCATGAGGACACGAAGGTTACTTAGTGTGAGCAATTCGTCGCTGGTCAATGAGATGTTGAAAGGTCTTCCATGCATCATACTCAACATGGCTTGTTGTAATTCTCGTGAGTTTTTGGGATGGAAGGGCTGGTTGTCCTCTTTGGTATCTCCTTTGAAGTCGGCACTTTGTAGAGTGGCGTATATGCGGCCGTTTTCAAACAAGACGTAACCCAGTAGTTGCGTACCATGCGGCCAGTTCAGTACACCACGCACATCCATGGGCAGGGCATCAGGAGTTGCCAACAGGCGTATATCTCCCTTTTGCTGTAGCATTGAAGTGAAATGTTTGTTTGCATGGATGCTTTTGTCGGCGGGCTGTTGCATGAGGGCAGTGATAGCCGGTTGCAATTTTTGCAGTTGTTCCGAGCTTCCGCCGTAAACTCCAAGCAGAGTGCCGTCATTATAAGCTAGCAATACTCCGGCATCTTTAATTTCAACGCTGTGGTAGCCTTGGACTTTTACCGGAACGGTACATAGCTGCTCTTGGGCAAATAGTTCGAGCATGGCTTCAAATTTCTTTAAATCGGCTATTTTCAGGGCTATCGCTGTGCTGTGTAGGGTAGGGGCTTTGAATAGGTAGACCGGGGCGCTCCAGTCTATTCCGCTTTCGGCAGGATCTTGCAACAGAGTTTCAGCTTCTTCTTTCAGAGCGGCGTTTTTGTTTTCGAAAAGCGCTCCCAGCAGCTCTTGCAAAGTGGCCTTGCTGGCTGCATCATTCAGTCCGGCCTTACTGACGATGCTCTTTACATCGAGTGATGCCATTTCCGTAACATTGGAGGGAATGGAATGGGTGTATTCTGTTTTTTTCGCGGTTTCGCTACATGAACTTAGACATAGTAACATCACTAAAACCGGCAGTAAATGGAAGGAAATGCTCTTTTTCATATTGTGTTATTGGTTTTGCAGATTCAAAATGTGACAGGCGACGAGCGCAGCTGTTTCAGTACGCAACCGGGAACGGCCGAGGCTGATAGGCTCAAAACCGCTTTCAATGGCTTTCTTCACCTCTTCCTCGCTGAAGTCGCCTTCGGGGCCGATAAGCACCAGCACATCTTCTCCTTTGCGAACAATATCTTTCAATAAAGGCTTGTCTCCTTCATAGCAATGGGCTATGAATTTGCGGCCGTTGAAAGGTTGGCTGACAAATTTATTAAAATCGGTCATCTCATTCAGCTGGGGCAATCGTGCTTTGAGAGATTGCTTAATGGCGGAAATAAGTATTTTGGCGATGCGTTCCGTCTTTATAACTTTGCGCTCCGAAAAGCGGCAGTTGAGGAAAGTCAGTTCGTCAAAACCTATCTCGGTAGCCTTCTCTGCAAACCATTCGGTGCGGTCCATGTTTTTGGTGGGAGCCATTGCGATGTGCAGATGCCCGCTCCATAAAGGTGCCTGAGGAATGGTTTCGAGCAGGTTGACAAGGCAGCGCTTATTCGTGGCGGTACTGATTTCCGCACGATAGAAGTTGCCCTTGCCGTCGGTCAGCGTCACTTCATCACCGGTTTGTAGTCTCAATACGCGGACGGCGTGAGCAGCCTCTTCCTCAGGTAATTCGGCATGTGATTGTATATCAGGTGTGTAGAATACGTGCATGGTTGTTTATTGTTTTTTTTGCTGATTGATAATGTCTCTCAGTTGTGCAGCCCGTTCATAGTCCTCTTTGTCTATGGCATTTTGGAGGGCGGCTTTCAACTGCTCTAATGTTTTTTTAGGGGAAGCGGCCTCTTTATCGGTATCTTCATTTTCGTTTGCGATAGTGCTGTGTTCCGTCTTCAGACATTCGGTTTCTAAGATATCGTCATATATGAAGATAGGGGCATTCATACGCAAAGCAAGCGCAATGGCATCGCTGGTGCGCGCGTCAATGCGCAGGATGGTTTCTTCTGTTTTCATGTAGAGGTAGGAATAGAAAATGCCATTCTCCACCTTATAGATAAGGATGCGCAATAAGTTTGCCCCCAGTGCTTTGAGGACGGATGCAAATAAGGTATGCGTCAACGGACGGGGCGGAGTGATGCCTCTCATTTCAATCATCATGGACTGTGCTTCGGCTACGCCTATGATGACCGGTAATTGCCGCGGGCCGTTTATTTCGCCCAGCACCATAGCGTAGGCTCCGGCTTGCGCTTGGCTGTTTGAAATGTTCAATACCTGCAGTTCAACTTTCTTTTTATTCATTCTGTCATTCCACTACTTTACCGGTCTCCTTTTCCGTTGTATGTTTGTAACGGAATACGATTCCGAATAATATTCCAATAACTAATGCATAACCAGCGAATATGAGCCATACAGGTGTCCACTCACGACTTATCAGACCGCCGCCGGGTGCATATACAGAGAATGCGTCTACTACGGCGCCACTGGCATATCCGCCTATGATTGCTCCCAACCCGTTTGTCATCATAAAGAATAATCCCTGTGCGCTGGCGCGAATACTCGGATGAGCCTCCATTTCGGTGAACAATGAGCCCGAAACATTGAAAAAGTCAAAAGCCATGCCATATACAATCATGGATAGGATGAGCATCCATAAACCGCTGCCCGGATCGCCTAAACCGAATAATCCGAAACGGAATACCCAGGCGAACATACTGATAAGCATCACACGCTTGATTCCGAAATGTTTCAGGAAGAAAGGTATGGCGAGAATGAATAATGTTTCGCTCATTTGGGAAATGGATAGCAGAATGACAGAGTGTTTTACTCCGAAAGAATCTGCATATTGAGGAATTGAGGCAAAAGAGCTTAGGAATAGGTCTCCATAGGTATTTGTAATTTGCAGTGCTGCCCCCAACAGCATGGAGAACAAGAAGAAAATAGCCATTTTCTTCTGTTTGAAAAGTACCAGTGCGTCGAGTCCAAAAGCAGAGAGCATTGTTTTTCCTTCGCTGCGGGCAGGCGGACAGGCGGGCAGGGAGAAAGCGTAAAGTCCTAAGACTATGGCCGAAATGGCTGCTACGTAGAGTTGTGCAGGCCCTGTCTTAAATCCGGTAAGGTCCACTGCCCACATGGCGCAGATAAAACCTACGGTTCCCCATACCCGTATGGGAGGAAAGTCTTTTATTAAGTCCAGCTTGTACTGTTCCAGTGCATTGTATGAAACTGTATTGGCCAAGGACAGTGTGGGCATATACACGAGCATGTTGAGCAGCATTGCCCAATACATATTGCTGTATGTGGTGGCAGTGGATGCATAAATCAGAGCACCGGCACCGATGAGATGAAGCGTGCCGTACAGACGTTCGGCATTTATCCATTTGTCGGCGATAATTCCCATGAGTCCGGGCATGACAAGCGAAGCGATACCCATAGTTGCAAAAATTGCGCCGATTTGACCGCCTTCAAAGTGTAATGTGCCGCCCATATAGCCGCCTAACGAGATGAGCCATGCTCCCCAAATAAAGAATTGAAGAAACTGCATAGCTGTGAGTCGGAATTTAATGCTCATAATATTAGCCTTATTTGAATTTTGTGAATTTATGATTAGGTGCAAATGTACGACGCAGCGGGCAGAAAAACAAGAAGTGTATATAAAAAAAGAAGGCTATCTATCCCAGACAGCCAATCTTTGTTAACCTTAAATCTAATACCATGAAAAACACAGTGCAAAGATAAGCAGTTTTATGTTATATAACATAGTCTTTTGCTCGTTTTCTTCTATATATTAACATGTTTTAATTCTTTGCATGGCTTATTAGTGCCGCTTAGAATGATAAGTGGCGTTTGGATATGATGCGATTTTATGGTTGGATAATTATGTCTGCCGGCTGGGCTCTATACCGAGGGTATCTCAGTCCCATACAGAGATACCCTCTGTATGGGACTGAGGTATCCCCTGTTTATTCTACGTATAAGACAAGTCCTTTCAGGTATTCGCCTTCAGGGTGATAGATGCTTACGGGGTGGTCGGCAGGCTGTGTCAACTGATGCAGGATGCGCACACTGCGTCCGGACATGGCGGCGGCTGTGAATACGGCTGTACGGAAGTTTTCTTTGCTGACGGCTTGCGAGCAGGAGAAAGTGAAGAGTATGCCGCCCGGTTTGATCTTCTCGAAAGCCTTGACATTGAGTTTTCGGTAGCCTTGCAGGGCGTTACGCAATGCGTCGCGGTGCTTGGCAAATGCCGGCGGGTCCAGGATGATGAGGTCGTATTGGTCACCCATGCGGTCGAGATACTTGAAGGCATCCTCTGCATAGGCTGCATGACGGCTGTCACCGGGAAAGTTCAGCTCTATGTTCTTGTTTGTCAAATCAATGGCTTTTGCAGAGCTGTCTACGGAGTGCACCAGGTTGGCATTGCCACGCATGGCGTAGACCGAAAAGCCACCGGTGTAGCAGAACATGTTCAGTACATTGCGCCCATTGGCATAGCGTTCCAACAGTGAACGGTTTTCGCGTTGGTCCACAAAGAAGCCTGTTTTTTGGCCTTTCAGCCAGTCGATATGGAATTTCAAGCCGTATTCCATGGCGACATTGTCTGTACTTCCACCTTTCAGAAAGCCGTTTTCCGGATAGAGATCGGCTTTGAAAGGGAGGGTCGTTTCGGATTTATAGTAGATGTTATCAATTTTATCTCCCATAACCTCGGTCAAGGCGTCGGCTATTGCCATACGGTCGAGGTGCATGCCGGCAGAGTGTGCCTGCATGACAGCAGTACGGGCGTAGATGTCAATCACAAGTCCCGGTAAGTTGTCGCCCTCGCCATGTACCAGACGATAGGTGTTGTTTACAGGATTTTCGGTGATGCCGATGCTGCGCCGCATGTCATAGGCTATGCTGAGTTTGCGTTTCCAAAAGTCGGCGTCGATTGCTTCATCCTGATAGAAGCTAAGCACACGAACGGCAATGCTGCCAATCTGGAAATGTCCTTTTGCTATGAATTCTTTTTTGGATGTATAGATTTCAACCACTTCTCCTTCCTCAGGTTCTCCGTCGAAATGTGCGATGGCGCCGGAAAACACCCAAGGGTGGAAACGTTTCAGTGATTCTTCTTTGCCGGGCTTTAGATATACTTTATACATAATTATAATTAAGATGTGGAAATGTTATAATGCGGTTGTACGGCAACTTTCATCGATTGCCATTTCAAAGTCACCGGTGCGCTTCAGCTCCTGCAGCCGGTTGTATATGTTGAGACACGCCCACGCGTCGGTGGCGGCGTATTGTTGCTGGGACGGCGTCAGCATTTCGGCTTCCCAGTTGGATAAGCGCTGGCTCTTGGATATTTTTTCGCCGAAGAGGATGGCATATATTTTTTGCAGGCTTCTGTCCTGGATACCGAATGTGCGGACATATTCTTGCAGTTCGACACAGGCGCGCTGTTCAAACGGGGCGCGCTTGTGCAGCATCATGAAGTCGTCGCGCAGGGAAAGCCCTACTTTTGTTATGCCGGGATTTTCAAGCAACATGATGATCGGAAGAGTCAAACCGGTGAGGTTCAGACGGAAAAGGAAACAGTGCTCTTCCGATGAAACCTGTAATAAGGCTACCTTGTGGGATTGCCCTTTGGTGAAGGACGGGCGCGTTTCACTGTCAATGCCCAGTATGGGACATTTTTTCAGGTAGGCCACAGCACGCTCCGCTTCCTGAGGGGTCTGTATGACGTGTATTTGTCCCGGGAAGAGTGCTTTCGGCATATCCTTCACTTCTTCTTTATCTATACTTCTTCTGATGATCATAGTTTAAAGTTTATTCGTCTTCCTCGTCTTGATTTTCTTCCTCGTCTTCCGGCTGGTTGTATTTCACGTCATGCAGGGCACGCAGGGTGTTTACTAACTTTTGTCCCCAGTACAGGGCGAAGTTCTCCCGGCAGACTGCGAGCGAGTCGTTCATCGTTTCATTAAGCCCCAGTTGGAATACGAAGATGAAGTCTCTGATGTCCTGATAGATGTCGGCTAAATCTTCGGAGATGTTTCTTGTAATGGGCTGGTCGCTGTATTTCATGTCCGATACGAATACATCCAGGTAGTCGTCCTTTTCGGCGAGTAGACCTGCCAGATTCATACGGAGTATCTCGTAGGTTTCTTCTGTCACAAATGTTTCGAGGGCTTCGTTGCCTATTGTCTCGCATTTGGGCAGCATGGACGCTTTGAGATAAAGCAGGGGAAGTATTTTTAAGGATGTATCGACGAATGTGGAACGTTTGATTGTTTCCGTCTGTTCCAAGAACTTACAGAACTCGGCGGCTACGGTTACAAATTCCACAACATTACGGTCGAATATCACTTGACTTTCTTTTTTCATATCTTCTTGATTTGGAACGCAAAGATAGTGCAAACCGAATGTAGAAGCAAATTTATTTGCATTTTGCTAAGGTGCTGCCTATTTTCGCAGAGCAAAGGTACGAAAAAGGTTTGAAAGCATTATCGCATAAGCTTTTTTTTGTTACTTTTGCGTCATTATACGGATATTAGTGGAATACATTTTATGGTCAAGAAAAATACAACCAAAGATACAGAGAGTTCTATTTCTTTCTTAGGAAAAGCAGTAGCCGTTTTAAAGAATGAGACTGTTCATTTTGTGGTCGGTTTGATATTGGTAATCTTTTCGGTTTACCTGTTGCTGGCTTTTTCGTCGTTCTTTTTTACAGGGGCGGCCGACCAAAGTATTATAGACTCCGGTAATGCGCAGGACTTGATTTCCACACATAACGGTGTGAAGAACTATGCAGGTTCGCGTGGAGCGCAGCTTGCCAGCTACCTGATAAACGACTGTTTCGGCATATCATCCTTTTTCATTCTGGTGTTTCTGGCGGTGGCTGGACTGAAGCTGATGCGTGTCCGCGTGGTGCGCTTATGGAAGTGGTTTATCGGATGTTCGTTGCTGTTGATTTGGTTCTCGGTGTTCTTTGGCTTCGTGTTCGTTGACCAATATAAGGACTCTTTCCTTTATTTGGGCGGTATGCATGGATATAATGTCAGCAATTGGCTGGTGTCTCAGGTGGGGGTGCCGGGGGTGTGGATGATATTGCTGGTTACTGCCATTTGCTTCCTCATTTATTTGAGTGCACGTACGGTTATCTGGCTGCGTAACTTGTTTAGCCTTAGTTTTTTGAAACGTAAGGAGAAAAAGGAGGAAGAGTCAGGCGAAACACCGGAGGAGTTTACGGACTCTTGGACGGTGAGAGGGAAGAAAAAGCCTGCGGAGACCGAAGAGCTTTCTGGTGTAGAGCAGGAAGAGTTCTCCGGGCACTCGGAAGAAGCCGGTGAAGAAGATAACGAAGAAGATGCCCATGGAATAATGCTCGACTTGGGAGGTGCGCCAAAGAATAAAGCTACGGCTGCCAAAGAGGGTGAAGTGCCCATGACGATTGAAGCTTCGTCGCCCGATGTCGCTTCTGCTGCTCCCGCATCGGGACAACAGGAGGGGAATGAGCCTACGTTTGAAGTGGAGACGGTGGAAGATGAAGAATATCATGGCCCTGAAATAGAACCGTATAACCCTTGTCTTGACTTGGAGAACTACCATTATCCTACAATTGACCTGATGAAGCATTATGACAATGCCGAACCTACGATTGATATGGCGGAGCAAAATGCCAATAAAGATAAGATTATCAATACACTGCGAAGCTTTGGCATTGAAATCTGTACTATCAAGGCTACGGTTGGCCCTACGGTGACACTCTATGAGATAACGCCGGAACAAGGCGTCCGTATTTCTAAGATACGAGGTTTGGAGGATGATATTGCATTGAGCTTGTCTGCACTGGGCATCCGTATCATTGCTCCGATACCTGGAAAGGGAACAATCGGTATTGAGGTTCCTAACTCCAATCCGAAGATTGTTTCCGGTCAGAGCATCATTGGCAGCAAGAAGTTTCAGGAGTCTACGTATGATCTGCCTATTGCATTGGGCAAGACCATTACCAATGAAGTCTTTATGGTGGATCTGTGTAAGATGCCTCATGTGCTTGTAGCCGGTGCTACCGGTCAGGGTAAGTCTGTCGGGTTGAATGCTATTATTACCTCTTTGTTGTATAAGAAGCATCCGGCGGAATTGAAGTTTGTATTGGTAGACCCGAAGAAAGTGGAATTCAGTATCTATTCAGTTATCGAACACCATTTCCTTGCCAAGCTTCCCGACGGTGAGGATGCCATTATAACGGACGTAACGAAGGTTGTCCAAACCCTGAATTCTATCTGTGTTGAGATGGATACCCGCTACGACTTGTTGAAGGCTGCACACGTGCGTAATATAAAGGAATATAACGAGAAGTTTATCAATCGCCGTCTGAATCCGGAAAAGGGACATAAGTTCATGCCGTATATCGTGGTGGTAATTGATGAGTTCGGTGATTTGATTATGACCGCCGGTAAAGATGTGGAATTGCCTATTGCGCGTATCGCCCAGTTGGCACGCGCCGTAGGTATACACATGATTATCGCTACGCAGCGTCCTACGACGAATATCATTACAGGTACGATCAAAGCCAACTTTCCGGCGCGTATCGCTTTTCGCGTATCGGCGATGGTGGATTCCCGTACTATCCTTGACAGGCCGGGAGCCAATCAACTCATTGGTCGCGGTGATATGCTGTTCTTGCAGGGAGCTGATCCTGTTCGTGTGCAGTGCGCATTTATCGACACGCCGGAGGTTGCAGAGATTACAAAGTTCATAGCCCGCCAGCAAGGCTATCCTACGGCTTTCTATCTGCCTGAATACGTAGACGAGAACGCAGGCGGCGATTTGGGGGATGTGGACATGGGCCGTCTCGACCCGTTGTTTGAAGATGCCGCCCAGCTGATTGTTTATCAGCAGCAGGGTTCCACTTCGCTCATCCAGCGTAAGTTTGCCATCGGGTATAATCGTGCGGGGCGCATAATGGATCAGTTGGAGAAAGCCGGGATAGTAGGCCCGGCACAAGGCAGTAAAGCGCGTGAGGTATTCTGTACGGACATAACGGACTTGGAGGCGCGTTTGAACAATTTGTAATAAACCACTGTTTAAATTATATGAAAATCAAAAGTCTTTTGTTTATTCTTGGGATGCTCTGTCTGGCTTTGCCGATGGTAGCGCAAGAACCGGATGCCAAAGATATACTTGACCGTACGGCGGATGCTTTTCGTAGGGAGGGAGGAGTGAAAATAGGATTCTCTGTTCGCGCGCCTGAGGGCAATTCAAACGGAACCATTTGCTTGAAAGGCGATAAATTCCTATTGGAAACGGAAGGCATGAAAACGTGGTTTGACGGACGTACGCAATGGAGTTATCTAGCTTCCAGTGATGAGATCAATGTTTCCGAACCTACGCCGGAGGAATTGCAAAGTATCAATCCTTATTCATGGTTATCTCTCTACAATCAGGATTATAAGCTGAAGGTAGCCAAAATTGGCAATGCTTCGGACAATACAACCTATAAAGTGGTAATGACAGCCACCAAGCGAAGTCAGGACATTCAGTGTCTTATCTTGTATATAGAGAAAGGCTCTTTCCGCCCGTTGAGGCTTAGTATGGTTCAGAGAGGGAGCAAAGATGCGGTGGTAGTGTTCATAAATTCCTATCAAGCGGGAAAGAGTTACGATGACAGCCTGTTTGTGTTTGATAAGAGAGCTTTCCCTACGGCTGAGATAATTGATTTAAGATGATAAATGTAATTAATAATAAAGAGTATAATATGGAAGCAGAAAAAGTAAAGTGTTTGATCATAGGTTCCGGTCCTGCCGGATATACAGCTGCTATTTATGCAGCGCGCGCCAATCTTTCTCCGGTGCTTTATGAGGGATTGCAACCCGGTGGGCAGTTGACTACCACCACCGATATAGAGAATTTCCCCGGTTATCCGGAAGGCATCAGCGGCACGCAGATGATGGACGATTTGCGCAGGCAGGCCGAGCGTTTCGGCACAGACTTGCGTTACGGTGTGGCTACGGCTGCTGATTTGAGCCGTTCTCCGTATAAGATAACCATTGATGAGGAAAAGGTTATCGAGGCGCAAACCATTATTATTGCAACCGGAGCTGCTGCCAAATACTTGGGACTGGAAGATGAGAAGAAGTATGCCGGTATGGGTGTCAGCGCTTGTGCCACCTGCGACGGTTTCTTTTATCGTAAGAAGGTCGTAGCGGTAGTTGGCGGAGGTGATACGGCTTGTGAGGAAGCCTCTTATCTGGCTGGCCTGGCAAGTAAAGTGTATTTGATTGTACGTAAACCATTCTTGCGTGCTTCCAAGATCATGCAGGAACGGGTGATGAAGGATGAGAAAATCGAAGTGCTGTTTGAACATAATGCGGTAGGGCTGTATGGGGATAACGGCGTGGAAGGCGTGCACTTGGTGAAACGTATGGGCGAATCGGATGAACAGCGTTATGATTTGGCAATCGACGGTTTCTTCCTGGCTATCGGTCATAAGCCTAATTCTGATATTTTCAAGCCTTATGTCGATACGGATGAAACAGGCTATATTCTGACAGAACCGGGCACTCCCCGTACAAAAGTTCCCGGGGTGTTTGCAGCGGGAGATGTTGCCGATCCTCATTATCGTCAGGCCATCACAGCAGCGGCTACGGGATGTATGGCAGCAATTGAAGCAGAAAGATTCTTGCTAAATTGAGAATAAAAAAAGAAAGCTGCGCGGCATAAGTGTTATATAACGAATGCCGCGCAGCTTTCTTTTTTTATTCTCAATTTAATAACTTCTTATCCTATTTTGCTTATTTTCTTTAGCTTTTCCTCATCAATAATTTTAATCTTCCTTCCGTCAATGGTAATCAGGCGTTCCGTCGCAAACTGCGAAAGGGTGCGGATGGCATTGGATGTCGTCATGTTGGAAAGGTTCGCCAAGTCCTCACGAGACAGATAAATACTTAATGTGGAGCCATCCTCTTCCAGGCCATAGCTTTCTTTGAGAAAAATGAGAGATTCTGCCAGTCGGCCGCGGATATGTTTTTGGGTGAGGTTTACAGTCCGTTCATCGGCAATGCCGAGGTCTATGGATAACTGTCTGATGAAGAACATCGCCAGTTCGTTGTTTTGCGACAACAGTGTCATGACGGCGGTCATCGGTATCAGGCAGACCAATGAGGGCTCGAATGCGCAAGCCGCTGTTACATAATCCGCTTTTGCGAAGTAGGGACGGTATCCGAAGTATTCAGTCGGTTTAATCATACGGATGATTTGGCTTCTTCCGCCTACACCATCTTTGTATATTTTGACTTTTCCGTTCAGCAGGCACATCAGGTTAGTGGGTGTCTCGCCTTCACAGTGAATAATCTCGTTCTTCTTGTAATTCTGAAGCGTAAAATGGTTAGCGAGAAACTCTCGCTGTTCTTCATTCAGGGGTGACCATATATCAGGGATCAACTCCGGAACATTAATATCGGATAAGTTTATTTTTACCATAAATGCTACAAAACTGTGTTGTACAGCACAAATGTAAAAAGAAAAAATTAAAAATGATACATTTGTGTCAAAAAAATGCAGGAAAGTGGCGGGCGGTAAGATAATGGAAGTTTATTTCATCGTAGGCCAATACAAAGTCTCACAGGGTTTTCTTCTTTATCATTTGGGGGCAGACGGGCATAAGTGCATTACCTATGCGTAAGAATACCTATTATATATGAAAAGCAATAGGCTCTGCTCTTTTGTCTAAAGAAAACTCTGTGAGATTCTGTGTATTATATGGAGAAAACTACCCCATTATTTGGTGAACAACAGTTCCCTATACTTCGGCAACGGCCATATCTCATCATCTATTTCCATCTCAAGATTATCGATATGCTCACGAATACTTTCCAGATAGGGGCGCACTGTTTCTTCATACGCAAAGGCTTTGTCCTTGTAATTATCCATATGGTTGGCAACCTTGCGGGCTTCCGTCATTTCACGTACCTGCATTTTGATAGCTGTTACGCGGTGGGATATTTCGCGTATGAGTTCCTTGCGGTCGGCACTGAGCACTTCATACTCTTCCGGTGGGAAGATTTCCCGTAGTCCCCGCAAATTCTCCAGTAAGCGGTTCTGATAAATAACGGCAGTCGGGACAATGTGGTTAATGGCGAGATCACCTAAAACGCGGCTTTCAATCTGTACCTTCATTGTGTATTTCTCCAACTCTACTTCGAGGCGGCAGGCCAATTCTGTTTCGTTGAAAATACGTTCTCCGATGAGTACCGAACGGGCCTGGTTGTCCATGTAGCGCATCAAGGCTTGCGGCACATGACAGATGTTTGTCAGTCCGCGGCTGGCAGCTTCTTGTTTCCATTGCTCTGAATATCCGTCTCCTTCAAAACGGATAGGTTCGGAAGCGATGATTGTTTCCTTTAGTATGCGGAAGATTGCCTCATCCTTGCCGACGCCTTCTTCCATGAGCTTTTCGATGGAAACTTTGAATTCGTTCAGTTGGCTTGCCATTGCAGCGTTGATGGCAATCATGGCTGCGGCACAGTTTGCGGATGAGCCGGCGGCGCGGAATTCGAAACGGTTACCGGTGAAGGCAAAGGGGGACGTTCGGTTGCGGTCCGTCGTATCTAATAGAATTTCGGGAATACGTCCGATGCCCAGTTTCAGAGTTGTCTTTTCTTCGGCGGTCATTTTGCTGTTGCTCACCTGGCGGGCTATCTCGTCGAGAATGGAGGATAGCTGCTTTCCCAGGAATATGGACAATATGGCAGGGGGGGCTTCATTGGCTCCCAGTCGGTAACTGTTTCCTGCGCTTGCAATGGATGCGCGGAGTAGGTCCTGATTTTTGTATACCATCATCAGCACATTTACGAGGAAAGTAAGGAATAACATATTACCTTTCGGATTTTTCCCCGGAGCAAAAAGATTTATCCCCGTATCAGTGCAGAGCGACCAGTTGTTATGTTTGCCCGAACCGTTCACGCCGCTGTATGGCTTCTCGTGCAACAATACGGCAAAGTTGTGTTTGCGGGCGATACGTTTCATCAGGTCCATTACCAATTGGTTGTGGTCGTTGGCAAGGTTGGCGTTTTCAAATATGGGGGCCAGCTCAAACTGGTTGGGAGCCACTTCGTTATGACGTGTCTTGACGGGAATACCCAGCTTGTGACATTCTATTTCCAGTTCTTTCATAAAAGCCGTAACGCGGGGCGGAATAGAGCCGAAATAGTGGTCCTCCAGTTGCTGGTCTTTGGCGGAGGAGTGTCCCATTAGCGTGCGTCCTGTCAGGCATAAGTCAGGGCGTGCGTTGTAGAGCGCGGAGTCTACAAGGAAATATTCCTGTTCCCAGCCTAAGTTGGTATATACGCGTGTTATGTTCTTGTCGAAGAGTTGGCACACATCTGTTGCTGCCTTGTCCACTGCTGCAAGTGCTTTGAGTAAAGGTGTTTTGTAGTCCAGCGCTTCACCTGTGTAAGAAATGAAGATTGTCGGAATACACAAGGTGGTCTCTACGACGAAAGCCGGTGAGGAGACGTCCCATGCTGTATATCCGCGTGCTTCGAATGTGTTGCGGATACCGCCGTTTGGGAAAGAAGATGCGTCCGGTTCTTGTTGGATGAGCAATTTCCCGGAAAAGCGTTCGATGACATCCCCGTCTTCGCCGAATTCGATGAAGCCGTCGTGTTTTTCGGCTGTGCCGTCCGTCAGAGGTTGGAACCAGTGCGTGTAGTGGGTGACATTCAGGGATTTTGCCCAGCTTTTCATGCCGTTTGCTATTAAATCGGCCATTTCCCGGCTAATGGGAGTGCCTTTTTCAATAGCGTCTGTTACAGCCTTATAGGCTTCTTTCGGCAGGTATTCCTGCATCTTTTTGCGGTCGAAAACATGGCTGCCGTAATAATCGGACAACTTGTTTGAAGGGGTGATAACTTCAAGAGGACGACGGTTGGCGAGCTCTTGCAAAGCAAAAAATCTCATTTTTGACATATTTGTCTCTTCTTTTATTGGTTGCTGGGCGCAAAATTATATGTTTTTTCTGAATTACCCCTTATTTTTTAGGGGGTAATCTTGGAATTTTATATGTTTTTTTGCTGATATACCCCCTCGAAAGTAGGGGTCGATTGCTAAAATGTGCATTTTGTGCTCTCCTTCGCTTTCGGAAAATGAAAAAAAGATTTTAGGTGGAAGTTATTACTTTTTTTCTATATTTGCTCCCACGTAAGAAGATATCGCGGTTGAAACATCTAATATGCATATGGATAGGAGTCTGTCTCTTGTGTGCAAGTTTGCAGAAGGCGGGTGCTACGGCTGTTCCTCAATCGTATGCGGAACAGAGGGCTTATGCAGATTCCATTATGGACAGGGTTATCTTCTTTGCTCCTTTTTATGAGCGTATTGTCGATGAATATAAGGCGGAACTCTATATAAAAGGGTGGGCGAATATCCGGAAGAAGAATCATCTGCTTCGTTTTATCCCTTCCATGTTCCGTATCAAGAAAGGGGTGCGGGAGTATATGATGGAAACATATAGTGAGCTGCACTACACTGCCCCCGACATTTACGACCAGAAAGTGAAAGCAAGCGTAGGTACCACCTCTGAACTATGGGAGTTGGACGGCCGCTTGCTCGAATACTTCCACATCAACATCTATTCCTCCACCTTATTGTACGACAAACTTCTCTCCCCACTGGCCGCCAATGCGAAAAAGTACTATACCTATTATATAGATTCCATAATGGGCGAGGCGCACAATCGCGAATTCCGTATCCGGTTTATGCCGAAGAGCAAGAGTTTCCAACTTGTAGGCGGTTATATGATTGTGAGCGACAATGTGTGGAGCGTACGTGAAATACGCTTTTCCGGGCGTTCCGAGATGCTCCGTTTTAATAATCAGGTGAGAATGGGACAGGTGGGAAGCAAGGATGAGTTTCTGCCCGTACATTTTAATGTGGATGCGACTTTCCGTTTGCTTGGCAATGTGATAGACGGTAGCTATACGGCAGTGCTTGACTATAAAGATATTCATCAGAAAGATCCGGCAGCCGCAGCCGGGCGGAACAGGCTCAAGAGTAAATATGACTTGTCCGACTCCTATACACTGCTGACGGATACCAACGCTTACCAGCGTGATACGGCTTACTTCAATACTTTGCGCCCCATCCCGCTGACACCGCATGAACAGACTTTATATGAAGATTTCTTTTTGCGTCGCGACACGCTTCTATATAAGAAAAAGCCGAAAAACAAAAGGCTGGAGTTTTGGGGACAGATAGGCGATGCGCTGGTAAGCAGGTACACTGTGGACTTTGCTAAAATGGGAAGTGTGCGTTGCTCGCCTCTCATCAATCCTTTGTTGCTGAGTTACAGTGGAAGCAACGGCTTCTCCTATCGTCAGGAGTTTAAGTATAACCGTCTGTTTACGGGCGACCGCCTGCTACGCGTCGTCCCTAAGCTGGGTTATAATTTCAAACGGAAGGAGTTTTATTGGTCGATCAATTCCGATTTCGATTATTGGCCCCGCAAGCGTGCCGCCTTGCATGTCAGTGTGGGTAATGGTAACCGTATTTACAGTAGTGATGTGCTGGAGGATTTGAAAGCCATTCCCGACAGTATCTTTGATTTTGACCAGATACATTTGGATTATTTCAAGGACTTGTATTTGCGTATACGCCATAGCTGGGAGGTTGTTAATGGGCTTACTTTGGATGTAGGTCTCTCCTTGCACAGGCGTACGGAGGTGGAACGTTCCAAGTTTGTGCTGGTATATCCGGATGGACCGAGTGTCATGTCGACAGCCATGCCGCCGCTTTATCCGGGGTTCGATCCTTCGGTGCTGAAGAAGTTTCGCCATAGTTATAACAGTTTTGCTCCGCGTGTGCGTGTGACATGGACGCCCGGACAATATTACTATATGAGTGGTGACCGCAAAATCAATCTCTATTCCAAATATCCCACCGTATCGGTGGACTGGGAGCGCGGTCTCAGTGGAATTATGAACAGCACCGGAAAGTACGAGCGCATTGAAGTGGACTTCCAGCATAATATCCCGCTGGGATTGATGCGCGATATTTATTACCGTTTAGGTTGGGGAGCTTTTACGAACCAGAAGGAACTCTATTTTGTGGACTTTGCCAATCTGGCGCGTTCCAATCTTCCTGTCGGGTGGAATGATGAAATCGGAGGAGTGTTCCAGTTGCTCGACGGACGTTGGTACAACTCTTCGCGCGAGTATGTCCGCGGACATTTTACGTATGAAGCTCCTTTTCTGCTGCTTCGTCATCTGAAAAAGTATACCCAATACGTGCTGAATGAGCGTCTGTATCTGAATGCGTTGGTTGTTCCTCACTTGAATCCTTATCTTGAAGTGGGCTATGGCATTGGTACGCATGTTTTCGACTTTGGTGTTTTTGCAAGCTTTGCCAACTGGAAGTATCAGGAGATGGGAGTCAAGTTTACGTTCGAGCTCTTCAATCGGTGAGCCGGAATAGGGAATTATAGGAATTTATGCTTTATCTTTGCCAATAAATTTTTCGATTATGGGAATTGTAATAGGTATAGATGTCGGTGGAAGTACCACTAAAATCGTAGGAATCAATAAAGGGCAGATACAGTCACCGATGTTTATTACGGCGACCGATCCGGTTACGTCTTTGTTTGGAGCGTTCGGCAAATACATTTATGATAATGGAATTCAGTTGTCCGATGTGGAACAGGTGATGCTGACCGGTGTAGGCAGCGCGTTTGTAGACAGTCCGCTTTACGGACTTCCCACCCGTAAGACCGACGAATTCATAGCCAATGGGCTGGGGGCCCGCCATGCTACGGACATCGACCAGCTGATAGTTGTCAGCATGGGGACGGGGACATCTTTTGTGAAAATCAGCGGAGATGAAATTCAGCATATCGGTGGTATGGGCATCGGCGGAGGTACGTTGCAGGGACTTTCACGTCTGCTGCTCAAGACACACGATATCCACCGGGTGGCTGATTTGGCTGCAAAAGGCGATGTAACCCGCGTAAATCTGCAGATCGGTGATATCTGTAACAACGCATTACCCGACTTGCCGGTATCTGCCACCGCTTCCTTGTTCGGAAAGGCGGACAGCAATGCTTCTCAGGAAGACATAGCTTGCGGCATCATTTATACCGTACTCCAGACCATAGGCGGAGCGGCTGTGCTTTCCGCACTGAACAGTCCGGTGAGGGATTTCGTGCTGATAGGCAATCTCACTCAGTTGCCGCAATGCTGGGAAGTGTTCCCGAAAATGGAAAGCATTTATCATGTGCGCTTTCACATTCCGCCTTATGCGGAATATCGTACGGCTATCGGGGCAGCTTTGGCATACGTCAGAGAGAACTCATGATGTGTAATGGGGAAATATAATAAGGTGAAAACTTTAGAAATCAGACCTGAATACCGGATATTTTCAGAGAGAACTTTTTGTCATTCAAGAAAATACTTCTATCTTTGCGCCCGATTTAAATATGAGTCAACATAAAGTCTCACTTAATTAACGAGTTAAACAATTTATTTATTAATGGAAAATTTAAAGAATGTAGCTCCTATTGAAGACTTCAACTGGGATGCTTATGAGAACGGCGAATCAGTAGCCAGTGCAAGCCACGAAGAACTGGAAAAGGCGTATGACAATACGTTGAACAAGGTTAACGACCGCGAGGTAGTTGATGGAACCGTAATCGCAATGAACAAGCGTGAAGTAGTTGTGAACATCGGTTACAAATCAGACGGTATCATTCCTTTGAATGAGTTCCGTTACAATCCGGACCTGAAGGTAGGTGATACCGTAGAAGTATACATCGAAAACCAGGAAGACAAAAAAGGACAGCTCGTTCTGTCACACAGAAAAGCCCGTGCTACTCGTTCTTGGGATCGCGTTAACGCTGCTCTGGAAAATGAAGAAATTATCAAGGGTTACATCAAGTGCCGCACTAAGGGTGGTATGATCGTTGACGTATTCGGTATCGAAGCATTCTTGCCGGGTTCTCAGATCGACGTTAAGCCTATCCGCGACTACGATGTATTCGTTGGCAAAACTATGGAATTCAAGGTTGTTAAGATCAACCAGGAATTCAAGAACGTCGTTGTTTCTCACAAGGCTCTTATCGAAGCTGAACTGGAACAACAGAAGAAAGAAATCATCGGTAAACTCGAAAAAGGACAAGTCCTCGAAGGTACCGTTAAGAATATCACTTCCTATGGTGTATTTATCGACCTGGGCGGCGTAGACGGTTTGATTCACATCACAGACCTTTCTTGGGGCCGCGTCAGCGATCCGAAAGAAGTGGTTGAGCTCGACCAGAAACTCAACGTTGTTATCCTTGACTTCGACGATGAGAAGAAGCGTATCGCTCTCGGCTTGAAACAACTCACTCCGCATCCTTGGGACGCTCTCGATCCTAACTTGAAGGTAGGCGACCACGTGAAGGGTAAAGTTGTCGTTATGGCTGACTACGGTGCATTCATCGAAATCGCTCCGGGTGTTGAAGGTTTGATCCACGTATCTGAAATGTCTTGGTCACAGCACTTGCGTTCTGCACAAGACTTCATGAAGGTAGGTGACGAAGTTGAAGCAGTAGTTCTGACTTTGGACCGCGAAGAACGTAAGATGTCTCTCGGTATCAAGCAACTGAAAGCTGATCCTTGGGAAACTATCGAAGAGAAATATCCTATCGGCTCTAAGCACACAGCTAAGGTTCGTAACTTTACTAACTTCGGTGTATTCGTAGAAATCGAAGAAGGTGTTGACGGTTTGATCCACATCTCTGACCTGTCTTGGACTAAGAAGGTTAAACATCCTTCCGAATTCACTCAGATCGGTGCGGATATCGATGTACAGGTATTGGAGATCGACAAAGAAAACCGTCGCTTGAGCCTCGGTCACAAGCAACTCGAAGAAAACCCCTGGGATGTATTCGAAACTGTATTCACAGTAGGTTCAGTACACGAAGGTACTATCATCGAAATGCTGGATAAGGGTGCAGTAGTTGCTCTGCCTTATGGTGTAGAAGGTTTCGCTACTCCGAAACACCTCGTTAAGGAAGACGGCTCACAAGCTCAGTTGGACGAGAAACTCGAATTCAAAGTTATTGAGTTCAATAAGGACGCTAAGCGCATCATCCTGTCTCACAGCCGTATCTTCGAAGATGTAGCTAAGGCAGAAGAAAGAGCAGAAAAGAAAGCTGCCAAGAAGTCTACCGGTAAGAGAGAAGAAGCTTCTGCTTCAATCCAAAACCAGGCTGCTTCTACTACTTTGGGTGACATCGACGCTTTGGCTGCTTTGAAAGAGCAGATGGAAGCTGGAAAGAAGTAATTGCTTCTCTATATAAATAAGGTAAGGGTGCTTGTGGCAAACACAAGTACCCTTTCTTTTTTGGGGGAGGAGTACAGGGGAGGGATTAACTCCATATCTCAACAAAAAACCGTAAAATCTATATATTCTGTGATGAATACCCTTATCTTTGCATCATCATGGAGAAATTCGAACTACATATTCTCGGCTCCGGTTCGGCATTGCCTACCACCCGCCATTTTCCTACTTCGCAGGTAGTGAACTTACGTGACAAACTTTTTATGATAGACTGTGGAGAAGGCGCACAGTTGCAATTCCGCAAGTCACGTCTCAAGTTCTCGCGTCTGAACCGTATCTTTATCTCTCATCTGCATGGCGACCACTGCTTCGGACTGCCGGGACTGATATCCACACTTAATCTCTTGGGGCGTACAGCCGACCTGCATATCCACTCTCCCAAAGGTTTGGAAGAACTTCTTACGCCGATGCTTGCATTCTTCAATCATCAGATGACCTATAAAATCTTCTTCCACGCGTTCGAGACGAAAGAAGCCGCCTTGATTTATGAAGACCGTTCGCTTACGGTGACAACCATTCCTTTGCGGCATCGCATGCCTTGCTGCGGTTTTCTGTTTGCCGAGAAGCCGCGCCCCAATCATATCCTGCGCGACATGATAGACTTCTATCAAGTGCCGGTGTACGAGCTGAATCGTATCAAGAACGGTGCGGATTACGTTACGCCGGAAGGAGAGGTGATACCCAATGCCCGTCTCACCCGTCCCTCGGCTGCTCCACGCCGTTATGCCTATTGTTCGGATACGATTTATCTTCCTTCCATAACGGAACAGATAAAAGGAGTCGATCTGCTTTTCCATGAGGCCACTTTCGCTGAGGATGCCGCTCCGCGTGCTAAAGAGACTTTTCATACCACTGCCTCGCAGGCCGCACAGATAGCTCGCGACGCAGAAGTGAAGAAGCTGCTGATAGGTCATTTTTCAGCCCGTTACGATGACGAGCAGGTGCTGCTGGAAGAGGCGCGTCCGTTTTTTCCGAATACACAGCTTGCCAAAGAAACGCTTTGCATATCGGTGTGAATTAAACTTTTACTATCTTTGTCGGTGTAAAGCTATAAATGTGAATAGAATATATGAATCCTTCTTATAATGAACGTGAAGTGCTGGCACTTCTTCAGGAGGAAAGTACGCAGAAGCAGGGGTTTGAGATGATTGTGGCGCAATACAGCGAGCAGTTATACTGGCAAATCCGGCGTATGGTGCTTTCGCATGAAGATGCTAACGACTTGCTTCAGAACACCTTTATCAAGGCATGGATCAATATCGATTATTTCCGGGCGGAGGCGAGGCTCTCCACGTGGCTCTATCGTATTGCGCTGAACGAGTGCCTCACTTTTCTGAATAAACAGCGGGCGGCCAACACCGTTTCATTGGACGATCCCGAAGCCGATTCCCTTCAGAGGCTGGAGAGTGATCCTTACTTTTCGGGCGACAAGGCTCAGATGGCTTTGCAGAAAGCGTTGCTCACCTTGCCCGAAAAGCAACGCATGGTGTTCAACCTGAAGTACTACCAGGAGATGAAATACGAGCAGATGTCCGAGATCTTCGGTACTTCCGTAGGCGCTTTGAAAGCATCCTATCATCATGCGGTGAAAAAAATAGAGAAGATATTAGGAGAAGATGATTAAACCTTTAACGTGAAAAAAAGTCTAACCAAACAGAGAGGAGAAGAGCTTATGAAAGAAGAAGATTACATGCTCAAAAAGATTGGGACGGAAAATGCTTTTCATGTTCCCGAAGGATACTTTGAGAATCTCACTTCGGAGATTATGAACCGGCTTCCCGAAAAAGAGAAACCTGCTTCCGAGAAGAAAGAGGTTACAATGTGGGAAAGAGCAAAGCCTTGGGTATATATGGCGGCCATGTTTGTAGGTGCGGCATTGATTATCCGCGTAGCTTCCTCCAACCATGCTCCGGCTGCATCAGACTGTATGGCTGCCGATGAAACCGAGGTAGAAATGGAATACATCGACATGGCAGTGGACAACACTATGCTTGACGACTACTCATTATACGTCTATTTGGCCGATTCTGATGCAGAATGAGGCTGTAATAACTTTAACCGATTGAAGAAGAAATGAAAAAGCTGATTGTTTTACTAATTATGATGTGCGGTTTCGCACCGGTGCTTTGGGCTGCGGACGGATGCCAGCAGCATTTGTCTCCCACAGAGTTTCGTGCCAAACAGCAAGCATATATTACAGAGAAAGCCGGATTGACCAAGGAAGAGGCGGCTAAGTTTTTCCCCCTTTACTTTGAATTGCAGGATAAGAAGAAAGAGCAGAACGATAAGGCGTGGAACTTGATCCGTCAGGGAAAAGACGAAAAGACCACTGAAGTCCAATATGATGCGATTATGGAAGGCGTGTATGATGCACGTATCGCTTCCGACCGTTTGGATAAGACTTATTTCGTTAGGTTCAAGAAGATATTGTCTGCCAAGAAACTATATCTGGTGCAGAAGGCCGAGATGCGTTTTCACCGGGAGCTGCTGAAAGGGATGCGGCATAATGACAACAAAGGTAAGGCTCCGAAACGCCAACCGGACAAGAGATAAAAACACATCATCCGTTTGCACGAAACGGATGATGTGTTGAAGGCTGATAGATCATCTGTTTGACCCAAACGGATGATCTATTTTTTATTCTCCAATGCTTTGGCCTCTTCCCACAGTTTGTCCATCTCTTCCAGTGTCATATCGTGCAGGTTTTTGCCTTCCTTGATGCTGTGTGCCTCTACATAGTTGAAGCGGCGGATAAATTTCTGGTTAGTGTGTTCCAAGGCATTATCAGGATTTATTTTGTACAGGCGGGCGGCATTGATGAGGCTGAACATCACATCTCCGAATTCCTCTTCCGCTTTCTGCTTGTCCATGTGGGCCACTTCATCCTGAAATTCCTGTATTTCCTCTTTCACTTTATCCCACACCTGTTCGCGTTCTTCCCAGTCGAAACCCACATTGCGGGCTTTGTCCTGAATGCGATATGCCTTGATGAGCGAGGGCAGGGCGGCGGGCACACCGCTTAGTACCGTTTTGTTGCCACCTTTTTCCTTGAGTTTCAGCTGTTCCCAGTTCTCGGATACTTGTCCGGCAGTCTCGGCTTTCACATCGCCGAATACGTGGGGATGACGGAAAATCAGCTTCTCGCAAAGGCGGTCGCATACATCCTTTATGTCAAAATCTCCGGTTTCCGAACCTATTTTGGCGTAGAAAGCCACATGAAGCAATACGTCTCCCAGTTCTTTGCAGATTTCTTGCTTGTCGTCGCGCATCAGGGCGTCACAAAGTTCATAAGTCTCTTCAATGGTGTTGGGACGCAGGCTTTCATTGGTCTGCTTCTTGTCCCAGGGACATTTCACCCGCAGTTCGTCGAGTATATCGAGGAAGCGGCCGAAAGCCTCCATTTGTTCTTTTCTTGTATGTTGCATGGATTACTGTTGGTTAATGACTGGTGCAAAGATACGATTTTTCTTCCACTCCTCATACGAAATCAGCAGACCCACTACCTCCGAATAATTTTTCCGTCCGCTTTCTATTTTGTTGCCTTTCAGGTATAAGTCGTATATCCGGTCCTGAATACTGCCGATTACGGGGTTGTATTTCTTCATCCAGTATTCGCTGTTTGTTTGCGCCAGTCCGATAATTTCGGGACGTATGCGCTGGAGGAGTTGTGCATATTCTTCTTCATTCATCAGTCTCCGGGCATTGCCCAGCACATGCGGCAATATGGAGAAATAGCCGCTGAAGCGAATCTCCTTCACCTGCGAACGGGTACATACCTGATAGGCGTAGAAGTTGGCTTCCGCTTCGCTGGTGATGCCCAGCAGGTGGGCAAGCTCGTGTGCGTAAGTGGCGGGGTATTGCGAAGGAAGCAAGTCGCCGTTCAGGGTGAATTCACAGAAGAAAGGCCCCATGCTGCCGGTGACGCCTACCATCGAAATCAAGGGGGTGAACAGCATTGTCTTTACGCGGGGTGATTGGTGAAAAGGGCGATGCACTCCTAACGAGTCACTGATTTGATTGTATGCCCGTACGCTTTCATGGCACGCCAACGTTTCATCGATGGATGTAATGTCTGTGTAAGAACCGTTCAGATTTTTGATGTAGCTGTCTACAAACTTCTGGAAGTTTTCGGGAGTGTACGCGATATAGGGGATGTGTGTCCGTTCGTAGAAGTTCTTTTGCGAGTAGTTCAATCCCCATGCCAGATAGAACCATACGTACACCCATAGAAGATACTTGGCGTCTGCAAGCAGAACGGACTTCCACCTCTGCTTGCGGATGTGGCGCGCATAGACAGGGTAAAGAAGCAGGCCGGCGATGCTTAGCGCAATGAACAAGTCGCCGATGGCAAATGGTATCAATCGGGAGAAAGAGGAAAGTACCCGGGCAATAGCCGGATACACATATTGGGCATAAGCATTTCCCAAGCCGGGCACTATCTGTACACACCATACAAGCAGTAAAAAAAGTGCCAAAAGTAATGAATTGCTTTTGACCCTTATTCCTGATATGCCTATGTTATGCTTCATCTTACTTTTCCCTTATGTGCTTCGCCTGCCGCATGCTTTGGATTTTCAGTTTCATCTGTTGAAACCGGTGCGGCACTGCGTGCTTGTTCCGATAACTTCATATAAAATTATCATTTGTGAAGCAAAGGTATGTAATTCTTTTCATTGCTTTTGCCGTATAAAGCTATTAATTTATTAATTTTGCGCCCATTATAACAAAATATAGATTTTAGAAACATGGAATTAGCAAGTAAGTACAATCCCGCTGACGTAGAGGGAAAGTGGTACCAGTATTGGTTGGACCACAAATTATTCAGTTCTAAACCCGATGGTCGTGAGCCTTACACCATCGTCATTCCGCCCCCTAACGTCACCGGTGTGCTCCACATGGGACACATGCTTAATAATACCATTCAGGATATTCTTGTACGTCGCGCACGTATGGAAGGCAAGAACGCCTGCTGGGTTCCGGGTACGGACCACGCTTCCATTGCCACCGAAGCCAAGGTTGTGAACAAACTTGCCGCACAGGGTATCAAGAAAACGGATCTTACTCGTGATGAATTCCTGAAACACGCTTGGGAATGGACGGACGAACATGGCGGTATCATCCTGAAACAACTCCGCAAGCTGGGTGCTTCCTGCGACTGGGACCGTACTGCTTTTACCATGGACGAGAAGCGTAGCGAAAGCGTGCTCAAAGTATTTGTAGACCTCTACAATAAAGGCCTGATCTATCGTGGCGTACGCATGGTGAACTGGGATCCGAAGGCGCTCACCGCCCTCAGCGATGAAGAGGTTATCTACAAGGAAGAACATAGCAAACTGTATTATCTGAAATACTACGTTGCCGATGATGACATGTCCGGTGAGACGGGGGCCGAAGGTGAGGTGGTTCATCGTGATGCTTCCGGCAGGCGTTATGCCGTAGTGGCTACTACGCGTCCCGAAACAATCATGGGTGATACGGCGATGTGCATTAACCCCGCCGATCTGAAGAACCAATGGTTGAAGGGCAAGAAAGTGATTGTGCCGCTGGTGAACCGGGTTATCCCCGTTATACAGGACGATTATGTGGATGTAGAGTTCGGTACGGGCTGTCTGAAGGTAACTCCCGCGCACGACGTAAATGACTATATGCTGGGCGAGAAATACAACCTGCCTGCCATCGACATCTTCAATGACAACGGAACATTGAGCGAAGCCGCCGGACTCTATGTCGGTATGGACCGTTTCGATGTACGCGAGCAGATAGAAAAAGATTTGCAGCATGCCGGACTGTTGGAAAAGGTGGAGGCCTATACCAACAAGGTCGGCTTCTCCGAGCGCACCAATGTGGCAATCGAGCCGAAGCTCTCCATGCAGTGGTTCCTCAAGATGCAGCACTTTGCCGACATGGCTTTGCCGCCGGTGATGAACGATGACCTGAAATTCTACCCTGCCAAATACAAGAATACCTATAAGAACTGGCTGGAGAACATCAAGGACTGGTGCATCAGCCGCCAGTTGTGGTGGGGACACCGTATTCCTGCCTATTTCCTGCCGGAAGGCGGATATGTGGTGGCAGCCACTCCCGAAGAGGCATTGAAGCTGGCACAGGAGAAGACGGGAAATCCTGCTCTTAAAGCGGAAGATCTGCGTCAGGACGAGGACTGCCTCGACACATGGTTTTCTTCCTGGCTGTGGCCCATCTCTCTGTTCGACGGCATCCTGAATCCGGGCAACGAGGAAATCAACTATTATTATCCCACCAGCGACCTTGTGACCGGACCGGACATTATCTTCTTCTGGGTGGCGCGCATGATTATGGCGGGCTATGAATACGAAGGCAAGATGCCGTTCAAGAATGTTTACTTCACCGGTATCGTACGCGACAAACTGGGACGCAAGATGTCCAAGTCGCTCGGCAATTCACCCGACCCGCTGGATCTGATAGACCGTTACGGCGCCGACGGTGTGCGTATGGGTATGATGCTTTCGGCTCCCGCCGGCAACGACATCCTCTTTGACGATGCGCTTTGTGAACAGGGACGTAACTTCAACAACAAAATATGGAATGCTTTCCGTCTGATCAAGGGTTGGGAAGTAAGTGCCGAAGTGCCCATGCCGGAAGCAGCCGGACTGGCAATGCGCTGGTTTGAGTCCAAACAGAATGCCGTAGCTGCCGAAGTGGCGGACTTGTTTGGAAAGTATCGTTTGAGTGAAGCGTTAATGGCAGTGTACAAGCTCTTCTGGGACGAGTTCTCTTCCTGGTATCTGGAGATGATCAAGCCTGCTTATGGCCAGCCCATCAACAAAAAGGTGTACGAAACGACTATCGGCTTCTTCGATAACCTGTTGCATCTGCTGCATCCGTTCATGCCGTTCATCACCGAGGAACTGTGGCAGCATATCATCGACCGTAAAGACGGGGAGAGCCTTATGGTGAGTCCTATTTCCATGTCAACGGAAGTTGATGAAGCCTTTGTGCAGCAGTTCGAGGTGGTGAAAGAGGTCATCAGTAATGTACGCTCTATCCGCCTGCAGAAGAACATTGCCCAGAAGGAGGCATTGGAGTTGCAGGTTGTCGGCGAAAATCCGGTGGCTGCTTTCGATGCCGTCATCGTGAAGATGTGCAACCTCTCTGCCATAAGCGTGGTTGAGGCGAAAGCCGACGGTGCTGCCGCCTTCATGGTGGGTACAACGGAATATGCCGTTCCTTTGGGTAACATGATTGATGTGGAAGCCGAAATAGCCCGTATGGAAGCCGAACTGAAACATAAGGAGGGTTTCTTGCAGGGAGTCTTGAAGAAGCTGAGCAACGAGAAGTTCGTGAACAATGCTCCGGCTGCCGTTATTGAAATGGAACGCAAGAAACAGGCGGATGCAGAGAGCATCATCAACTCATTGAAAGAAAGCATTGCCGCTTTGAAAAAGGCGTAAGCGGTATTTCCGATAGGCGACTATATTATCTTACAGCAAATCCCCCTATAAATCTTTAATTGTTTATAGGGGGATTATAGTTTGATATACTCTATTGTTTAACAAGGATTCACATTGTAAGGCAATATATAGTTACCTTCCGATTATGGCCTTTGGCAACTCCGACTGCCTATTTCTCCAATAAGTCTTTCAGAAAAGCGTCCAACTCTTCATCCAGCCCTTTCAGCAATTCTTCGTTTACCAGCAGGGTGTCGTCGTCCAGCAGCAGGAGTTCGGCTATGGTCTCTTTGTCATCATCCACCAGCACGAAGGAGAAAGGCTTCATGATAGTCAGCTTGTCAAAGGTATCCTTGCTCTTCATATTGCAGAGCAGGTTGCTCAGGATGCGTTCTATGTTTTCATAGAAGTCATCGCCTTCATAAGTCATCCATTCTTCGATAACGGTGCTGGAAAGTTCCCTGTCGTCATCATCGAAAATGCAGAATTCGCCCGAACTTTGGTTTGCTTGCAGATGAATATCCGTAACGATTGTTTGTTCGCAACCGCAAGTGTACTTGCCGATTGCCTGTTTAATGGTTTCTTCGAGGAGAGATAATGCCGGTTGACTGAGTTTCATAATTGCTTTTCTTTACTAAATGGATGTTCAAAGGTATAAAAAAAACAGTTACATTTACTGTATTTGACTAAAAATCATTATTAAATCGTTGCATTTGCATGTTTAGGCGTGCCAAGCCTTCTTCGCGTTCTTTTAATTCGGTGACGTAAAGGGTTGTGAGGACGTAGTTGGGGAGGTCTGCCTGGGTCAGGTGAGTCAAATCTTTTTTGTCTACGCCGTCCACAATGCGTGCTTCGGCTTGTGCTTTCAAAGCCCAGCCGACAGCAGTGGTGATGCTGTCCAGCATCTCGTAGCCGACAGCCAGATTATAGGCAGCCTGCATCTTTTTCTTCCCTTTTTTGGTAGCGTAGGTCTGCTTCCACAAGTCGATGGCGGTTTCCCATTGTTTCTCCCTGACATATACGGCGGCATCGCGCATATTCACCGAACCGCCGCAGAAGAGGTATCGGCTGGCTGTTTTCCAATAGGGCAACAGCTTTTTTACGGGGATGGTTCCGGCAAATTCAGAGGCTTGTTTTATCACGTCTTCTTCGCTGATGAGGTGGGACTGTACGAAAGGCCCGTTTCCGGCTTCCTCCCAGAAGATGCTGTCTTTACTGTTGACGGTCACCATGGGTGTACCGCGATTGGGCAGATAGACACTGACGGTGGGATAGACTTTGGCGTCCACCGTTCCGTAGTAGACACCCCAGTCGCGCATATACTTTATTTTGCGGGTGGTGTGTATCTGCACGTTTTCCAGTGCGATGAGGAAATCTACGTCCAGATTATCCACCAGCCGGTTCACTTCTTCCTGTGATAGCATTGCCTCTCGCGGAGTGATGTCGCCGGTGCGCAGGGCAGAGTCGCAGATTATCACTTCGTTGAAGTAGTTCTCATCAGCAAGCGCTTCGGCAAGTGTTTCGGTGGCAATGGTGGCATTGCCGTTGTAATAGTCCACCTTCCGGGCTATTTCAAAGTCGTCTTTCTTCTTCTCTTTGGCGAGGATAGGTTTGTTTTCCGGAACTTCGGGCATGTTGTTGACGACGCCCACCCGCTTCAGGCTTGGCGGGAAACTGACATCCGCCGGTAGCATATAGTCGATAGCGAGATATTCAACGCTTTGGCAGCCTGCCAAAAGTAGCAAACAAGACAATAACAGATAATGATAGTATTTAGCCATAGCCTTTATTCTTTGTTCTGAAAACAAAAGTAATCTTTTACTTGAATAAATAAAAGCCCCGAACAGTTTTTAACCGTTCGAGGCTTTTGTTAGTGATTAGTGAAGTGATTAGTGAACCGCTAATCACTATTCCGCTATTTACGCATTTTTCCCATGGCAATTCTTATACTTCTTGCCGCTTCCGCAAGGACAGGGATCGTTGCGTCCCACTGTCTTTTCTGCGCGGATAGGTTCACGTTTCTGCTGTTCGCGTGTGTCATGCTGGGCGGCAGCCTGTTGGTTGGGATCGCTCAGGTCTTGCTTTTGTTCGCGATACTTGCTGAGGTCCTGACGTTGTTCGGGGGCGGCCTGACGAACCTCCTGCGGTTCCTGTACCGGGATTTGTCCGCGCATCAGGATGGAGACTGTCTGGTTGTTTATCTTGTCTACCATCGTGTCGAACAGGTTCACAGACTCCAGCTTGTAAATCAACAGCGGGTCTTTCTGTTCGTAGCTGGCATTCTGTACGGAATGTTTCAGATCGTCCAGCTCGCGCAGGTTTTCTTTCCATGCCTCGTCGATGACGTGCAGCAGGATCGACTTCTCAAATGATTTCACCACTTCCTTACATTCGCTTTCATAGGCCGCTTTCAGGTTGCAGGAGATGTTATACATGCGCTTGCCGTCGGTGATAGGTATCAGAATGTTTTCGTACATATGTCCCTGATTTTCGTAGACCTGCTTGATGACCGGATAAGCGATTTGCGCCATACGTTCGGTCTTGCGCTTGAAGAGTTCCATAGCGGCGTCGAAAGCCTTGTCGGCAAGTTTCTCTTTTTTCTCGCTGCGGAATTCCTCTTCAGTGAACGGAGTTTCCATAGCGAGAGTCTGGAGCAGGTCCATTTTGCAGTCTTCATAAGTAGGAGCCTCGATGGCATTGGCGCAACGGTCCCAAATCATGTTCACAATATCCATGCCGATACGTTCGCCCATTAAAGCGTGGCGGCGTTTGGTGTAGACTACGGTACGCTGCTTGTTCATCACGTCGTCATATTCCAACAAACGTTTACGGATACCGAAGTTGTTTTCTTCCACTTTCTTCTGTGCGCGTTCGATGGATTTGGAGATCATGCTGTGCTCAATCATCTCACCTTCCTTGAAGCCGAGCCTGTCCATTACGCCGGCGATACGGTCGGAGGAGAACAGACGCATCAGGTCGTCTTCCAGAGATACGAAGAATACGGATGAACCGGGGTCACCCTGACGTCCGGCACGACCACGCAACTGGCGGTCTACGCGACGCGATTCGTGGCGTTCCGTACCGATAATGGCAAGACCGCCCGCAGCTTTCACTTCCGGGCTCAGCTTGATGTCCGTACCACGACCTGCCATGTTGGTGGCAATGGTTACGGCGCAGCTCAAACCGGCTTTGGCCACGATGTCGGCTTCCTTCTGGTGCAGCTTTGCGTTCAAAACGTTGTGCTCAATCTTACGCATGGTCAGCATTTTGCTCAGCATTTCGGAGATCTCTACGGAGGTGGTACCTACCAGCACAGGGCGGCCGGCTTCTACCATTTTCTCGATTTCTTCGATGACGGCTTTATACTTTTCGCGTTTGGTCTTGTAAACGCGGTCATTCATGTCATTGCGGGCAATGGGGCGGTTTGTCGGGATAACGACTACGTCCAGCTTGTAGATGTCCCAAAGTTCACCTGCTTCCGTTTCGGCAGTACCGGTCATACCGGACAGCTTGTGATACATACGGAAGTAGTTCTGCAAAGTAATTGTTGCAAAAGTCTGTGTGGCGGCTTCCACTTTCACGCCTTCTTTGGCTTCAATAGCCTGGTGCAGACCGTCGGAATAGCGGCGGCCTTCCATGATACGTCCCGTCTGCTCGTCTACAATCTTCACCTGTCCGTCGATTACCACATATTCGTCGTCTTTCTCGAACATGGTGTAGGCTTTCAGCAACTGGTTGATGGTGTGTACACGCTCGCTCTTGATGGCGAAGTTCGTCATCAGGGCATCTTTCTTGGCAAGGCGTTCTTCGTCCGTCAGTTCCTTTTCGTTCTCCAGTTCGGAGAGTTGGGCGGTGATGTCGGGGAGTACGAAGAATGTGGGGTCTTCGGAGTTACCGCTAATCAGGTCTACGCCTTTGTCGGTCAGGTCTACGCTGTTCAGCTTTTCATCAATCACGAAATACAGCGGGTCGGTAACCTCGTGCATGCGTTTGTTGTTCTGTTCCATGTAGATCTCCTCGGTCTTGAGCATACCGGCTTTGATGCCCTGCTCACTGAGGAACTTAATCAATGCCTTGTTCTTCGGCAAGCACTTGTGGCTGCGGTAGAGGGCAAGGAAACCTTCTTCCTGTTCTTTCTTGTCGTTCGATGCTATCAGGCGCTTGGCGTCGGCAAGGTATTGCGTGGCCAGTTTCTTCTGCGCTTCCACCAGACGTTCCACTTGCGGGCGGAGCTGCTCGAAGAGCTGGTCGTCGCCTTTGGGAACCGGGCCGGAGATAATCAGCGGGGTACGGGCATCGTCAATCAATACAGAGTCCACCTCATCGACGATTGCGTAATTGTGCTGGCGCTGTACGAGGTCTTTCGGGCTGATAGCCATATTGTCGCGCAGGTAGTCGAAACCAAATTCATTGTTCGTACCGAAAGTGATGTCCGCAAGATAGGCTTGGCGGCGTGCGTCGGAGTTGGGTTGATGCCGGTCGATGCAGTCCACGCTCAAACCATGGAACATATAGAGCGGGCCCATCCATTCGGAGTCACGTTTTGCCAGATAGTCGTTGACGGTTACCACATGTACGCCGTTTCCGGTCAGTGCGTTGAGGAATACCGGCAGGGTGGCAACCAATGTCTTACCTTCACCGGTTGCCATTTCGGCAATCTTGCCTTTGTGCAATACTACACCGCCAAACAGCTGCACATCGTAGTGCACCATGTTCCATAGCGTGTCGTTGCCGCCGGCCACCCAGTGGTTCTGGTAAATGGCTTTGTCGCCTTCGATGCGTACAAAGTCTTTGGTAGCGGCGAGATGGCGGTCGAACTCCGTAGCGGTCACTACGATCTCCTCATTTTCGGAGAAGCGTTTGGCCGTCTCTTTTACGATGGAGAAGGCAACGGGCAAAACCTCGTCCAGTGCCTTTTCGTAAGTATCCAGAATCTCTTTTTCTATTTTGTCTATTTGAGCAAAGAGTTCCTCACGTTCTTCCAGCTCTGTGTTTTCAACGCTTGCTTTCAGCTCTTCCACTTTGGCGCGTTGTTCTGCTGCCGAGTTGCGGATGTATGCCTTCAGTTCTTCGGTTTTAGCGCGCAGGGCGTCATTGTCCAATGCGGCTATTTCCGGATAGGCGGCTTTTACTTTGTCTACCCATGGCTTTATTTCCTTCATGTCGCGAGTAGCCTTATTTCCGAAAATCGAGCTTAAAAATTCATTAAATCCCATTATGTATTTGTTTTTATTATTATTATCTAAGTTTATTATGGTGCGCAAAGTTACTGATTTTGCAACAGATAACGTAACGTTACACTGATTATTTTAAGGAATCTCCACAGAGGGCGCAGAGGCTCATGGAGTTCTTCGCTTTTATGTGCGCTTTGCAACGAATCTTTATCAGTTATCAGTAAGTGAGTGGTGTGGCTGTGCACGCATTGGGAGCGCGGATGCGCATCGCATTTGACAGGGTGGGAGCAATGCGGTCTGTAGCGACCGGTGTACGGATGATTTCCGGTTTTACTCCTTTGCCGAGTAGGATGAGGGGAGCAGGTATGGCGGCAGCGCGCACCACGCGGTTGTCATTGCTGTTTTCCTGCATGACGGTCCAGCCCGGCAGCACTTCAATGATCAGGTCGCCGGAACGGTGGCGGTGGAAGCCGTTGCGTATGCGGTCTATTTGCGGTGACCAGGAGCCCAAAAGCAGGTGGTAAGCGGAATATACTTTGTTCACCCCGCTGAATTGCACCAGAAATTCCGCTGACTTTTCCTGTACCTCGGAAAGGCTTAACTGCTTCTCCTCTATTAATTTATGATTGAGATATATCTGTTGGTTATAAAATCCTTCCACGTATTGCCCTTCGCCATAAGTGGCCATTAGATACATGTTCAGCAAAGTGGCGCAACGGTTCAGGTGAAATTCTCCGCCGGGAATACGGTAGATGCCTATGTCGGCTCCGTCCGGGTCGGTATATCCGGTGGATGCGATGCACAGCAGTACGTTTTGCAGGCCTACTTTACGCTCCAGTATGTCCAGCAGGTTGGCAATGCTCCGGTCTAAGCGGGCGTAGGTGTCTTGCATTTCCATAGCACACTCTTGCGTGCTGCGGTGGTTGTAGTTGCCGGCATAATAGGTCACCGCAAGCAGGTCGGTTATCTCATCCTTGCCGATGTTGCTTTTGTCCAGCAGATCTTCTGTCACGCGGTTTACTTCGTCGTTGATGAGCGGGCTGGTGATCAGCCGGCGGAATTTGTTATCCTTCTCTATCTCAAACTTGTACTTGAAAGGGATAGTGCGCCATTCGGGCAGGAAGGTATAGCTTGTGATGGGGTGGAGGGGATTCCACTCCATTTCTTTGATGCGGAAGTCGGGTGACTGCTGTTCGTTGTATTGGCTCAGCCACCAAGGATACTCACCGTAGTAAGTTGTTCCGCACCATTTTCCGGTTGCATGGTTCAGCCAGAAGGCGCCGTTTCCGCTGTGTCCTGCTGAAAGGACGGCAGCATCGCGGAAAGGGGCGATGGCATAGACCAGTGCGGCATTTTTAGTGGCTATTTTAAGCTCATCGGCAAAGGTGGAGGTCAGAAGTTGCGTAGGGGCTGTGTTCTGGTCGGTGTAGTTGCCCATAAAGGCCGAATCATCCACACAGTTTTTCGGGCGCAAGGTTTTCGGATCAAACCAGCGTTCGGCTATGATGCCGTTCATGGACGGTGTGGTGCCTGTATAGAGGGCGGCCATGGCTGAGGCGCGGTCGGTGACGTTGAATGAATATTCCATCTGTCGGAATACTTTCCCTTCCCGTAGCAGGCGTTTAAATCCTCTTTCCCCATAGAGCGAAGAGAACGCTTCCATATAGTCCGTACGCAGTTGATCGATTGTCAGTGTCACCACCAGCTTGGGTGAAGGTGGCATCGGCTGGGCTTGCAGGCTGCCGAATGTCAGTGCGAGTATGGAAGTTATCAGTCCTTTCTTCATTATTTCTTATCGTATGTGAGAATTAGGTTGCTCGCAGAACGTATCAGCAAACAAAGTGCCAAAGGTAATACAGCTGACGGAAATCTTTGCGGTATTATGAGCCAAAGCAATATAAAAAGTGTTAAAACCAGGGAGCTCGCCAGCATATAACGGCTTCTTCTCCTTTTTCGCACCCTGTTCAGCATGCATGGCAGGCAGAGGAGGTGGAGAGGATGGAACACAAACAGCAGATAGTTGGGGCTGACGGCCGGGTGCTGGGAGAACAGGACGAGGAATGTCAGAATGCATCCCGCCATTCCTGCGGCAAAGAACAGCACGAGGTCTATTCCCCAAAGCGTTTTCTTTCGGCGTATGCCGTAGAGGGTGGCGGCTGCGGTCAGTATAAACAGCAACAAGGCGGCCTGCAACGGGGTGAATCCTTCGGACGGCTGTCCCGTCTCTTCCATTCCGGTTGTTATGATTTTCTCTTCGTTCAGTACCAGGGGGCGCACTCGCTTGTCGCTGCCGATGATCCGGGCTGTGTTGAAGTAATCCTGCACGTAGAACGGGACGAACATCATCAGTCTGCGGCTGATGGGCTTGTCGGCTTGGCTGCCCATGCACAAATCCATGCCGAAACGTGACCATGGATGGCCTTTGCTGTATTTGTGCAATAGGTCGCGGAAGGAGGTCCCGGTGTTTGTGTCGGTCATGTTGTCGGCATATTGCAGTGTGCCGTCAATGGATTTTTCTATTAAGTCGCGCGGACGTGTGGCGCAGTTGTCGTAGAAGAAGTTGTAGCGGTACACCCGGTTTTCGGGACGGTAGTTTTCTTCAAGCAGGGCGACCAGCTTCTTTTTTTCCGCCGGGGTGAGGTTCAGCTCTTGCTGCCAGACATCGCGCTCCAAATAATAATATTCCGCCGCGAAGCGTTCATAATCGCCGGCTCCCAGTTGGTAGTCCGTTTCACCTAAGGCGAAACGGAGGATGAAGTTTGGTGCATTGAAATTGAATATGCCGTAATTGAATACGGCGTCGATGCCGCGTGTGTAGTTCTCGTATCGTATGGCGGTATGTCCGAAAAGGGAATATATCTCCTCTCCCGAAGCGCATGTCAGCAGGCTGATGCGTATGGAATCCGCCGTAGGGGAGGCCTTTGCTGCTGGTTCCGTATGTGCGGTGGCGGTGGAGGAGCAAGGCAGGCAGGTCAATAGGGATAATAAAAAGACTAAATACTGTTTCATGGATGCAAATTTACGGAAAATCTTCGGAATAAGCGGTTGAAGCGCGGAAAAAGGCGGAATGTTTTTTTTCTTCGGAGGATCAGCGGATATGCTCGGAACTTATGCGGTTTTCTTCCGGTGGAGGAATAAAACTGTTGTTATTTTAGAATCCCGGCATTCCCGAAAAAACAAAAAAAACAAAGGAAATAGACCTGTATCTATTTTGGTATATCTTTTTATATTGGTTTCACAAACTGTTTCACCTGCTGTTTCAGCCTTGCTTGTAATGCGCTGACTGATAGAACGTAAACTGTTTCATTTGCTGTTTCATAAACTGTTTCACTTTTATGTAATTATTTATGATTAAAATACCCTGTATTATCTTGGATTATGCGAAATTAAAGTGCTACCTTTGCACCGCTTAAAAAAACATGGAATGAATCTTGTAATTGATATAGGCAATACCATAGCAAAGATAGCGGTGTTTCGGGGCGGAAGTATTGTAGAGATATTCTACGACTCCAATCAAACCCTTGAGCAACTGCCGGATATCTGTGCAAAATATCCGATTGATAAAGCGATTGTCGCCACTGTTATTGATCTGGGCGAACGGGTGCTGGCGCAGTTGGCACACCTGCCTGTTCCGCTGTTGTGGCTGGACGAAAAAACACCGCTTCCGGTGGAGAACCTTTACGAGACGCCCCAAACACTTGGGTACGACCGCATGGCGGCTGTTGTGGGAGCCAATGAACAATTTCCCGGAAAAGATATTCTGGTGGTAGATGCCGGAACCTGCATCACTTACGAGTTTATTGATGCTGCCGGACGCTATCATGGCGGAAACATTTCGCCGGGCGTGCAAATGCGCTTCAAGGCGCTCCATGAGTTCACCGGACGGCTTCCGCTGGTTGTTCGGGAAGGGCGTCGGTTGCCGTTGGGCAAGGACACCGATACGGCAATGCGTGAAGGTGTACTGAAAGGTATGGAATATGAAATTTCGGGTTACATAACGACTATGAAACATAAATATCCTGAACTTTTGGTTTTTTTAACGGGCGGTGATGATTTTTCTTTTGATACAAACTTAAAAAGTATCATCTTTGCAGACAGATTTTTAGTGTTGAAAGGATTAAATAGAATTTTAAACTATAATAATGATAGGATATAGACAAACACTCTTGGTGTTCTTGCTCATGATGTTGTCCGGAGCGACAATCGCTCAAAATAATACGAATTCTCCCTATACACGATACGGATACGGGCAATTGGCAGACCAAGGTTCGGGTAATAGCAAAGCCATGGGTGGTGTTGCATACGGATTACGGGATAAATATCAGGTGAATTTCGCGAATCCGGCGTCCTATACGGCGATAGACTCGCTTACATTTATTTTTGACGGCGGCATCTCTTTGCAAAACACGAATTTCAGCAATGGTACGGTGAAGCAAAATGCCAAAAACTCCAGTTTCGACTACATTACAATGCAATTTCGCTTGAGTAAGTGGGCGGCTATGAGTTTGGGATTGTTGCCTTATTCAAATGTAGGGTATAGCATGACGGAATACCGGGAAGATCCGGACTATCCTTCCCAGTCCAGCGCGTTGCAATATTACGGGGACGGCGGATTGCACCAATTATATTTAGGAGCCGGATTTAAAATATTGAAAAACCTTTCCGTCGGTGCGAACATTTCGTATCTTTGGGGGGATATAACACACACAAGAGCGATGACATTTCCGGGCAATTCGTCCACTTTGCCATTGACTACGGTGACGGGTACGTCCATACAAAGCTATAAACTGGACATCGGTGCGCAATATACGCAGGCGTTCGGCAAGAAGCATGAAGCTACACTGGGTGTCGTGTTTTCACCGGGGCATGATTTGGGCAATGACTCGAATGTGCAGGACCAGTTGGGAGACAGCAATACGGGCGCTACAATAAACAGCAGGGATACGGTTGCCACTTTCGGCAGCCCGATGAGTCTGGGTGTAGGTCTTAGCTATGTGTACGACAATCGTCTGACGATAGGGGCGGACTTCACTTTCCAGAAATGGAGTTCGGTTACATATATGAATACGAAGAATGCTTTCTGCAACCGTACGAAGATAGCGTTAGGCGCCGAATTCCTTCCGAATCCTATGGGAAGAAGCTATCTGGCGCATGTGAAATATCGTTTGGGAGCCTATTATTCCCAACCCTATTACAAAATAGACGGTGTGCGTGCCGCCGATGAATATGGAGTGACTGCCGGCTTCGGGCTTCCTATTCCGCGTACGCGTTCAGTGTTGAGTCTTTCGGCTCAGTATGTAAGAACCAAAGGTAAAACCGCCGCATTCCTGAATGAAAATACATTGCGTGTATGTGTAGGGGTGACCTTTAACGAGCGCTGGTTCTTCAAACGGAAAGTCGATTAATGTCCGGATGATGAGAATAGACAATATAACAACTAAAAATTAAATACAATGAAAATTAAAACGCTTGTCGCTGTTTTGCTCCTTTCGGGTGGAGTGACCAGTACTTTCGCACAAAGTGATTGTAATGCCAATAGTAGTATTTCGCATGAAGCGGTAAGAGCAAAGAACTATAAAGACGCTTATGCTCCTTGTATGGCCGTCCTGAAAGATTGCCCGACGCTGAGATATTATACTTATACCGATGCGCAAAAAATCCTTGTAGGCTTGATGAGCCAGATTAAGGATCGTAACTCTGCAGAGTATAAGAAACTTTTCGATGAGTTGATGACTGTGCATGATCAGAAAATGAAGTATATTCCTGAGTTCGCAACAAAAATGAAAGGCGTGCCGAGCGTAGCTTCTGCTTTAGGTACGAAAGCGGTGGATTATCTGCAATATGCCCCGGCTCCGGATGTGAACCAGGCTTATGCATGGCTGAAAGAGTCTGCGGAAACAGCGAAAGGTGAATCGGACGGTGCTGTGCTGCACTATTTCATTGATGTGTCCATGCAGAAGGTGAAAGCCAACACTAACCATACGGACCAATTCTTCCAAGATTATATCAATGCTTCACAATATGCCGACGATGCAATTGCCGCTGAAAACAATCCTAAGAAAAAGGCTGTCCTGCAAACCATAAAGGATAATCTGGTAGCTATGTTCGTGAATAGCGGCGTGGCCGATTGCGAATCTTTGCAGAATATTTATGGCCCGAAAGTCGAAGAAAACAAATCCGACTCTGCTTTCTTGAAGAAGACTATCACCATCCTGAAGATGATGAAGTGTAATGAAAGCGAAGCATACTTCAAGGCTTCCGATTATCTGTATCGCGTCAATCCGAGTGCCGATGCTGCGGTAGGTGTGGCATATATGTACTACAAGAAAGGCGATTATGATACTGCTGTGAAGTATTTCGATGAAGCATTGGGCATGGAAACAGACAATGCGAAGAAAGCTGAAATGGCTTATGCTACCGCTGCTGCTTTGTGGCAGGCCAAGAAACTGTCTCAGGCAAGAACTTATGCCCAAAAGGCTATCAGCTTTAACGAAAACTATGGCGAGCCCTATATCCTGTTGGCGCAAATGTACGGTTCAAGCCCCAACTGGAGCGATGAGCCTGCTTTGAACAGATGTACTTACTTTGTAGTCATCGACAAATTGCAGCGTGCCAAAGCCGTAGACCCAAGCGTTACGGATAAAGTGAATGAACTGATCAGAACATACGCCGCCCATACTCCGCAGGCTAAGGACCTCTTCATGCTGGGTTACAAGGCAGGTGACCGCATCACGATTGGCGGTTGGATCGGTGAGTCTACAACCATCAGATAAGAATATGTCGCTACAACCCAACGTTGTCGGACATAAGAATATGAGCATAACCATTGCCCTTGGGGTAATGGTTATGCTTCTTTTATTTTCTTCCTGTTCCGGACGGAAAAAAGATATGGGAGCTGCCATTACCGAGCGTGATTCGTTACCGGTTATGGACACCAAAGGAGTGACGACGCTGATTTCCGATTCGGGTATTACCCGCTATCGCGTCAATACGGCGGAGTGGTTGATCTATGACCGTAAGAACCCGCCTTACTGGGCGTTCGAGAAGGGTATCTATCTGGAAAAGTTCGACTCTGTGTTTCATACGGAGGCCAGCATCAAGGCGGATACGGCTTATTACTATAATAAGAAAGAACTGTGGAAGCTCATGGGAAACGTACATGTGCAAAATCTGAAAGGTGAGAAGTTTGATACGGAGTTGCTGTACTGGGACCAGAATAAAAAACGTGTGTATTCCGACAGGAGGGTGCGCATAGAACAGCCCGACCAGGTAATCTACGCCATTGGTTTCGAATCGAATGAACAATTAACAAAATATCGTTTTTTCAAGACAGAGGGAATCTTTTATGTGGACGAGGATAGCGCCGCACCTTCTGATACGTTGAGAACGGACAGCATCAGATGATATAATGGATACTATTATTTATTTGTTGATAACCATGGCTTTCTCGGCCTTCTTTTCGGGTATGGAGATTGCTTTTGTTTCCGTAGATAAGCTGCGCTTTGAAATGGAGCGTAAGCCGGGCGTTACGTCGAGCATCCTTTCCTGCTTCTTCCGTAATCCTAATAACTTTATTTCCACCATGTTGGTGGGGAATAATATCGCGCTGGTTATCTACGGTATCCTTATGGCGCAGATTATCGAGGTGAACTTGCTGGCAGGTGTCATTGACAATCATTTCATTATGGTTCTGGTGCAGACCATCCTGTCCACGCTCGTTATCCTTGTGACGGGTGAGTTTCTTCCCAAGACCCTGTTCAAAATCAATCCGAATTTGGCGCTGCGAGTATTTTCAGTTCCCCTGTTTGTTTGTTACGTCGTCTTGTTTCCCATTTCCAAGCTCTCTTCCGGACTGTCTTATGTTTTTCTGCGGCTGTTTGGCATGAAGATAAATAAGGAAGCGTCCGAGAAGGCTTTCGGCAAGGTGGATTTGGATTATTTTGTACAGTCGGGCATAGAGAATGCTGCGAATGAAGAGGAGTTGGACGCGGAAGTGAAGATCTTTCAGAATGCACTCGACTTTTCCAACATAAAGATACGCGATTGCATTGTTCCCCGTACGGAGATAGTGGCGGTGGATGTGACCGCCTCGCTTGAGGAGCTGAAAAGCCTGTTTGTGGAATCGGGCATTTCAAAGATAATCGTGTATGACGGAAACATAGATAATGTGATCGGCTATATCCATTCGTCCGAGATGTTCAGAAATCCGGCGGACTGGAGAAACAATGTGAAGGAAGTGCCCATTGTGCCCGAAACGATGGCAGCGCATAAGCTGATGAAACTCTTTATGCAGCAAAAAAAGACGATTGCCGTTGTTGTGGACGAATTCGGCGGCACATCCGGCATCGTTTCTTTGGAGGATCTGGTGGAAGAGATATTCGGAGATATCGAGGACGAGCACGATAACACCTCTTATATCTGTAAACAGATCGGTGAGAATGAATATGTCTTGTCCGCGCGTCTTGAAATAGAAAAAGTGAACGAAACTTTCAACCTTGAACTCCCGGAATCGGACGAATATCTTACGATAGGCGGATTGATTCTGAATCGTTACCAGAGTTTTCCGAAACTGCATGAAGTGGTCACTATTGACGAATATCAATTTAAGATAATAAAGGTGACAGCCACTAAAATAGAGCTGGTACGGTTGAAAGTCGCGGAATAATTTCGTTTCAGCGTAAATTTTTAAAGAATAAATAGATGCGTATTAGCATTTTTTGTATCTTCGTGCGCTAAAATGAACTTTGGAAAGAAAATAATAATAAACAAATAATTCATATTAACAAAAATGGCAACATTACAAAACATTCGGTCTAAAGGGCCCTTATTGGTGATTGTTATTGGTTTGGCGCTGTTTGCCTTCATCGCGGGAGACGCGTGGAAAGTACTTCAGCCGCACCAGTCACAAGATGTAGGTGAAGTGAACGGGGAAACAATTTCCGCTCAGGATTTTCAGGCATTGGTAGAGGAATATACGGAAGTAGTGAAATTCTCCAGCGGCATGAACGCTCTGAGTGATGAGCAAACAAACCAGATCAAAGACGAAGTATGGAGAGCATACGTAAACAATAAATTGATTGAGAACGAAGCTGAAAAGTTGGGCTTGACTGTCTCTAAGGCAGAACTTCAGGCTATTATCGATGCCGGTGCACATCCGATGCTGCAACAAACACCGTTCCGTAACCCGCAAACCGGTGCTTTCGACAAGGATATGCTGAAGAAGTTCCTGGTGGACTATTCTAAGATGAATAAGGCTCAGATGCCGGCTCAATATGCAGAATACTACGAGTCTATGTATAACTTCTGGGCTTTCGTTGAAAAGTCGCTTATCCAGGCACGTCTGCAAGAAAAATACCAGGCTTTGATCACGAAGTCATTGTTCTCTAACCCTGTTGAGGCTGAAGATGCTTTCAATGCACGTGTAGATCAGTCCGACTTGTTGTTGGCCGCTGTTCCTTACTCTTCTATCGTGGACTCTACAATCGTCATCAAGGAATCCGATTTGAAAGAAGCATACGACAAGAAGAAAGAACAGTTCAGACAGTATGTGGAAACCCGTAACATTAAGTATATCGACGTACAGGTTACCGCAAGTCCGGAAGATAAAGCCGATATCCAGAAAGAAGTGGAAGAATATACGGCACAGTTAGGAGAGACTTCTTCCGATTATGCAAACTTCATCCGTTCAACCGGTTCTACCCAGCAGTATACCGACCTGTATTATACCGACAAAGCATTGCCGGCTGATGTTGTTGCCCGTCTGGATTCAGTGAAAGTCGGCGAGGTTTATGGCCCTTACTACAATGCGTCGGACAATACGATCAACTCTTTCAAGAAACTGGCTACTGCCGCTATGGCAGACTCCATCCAGTTCCGTCAGATTCAGATTACGGCTGGAGACGATGCCAAGACCAAGACTTTGGCTGACAGCGTTTATAACGCTATCAAGGGTGGTGCTGACTTTGCGGAAATAGCTAAGAAGTATGGCCAGACAGGTGAGCCCACCTGGATTTCTTCCGCTAATTACGAAGGAGCCCAGATTGACGGTGATAACTTGAAGTATATTGCAGCCGTTACTTCTTTAGGACAGAACGAACTGGCTAACCTCGCTTTGGGACAGGCAAACGTTATTCTGCAGGTAATGAGCAAGAAGGCTGTAAAGGATAAATACAAAGTGGCTGTTATCAAGCGTCCGGTTGAATTCAGCAAGGAAACTTATAGCAAGGCATACAATGATTTCAGCCAATTCATTGCTGCTAATAATACATTAGAGAAACTGGCTGCCAATGCGGAAGATGCCGGTTACAGACTGTTGGATAGAACAGACTTGTATAGCTCGGAACATGCTATCGGTGGTGTAAAAGGTACAAAAGAGGCCTTGAGATGGGCGTTTACGGCAAAAGCCGGTGAAGTGTCCGGATTGTATGAATGTGGCGAAAGCGACCACATGATGGTAGTGGCTGTTACAGGCATTGCTCCGGAAGGCTACCGCCCGTTGTCTATGGTTAAAGAACAGCTGAGAAGCGAAATCCTCCGCGATAAGAAAGCCGAGAAGATCATGGCGGATATGAAGGCTGCCGGTGCAACTTCTTTCGATCAGTATAAGAATATGGCAAATGCTGTCAGCGACTCTGTAAAACACGTCACTTTTGCAGCTCCGGCTTATGTTCCGGTATTGCGCAGCAGTGAGCCGTTGGTAGGCGCTTATGCTTCAACTGCCGAGTTGAACAAATTGAGCGCACCTATTAAGGGTAACGGCGGTGTATTTGTTCTCCAGCCCTATGCCAAGGAAAAGTTGAGCGAGACTTACGATCAGAAAACAGAGGAGACCACCCTGGAGAATATGCACGCACGCATGGCAGGGCAGTTCATCAATGACCTGTATCTGAAAGCAGAGGTAAAAGACAACCGTTATCTGTATTTCTAAGAAAACAGTATAAACTTACAATACTTGGAAAGCCGTTCGATAAATGTCGAACGGCTTTTTTTCATTTGTGCAACTTTATTCATACCTTTGCAAATGGTAATTTATCCGGCGGATGGATTATCGCTTTTATCGTAAATATATAATTTAGAATGAAACAACCTCTTTTAGGTCTTACATTAACCGAACTTCAGGCAGTAGTGAAGAATCTGGGGATGCCCGGATTTGCTGCTAAACAGATTGCTTCGTGGCTATACGGCAAGAAAGTAGCTTCCATAGATGAAATGACGAATCTGTCGTTGAAACACCGGGAACTGCTGAAAGATATATATGAAGTGGGAGGTGAAGCGCCGGTGGATGCCATGCGGTCGGTGGACGGTACGGTGAAGTACCTCTATCGCGTAGGAGAAGGGCATTATGTGGAAGCTGTCTACATTCCGGAAGAGGACAGGGCTACGCTGTGTGTATCTTCTCAAGTTGGCTGCAAGATGAATTGCAAGTTTTGCATGACAGGTAAGCAAGGATTTACCGGCAACTTGACTGCCGGTCAGATTATCAATCAGATAAACTCTCTGCCCGAACGCGACAAGCTGACCAATGTGGTTATGATGGGCATGGGAGAGCCTTTGGACAACCTCGATGAGGTGCTGAAAGCATTGGAGGTGATGACCGCATCCTACGGTTACGGTTGGAGTCCGAAACGGGTCACACTTTCTTCCGTAGGGCTTCGTAAAGGCTTGCAACGCTTCGTTGAAGAGTCGGACTGCCATTTGGCAATCAGCCTGCACTCCCCGGTTCCCCAGCAACGGCGTGAACTGATGCCTGCGGAAAAGGCTTTTTCCATTACCGAGATTGTAGAACTGTTAAGAAACTATGATTTTAGCAAACAACGCAGACTATCTTTCGAGTATATTGTTTTTAAAGGAGTGAACGATTCATTGCTGTATGCCAAAGAGTTGTTGAAGTTGTTGCGCGGCTTGGATTGCCGTATTAATCTGATCCGTTTCCATGCTATTCCGGGAGTGGATCTGGAAGGAGCCGATATGGAGACCATGACAGCGCTTCGCGATTATCTGACATCACATGGATTATTTACTACCATTCGTGCTTCTCGCGGTGAAGATATATTTGCTGCATGCGGTATGCTTTCAACGGCCAAACAAGAGGGGAATAAAGAAGAATTAATATAAATTATTAACTTTGACGTCAAGCTTATATGGCTTTTTCGTAGCTTTGTAAAAACTAAAATACATGGATATATGAAGAGACACCTGTTTTATTTAAGTATGGCCCTGGTACTCGCGCTGTTCTCAGCGTGCGGTAATGGCAAGAAGGGTGTGTTTACTCCGACATCAAGTGGCCGGGCGTATGAAATTCTGGTAGTGGTTGATCAGGGACTGTGGGAACGTCCTGCCGGTCGCGCACTTTATGATGTGCTTGATTCCGATGTACCGGGATTGCCGCAGTCGGAACGTTCATTCCGCATTATGTACACTTCTCCCTCCAACTATGATGCCACCTTGAAGCTGATCCGTAATATTATCATCGTCGAGGTGAACAAGGATCTGTACACGCAGCCCAAATTCAAATATGCAAAGAATGTATATGCTGCTCCGCAGTCTATTCTGACTATTCAGGCGCCGGACGAGGAATCTTTTGAAAAGTTTGTGGAAGAAAACAAACAGGTGATTATAGATTTCTTTACTCGTGCCGAGATGAACCGCCAAATTTCAGTGCTGGAGAATAAACACAGTGACTATGCTTCTACAAAAGTGAAGAGCATGTTCGACTGTGACGTGTGGATACCCGGTGAACTGACCGCAAGCAAGCAGGGGGAAAACTTCTTTTGGGCAGGAACGAATGCGGCTACCGGTGATCAGAACTTTGTCATCTATTCTTATCCTTATACAGACAAGGATACATTTACGAAGGAGTACTTCGTGCATAAGCGGGACTCTGTGATGAAAATCAACATTCCCGGTGCGAGCGAGGGCATGTACATGGAAACGGACTCGCTGATGACGGATGTGCGCCCTATCAGTGTGCAGGGTGAATATGCTTTGGAAGCCCGCGGCCTGTGGCGTGTGAAGGGTGACTATATGGGTGGTCCGTATGTGTCTCATGTCCGTTTGGATAAGGCTAATCAGCGCATTATCGTATCTGAAATATTTGTATACTCGCCCGATAAGATGAAACGTAACCTGGTGCGCCAGATGGAAGCGTCATTATATACGCTCAAATTGCCGGGAAGCAAACAGGAAGGAAACGAAATGCCTTTGGCTATAACAAAAAAAGATTCTATTAAAACAGAAAAATAAGAATGGAAGATAACAAAATAAGAATCGGCATAACTCAAGGAGATATAAACGGAGTGGGATATGAAGTGATTTTAAAGACCTTCTCGGATCCCACAATGCTGGAGTTATGCACTCCGATTATTTACGGTTCGCCCAAGGTGGCTGCCTATCATCGCAAATCACTGGACTTGCCGACGAATTTCAGTATTGTAAATTCCGCGTCCGAGGCTGCGCCGAATCGTTTGAGTGTTGTGAACTGTACGGATGATGAAGTGAAGGTTGAGTTCTCCAAACCCGACCCTGAGGCGGGCAAGGCCGCACTTGGCGCTTTGGAGAAAGCGATTGAGGAATACAAGGCAGGACTGATTGACGTTATTGTCACTGCTCCTATCAACAAACATACCATACAGTCGGAAGAGTTTTCTTTCCCCGGCCATACGGAGTATATTGAAGAGAAGCTGGGCAATGGCGGGAAGGCTTTGATGATTCTGATGAAAGACGATTTCCGGGTGGCATTGGTGACCGGGCATATTCCTGTAAGGGAGATTGCATCGACGCTTACCAAGGAACTGATACAGGAGAAGCTGGCGATCTTCAACCGTTCGTTGAAGCAGGACTTTGGCATAGGGGCGCCGCGCATTGCCGTACTTTCTCTGAATCCGCATGCCGGTGACGACGGTCTGTTGGGGACAGAGGAACAGGAGATAATTATTCCCGCCATTAAAGAACTGGCTGAAAAAGGCATGTTGTGTTACGGCCCTTATCCTGCCGACGGCTTTATGGGTTCCGGTAACTTTACCCATTTTGACGGTGTATTGGCAATGTATCACGACCAGGGACTCGCTCCATTCAAGGCATTGGCTATGGACGAAGGTGTGAACTATACTGCAGGACTTCCCGTAGTACGTACTTCTCCTGCGCATGGTACGGCCTACGATATTGCCGGAAAAGGACTTGCCTCTGAAGACTCGTTCCGCCAGGCTGTCTACGTGGCAATCGACGTGTTCCGTAACCGCCTGCGTGAAAAGGAGGCACATGCCAATCCTCTGCGGAAACAGTATTACGAGAGACGTGACGACAGTGATAAACTGAAACTCGATAGTGTAGAAGAAGATTTGTAGTATGACGAAAGCGGAAATACAACAAGTAAAATTACGTTTTGGCATCATTGGTAATAACGAGGCACTGATGCGTGCCATTGATATTGCCATTCAAGTAGCTCCTACCGATCTGTCGGTGCTGATTACCGGAGAGAGTGGTGTGGGTAAGGAGAGCTTCCCGCAGATTATACACCAGTACAGCCGGAGGAAGCATGGGCAATACATCGCCGTAAACTGTGGCGCTATTCCTGAAGGAACGATCGATTCGGAACTTTTCGGTCACGAGAAAGGTGCTTTTACCGGTGCTATCGGTGAACGGAAAGGTTACTTTGGAGAAGCGGACGGCGGAACGATTTTCCTTGATGAGGTAGGGGAGCTCCCTATGTCTACACAGGCGCGTCTGCTTCGTGTGCTCGAAACGGGCGAGTTCATCAAGGTGGGTTCCTCTAAGGTGGAGAAGACGAACGTGCGTATTGTGGCTGCCACTAATGTGAATTTTACACAGGCGATTGCCGACGGACGTTTCCGCGAAGACTTGTATTACCGTCTTAATACTGTACCTATTCAGGTTCCGGCCCTGCGTGAACGTGGAGAGGATGTGGTGTTGCTGTTCCGCAAGTTCGCATCGGACTTTGCCGAGAAATACCGTATGCCTGCCATTCAGTTGACCGAGGATGCCAAACAGGTATTACTGGCATATGCATGGCCCGGTAACGTACGCCAACTGAAGAATATAACGGAGCAGATTTCTATCATTGAAACGAATCGAGAGATCAATGCTTCTATTTTGAAGAATTATTTGCCCGAACAGAGCAATTCGCAGCGTCTGCCCGCCCTGTTAGGCGCAAAGAACGAGGGGAAGAGTTTTGAGAGTGAACGCGAAATACTGTATCAGGTGCTTTTTGACATGCGTCAGGACGTTACCGAGTTGAAGAAACTGGTACACGAGATCATGACTGAACGCGCATCGGTGGGGAACCAGGCTGTAACGCCTGCCGCCTATTATACGCCTGCACCTGCCGTAGTGACCTCTGTGCCTGCCGCCGGAGTGCCCACCATAATACATCCTTCCGTAAAGTCTGCTCCTGAAATGGATGATGATATTCAAGATACGGAGGAGTACGTGGAGGAATCCCTCTCGCTGGACGAAGTGGAGAAGGAGATGATACGCAAGGCGCTTGAAAGGCATCATGGAAAACGCAAAAGTGCGGCTAAGGATCTGAACATATCAGAACGCACGCTATACAGAAAGATAAAAGAATATGGATTGGATTAAGAAAATAACACTGGCGGCAGTGTTAGCGGGCTTGGTGTGCGTAGTGTATTCCTGCCGCATCTCCATGGGACTTGCCCCGATCAGCTCTATTGATTATAGCAAAGTAAAGACTATCACGATTGCCGAATTTCCTAATCGTGCGGAATATGTGTATGCTCCCATGACTACGGAGTTCAACCAGAAACTCAAGGATATGTTTATCCAGCAGACCCGTCTGCAACTGGTGAACGCCAACGGCGATTTGGAAATAGACGGTGAGATAACAGGCTATAACCAGTATAACGAAGCTGTTGCCGCCGACGGCTTTTCTTCTAAAGTGAAGCTGACCATGACCGTTAATGTGCGCTATGTGAACAACACCAACCATGAGGAAGACTTTGAACAACAGTTCTCCGCTTTCCAGACTTACGACTCGTCCTTGTTGCTGACAGATGTGCAGGATGACTTGATAAGCAAGATGATAAAAGATATCACAGAACAAATATTTAACTCAACCGTAGCTAACTGGTAACCGAGGAATGACTTCTGCCTATTTGCAACAATGGATACAACATCCTGAAATGTTGAATAAGGACACTCTGTACGAGCTTCGTACGTTAGTGGCCCGGTATCCTTATTTCCAGTCACTCCGGTTGTTATATCTGAAGAACCTCTACCTGCTGCATGACATCACGTTTGGTGCGGAATTGCGTAAGGCTGTGCTGTATGTGGCGGACAGGCGTGTTTTGTTCTACCTGATAGAAGGCGACCGCTACACGCTGAAATCCCGAAAACCGTCTTTGCTTTCTTCCAAAGTGCTGGAAGAAGAGCCTAGTGTGGACCGTACGCTTTCTTTAATAGATGCTTTCTTGGCAACCATTCCTGAAGAACATTCTCAGGTTACGGAGTTGGACTATACAATGGACTACACCACTTACTTGTTGCAAGATGACGGGCAGTCGGATTCCGCACCGGACGACGGGCAGGAAGCGCCTAAACTGCGCGGGCATGAGCTGATAGACGGGTTCATCCGTAAGAGCGAATCGACAGAGTTGTCTGTGTTTGAGAGACCGGTGTATCTTGCGGAAGACTCCGGAGCTCCGGAAGAAGAAGACAGCTCTTTTGAAGAGGAGGAAACATCTTTCGAGGAAGAAGAGGAGGCTTCAATGTCTCTGCCGAAGCATGAAACGCCTCTTCCCGATGGAGACGGTGTCTATGAGGAACAGGCTGTGCAAGACGGTATGGACGATAGCTGTTTCACAGAAACTTTGGCTAAAATCTACGTAAAACAACGCAGATATGATAAAGCACTTGAAATTATTAAAAAATTAAGTTTGAATTATCCAAAAAAAAATGCTTACTTTGCAGACCAAATAAGATTTTTAGAGAAATTGATTATTAACGCTAAATCAAAATAACAAAATGTACTTATTATTAGTTATCTTAATGGTGATTGCATCCTTACTGATGTGCTTCATTGTGTTGATTCAGAATTCCAAAGGCGGTGGTCTGGCTTCGGGTTTCTCATCATCCAATCAAATCATGGGTGTACGCAAAACTACTGACTTTCTGGAAAAGGCAACATGGGGCCTCGCTGTGTTTTTGGTGGTGATGAGTGTTGCTTCTGCTTACGTCATTCCTTCTGCTTCTCATAAGGGCGGTGATGTAATTCTGGAACAGGCACAACAGGAAGAAAAAACAAATCCGTACAATATGCCCGTAGGTACGGCTGCTCCGCAAGCTGAAACTCCTGCTCCGGCAGTTGGCGATTCTGCAGCAAACTGATATTCGAGAAATACTGTAATTTCTTGACAGGCGGAATTGTACAATAAATATTGTGCAATTCTGCCTGTTTTTATTTTGGTGCCTGTTTTAAATTTTAAGGAGAAAGTTTAAGCACCCCCTGATATTTGGTTACTTTTGTAACCGGGTATTATCCGTTTGAAACTATAAACCATATTATAATATATTGTAATGACAACTACTGACAAAATTCACCAGACGCTACGCGACTCGGCAGGTATGCGCTGGTTGGTGTTACTGCTTTTAGCATTCGCCATGTTCTGTTCATATATCTTTATGGACATTCTTTCACCTATTAAAGACCTGATGCAGTCTACACGTGGCTGGGACTCAACTGCATTCGGTACAATGCAGGGTTCGGAGACGTTTCTGAATGTATTTGTGTTCTTCCTCATTTTCGCGGGTATTATCCTCGACAAAATGGGAGTGCGCTTCACTGCAATCCTTTCCGGGGCTGTGATGCTTGTCGGCGCCACCATTAACTGGTATGCGGTGACGGATGCTTTTCAGGGAAGCGGGCTTCAAACCTGGTTCACTAACAACCTGAACTATATTCCCGGTTTCGACGAATTGGGTATCTCTCCGTTTTATAGAGGCATGCCGGCATCGGCTAAGTTTGCGGCAATAGGTTTCATGATTTTTGGTTGTGGAGTCGAAATGGCAGGTATTACGGTGTCTCGCGGTATTGTCAAGTGGTTCAAAGGTCGTGAAATGGCTCTTGCCATGGGATCGGAAATGGCTCTTGCCCGTCTGGGAGTTGCTACTTGCATGATTTTCTCTCCGGTATTTGCTAAATTAGGGGGCGTTATCGACGTTTCCCGTTCGGTGGCGTTCGGCGTAGTTCTGCTGCTTATCGCACTTATCATGTTTATTGTTTACTTCTTCATGGATAGAAAGCTCGATGCGCAGACCGGTGAGGCTGAGGAGAAGGACGATCCGTTCAAGATCAGCGACCTCGGTACCATCCTTTCGAGCAGTGGTTTCTGGCTGGTGGCGCTCCTTTGCGTACTCTATTACTCCGCCATATTCCCGTTTCAAAAGTATGCTGTGAACATGCTGCAATGCAATCTGGTGTTCAATGAAGTACCTTCCGATTCTTTTTGGGCTACCAATACGGTGACGGTTCTCCAGTATTGCATTATGCTTGTTGTGGCAGGTGCTTCTTTTGCAAGTAACTTTATGAAGAAAGCGGGCATGAAATATGGTTTGCTCACTGTTGCCGGTGTCCTGCTGGCTGTTTTCTGCTATATGGGTTATATGCGCCAAAGTGCGGAAACTGTATTTGCCGTATTCCCTTTGCTTGCTGTGGGCATCACTCCGATACTTGGCAACTATGTCGACCATAAAGGCAAGGCGGCTTCGATGCTGATGGTCGGTTCCATGCTGCTTGTACTGTGTCACCTCACTTTCGCCTTTGTACTTCCGGAGTTCAGGGATAATGCGATCGGAGGTATCATCGTGGCCTATCTTACCATATTGGTGCTTGGGGCAAGTTTCTCATTGGTTCCTGCTTCTTTGTGGCCCAGTGTTCCGAAGCTGGTCGACGCCAAAATCATAGGTAGTGCCTATGCGCTCATCTTCTGGGTTCAGAATATAGGTCTTTGGCTCTTTCCGCTTCTCATCGGGAAGGTGCTCGACAAGACTAATACGCAGCTTGTGGCTGATTTGAAAAACGGAGTGATCACTCCGGAAGAGGCTGCCGTTTCGTACGATTACACCGCACCGCTTGTGATGCTGGCTTGCCTTGGCATTGCCGCTTTGGTGCTGGGATTTATCCTTAAGATTGTTGACAAGAAGAAAGGGCTTGGTTTGGAAGAGCCCAATATTAAGGCTTGATAACGGCAATATGTCAGATACGAAAGAAAAAGTAAATCTGCTGGATGTCGTTCCCGTTCAATGCGGGCACATTACAACCGAGTGGGAGGGAGAGTGCGCAGTGCTTTCCTTCCCCCGGTTTAAATATGAGTGGATGCGTCGTTTCCTGTTGCCGAAAGGCATGTCGGCCGATATACATGTGAAGCTGGAGGAGCATGGCACTGCTGTGTGGCGTTTGATAGACGGACAGCGGACTGTGCAGGAAATAATCTCTTTGCTTGCCGGACACTTCCGGGATGATGACAACTATCCTTTCCGCGTCACGAAATATATTATGCAGTTACAAAAGGACGGATTTATCCAGCTTTCTTTTTAATTGTTTTCCCTGTCTACTTTTATCAGCCCGCCGGTGGCTGTATCGAACAATACTTTTATCGTAGAATTTTTATTGAATAATACGGGGGCAAGGTATTCTATCGTACCGAATTGCGTGATAGGCAGCTCACCGTCGAATACTTTCTTGTTGTTGCCGGTCAGCGTGATATGGGCACGTCCCGGAACGTTGTAGGCAATTCCGTCCACCTTCTTCTTTCCGTCGTCTTCCGGGATGGCAGGAGTTTTCATATCGGTTATGGTGATATAATACGGTTCGCCTGCCAAGTCATCATTGGCCACTACCCCCAGCCGCTTGGAGAAGCGGAACGCTATTTCGTTGTTCATCTCTTTGGGCGTCAGGCGGATTGTAAAGGTTTTGGGTTCTTCTTTCAGAGTACCGGAGAACATCTCTGTCATGGCACGTTCCTGCATATTCAGATTGTCGAGCATGATTTTGAGTTGCGCTCCGTCCTGCGGCATATTGTCTGCTTCGCCACGAAGCAATGCGTTTTTGCTTTCGCGGATGTTGTAGATTTCTTTGGCTACCAGTTCCGCCATTTTTGCTCTGGAGCTTGCCATGAGTATTTCTTCAGTCAGAAATTTGCGCGGGTCTATGGCTTCTTGCGCAGCGGCGGTGATTTTGGTTGCCGGTATCGAACGGCTGCTAAGCGGCATGTTGATGGAACGTACAATGCCGTCTTCGGTAAGTTCTATTAGCGGAGCTACGGTCTTGTCTTTCAGTTTGACAAAGTATACATTATCTTTGTCGGGCAAGCCGATTACGCGTGTTTGCAGCTTGTCGATGGTCCAGTAGATATTCGGATCGGCCGAAACATCGTTCATACGCAGGTAGCGGTCGGCATATTTGCAGAATTCTCCGGGCATATACGTATGTTTGGTGGCTTCCACCACAATTTCGATTTCGGTTTGGGGTAGGAGGTAAGTCACTCCATAGTCCTTGCCGCGCATTATACCGGTGGTGACATCTGTTTGGGCATAGGTGCTTGCAGCTATTAAAAGTCCGGCAAGACATATCATTTTTTTCTTCATACTTCTCCGTCAGTTTATAACAATGAGTTTGAAGAACAAAGTTAGCGAAGTTCTTTGTTCCCGGAAACTCATTTACGAAAGATTAACTAATGGCAGGCTCCTAAAGCAGGCTTCCTCATTCTTTCAGTGCTACTTCCGCTATTCATGCGCGGTCATCATTCGGCGCAATACACAGGTTGCCGGAATTACTTCGGCATGTTTTTGGCGGTTTTCTTCGGATGTCGAAGATACGGAAGCTATAAATTTGTCGGGTAAAAATTAGAATACGGAAAATAATTCTTATCTTTGCCGCCACATAACTTCTGCAAGTTATAAATATCCGGGGTTGACTGGATTTGACAGCGGGCAGAAATGGTAAGTAAGCATGCAGTGCGTCGTTGATTTGCACTTAAATCTCAGTCTTCAAAATTTTATCTGGCGAAAGACAATTTGCTCTTGCTGCTTAATTGAATCATAGTAGATTAGCTTAATCCCGATACAAGGTGTTGGGACGAGACATCACTCGGAAGCTGTTGCTCCGAAGCGTTCCGGTAAAGTGGTGCAGTTACATCGGGGATAGTTCGTACTTGCCTCGGAGTGCGAATGAAACTTTAGAGGATAAGGTAACGGTTGATGGCTTTGGTTCTGCCGTTACACGAAAACTTAGGCAAAGATAAGCATGTAGAAAGCTTATGATTTCCTCGTTTGGACGAGGGTTCGATTCCCTCCAGCTCCACAGCTGCGATTAAATAGTCCTTGAATTTCAGTGATTCAGGGACTTTTCTTTTCATTAATGATTGATATTTTTATGGGATCATTCTTACGGTATTAGCAAAAAATATGCTTCCTTTGTGAAGTAAACCTAATGATAATCTGTGAATGGAACACCAAAAACACACTTCACTGAAAGATATGGCCCGGATACTTGGAGTATCTATTCCCACAGTGTCAAGAGCTTTGAAGGATAGCCCGGAAATCAGTCGTGAACTTTGTGCCAGGGCCAAGCAATTGGCGAGGGAGATGAACTATCGTCCCAATCCTTTTGCTATGAGCCTTCGGAAGAACACTCCGAGGATTATAGGGGTGGTAGTACCTGAAATAGTAACGCATTTCTTTTCTTCCATATTGAGTGGTATAGAGGATATGGCGATAGCTAATGGGTATTTTGTGATTATCGCTACTTCGCATGAGTTGTACGAACACGAGAAAAGAAATATAGAGAATCTGGTGAATATGCGTGTAGAGGGCATTATAGCGTGCCTGTCGCAGGAGACTACCGATTATCGTCATTTCACAACTCTGTCCGATATCAACATGCCGGTTGTTTTGTTTGATCGCGTCTGTTTGCCGGAACTCTTTTCCACTGTGGTGGCAGACGGGGTTCAGTCGGCTCAAAAAGCTACGCAGCATTTATTGGATAATGGAAGCAGGCGCATTGCATTCATTGGCGGGGCCAATCATCTGGACATAGTGAAACGGAGAAAGCATGGCTATTTGGAGGCGTTGCGCGAGAATAAGATACCTATTGAAAGGGAACTGGTGGTGTGCCGTAAGATTGATTATGAGGAAGGCAAGATTGCGACAGAAACATTATTGTCCCTTCCTGAGCCGCCTGATGCTATTCTTGCCATGAATGATACGTTGGCATTCGCGGCAATGGAAGTTATAAAGAGGCATGGGCTTCGTATTCCGCAAGACGTAGCTCTTATAGGATACACAGATGAGCAGCATGCTAATTATGTAGAGCCTAAGCTCTCGGCCATATCCCACCAAACCTATCTGATGGGTGAAACGGCCTGCCGTTTGCTCATCGAACAGATAAGGGGAGACAAAACGATCAAGCAGGTGGTTATTCCCACTCATTTGCAAATCAGGGAAAGCAGTGTGAAAAAATAATATGATCAGCCTTTCTTGTGAGATTTTGCGGCACATTCCGGACATAGTCCTTTCAGCACATAATTGATGCTGCTGAGGGTAAATCCCTCCGGCACTTGCACTACCGGGGTGGGGATGTTGTTGAAACAGAACGTTTTGTTGCATCCCTCACAATGAAAATGGGTATGCAGGTCGTTGACCTCGCAGGAGCAACCGGCGCTGCAGACTGCATATTTGAAAGAGCCTGTCCCGTCGTCAATGCTGTGCACAAGATGGTGGGACAGGAAAAGGGTGATGGTGCGGAAAATGGAAGATTTATCCACCGTATCCAGTATCTTTTCCAAATCGAGCAGAGAGACGGAACGTCCTGCTTTCAGCATGGCTTGCAACACCAAGATACGTATAGCGGTTGGTTGTATCTCTCTTTTGGACAATAGGTCTAAATAATCTTTTTCTTCCATAATGTGGTCCGGCTTTTCTTATTTTACCAGTTTCTGTATTCGGATAGCATTTACTATGGCAATGAGGGCTACGCCGACATCTGCAAAGACAGCTTCCCACAGGGTTGCCAATCCGCCGGCGCCTAAGATCAGCACCGATAACTTAACCCCGAACGTCAGCAAAATGTTCTGCCAGACCACCCGGTGCGTCTGCTTGCCCACACGAATGGCGGTAGCCACTTTGGAGGGCTGGTCGGTTTGGATTACCACGTCGGCGGTTTCGATGGCGGCGTCGCTGCCTAATCCTCCCATTGCAATTCCCACGTGGCTGAGGGCAAGGACAGGAGCGTCGTTGATGCCGTCGCCAACAAAGGCTATCCGGTTATCCGCATCTTGCCGCAACTCCTCTATGTGTTCTACTTTTCCGTCGGGCAGAAGGTCGCCATAGGCTTGTGCCACTCCCAATTTCTGTGCAAAGTTAGTGACAATAGCCTGTTTGTCGCCCGATAATATCTGAATATTATTGATATTTAAGGCTTTCAGGTCTTTTATGGCTTTGTGTGCGTCTGCTTTCAGCGTGTCGGACAGCAGCAGATAGCCCGCATAAGTTGAGTTGATGGCACAGACTGCTATTGTATCGGCTATTTCGGATAGCTCTTGGGGATATTCCACTTTATATTTGGACAATAAGCGGGTGTTGCCAACGAGGACGTGCTGCCCGTCTATCATTGCTTCAAGGCCATGACCTGCGATTTCCGTAATGTCCGTTGCTGAAACAAGCGGTATCTGCCTTTGTCCGGCATAGCTTGTAATGGCTTTTGCTATGGGATGCGTACTGTTGCGTTCGGTGGAAGCGATGGTTTGTACCAGTTTTTCTTCGGATATGCCGGGGCGCGTATGGCAGGACTGCACCTCGAATGTGCCTTGGGTCAGCGTACCTGTCTTGTCGAATACCACCGTATTGATTCCGGTTATGGCATCCAGGTAGTTCCCTCCTTTGAACAGTATGCCCAAGCGGGATGCAGCGCCGATGCCACCGAAGTATCCCAAAGGAATACTTACCACCAGAGCGCAAGGACATGAGATAACCAGGAACACAAGCGCCCGGTACAGCCAGTCGTTGAAAACGAATATGAACTGTGCATTCATCAATGAATAGAGGAAGGGCAACAGCACTATCAATAGGGCGAGCCCTGTTACAATCGGTGTATAGATACGTGCGAACTTGCGGATGAACAATTCGGCAGGCGCTTTGCGCTCGGATGCGTTCTGCACCAGCTCCAGTATGCGGGAGAGGGCGCTTTTCTCGAAGGGTTTCGTGACTTCCACCCTGACCACCTTGTCGGTGGCAATCATCCCGGCAAGCACTTCTTCACCTTTCCGGATGGTGCGCGGCACGCTTTCGCCTGTGAGGGCGGAGGTGTTGAATGAGGCGGCCTCACCCAGCATTTTCCCGTCCAGCGGAATACGTTCTCCGGTTTTCACTTCGATAATCTCGCCTACCTGTACGTTGCGGGGCGATTCGGTAACGGCTGCGTTGTCTCTGATGACTGTCGCTGTCTCCGGACGGACATCCAGCAGTGCGCCGATGTTCCGCTTTGCCCTGCTGACAGCCTTGTTCTGGAATAGCTCTCCCAGTGAGTAGAACAGCATTACAGCTACGCCTTCCGGATATTCCTTAATGTAGAAAGCCCCTAAAGTGGCGATGGACATCAGTGTGAACTCACTGAAAATGTCCTTTTGCAGGATACTTTCCCAAGCCTCTTTCAGGACGGGCAAGCCTACGGGCAGGTATGCCAGTGAGTACCAGACAAAGGTAACGGTTCCGTTCTTGAAGAATTCCGTATTTGCCATGCTCAGGGCTATTCCGCTGAAAAGAATGACGGATGAGAGCAATATTCTCCAGTATTCCTTAAAGAAGCCGGCTTTTTCCGGCATGTTCTTGGTCTGTGCATTGCCATGCGCACAGCAACATGTACAACTATGATGTGCCATACTGCTTTTTTTTATTTTTAATGCAAAGATAGGGGATAGGAGATGCAACCAAGTTGCAAAGTTAGATTGATGCCGCCCAAGTGTGGGTTTATATGCTCCTGCCGGGCAACAATTATAGGATATCAATCGTTGTTGAGTTAAGAAAAAAATTATATCTTTGTTCGTAGAATTAGGTATTCATGAAGATTTTGAACCCGATTACGAACTTAAATTTATCTTTATGAAACGATTCTTCCTTTTTTCCGCTTTGGCTGTATGCTTGGCGTTGGCAGGATGTAATGAACGTCAGGAACATTCCTTATCTTCTGTTGCACAGATGCCTGTATCTGCCGACACCGTTGTGTCCGTAGTGGAAGTCCCCCGAAAAGAGAAGCTGCTGACGGCGGACGATGTGACGCTTACCAAAGATTTGCTTTATGACACTTATACGCTGGAAGACACCTATCCGTATAAGGATACGGTGCGTTCCTTCAAGTGGGATGTGATTCGCAACTGTCTGGCTTATATTGAGAACATGCAACGGGACTCTGTGCAGTGGGTGGTGTTGCAGAATTATAAGAATATGAACCGGGAGGCTCCTTTGGTGCGTAATTTCGTGCGTAACACTTACCGTCGTGTGGCGGATACGCTCGGAGTGGAGCGTTACCAATCCGTTCCTCTGTACTTGCCGGGCGATACACTGGTTCCCGAACGTTATGGCAGGGACGGGACATTGGCCTGTCTGCGGGGAATGGAGGGCAGCTTCGACCGTATCTTCCCCATTACTTTGGAAGATGAATGGCTGGTTCCCCGCCGCTATCTGAAGCGGTTGGACGATAGTACCGCCTTTAATCACGTGGTGTTCGTAGACCGTCTGGACCAGAACATCACTACGCTGGAACGTGTGGACAAGGGACACTGGAAAATCCGTAGCATGAATCCCGCCACTACGGGGAGGCATGCACCGCCATATGCGCAGGAAACCCCGCTGGGCATGTATCTGCTCCAACAAAAGAAGTCGCGCATGGTCTTTCTGAAAGACGGTTCTGCGGCGACGGGAGGATATGCGCCTTATGCCAGCCGTTTCACCAATGGGGCCTACATTCATGGAGTGCCGGTGAACGTTCCGCGTACGGAGATGATTGAATATAGCTGGTCGCTGGGCACCACGCCGCGCTCGCACATGTGTGTGCGCAATGCCACCTCACACGCTAAATTTATCTTCGACTGGGCGCCGGAGGAGCGTTCTTTAGTAGTTGTTATCGAATAGTACCTTCCTTTTTAACTATCTGTGTGATAGTGATGTGGATGAAAACTACTAACTTTGTCGCCGGTATTTTTCAGGTCGGATACTTATGTTGCGATTTTGCTTGTCCTTTTTACTCTTGTTTTTTCCCTGTTTCCTGTTTTTTGGAAACAGGTATTCTGCCGATGTGCCGGACCGGAAGGATGTTGCGTTGGCGGTGGAGGCCGCTGCATGTGCCCAGCTGTACCGCACCATGCAGCTGGAAGGCATAGTGGGGTGGGATGCTTTCCGCCAGGCAGTAACGGGTTATCATAAAATAGCAGGCCGCAAACGGGATGTACTGACACTGATCGATTTCTCCCGCCCGTCCACCGAGAAGCGCCTTTTTGTGTTCGACATGAAACAGCACAGGCTATTGTTCTCCTCCGTTGTGTCGCATGGGAAGAACAGCGGCGGGGTGTATGCCACTTCTTTCTCCAACGAATACGGCTCTTATAAAAGTTCCTTAGGTTTCTACCTGACGGAGACCACCTATCAGGGAAAAAACGGTTACTCCCTCATCCTCAACGGGCTGGAAAGGGGCATCAACGACCGCGCCCGCGAACGTGCCATTGTGATGCATGGAGCTGCCTATGCCGACCCTTCGGTTGTGGGCAAAGGCGGACGTCTGGGACGCAGCTTCGGGTGCCCGGCTGTTCCGCAGAAACTCACCCGCCCCATCATCGACGCCATCAAGGGAGGAAGCGTGATGTATATCTATGCCGAAACTCCCGACTATCTGGCGCACAGTTCCGTACTTTCCGGATATCGGGCATAAAACTGCTTTTGTAAAGTGCTGAGTGACAATAGGGTCATAGTCCCACTATTTTTCATAGTGTGGGAACTATGTTCCCAATACGATTGAACCATGTTCCCAATACGACTGAACTATATTCCCAATAGGGCTGAATTGTGTTCCCAATATAGTGGAATCATATATCCTGTTTGAATCATCGGTTTGCATTATAATAATTATAAATTCTTGCATATAAAAGTTGTTTTTATATCTTTGCAATGATTTCAGGCGCTTAATGCGTTAAGGTCTGGAAGGTGTTTTTATTAGTAAAGAAAGGGCGTTAAGAATATTATCTTGTACTGAAACCTGAACAATTTCATTCTTCAAGGATAATAAACGGAGACGCTCATGTCAGAGTTATATATCTGCCCCATGCGTAGGGGGAGTTTATATATCGTTTGGCGTGGGCTATTGTTTATTATTTGAAGAAGGGCAGTTCAGGGCCTCAGTGCAGTAATATTCAATAGTTCCCACGCTACTTGTTTATAATTGCATCAGCAGGGGACGGGGTGCATTAATAATTTAATAGTATGAAGAAACATGTGTTGTTAATGATTATGGTGCTTATGTCTCTGAATGTGGTGGCGCAGGAGATGGAAGAGTTTGATAGAATGTCGGCTTTTCCTGTAACTAATGTAGTTTCTGGAACGAAGAAAAAATGTATGTACATAAATGGAATGGAACCTTATTCTTCAATGGACATGATGGGAATAAAGTCGGGGGATTTATTAGTGGCATATGATGATACAATCGCTACTATCTACCGGGCAGGTGGAATAAAGCTGCGTCTTAAAGATATACAGTGTGTTCAAGTGGAGAAAGGGCGTTATCTCACAGAATTGGAAGTTATGGATTGGGGAAAAACGAAATATGGGCATGTTGCGCATATGACGTGGGACGGTAATCCTTTTATATATTCGAAAACTCAAGTCTATTCAGATCCTGAAGTCTCTTTATATGATTATGCGACATTTGATTTTGAGTTTACAGAGAATAATATAATTCAGCAAAAAGAGATTGCTGGAATTATAGAAAAGAAGTTGATTGGGAAAAATCTGAAAAGAGATAAGGAGAATCCGGATATTCTGATTTTTATTAATTATTTCTCGGATAAACGTGAAAACTATACACCGCCGACACAGGAAATTGTGACCCGCTATAAATATGGATATGAAATCGGTTCCGGGTGGGGAACCCGTCAATATGTGGAATCACAGACAAGAGGAGGATATACGGATATTTTTTATTTAATCAAATTCACCATAACAATGCTTGATGCGGAGAAAGTGAGGAATGGCAGTAAAGTAACCCCTGTTATTTGGAACGCTGATTTTGAACTGCCGGATTTTAATACTATTCCACCGTTAAATTGGTTTTGTAATGCTGTGTCTGAATTTATGTTTTGTCAATTTCCAATAGTTCATCAATATAATCAGACCATCAAAAAGAGAAAATATCTGCAAGCGATAGGCGTACTTTTTGAAAGGAAGAAGCCTAAGAGATTTTATCATGTATTGAAAGGATCTCCGGCAGAGAAGGCTGGAATAGAGGCTGGAGACGAGTTTGTAAAATATCTTGGTAAAGCTGATTACGATGATAACCTGACCGCTACTTTTGATATGCTTATTAAGCGCAAGAACGGTAAGAAAGAAACGATTCATTTTGATAATGTTAAAAGCTATGAGGTTTTGGATATTCAGTAGTCGGCTGCAGTTTTGCTGCGGATAAATAAAAATTAGTGTATCTTTGCGTCGGTAGTTAGCTGGAGATGACCGGACGGAAGATTATACATATTGATATGGACGCCTTCTACGCATCCGTAGAACAGCGCGACAATCCCGAACTGCGTGGTAAGCCGGTGGCGGTGGGACATGCGGAAGAGCGGGGCGTGGTAGCTGCTGCCAGCTATGAAGCCCGCCGGTTCGGGGTGCGTTCGGCGATGTCGTCGCAGAAGGCGAAGCGGCTGTGTCCGCAGCTGGTCTTCATTCCGGGGCGCATGGATGTGTATAAGTCGGTATCCCGTCAGATACATGAGATTTTCCATGAATATACGGATGTCATAGAACCGATCTCGTTGGATGAGGCTTTCTTGGATGTGACGGAAAACAAGCCCGGCATTCTTTTGGCTGTGGACATAGCCAAAGAAATCAAGCGGAAAGTGCGCGAGCGGCTGAGTCTGGTGGCTTCTGCCGGGGTTTCCTATAACAAGTTTCTTGCCAAAATAGCGTCCGATTATCGTAAACCGGACGGCTTATGCACTATTCATCCCGATCAGGCTTTGGAGTTTATAGCTCGTTTGCCGATAGAGAGTTTTTGGGGAGTGGGCCCGGTGACGGCAAAGAAGATGCATGTCTTGGGAATACACAATGGCGAACAGCTTCGTGCCTGTTCGCAGGCAATGCTGATGCGTGAGTTTGGGAAAGTGGGAGGTGTTTATTATGATTTTGCCAGGGGGATTGATCTTCGTCCGGTAGAGGCAGTGCGTGTCCGCAAGTCTGTCGGGTGCGAGCATACCCTGGAAAAGGACATCAACCGCCGGGCATCGGTCATTATCGAACTGTATCATGCGGCGGTGGAACTGGTGGAACGTTTGGAGCATAAGAATTTCCGGGGGAATACGCTGACGCTGAAAATCAAGTTCCATGATTTCAGTCAGATCACCCGCAGCATTACGCAATCCGGGGAGCTGACCACGCTCGATGCCATTCTTCCATTGGCAAAGCAACTGTTGAAGGAAGTGGACTACGAGCATCATCCCATCCGGCTGATAGGCCTTTCGGTCTCCAATCCTCGTGAAGAAAACGATGAAAAAGGCGTTTGGGAACAACTGAGTTTTGAATTTAGGGACTGGGAATTTGATAAATAAGCGGAAAAGAATGTTATATTTGTACCGAACATAAAAAAAATGATGCAATGGGTTGTCTAATGAATGTCTTGTGGCTGGTGTTTGGCGGCATCTTTACTGCCGTAGAGTACATGATAGCCAGTTTGTTGATGATGATTACAATCGTGGGAATTCCTTTCGGCATGCAGACCATGAAAATGGCGGGGCTTGCTTTGTGGCCTTTCGGCAAGGATGTGCGCAGTGGCGACCGTTCAAGCGGATGCCTTTACATTCTGATGAATGTATTGTGGATTTTTCTGGGAGGAATATGGATTTGCCTTTCGCATTTAGGATTCGGAATATTGCTGTGCATCACTATAATCGGTATTCCTTTCGGCATGCAGCATTTTAAGCTTGCAGCTCTGGCACTGGCTCCTTTCGGAAAGGACATCGTGACGGTGTAGGTATGCCGGCCCCGCACAGGCGGGAGAACTGTAAAAGAAGAGGGCAGGAAACTGAAAAATTTCCTGCCCTCGTTCATTTTATTTAAAGGTGTAATTTACATGGTTATGGAGGCTTGCTTTGCAAGCAGTTTTTGCAGTCTGCCGTTCAGTGTTTGGCACATAGCTCCGTTGCCCATTGCCTGATAGCGTTTGATACGGTACTGTAACATAAAAATCTCATTAGAACTCTTTTTCATAATCTTCTTCTTTTTTTGCCTTCCGCGTTTCGGAAAGCTGTTAAACATCTTTTATTGTTTTCTCTATTATCAACACTGCAAAGATACGAATTATTTATGAAAATACATGTTGTACAACATAAAAATATTCATAATAGGTCAATTATAGGGTAAAAATACGTAGTTTTGCCTCCGGTATTACAAAACGGTTACATTCGGGAGCGATATGATGAATAAATTGGTAACACCGCATGTCGCCTACAATCAGCGCCGGCTTTCCCATCGAAGAGGAGGGGAGGTGAAACTTTTATGAGGGAAATGAGGCGGACTCTGAATATAATCCCTATTTTTGTAGTCCAACCTTAATAATACATTTTATGAGACGGACTACACAACTTTTCGGCGTTTTGGGGCTGGTACTTCTCTTGGCAGCTTGCAGTGAGCCGCATTTTATGACGGATACTTCCTACCGCTGTCGGGTGGAGCAGGATTTTCTGCAAAAGCAGGCTTTGATGACGCAAGGCGGCTTTTTCTCGATATTCAACTCGGATCTGCCGGTTTACGAACGTGAGGCGCTGGAGTTTCTTTATGCCTATATGCCTCTGGCCGATATTACGGATTATCCCGGAGAGTTTCATTTAATGAATGTGCGTGCTTCCCGGCGGGCTGCCGGTGAAATGCCTTGGGGGAGGGATATTCCCGAAGATGTATTCCGGCATTTTGTTCTGCCGGTGCGTGTGAACAACGAGCATCTGGACAGCGCGCGTGTCGTCTTCTACGAGGAATTGAAAGACCGGGTGAAATCTCTTTCTTTGCAGGATGCCATTTTGGAAGTGAATCACTGGTGTCATGAGAAGGCTGTCTATAAACCTTCCGATGCCCGTACAAGCTCTCCTTTGGTAACGGTACGTACCGCCTACGGCCGTTGCGGCGAGGAGTCCACATTGCTGGTGGCGGCACTCCGTTCGGTAGGTATTCCGGCGCGGCAGGTCTATACGCCCCGTTGGGCGCATACCGATGACAACCATGCCTGGGTAGAAGCGTGGGCAGATGGGAAGTGGTATTTTCTGGGTGCTTGCGAACCCGAACCGGTGCTTAATCTCGGTTGGTTCAATGCGCCCGCCAGCCGGGGCATGTTGATGCATACAAAAGTGTTCGGGCGCTATGAGGGAACGGAAGAGGTGATGTCTGTTACTCCCAACTACACCGAGATCAATGTGATTGATAATTATGCACCCACAGCAAAAGCCTCTGTAACCGTTGTGGATGCGGATGGAAAGCCCGTAGATGATGCCTGCGTGGAGTTCAAACTTTACAACTACGCGGAATTTTATACGGTTGCTGTCAAGCACACCGACGCCAAGGGCACTTGCGGACTGACAGCCGGGAAAGGAGATATGCTGGTGTGGGCTTCCAAGGACGGACGTTTCGGGTTTGCCAAACTTTCCTTCGGCAAGCAGCAGGAACTGACGGTGTGCCTTGACAAAAAAGAGGGGGACACATTCGCCGTAGATATAGATATTGTACCGCCACCGGAAACTGCCAACCTGCCCGAAGTTACGCCGGAGCAGCGTGCGGAGAACGACCGCAGGCTGGCGCAGGAGGATTCTATACGCAATGCTTATACGGCAACGTTCATGACGGAAGATGAGGCTGCCGGTTTTGTACGTTCTTTAGGCGTGAGTTTGAATGTGCATGAAGTGGAGCAGGCTGTGAAATACTTGGTGGCTTCTTGTGGCAATCACGCTGTGTTGCAGGAGTTTCTGAAACAGTCTACGACCGATAATCATACGGGACTTGCCATATCTTTGCTGGGACAGCTCTCTGCGAAAGATTTGCGGGATGTCCGCCTTGAGGTTCTGAACGATCATCTCCGGAATACTCCTGCAAAAACATCCGGTTCTTATTATTACAGCGCATTGCTCAATCCCCGTATTTCAACAGAAGAGTTGACGGCATATAAGTCTTTCTTCCGCAAAGTGCTGGATGAAAAGACTGCCGCAGCCTATCGCTCACAGCCGCAGCTGCTGGTGGAGTGGTGTATCAGGAATATTGTGCTGAATGATTCACTGGATTCGCAACGAATCCTGATGTCGCCTGAGGGAGTGTGGAAGTCCGGGATAGCGGACAGGCGCTCGCGGGATATTTTCTTTGTGGCAATGGCGCGTAGCGTAGGTGTTCCTGCATGGATAGACGAAGTGACGGGAAAAGTGCATTATCAGGATTTGACGCATCATCCGAACTTGAAGGAAGGGGCTGCATATATTGTAGATTTTGAAAAGGAACTGACGGAAATCGTTCCGCTTTTGGGGAGGGTGGGAGCCGTTTATCACCCGACAGCGGTGGTTGATAATCCTAAATATTATTCTCATTTCACACTGTCGAAGTTTGATAACGGCATGCTTCGTTTGCAGAATTACGATGAAGAGAATACAACATGGGAGAGTCTGTTGAAGGTAGGGCAGCCTATGCCGGCCGGATATTATGTCATGGTCACAGGTACGCGCCTTGCAAATGGGGGAGTGCTGGCACGAATGACATCTTTGAGCGTTGCTGCGGATGAGTATGCCGAGACAAAGCTGGTCATGCGTGAGAGTAAGGACGAAATACAGGTGATCGGCAGTTTTAATTCCGAGTCTCTCTTTGCTCCATGTGATGCAGGATTCAAGGTTGATACTTTGTCCAAGCAAAGTTTATTGCAGGTATGCGGACGTGGCTATTTTGTAGTCGGGATATTGGGTGTCAATCAAGAACCGACGAACCATGCATTGAGGGATATTGCTGCCTTGAAGGATGATTTGGAGAGGTGGGGACGTAAGTTGGTTTTGCTTTTCCCGGATGAGGCCCGGTGCAAGAAATTCCGTCCGGAAGAGTTTCCGGGGTTGCCGTCTACCGTTATTTATGGTGTGGACACAGATGGCATTTCTGCCCGGATAGCAGAGGATATGAAGTTCAGGTATAAGGAAACACTGCCGGTTTTCATCATTGCAGATACATTCAACCGGGTAGTCTTTGTGTCGCAAGGCTATACAATCGGTCTGGGAGAGCAACTGATGAAGACGGTGAAAGGGCTGTGATTGGTGAAATGCGGTATCAGGTCGCAACGCTGATTACGAAAGTATGGCGGCGATTGTGGCTTTCACTCTTTCTTTGGTTGTCACGTTCCGTTCAAATTCATTGATTTGTACGGTTGAGCCCATGGGAACCAGCTCTTTGCGGTATTGCATACGGCTTGCTATGGTTTCTCTTGCCGAAAAATGGAATTCGTGGATGCCTGTTTCATTGGCGATGTGTGCAATGTTGGTTTCATTCACCCCGCAGCCTGCAAGTAGAGTGATGCGCCCTGCGGCTTGCTGTTGGAGCTCTTTCAGTAAAGGAATGCCCAGCTCGGCAGTAGGTTGCTGTCCGGAGGTCAGGATACGGTCGCATCCGAGACTGATGATTTCTTCCAGTGCTTTTTGGGGATTGCGGCAGACATCGAAAGCCCGGTGGAAAGTTACCGACATGCCCTGAGCTGCTTCCATAAGTTGTTTCATCAGAGGAATGTCAACTTCTCCGTCCGGAGTAAGGCATCCCAGCACAATACCGTCTGCCTCTAAGCGGCGGGCATTGTCAATATCCTTTAGCATGATGCGTTGTTCGATAGGAGAGTACAGGAAATCACCGCCGCGAGGGCGGATAATGACGTGCAGCCTGGTGTTTTGCAAAACTTCTCTTGCTATGACAATGTCGCCATAAGAAGGAGTGGTTCCCCCTTCGGGTATCCCGGCACACAATTCTACCCGGTCGGCACCACCCGCCTGGGCGGCCATACAGCTCTCTACGGAGTTTGCACAGACTTCAAATAAATATTCCCTCATAGCTTTTATCTTTGTTTTGTATCCGCAAAAATAAGAAAACTCTGCGAACTCCGGAAGCAGATGAATTTAAAAAAGAAGGAGCGTCGGATTTGATACCGGCGCTCCTTTTATCGTTTCAATATTTGTTTTCTCTTATTTACTTGGCATAGCTCACTGCACGTGTTTCACGAATAACGGTAATCTTTACCTGTCCCGGATAAGTCATTTCATCCTGTATCTTCTTGGCAATTTCGCCGGAAAGGTTTTCTGTTGCCTTATCGTCAATCTTGTCTGCACCGACGATTACGCGCAATTCGCGTCCTGCCTGGATGGCATAGGTCTTTGTTACGCCCGGATAGGACATTGCCAATTGTTCAAGGTCGTTCAAACGTTTGATGTAAGCCTCTACTATTTCGCGGCGTGCTCCCGGACGTGCACCGGAGATAGCATCGCAGACCTGTACGATAGGAGCCAGCAGGCTGGTCATTTCCACTTCGTCGTGGTGAGCGCCGATAGCATTGCAGATATCCGGCTTTTCTTTGAATTTCTCTGCCAGTTTCATACCGTAGAGCGCATGTGGCAATTCCGGTTCCTCATCAGGCACCTTACCAATGTCATGCAGCAATCCGGCACGTTTTGCCTTCTTGGGATTCAATCCTAATTCGGATGCCATTACAGCACATAAGTTGGCTGTTTCGCGGGCGTGCTGTAACAGGTTCTGACCGTAAGAAGAACGGTATTTCATCTTACCGATGATACGGATAAGCTCAGGATGCAGGCCATGAATACCTAAGTCTATGGTAGTACGCTTACCGGTTTCGATTATTTCCTCTTCCACCTGCTTGCGCACTTTGGCCACTACTTCCTCGATGCGTGCCGGGTGGATGCGTCCATCCGTTACCAGCTGGTGCAATGCCAAACGGGCAATCTCACGACGAACCGGGTCGAATGCCGACAATACGATAGCTTCCGGAGTATCATCCACAACGATTTCCACGCCGGTGGCTGCTTCCAGTGCACGTATGTTACGCCCTTCACGACCGATGATGCGTCCTTTGATTTCATCCGATTCGATATGGAATACAGTAACGGAATTTTCGATAGCCGTTTCTGTTGCTACGCGCTGAATGGATTGTATAACGATGCGTTTGGCTTCTTTGCTTGCTGTCAGCTTGGCATCGTCCATGATGTCGTTGATGTAGGATTGTGCCTGTGTCTTGGCTTCTTCCTTCAAGGACTCTACCATACGTTCTTTGGCTTCTTCGGCGGAAAGGCCGGAAATAGCTTCCAGTTTCTCGATTTCCTGGCGCTGCATGTGTTCCAGTTCCTCTTTCTTCTTGTCGACGATAACCAATTGGGCTTCCAGATTCTCTTTCACCGCTTCGGCTTCCACTTTCTTGCGTTGAATTTCTTCCTGACGCTGGTTCAGCACCAGTTCGCGTTGTTTCAACTTGTTTTCTGCCTGCTGTATCTTTTGATTACGAAGTGATACCTCTTTCTCTAAATCCGCTTTCTTGTTCAGGAACTTTTCCTTTACTTCCAGTAACTTATTCTTTTTAATCACTTCCGCTTCTGTTTCGGCTTCTTTGAGGATTTTGTCGTATTTGGACTTCAACCCATGCTTGAAGAACATGTACGAAGCAAATCCGCCGACAATGAAACAGGCAATGGATACTACTATTGTAACTACTGTTTCTGACATTTTATTAATTTGTTTTAAGTATATAAATAAAAAACACTGCATAAAAACCCGTCTGTTACAAGACAAGGCTTTTGTACAGTGCGTAATGTTGTTCTCTCGTAAAAACAAAACAGAAAATCGTTTCCTTATTTTTCCTTGAAATAGGTTTCCAATACTTCTGTCAGTTCCTTTATCTTGGCTGTATAGGGAGCAGTATCATTACGGTCTTTCAATTGAAGGGTCTCCAAAGCAAATTGATAAGCTACCATAGCTATAATTCTCTCTGAAGAGATGTTCTGATAATGTTCCCGATACGCATTGATCCGGATATTTACCTGCTTGGCAGCTTCCCTTACTATTTCCTCGTCCTCGCGATTGATTGTGAGGGGATAGGTCGCTCCTGCCATTTGCAGGTTTATCTTTATCTTATCGTTCATACATCCTCTTTCTTTTATTCATTCAACAAAGCGATGCATTTATCGACTTCACGCACTAATTTGGACAATCGCAGCTTCGTCTCTTTTACGTCACTGCCGTTAAGGCTGATTGTCGTTGCTGTTTTTAGGTTTGTATAGTTAATCTCCAGCTCTTTATAATCAGCTCGTACTTTCTCGTATTCTTCCTTTTTTGCCTCAAGAAGTTGCTTAAGTTCAGCATTTTCGCGTTTTAATTCATCATGCAGATAGATTAAATGCCGCAGTCTGGCTTCAAAAGTACTTAATAGCTTCTTTTCTTCGTCTGTCATTACTACACCAAAATTGTACACAAAAATACAATTAACTTGGAGATTACAAAAGCTTTTCGAGGAAAAATGTTTCGTATATGTTGAAATAAGGGGAAAATAAGGCTACATAATCTAACAAAATGAGAGTTTCATGCAATGTTCCTCTATTTTTTATCTTTAATAATTGCCATGAACTTTATCTTCATAAAATAGTTCACAAAATAGTTTGGTTTATGAAATAAACTGTTCATATTTGTGTCAGTGATCGTTTGGACTGTTGCAGTTGTAACGAATTGCGTTGAGAAATCTTTTGAATAATAGAAATAAGGAATAAGACAGTATGAGAATTTTAGTTACTTATGCCGTTCAGGGTGAGTTTACGGAATTGAAGTTTCCCGGTTTGATAGGAGAAGAGGAAGTGCAGGTGGGTTATCTTCGCACTGGAATAGGGAAAGTGAAATCGGCTTTTTATCTGGCGGAAGCGATTAGTAGTGCACAGCCGGATTTGGTTGTTAATGTGGGTACGGCAGGTACTGTCCGTCATCAGGTGGGGGATATTTTGGTATGCCGTCATTTCATAGACCGCGATATGCAGAGACTGTCTGGCTTTGACATGGAGTGTGAGATAGATTCTTCGGAACTGTTGGAGCAAAAAGGCTACTGTCTACATTGGCAGGGAGAGGGAGTGTGCAATACCGGTGACACTTTTCTGACGGAATTGTCGGATGTAAAAGGGGATGTGGTGGACATGGAGGCTTATGCCCAGGCATTGGTGTGCCGCGCCAAGAATACGCCGTTCATTGCAGTGAAGTACGTGACGGATATTATCGGGCAGAACTCTGTGAAGCATTGGGAAGATAAACTTGCAGATGCCCGCAAGGGATTGGGAGAATTCCTTGAAGCATTGGGAGGAGTGGTTTAGTGTATACTTCGTAATAGCAAGGCTCCGCCTCATTTCAGCGTTTTGAAAGAGAGGATGTGATAACTTGTTCCCGCTGCAATCAGTAGCAACAGTATTTTCAGCCACCAATAGGGAGCAATAAAAAAGACGCAGTTGAGGATTGTTATCCATATCAGTGATACGGAAACGATTTTCGCTCTTAACGGAATAGCTTTGTTCTCGCGGAAGTTACGGATATAGTTTCCCAGATATTTCTGGTGCAACAGCCAGTTGTAAAGACGGGGAGAGCTGCGTACGTAAAGGGCGGCTGTGAGCAGCAGAAATGGGGTTGTTGGCAGCAACGGAAGGAAAATTCCGATGATGCCAAGTATTAAAGAAAGTGTACCGAATAGAATATAAAGGGCTTTCATGTTGCAAAAATAGAATAAATAACTGTCAATTCCAGTGTTTTTTGTACTTTTGCTGCTGCATCGAGGTGACATTAGATGCGTAGTTCTATAAAAATGATATTTTAATTAGCGTATTAACAGTATGTATACAGTCATTAAACGAATGGAAGTTTCGGCTGCCCATAGCCTGAAACTTTCCTATCAAAGTAAATGTGAGAATCTGCATGGTCACAATTGGATAATCACAGTTTTCTGCCGTTCCAAAGAGTTGAATTCCGATGGAATGGTGGTTGATTTCAGCCATATCAAACAAGCGGTGAAAGAAAAGCTGGACCACCGGAATATCAATGAAGTCCTTCCTTTTAATCCTACTGCCGAGAATATCGCGCGCTGGATATGCGACCAGATACCGACTTGCTTCAAGGTAGAAGTGCAGGAGTCCGAATCGAATATAGCTGTCTATGAGGAGGATTGACGAGGTTGTTTATGAGAAAGATCAACGAGATATTTTATAGCTTGCAGGGAGAGGGCTTTCATACGGGCACTCCGGCGGTCTTTATACGCTTCTCCGGTTGTAACCTGAAGTGTTCTTTCTGCGATACGCAGCATGAGGAGGGAGTTCTGATGTCCGATGAGGAAATTTTGGACGCGGTAGGGGAGTATCCTGCTACAACGGTGATACTGACGGGCGGAGAACCTTCACTTTGGATCGACCGGGAGTTTGTGGACCGTCTGCACCGGATAGGAAAGTATGTCTGCATCGAGACTAATGGAACGCGCGCGTTGCCGGATAATATAGACTGGGTGACTTGCTCGCCCAAACAAGGTGCAAAGCCGGTCATTTCACGTATGGATGAAGTGAAAGTGGTGTACGAAGGGCAGGATATAACCGTATATGAGTTGCTTCCTGCCGGGCACTTTTTTCTGCAGCCTTGTTCATGCAGCAATGTTGCGGAAACTGTGGCTTGCGTAATGCAGCATCCGAAATGGAGATTGAGTTTGCAGACACATAAGCTGATTGATATCCGGTAGTTATATGCTGCCTTGTGTCTGGAAGTGTGTTATGGCATGATAGTGTTGTAGCGAAAAGAAAAGTGGAGCAGTGTGTGGCATATTCAATATGCCCGGACATACTTGAACATACCGCACACTGACAATCAGAGTAAAACTTGTGAAAGGTTCAAAATATGTCCGGGCACGTTTCCTTATTTATTTCTCTTCACATTGGTACTTGAAGAAATCTACGTCAACGTATCCACCGGTCTTTTTGGTTGCATAGTTGAAGATGCCGAACTTCGTACCCATAAAGAAACGACGATAGTCGAACACCATGCGGTAGTCCTTTGTACCAATCTGCATCCACTGCCCGCCGTCGAAGCTGTAAAAGAAGTTGGCTGCATCGCGTCCGCCACGCTGACCGGGACGGAATTCGCCGTCCAGACGTAACCAGATCTTTGGCTGTTTGGCATTGACAAGTTTGGTTATATCGACGGTCTCGATTATCTTCTCATCAACATTCGTTACGGCTTTCTCACGTTCGGTCAAGGTGACTTTCTGTTCACTCATCTCAAGCGTCAGTTTTTTGCCATTCTTCTTTACGGTCAGTACACCGCTGTCGCCGTTGAATGCAGCCAGTCCGGCACAGTCGCCATCTTTCATTTTCGACAAGTCCATACAGATGTAGCCGCTGCAAGCCGGTCCTTCCATACGCTGTGTCAGCGTGTTGGGGGCTAAATAGAGGTTAGGTACCACGCGGCTGGTCTTCAGTCGCAGGAATCCCGGACGCTCAGTCAGGCTCCACGCCTGGTCTACGGGATTGTGGTTCCATTGCCAATGTAAGCCTAATCGGGTGTCGTCGAAATCATCGGGCAGAACAATGCTTGTAGCCGGTTGCCCGCTTTTGTATGGACGCATGATTTCGGGCACTTTATAGTTTTCATCGCCCAACATCGGCCAGCCGTCAATCCAGCGGACAGGAGACAATGTCAGCACACGACCCACACCGCCACGATCCTGGAACATAATGCCGTACCAGTCGCCTTCCTCGGTATCCACAATAGTGCCTTGTGCCAGATGGCGGAAACCACCGAAATCACTCTCCAGAATAACGTGCTTCTCCCACTTGCCGTTCAAGTCTTTGGTGCGGTAGCACACCTCACGCCGGTTCAGCCCACTGCTATAGGCTTGACTGATGAGCATAGCATAATAGGTGCCGCGATGCTTGATGACGCGGGTGCCTTCCAACAATCCGGTCTCTTCTTTTTCACGCTGGAAATAGTGGCGCAAGCTACCCTCGACAACTCCTTTCAAATCGGGTGTCAGCTGGCACATCTCGCCCGTTCCAAAGAAAACGTAAGGCGTGCCGTCGTCATCGAAGAACAAGGTGGCATCGTGAAAATGGCGCATACGTGCATGGATGGTCCATGGTCCCTCGGCTTTCGGTGCGGTAAATATATAGGTGTCGCCCATAGCGCCCTGTTCATTAGGGGCCAACAGTGCCCAGAACTTACCGTTGTGAAATTTCAGTGATGTGGCCCACTGTCCGCGTCCATAGACGGTACCTACACCTTCGCCCTTCTGCTGGTCGAGTGGCAATGAGAACGAAAGGTCATACTTGGGGGAGTCTGTCAGCTTATCGAAAATATAACTCACTGTTTTCCAGTTTTTCAGATCTTTCGATGCCATTACCGGTGCGCCGGGCATCAGGTGCATGGTGGTGCTGACCAGATAAAACGTATCCCCCACACGAATGACATCGGGATCGGGCACATCGGCCCACAACATCGGATTTTTAATCGGTGCTTCTTTCACCGGCTGGGCAACGCTAATGGTGCACAGCATACTTAACAATAGACAAGAAAATAAATACTTCATAATGTTAGATTGGAATTATTATTTACTCAAATAAAATGATATGAAACAATTATAGCTTGCAAGTTAAGCAACAAAAAGATTATCCCCAATTCTTTCTGTAAACTTTTTTGTTAAAGTAACGAAAATATTTTTCGTAAAATACAAGAAGTAAAGTGGGAAAAACATTATCCGTTATGAGATAAGGAACCACCTGTTTAAGCTGTTTCAGCTTATGTGGATATACTGCCTTTCCTGCATATTTCGGAATATGAAAATATGAGATGTCAAACTACTGGGTATTCAATTTGTCCGACTTTCATCCGGCCTATAAACAGAAAAAAGCTATAAGTGGTAAACTTACAGCTTTCTATCATTGCACGGGAGGAGAGGCTCGAACTCCCGACACCCGGTTTTGGAGACCGGTGCTCTACCAACTGAGCTACTCCCGTATTTGCGGCTGCAAAGGTAATAGAATCTTTCAAATCCGCAAGCTCTTTGTCGCTTTATTTTAAAGGGAAAGTTGCTTATAGCATTTGTAAGTCCTGATACATAATGCGATACGCTGCCGCTTTTTTTTCTAAAGCAAGCGGATAGGCTCTTGATGAAGAAGGCATGCGATAGAGACGCATGGGGCGACCTTCAAAAATGAATTCTGTAAAGTCTCCCACTTTGGGCTCTTTTAATGAAAATAGCGCACAGAGTGTATCTGTGGCCTTCTGTCCGGTAGTGACAATTGCCTTACATAGCGGTAATTGCCGTAGCAGTGCCGCGATGTCGGTAGGCTGAACCACTTCGAGAAACTTGTCAGAGGCATTGTCCTGCAACCGCCGTATGGACGTGGCAGTATCGAACAAGGCTATACCTTTTTCGTTCAAAAAACTGATGATATGCTCTTTGCAAAAGGCTTTTAGGGATTTATCTACAAAATGGTCTTTATCATTGAAAAACAAGAGACCTGTAATGCGCCACATGTCATTGTTCCAATTGGGATAGTAAAAGTCCATTGACCACCGTTTTTTCTGCGGCGGGAAGCTCCCCAGCATCAGCAATTGTGCATTGGCGGGGAGAAAAGGTTCCAAAGGATGCTGTTCTATTTCCGGTTTTGCCATATCCAGTTTTCTTCTTCTTTTGCAAATATCGTTATTCTGTATAAATTATTAAAAGAATAATCGATATATTTGTAGAGACACTTTGAGTTGTTTATAGAAAATCTAATAGTATGATAGACCGAAAAGCGATTGAGATTTCAAAGGTTAGTGTGGCAGATGCTTCCCAAATCGTGGAGTTACAAAATGAGTTGTTGCTGAATGACAGACGAGACTACAAGGACGGATTTCTGGTATCCGGCTTTAGAGAGGAGCAGTATCGTGATTTTGCTGTGCGATATGAATACTTCTATAAGATAGTGGTGCATGGAGAACTGGCAGGAGTGTTATTGGCTTATGAAAGCAAGCATATTGAAATGGATGAAAAATCTAATATGTTGTTGAAATATGCTTTGAATAAGGAGTTCGTATTGATAAAGCAGGTATTCGTGAGCCCGGATTTTCAAAGAAAAGGAATCGCTTCATTCCTTTATGATTATTTGCAGGATATTATTGGCGGAAAAAAGCCTTTAGTGGCTGTTGTCGTGCTTGATCCGTTCAATTCCGGAAGTTCTTATTTTCATCAGGAGAAGGGATTTCATGAATTCCTGAATTTCGTTCCGGATGCCGATCCCGACGGTGTTGTGCGTAAAAGGGCGGCTTGGATAAAACCTTCTGCCGAAGCGAAGGGGAACATTATGTTCGATCTGCGTTTGAACAACACGATAGATGGGACGGATGATCTGGGAGATGTTATGGTGTCGCGTATGGAGAACCTTGTGCAGCTTTACATCCATGAGGACAATTTGAATTGGACTAAGTTTAGTTTGCAGACTACCATTCTGTTTGCCTTGTTCGCCACTTTTGCCTATTTCTATGAAAAAGAAATATTGCCGGATACTTTTCCTGTACTGGTTACTGTGGGAATATGGGGCGCCATAATAAATATTCTTTTTATCCTGAAGATACGGAGTGGCATCAGGTATATGAATACTTATAAAGGGAAGATACAGGATTTTGATTTATTGGTTTCTTTCCACTATCCTAAGTTGAAGAAGATATTCAATAGAGACGAGTTCATAGCCCGGAAATCGATAACCTGCCGTTTGCTATATTTTACTTCAGTTGTAGGGCTAATCAGTTGGGTGGTGGTTTCAGTACTACTGGTATGCAAAGCAATGCATTGGTTCACTATATTCTAAAACAAGGACGCAATGGGATACTTGCATATAGCAGCAGCAACTCCATTGCGTTCTTATTTGTTTTATTTGTCTTCCGCTGTTTTATTTTTTGGTTCTTTCTTTGCCAGCAGAACGATGTTGTACACATATTCAGTCATCCATTGCTCTGAGTATCCCAAACGTTCTTTGTACTGGCGGACTGTCATGGCTGTTTTGTGTACATCGTCTTTTTTCCAAACGGTTTTGGTGCAGACCTCATGCACTGTTTTTTCAGTCATACTGCGTAATGCACCTTTAAAGATGGACGGCATGCGGAATTTCCATTGCATCAGATTGCCCATCAGCATCATCAGGTCATTGGAAAATCCCTGATACATGAAAAGGTAACCTTGTACATCATTCTGCGTGCGGCAATGCTTTTTTACGGAAGCATCGATCTCTTTAAAGAAGTTTTCACTGATTCCGTAGTCCTGCATCAACATCTTGCGGGAAGCTGTTTTTTCTGCCTGCCCCAGACGACCGCCTTGTGTGGGGATCTTGAACAGACGCTTGAAGTTGGCCACATCCGGAACAAAGCGGATGTTGGTAATACCCAAATTTGCAGCTATCACAGATTGGAAATAGACGCGTGTCAATGAAACGAAGTCTTCCACATTTTTAGAAGAGACTTCTTCTGAATTCTTGTTGAATAGTTTGGCAAATATACCCATGATGATAATTTTTCTAATTTACGGGTGCAAAGGTAGCAAATAACTTGCTTTTTACCAGCGCTCCAACTCTTTTTCTACTTCATTTCAGTTTGAAGTGAAATTTATGTCCTTCGAAGACGGGTTCCACAATGTCGTAACGGATGAATTTTGCCAGCAGATGCTCTGCGGCACGACGTGACAGATGTGCCAAGCGGCAATAGCGGTTCAGTGAAAGCCGGTCGTTTTGCTCCAATAAATCAAGCAATAACTGTTCCCGTTCGGTATATTCCATTAATTCTCCTTTGGGACTTTCACTTTGCTGCCAGATGCGCAGGTGTACCGGGGTGGCAAGTATATTTTCATCCTTGATGCGCAGGTAGGCAAGGTATTTGCCTGCTTCGTCTTTGGCATACACCGGTTTCCGGTCACTTTCATCAATCTGCACAAGTAACACGCTGCGGCCTTCCACTTGGTAGGTCTGCATGCTGTAACTTACTTCGGGGCGGCAGTATAGCCGGGCTGCTGCCTCTATCATATATTGTTCTTCATCGGAACGCACTCCGGCAATTTTCCCATTGTCTTTTACGCCGATAAGAAGACGTCCGCCGTCCGTATTTGAAAATGCCGAAAGTGTCTTGGCTATTTTTCGAGCATCGGATATTTCGAACTTGAAATCCTGCTGCTGATGCTCTCCTTCGGCTATGAGAGCATGTATATATTGGGCATCAGTAAGCGTTTTCATACCTGCAAAATTAGATAAAAAACACGTATAAGCCTTTTTTTATGTCGATTTTGCAGATTATTTCAAAAAAAATATTGTTTTTCTGCATTTATTTCAAGAAAGAATGTATTTTTGTCGGACATTATTAACGAAGTAATTAAAAAAGGATTATGAAAGAATTAGTTGAAAAAGTTGCAGAATTGTATGCTGCATTCGAGAAAGATGCAAAAGCTCAGTTGGAAAACGGTAATAAAGCAGCCGGAACTCGTGCACGTAAGGCTTCTTTGGAAATCGAAAAAGCAATGAAAGAATTCCGCAAAGCATCTTTGGAAGCTTCTAAGAAGTAAGGAAAACGCAGATTTAATGCTGTGAAAGACTGCCCATCGGCGGTCTTTTTTGTTTTCTATATATGGCTTCATTGTATGAATAATTGAAGTTTTATTGCTATTTTTGGTGCGGATATTATGGACGGGAATGTATTAAATAAGTTGAAGATACTGGCAGAGTCGGCAAAGTACGATGTATCTTGCTCATCAAGTGGCACAGTGCGTTCCAATAAGGAAGGCATGGTGGGGAACACCGTAGGCGGGTGGGGCATCTGCCATAGCTTTGCGGAGGACGGGCGTTGTATTTCATTGCTGAAGGTGATGCTGACAAACTATTGTATATACGATTGTGCCTATTGTATCAACCGTCGCAGTAATGATTTGCCTCGTGCCACTTTCTCCGTTAGTGAGCTTGTTGACTTGACAATGGAGTTCTATCGCCGCAATTATATCGAAGGGCTATTCTTAAGTAGCGGCGTGGTGCGTAATCCCGATTATACAATGGAACGGCTGGTGCGTGTTGCTAAAGACCTTCGTACTGTTCATCGCTTCAACGGTTATATTCATTTAAAAAGTATTCCCGGAGCCAGTCGTGAGCTGGTGAATGAAGCCGGGCTATATGCCGACCGCCTTAGTGTCAATGTAGAAATACCCAAAGAAGAAAACCTCAAACAGCTTGCTCCGGAGAAAGACCACGAAAGTGTATTTGCTCCGATGCGTTACATTCAGCAAGGTGTTTTGGAGAGTGCGGAAGAACGTAAGAAATACCGTTATGCTCCCCGCTTTGCTCCGGCCGGGCAGAGCACGCAGATGATTGTGGGGGCTACTGCAGAAACGGATAAGGACATCCTTTTTCTTTCATCGGCACTCTACCAACGTCCTACGATGCGGCGCGTTTATTATTCCGGTTATGTTTCGGTGAATACGTACGACAAGCGTCTGCCGTCTCTTAAGCAACCGCCTTTGGTGCGTGAGAACCGCCTCTATCAGGCGGACTGGCTGTTGCGTTTCTACCAGTTCAAAGTGGATGAGATTGTCGATGATGCCTATCCGGATTTGGACTTGGAGATAGACCCGAAGCTGTCGTGGGCGCTGCGTCATCCCGAGCAGTTTCCTGTTGACATCAACAAGGCGGATTATGAGATGATCCTCCGCGTGCCGGGCATCGGTGTAAAATCTGCACGTCTGATAATTGCTTCCCGGCGTTTTTCCAAATTGGGCTTTTATCAATTAAAGAAGATTGGCGTGGTTATGAAAAAGGCGCAGTACTTTGTTACGTGCAGTGAGTTGCCTATGTGTACCGTTAATGAAATGACTCCGCAAGGGGTGCGCAACCTGTTGGTGCGGAAACCGAAACAGAAATGCGATGAGAGGCAGTTGACGCTTGATTTTGGAGAATAAGAAAAGTGCCGTCATGTTATGATAATATATCTGTTTGATAATACCTTTGAGGGACTGTTGACTTCCGTTTTCGATGCCTATTCCCGTCGGATTTTTCCGGATGTTCTGTTGGCGGAGGGAGAGCCGCTTCCTTTGTTTTATGACGAGAGCTTTACAGTGATTTCCGATGAAGAAAAATCGGGCAGGGTTTGGCGTGGCTTGGAGAAGAAGCTGTCTTCATCCGCATTGTCCTGTCTTGCACAATGTTGGTTGGCGGAGGAACCGGAAACGGCATCGCTTTTGTTTCGCTATATCCATAAGGCAATAGACGCTCCCCGTTCCATTGAGACTAATTTTGCCGATCCTGACGTGCTGGAATTTTCTCGAATGTGGAAGCGGGTAGACTGGGAGCGCATACGGATGTTACAATTCATCCGTTTTCAGAAAGCGGCGGACGGCACTTATTTTGCGGCAGTGGAACCGGAAAAGAACGTGCTTCCCCTGATAACCGGACATTTTAAGGACCGCTTTGCCGATCAGTGCTGGCTGATATACGACATAAAACGCGCTTACGGTTATTATTATAACTTAAAAGAGGTTCACGAAGTCACCTTTGGAGAGGATAGTCGTGAAGGGCATCTCGTGACGGGGATGCTGGACGAGAGCCTTATGGACAAAGATGAAAAACTCTTTCAGCAGCTTTGGAAAACCTACTTCAAGGCAATCTGCATCAAAGAAAGGCTGAATCCTCGCAAGCACAGGCAGGATATGCCCGTACGCTATTGGAAATATCTGACGGAGAAGCAACAGTAGCCTTTTTCGGTTCTCTCCGACAATTACACTTCCTTTTATATTTTTCCGTCCTTAGGGCATTACTCATAAGAAGCCGGGTGAAAACTTTTATGGACAGAGTCTGGACAGGCTCTTAGTTTATCACCCAATTCTTATTATAAGGTACGGTCTTTTTCGGATCGTAGTGCATTCCGGCTTGGGTTGGTATCTTCAGTATGTAGGTGCGTCCGCTCTTATTCATCAATGAAGTGTCGCGCAGCCAGGGGTTGGCATCTTTCAGTTGGGCATAAGTGATGCCCTTGTTCTTGGCGAATTGTGCCAGATTGTCGATGCCTGTGGTAACTGTTACTTCCGTATAGGGGATGGCCGGGTAGAGGTGTTCCCGTTTCAGCAGGAAGCCGTATCGTTGGGGATTGCTGATGACGGCCTTGGCTGCCAGCAGACGGAACATGTAGCGGGAGGTTTCTTCTACCAGCCACAAGTCGGCAGCCTGACTGACCATTTGCTTTTGCAATTGTGTGGAGATGCGTCCTTGTCCGGCATTGTAGGCAGCTGCCACGCAGAGCCAGTTGCCGTATTTGGCATATGCTTCTTTCAGATATTTACAGGCAGTTCTTGTTTCTTTCTCCACGTGGTAGCGTTCGTCAATATTGCTGTTCACCTCCAGACCGAATTCGCGTCCCGTACCGGACATAAACTGCCACAGTCCGGCTGCGCCGGCGGGCGACTTGGCAAGAGGATTAAGGGCGCTTTCTATTACGGCAAGATATTTGAAATCATCCGGTATGCCGTTTGCTTTCAATATAGGCTCTATGACGGGAAAGTAGCGGTTTGCCCGTTTTATGGTGAGCATTGTGGTGGAGTGCATATAGGTGAACGACATCAGCTCGCGGTCCATGCGCTCGCGGTGGTCGTAACGCAGAAGGTCTACATTTTGTCCGGCAAAAGAGATTTGGGAGGGTACAGTGGGAGAGGTGACGCAATAGGGCACTTCTGATTTTACTGATTGCTGCTCCGTATTCAGCACGCTGCTTCCGAGGAGGAAAGGTAGTGAAACGCCTGTACACAAGGCGACGGTGGTTGTGAGTATTATATACCTGGTATTTCTTCTCATAATTCGGGTGTTTTAGGTTTCTTGGCGTGAAGATACGAAATCAATTTTTTATAGGCAACCGTTCCCACAACCAACGCGGAATCATCCGCCAAAAGAATACCAACAGACGATAGCGCCTGTCGATTATGACTGTTCTTTTTTTCCGTTCCAATGACTGGACGATGCATAGCGCCACTTTGTCGGCACGCATCAGCATTGGGTACTTGCCGTTTCGCAGCAGATCTGTTGCCACAAATCCCGGGCGGATGTCGGTGAAACGGATATTGAGTCTTTGCATCCGGGACAGTTGCGCCAATGCGTCGATGTAGGTGTTCTGAAACCGCTTGGTGGCAGAATAGGCAGGGGCTACTCCCAATCCCTTAGTACCTGCTATGGAACTGATGACGGCAATATGTCCGCCACCTGTTTTCTTGAAATGGTGGAAAGCGGTTGTAACCATTCGTATAAACCCTTCAACGTTGGTACGTGCGGTGTTGAGCTCGATTTCCGGTTCTAAACTCCTGTTCTGGAAGCCCACGCCGGAGCTGAGTAAAAACAAGTCCATACCGCCCAAGCGGTCTATCAATTCGTTGAGGCGTAAGGCGGCATCATTCTTTGTCACGTCAAGACACTGTATCTCAATTTGACCGGGAACGGCCTGCTGCATATGCAGCAAAACGTCTTCACGTCTGCCTGCAATGCCTATGCGCCAGCCCTGCTGTACAAGTATGCGGGCCACTTCCTGACCGATGCCTGAGGTGGCTCCTATGATAATGGCTTTCTTCATGGGCAGGAGTTATCCGATGACAGTTGCTACAATTCTTCTTCCACCGCCGCGATTACGGAATTCGCACAGATAGATTCCCTGCCATATACCCATATTCATCCGTCCGTTGGTGATGGGAATGGTGAGACCGGTTCCGGCAATGGTGGACTTGGCGTGTGCCGGCATATCATCGTCACCTTCGCAGGTATGTTGGTAATAGGGCTCACGTTCTCTGACAAGACGGTTGAAAATGGCTTCCATGTCAGTTTGTACATCCGGGTCGGCGTTCTCATTTATGGTGAGGGCTGCGCTTGTATGTTTGATGAACAGGTGCAATATGCCGGTTTGCGGTAGTGGCGGCAGGTTGCGTGTAATTTCTTCGGTAATCAAGTGAAAGCCGCGTCGATGCGGGGTGAGGGTAAACTCTTTCTGGTCTATCATATCTATTTCTTATTCTGTATGTTTTGATTCCACCAACTGTATCCGGCAGGGAAACGTTACGGTGAACGTGCTGCCTTCGCCCAAGACGGATGCCACTTCGATTGTTCCGTTCATCTGTTCTATAATGGATTTACAGATTGACAAGCCCAATCCGGCGCCTTGTATATAGGAGTCTGCTTTTTCGAACCGTTCAAATATCACGCCAAGTTTTTCTTGAGGTATTCCGCGTCCGGTGTCCGTAACGCTTATCTTTACTCCGGATTGCTCTGTCTCGTAGGAAACTTCAACGTATCCTTGTGTCGTATTCTTCAATGCGTTCGAGAGAAGGTTGCTCAGTATCTGCTTGATGCGCATTGAGTCCTGTTCTATCAGGCAGGGAGATGCCGGGTAACGTTTTTGGAGTGTTACGCCTTCCGGAACATTGCTTCGGTATTCGGTACAGCTTTCGTCAATCAGTTCCGAGAGGCTGAACCAGACGGGAGTCAGCTCCATGTGTCCGGCTTCTATCTTGGACAAGTCCAGTACCTCATTGATGATATTCAGCAACAATTCGTTGTTGTGATTTATCAGAGAGATATAGTATTCGCGCTCTTTGGCGTCTTCCATATAGGGCAACAGGCCGGAGAAACCGATAATGGCATTCAGCGGTGTACGTATTTCGTGGCTCATATTGGCAATGAAAGCCGATTTCAGTCGGTCCGATTCTTCGGCTTTTTCTTTAGCCTGTATCAGCATGGCTTCCGTTTCTTTCAGCCGGGTGATGTCGTAGTTGATGCAAATCAGTTCGATACTGTTTTGCTCGGGGGCATATACTTTCACTAATAAGTTGATGTGTGTCCACGAGCAGCTGCCGTTTTCTCTGAGTACACGTATCTCCTTGTTGAATTTGTTTTCTGTTCCTTTTCGGGCGTTATCAAGAAAATCTAACATATAGTGACGGTCATCGGGATGGATGTGATTGTACACTCCGATGATGTCGGACAGAGGTGTCTCTTCTTTCTCACCGATGTTGATATACCAACTGTGTTGGGCGTCTCCTTTTTGGGTGAGGAGATTATAGTGGGCATATCCTACTTTGGCGTAGTTGCCTATCAGTTTAAAAAAACTTTCGAATTCCTGTATCTTGTTGTAAGCTATGGTGGCTTCGGTCTTGTCCGCGTTAATCAGCAGATAGTTGATAGGCGTGTGATGTTCGTCATAGAGCGTGGTTACTTTGGTTACCAGCTCCATGGTTCCTGTCTTCTTTTGCGAGTTGTAATAGTTGCCTATTTGGGAAAAATCATAGCGGAAAGTGAAGTCTGCGTCTTCGCACTTCCTTAGTTTCTCTTTCATCTCATCCGGGAAAATGGGGTTATCAAAGATATTGATGCCCAGCAGGTCTTCTTTTTGTTGCAGATGAAACATTTCCAGTTCTTTGTCATTCAGGTCTGTCAGCACACCTTGCATGTTGTAGAGCTCGATGCCCACCGGCAAGTTTTTGTAGATGTTGTGCAAAAGCAGTTCCCGTTGTTGCAACAGTTGTGAGGCGGACGACATGTATGGGCCATCTTGCACTTCGGCTATGCCGTAAACCTTGCTGTTTCCCTTCCCGTCGTTTTTTTGCATGCAAATTTTGCTGCGCATCCATACGGGTCCCTTGGTGGTGTTGAGCAGATAGACAGCCTCGTTTGTCTGCTGTATGTTGTCGAAGGAATGAATGGTCGTGTGCGGCTGTTCTTCTTTCAGGATGCGTTTGTTGAAATCTTCAAAACTGATAAAACCGTCTTCCTTTAGCCCCAACAGTTTGGAGATATACTCAGAACAAACGTAACTTTCGCTTTGCAGGTCGGCTTCCCACCAACCCATATTGGCATTACGCATTATTTCTGATAGTAGATTGTAATCCGGTTTATCGTCCATACAGGAATATTTGTGGTAATTTATATTTTAATCAGACTTATGCATTTGCTTACAAAAATACGGATAATCCTCGATTAGAGAAAAGAAAAACGCGGAGAAATGAAAAGAAGCAGACTTATTTCTCTCTGTTTGTAATTTATTCGGAGATAAACGGTATCTTTGTTACCGTTAACAATGCTATTTACTCAATAAAATTAAAAATATATGGAAAAAGTTATTATCAATTCGTATGAGGACTTTGAAAAGTTGGTAGGTCAGCAAATCGGAGTTTCGGAGTATGTGGAACTAAGTCAGGAACGTATCAATCTCTTTGCGGATTCCACGTTGGATCATCAGTGGATTCACGTTGACACAGAACGCGCCAAAACCGAAAGTCCTTTTAAGAGTACCATTGCGCATGGTTACCTCACCCTTTCCATGCTGCCTCATCTGTGGAACCAGATTATTGAGGTGAACAATCTGAAAATGATGATTAACTATGGTATGGACAAGATGAAGTTCGGTCAAGCTGTGCTGTCCGGGCAGAGTATCCGTTTGGTGGCATCTCTGCATTCGCTGGCAAACCTGCGCGGTGTGGCGAAGGCTGAAATCAAATTTGCCATTGAGATAGAGGGCGAAAAGAAGAAAGCGCTCGAAGGTATCGCCATCTTCTTATATTACTTCAACTGATGATGCGTAAAATGATATGCCCCCAATGTAAAGTGGGGGCTTTTTTTATTCTGAACAGCAGCGGAGAGCGACTGCCCGTATACGTTTCCCGCGAGGGGGAGATTGTGCCCAAAGACCCCGCAGCATCTTTGGAAGGGTATGATTTGACGGAAGTCTATTGCTTGTGCTGTTCCTGGCATGGCAGCCCGAAGCGTTTGCTGAAATATTGATGCAGGTACTCTTTCCATAGATGACGGAGTGCCGCGGCAGGATGATAGAGCAGCATCCTTGGACCGGCATATCGCATCACTTCACGCATCCGTTCTTTCATTTCGGGCTTGTAGCAATGAATGGTGCAGAGTCTGCAAGTGTTCTTCTTTTCGCCGAACGGACAGCGGGACAGGCGCATGTGTGCATATTCCAGCAGCTCGCGGCATTGCGGGCATAGCTCCCTGTTGCCCTCTTTCTTGCGGCAGTAGAGGCGGATCATCTGCGCTACGGTGCGTTGCTCTTGGGCAATGCGTGATGGGTGGGGATTATTTTTATTCATTCATGCTGCGTTTTAGGTAAATCATATCTTTCAGTTGCTTGCCCGCTTCGTATATGGGATGGTCATAGTTGGCCGTAAAGAAGTCGGGGATGCGGTGCGAATATGTGAATCCGCAGCTTTCATAAAAAGGAACGGTCAGAGGACTGTCGCCCGTACCCACGAGCATGGTTCGGCATCTGCCTGCATACCGCTTGAAAAGATACTCCATCAGCATCCTGCCATATCCCTGTCGTTGGCATTGCGGGTGGGTGGCAATGTTCTTTATTTCGAAAACATCTTCCGCTTCACGAGTAACGACACAGGCGGCTTTTGTGTCGCCTGCATCTGTCAGGACGAACATTTCGCCACGTTCCAGATAACGGTCTATCATGGACTCCTGCTCGTCGGCCAGGAGTAGGAGGTCGAGGTATTGTTTCTTGTTATGGAGAACAAGGCATATATTTATCATATAGCTTTCATGGATTTATGTTGCAAAATTAATCTTTACAGGTATAATACCAAACAAAAAACGAAGTGATACTGTTGATTAGTCAGTGATAATTCGTGTAATAAGTATAATAGGTGTAATCCATGCTTGTTGTATCATTTGCGGTGAACCATTAATGCCTGAACGGTTATGAATAAATTGAAAACTTCTTTATTGATTCTGATGCTTTTGGCATCTATATCCGCCTCTGCCGGTTATGCTCCCGACAGCGTGCAAATAGCTCTTAAAAAGATGTATCCCACAGCCGCCGGCATAGCTTGGTCGCAGGACAAGGCATATTATGTGGCAGATTTTGTGATGAACGGGTTCGACACCAGGGTCTGGTTCACTCCGGATGCCGAATGGGTGATGAAACAGACGGACTGGGAAACGCTGGATGAAGTGCCTGCCGCAGTGTTCAATGCTTTTGCCGCCAGTGAGTTTTCGGACGGGGTGGTACAGAACGTTACATGGGTGCAGTTTCCCGAATGGCAGCCTATCGTAGCCATACAGGTGGGCAAGCCGAACATGCAGATGAAATATCAGATATTGTTTACTCCGAAAGGCGAAATACTTCGCCAACAGAATATCACTAACGCCTATAACACGCTTGGAGCAAGCACTTTCCTATAAATAGAAAGGTGTGTCCTTGTTCTGACAAGCAGGCATTCCATGCTGCCATTCGGTGTGAAAAATAAGCGGACTTGTTTTTTATACTCTCCGTTTGCCTTATCTTTGCCGGAAAGAATGACTGTATCTTATGAATCACTCTGTTTTTCTGCAAGATGTTTACAGCGTTGTTGCCGCTATTCCTACGGGGTGCGTAGTGACTTACGGACAGATTGCCTATCTGGTAGGCAGGCCTCAGTGCTCGCGTATGGTGGGGCAGGCGATGCACAACGTGCCGGAAGATTTGCACCTGCCTTGCCATAGGGTGGTGAACAGTCAGGGCAGACTGGTACCGGGCTGGACGGAGCAAAGAGCGTTGCTGGAAAATGAAGGTGTCCGGTTCAAGGCAAACGGTTTTGTAGATATGAAAAAGTCTCAATGGGAATTTATGAAAGAACAATAAACAAATGAACAACAATCGAAATATGAAATTTATAGGCGCACATGTATCTGCCGGCGGCGGTGTGGAGTTCGCTCCCGTCAATGCCCATGAAATAGGGGCGAACGCTTTTGCCCTGTTTACCAAGAACCAACGCCAGTGGGTGGCGAAGCCCCTGACGCAGGAAAGCATCTCTTTATTTAAGGAGAATTGCGGGAAATATGCTTTGGATGCACGTTACATTCTTCCCCATGACAGTTATCTGATAAACTTGGGGCATCCGGAAGAAGAAGGGCTGGAGAAAAGCCGTACAGCTTTTTTGGATGAAATGCAGCGTTGCGAAGAGTTGGATTTGAAGTTGCTGAATTTTCATCCGGGCAGTCATCTGAACAAGATTTCCGTTGAGGCTTGCTTGGATAGGATTGCCGAATCCATTAACATTGCGTTGGGTAAGACGCAGGGCGTTACGGCGGTCATTGAGAATACAGCCGGGCAAGGCAGCAATGTCGGCAATGAGTTCTGGCATTTAAAGTATATCATTGATCGGGTGGAAGATAAGTCCCGCGTAGGTGTTTGCCTTGACACTTGCCACACGTATACGGCAGGATATGATATTGTAAACGAGTACGACAAGGTATTCGAGGATTTTGATAAGACGGTGGGCTTCGGCTTTCTTCGCGCGATTCATTTGAATGATTCCAAAAAGGCGTTGGGCACTCGTGTGGACCGCCATGATAGCATCGGAAAGGGGCTTATCGGTATGGATTTCTTTAAACGCTTTATGAAAGATGAGCGGTTCAATGGCATGCCGATTGTACTCGAAACTCCCGATGAATCACTTTGGGCGGAAGAAATCAGGCTGTTGCGTAGCTTTGAGTGAAGTTGTTGTGGCAAATGAATGGGCTAAAAGTCTGCTTTTTGGTTGATTCTCACTCGCTTACCGGTTATGGGATGCGTGAATTCCAGAGCCTCGGCATGAAGATACAGCCGTTCGGCTTTCTTTCCGTAGAGCTCATCGCCGATAATGGGGCAGTGCAGTCCGAGAGGATGGGCGGCATGCACCCGGAGTTGATGGGTGCGTCCGGTGCGGGGATAAAAGGCGATGCGGGTATGATTGTCTTTGCGTTCCAGCACTTCAAAGTCGGTTACGGCGGGCTTGCCATGCTCGGTATGCACCATTTGCCGCGGGCGGTCGAGCGGGTTCAGGCATAGCGGCAGTTCAACCGTTCCTGTATCTGGAGAGACTATGCCTTGAAGCAACGCGATATAGCGCTTACTTACGCTGCGGTCTCTGAATTGCGCTTGCAGGTTTTGGTGAACCTGCTTGGTCTTTGCAATCACCAGCAACCCTGATGTAGCCATATCCAAGCGGTGCACAATCAGCGGGCCGTCCGCTTTGGGATACCGCCTGCGCATCACACTGTAAACAGATACCGCCTCTTCCTTGCCGGGTACGGACAGCATGCCCGCCGGCTTGTTGACCACCAACAGCCATTCGTCCTCATAAACGGTTTCCAATTCTTGTGCGGCGGACTGCAACAACGCTTTCTGCATCGGGTTTTCATCCACTTCAAGACCTTTCAGCATGTGCTTCAATATAGGTTCGCATTTGCCTTTGCAGGCGGGATAGTAATGCCCATGATGTCGTATTTCTGTTTTGGGCGACTCTCCCCACCAGAACTCTGCCATTGCGACGGGCTTCCACCCATGCAGATAGGCATGCTGCAATAGTTTGGGTGCGGCACACTCACCGGCTCCTGCGGGAGGGGTTTTGTGGGCGGTCTGTTCGAAGATGTCGCAAAGTGTCCTGACTTCTCCCCGGTAGTTCAGCATCTTAAACTGTTCGAACAGTTTTTGCTGCAATGCGGCGGAACGTGCCTTCCGTTCGGCTTTCAATGCCTGTATGCCGGCTTCGTGGTTGGAGACTGATTGTTGCAAAGGAATAATCTGTTCTTTCCACGCGCGTTCCATGCGCTTATACTCCGCCTTCTGAAATTGGCTTTCGCGTATCAGGTCCTTTTCTTCTTCGGGGCTGAGTGGAAAGCCGGGATGTGAAGCTGCTTTCCGCCTCCGTTCTTCCCTTTTCTTTTTGGTGGCTTTCATCTGTGCTTTGGTATCTTCCAAAGCATTCCGGGCGGTTTGTTGCAGGGCAGATAGTTGTTCGAGTTGCCGCCGGTATGTTTCATCCTCTTCCAACTGCCTGATGCGGGCATTGATCTGCGATATTTGCTCTTCCTCTTTTTTGAAGAATCCTTGTGGTTGCAATAAGTCGTAAACCGGCGGCACGAAGAACGGATGCATGTTCTTGCCCGCCAAAATGCCGGAAAAGGCTGCCAGGTATCCCACTTTGCCTTCTTGGGTCTTTACGACCAATACGCCGAACATTTTGCCTTGCGCCAGCTCTTCTTTCCATGCGTCCTGCAAGGCAAGATAGTCCTGCACCTCTTTCGCGGCAGCCACGCAGAGTGGATGAGGTGTATAGCAAAAAGGAAAAGTGAACTTCTCCGGTAAGGGTATGCCTGCGACGGAGGTGTGGAAATGGTGCAGCATGTTGATGTTAGTCGTCGATTAGATTGTCGTTGTCTGTATTGATGTAGGGGGAGCTGTTGTCGTCTTCCGGATCGGACACAACTTCCTCTTCGTTGTGCTGCGGAAGAGGACGGGGATGCACAGACTTCTTTTTCTTTCCGTACTTGCGCTCTCTTTCCCAAGCTGCTTTTCGCGCCTGGTATTGTTCGTATTGATTTTCCAAATAGTTGTCGGCCATAATAAGTCGTTTATAAAGTATTCAATTTTTGCTTTCCAAACACACACACAGAGGCAGGGTAGGCTCTGTCTAAATTCCTTCATGCTGTTAAATTGTCTGCGTTTCTGTGCTCAGTCTGTATAAACCACGAAAATTTGTTTATCGTTCGGTGGGCAGTGAGAACTCCTGCCGGTCATATTGTTGTCCGTTGCCGTTGGCTACGGCCACGCGTATGGTGATGTTTCCCGTCTTTATCCGCTCGCCTGCACTGATGTTGGCAGTGTATTTCACGCCGTTGTGGGGAGCAATCTGCTCCACCATTACGGACGGGGAGATGTAGATGCGCTTCATTCCCGTAGTTTCGGTCACTACGGGGACCACATTATAGACTGTCCGGTCGCCTTCATTCATGATTTCAAAAATCACTTTACTGCTTTCGCCGGAGGTGATGACGTGGTCGCGGTTATCGTCGATGAAGCGTATGTTGCGTATCTTCAGGTTGTCGAAGACCGAAGGGGTGGGATAGGTTTCGGGCTGCGGCTCATAGGGTTCCGTCCTTTCTATCCGGTAACCGTACTCCTCTTGCTTCGGTGCGGAAACGGCATTTCCAATGGCGGCTCCCGCAATGGTTCCGATAATTGTGCCGATGGCAGATCCGCGGTAGCCGCCTCTCCAGCCACCGTTGCTGTCACCTATCAGGCCGCCGATGGCGCCGCCCACATTTCCGCCGATGGCTGCTCCGGCAAATATGGCACCGGGATCGCCTGATGCCATTTGGCTTGTACCGCAACTGCTGCACGCTAAAGCTGATGCCAGCAATCCAATGAAATACTTCTTCATGCCATTCAATACTTGATTTTATCAATACAAAGATACCAAAAGAAATTTTATCCTTGCCATTTTATCCGCTTATATGCTGTTATTTTGCCTTTTTTGCATTGCTTTTTCTTTTTATCCGCGTGGAACCGCTTGGATTGTCCTATTTGCTTCCTGTCGGTTTCTGTAAACGGACTGCCGGATGATGACCTGATACGGGCGGGAGACAGGTTGGTGTGTTACGGGCAGTATCGGGACTTCCGGAAGTTTTGGAAAGTGCTGTGATGATTTTCTTTAAAATAATGCGATTCTTATCGCTTTTCCGGCAAAAGATTAGTACCTTTGTTGCTTAAGGCTAAATCTTTCTGTCGTGGAGAACTTTTCTTTCCACCATGACGGAAAGAAAAGTTCTCCACGATGGAAAATAATTTTCCTCGTGTTGGAAAGAATTAGTTTTAGGCATCCTTTCCCTTAACCGTCGGGGGCTTAGTTGTCGGATATAGCGTTGGCGGGGATAAATTTCAGATACAATGAGTGCCTATTACGACCTTTTTGAAAAACCGGATGTCCGTCAGACCGGTGAGCAGCAACCTCTTTATGCCCGTCTCGTTCCTAAGGGAACCATTGAACGGAAAGAATTTATCAATCGTGTTCATCTTTTCACAGGGATTAGTAGAAGTCTGTTGGAGGGTGCCATGGCGGGTTTCATGGATGAACTTCGAGACTGCCTTGCCAACGGTTGGACGGTGGAGCTGGGTGAGCTTGGCTATTTCACCCCTTCCCTGAACTGCCGGCGGGAAGCGATGGAGAAGAAAGAGCTGCGCTCTGCCTCGGTGACTCTGCGTGGCTTGAACTTCCGTTTAGGTAAGGAGTTTTATAATGAATTGAATGAAAAAATTCATTTGGAGCGTAGTCCGCAGTCGGCAACCGCCTCTGCTGTGGCTTTACCTCCGGAAGAACGTCTCCGCTTGCTTGAAGCGTACTTGAAAGAATATCCTTTCATAACTCGTGCCCAGTATGCCCGGCTGGCAGGTCGCAGCGTGAAGCAAGCCGTCACCGATTTGAACGGATTTATCGAGGTAGGGGTGCTGATGCGCTATGGGGCGGGAAGGAATGTGGTGTATGCAAAGGTGCTTTCCAAACCCTAATCCTGTATTATTAAAATAGGTTCTCCCAGCGGAATGTGTTTCCTACTCCGGGCAGCTCTCGTCATCGCATCGGTAGGAGGCGAAACATGATCCTGACGCACGAAATCGTCAAACGTTATCGGTACGTCAGCCAGTTTTGCAATCCTTTCCACGATTCGCCAACGGCTCGGAGCATTAAAATACGGGATATTATTTTCCATGCAGCTCAAGTATTCGGGCCGCCATACACCATAATTATAGAGAAAACCTCCTTCAAAAGCACCGACATAGGCATATTTCGGTATCTTAGTAAAATCGGCCCATAGAATTTGGGTCAGGTCATTTGTTAAATCCAGATTAGGGTAGAAACCGTACGACTGCCAATATTTCAGTCTTTCCTTATCTTTCGACGGAATTACACCATAATACCTGTATTCGTCACCCAATCTGCCAAAAGCGTGTCCGCCGACTTCGTGATGGATAAGTGCTTCAAAGTCATAGGTCGGTATGTTCCCGCTGATAGGACAAGCTGCAACAGAGAATCCATTGGAATACATTATGGCAGTTCCGGCATATTTGCGACTATTCAGAATAAGGATGCCGGTTACCTCCACCACCTTATCTAAACCTGGGATCAGGTCTATATAATTCCTGCATGTCTTTTCATCCCACTGGATATCCGTCCCTTCACCGAAAGTCGAACCAAATCTGTTGTTCACTTTTCGTCCGGGAATCTCTTCGCTTACACCTTCCTCTTCGGAAACGGCAGCTATCATGTAGACGTTAAAATATTCCCGGAAAGATTTGTATGGTTCAATATTGAAAAAATAATGTTCGGCCTGACGGGACAGGGTTTCATAATACCCGCCCTTGTCCAAGTCGGTTTGCAGGAATCCGTCTCCCATAATAACGATATTAATCCCTTTGCCTTTGGTGGCTGCCTGTAGCTGCATATATTCGCCGTCCCGATAATATTCCTTTGTTTCTGCTTTTTGTGCGATGTGTAATGTCCTTTCCAGAATCGAGGCGGTAACGGTTAGTTCTGTCTCGCGGTCAATACCGGTTTGGTTCTCTGATACTGAAACTGAAAGTATGCCTTGGTTGTCTACTTCGACCGTACACCAGTCTTTTGCGTCTTCGGGAAGCTTGAGTTCCAGTAAAGGGATGTCGTCGTAATCCTGATGAGACGTCGTCACGATTACCGTCCTGCTATCGGCAGACATTGCAAAATCGAGGGTATTACGCGACAGGCTAAGTTCTAACGGATATTGGTAGATCAGTAGTGTATCGGCTAAAGAAGAATCTTTTCCTTTTACATAAACACTGCCGATCCGGGGAAGCCCACTGAAGTTTTCTTCTATGTTTATATAAATCAAATCTGACGACAATTCTTTCGGTTCGACCAGTTTCATCCATTCCCTGGCCTCCGGTTCTATTTCGACTGAGTATTCGATATTCCGTTTAATTTCTAACGGGAATATTCCTCCTATCTGCCAGAAACCAATTTCTTCATAAGGAAGCTCTAAAATTTCGTTTTTCTCTTGGGTGACTTTCAAAGTCTGTGACGTCGAACTCCCGCGGAAAATGATCTCGGCGGTACGTTCGTCGGGCGTATCGTTTTCCGTCAAAGTAATCTGTATCGCAGATGTTCCTGATTTTCCGGAGACAACATTCAGACTGATCCAGGATGAGGAAGCTGAGGGGGCTATTTCGGCACTCCAAGATGTATTGGCATAGACTTCGACAGATTTAACTTCGCTCTTTGAACCGAAGGTTATTTCCGACATCGAAAGGTTTAGAACTGCATCTTCTTCTTCCTTACAACTTCCCAGAATAAGCAGGAAGCATAAACAGACTAATAAGCCTGCACGAGTTTTGTTTGCTCTCATATTATATTTACTCCCTGCACAAATAACTTTTGTAATTAATGAGATATTGGGCTAAGGATGCGAATATAAGTAAATTCGGTGAAATAGAAAAATATTTCGTGTTGTAAATAGGGAGGCTGTTCCGACTTTAGGAATTTATGCCTGTGAGGTATCGCTTGTAGAGACATTCTGCAAAGCCACCTTTCATTATCAGTTGTTTAGCTGCATCACTTGTAGAGATTACGAGGGTGTGATGCTCTTTCTTTACTTTTTCTTCTTTTGGAGCTTAGCTGCACTTGTAGAGATAAGGTTTTCTTAATCTGTTGTTTTTGAGTGATTTATGCGTTTTGGCTGTAGATGCCATTTTCTTGCTTTCGCCTTCTTCTCACCCTAACTTTGCAACATCGATTTAGAGAAACAGAAAGTATAACTGCTTGAGGCCTCACAGTGAAATTTTCCTGATTTCTTGGATGAGATAAGAGCTTCTTGATATACATATTATTATTAACGATTAAAAATTCAAAGATTATGGCTTTAAATTATGAAGTGAAAAAAAGAGTGTTCGGTTTTGATAAGACAAAAACGGAAAAGTATGTGGCTCAATTGAAAACACTGGGCATGGTGGAATTTGGAGACTTATGCGACGAGGTCACCAAAGTAGGTATGGCGCCGCGCGGTGTGGTGAAAATGGTGCTGGACGGCCTGATAGATACGCTGAATATGAATATCAATAAAGGCTTCTCGGTGCAATTGGGAGATTTCGGCTGTTTCCGTCCGGGACTTAATGCAAAAAGTCAGGATAAGGAGGAAGATGTGAAGTCGGATACGGTTTACCGCCGGAAGATAATTTTCACTCCGGGCCAGCAATTCAAGGAGATGCTGACACGTGCCAGCGTGACGAGAGCCGGGTGGGATAACTCGGAGGTCGTTTCAGGAGGAGGTTCCAATCCCGGTACTGGTGGAAATGGGGAAGAGGAAGAAAATCCGCTGGGATAATATGTTTTCGAATTTCCTAAGGTAAATCTCAGCAAATGAGTGGGATATGAACTTTTCTCAGGAAAGGTTCATATCTTTCCTCCAAACACTTTTCGCACACTGGTACGCTGGATTAAACGCAACCGGAAACTGTGTATGCGGATCCGCTCCTTATGACATCTTTCTTATAATGCGAATGCAAAATTTGTAGTAGTATAAAAATCTACTGTTTCGTTTATTATAATATCTATGGGTGTATAATTGTAGACTTCGGGTTTTTTATTGTAGATTAAATATTCCAAGATGGCTTTGATGGCCATATATCCTTGATATTCCGGACGCTCGGCTATCAGGTGGGAGATATATCCTTCTTTCAGGGCATTAACATTCCGGGTATTTATATCAAACCCTATCAGTTTGACGTTTTTGATGTTATTGCGTTTCATGAAATCGGATATGATATATGCACAAGTATTGAATACTACAGCTCCGCCGATATTAGGGTGGGTACGGAAAAAATCGGTTAGCATTTCTTCATTTTGTTTTGCATCGGTACGGTTGTATTGTGCATATACGATATTTATATTCAGCGAATTTTCTTTTAAATAAGAGAAAAAACCATGTTGGCACACAACAGATTGGATAGATGTTTCATCGCCTATTCGTTTGGCCTGAAATAAAGCGATTTCCTTATTGGGCTCCATGATAGATGTCAATAGCTTAGCTTGTGTCCTGCCTGCTTGAAAGGCATGGAGGGCAAAGGTTGCCAATGGCTCTGTATTGTTTACCGGAGTGTCTACAAACACGTATGGGATGTCTTTTATATAAAGCTGGTTGGCAAATAATACAGTCTCGTCATAGAATGCCGGACCTATGATTACTGCGTCTTTTCTTAGGGCAAGTGCTTCTTTGAACACCTTTTGACATGAGAAAACATCAAACTGATCGTAGTATAAGTAACGGATCTTCAGTTTGGTATTGGCAAAATGGCTTAACGCTTTTTCGATGCCGGTCTCTATTTGTTCCCAATATTCTCCGGGGGCATGTTGGGGGAATATAACTAATAGACGTATTTGACGTTCGTTTTTAGGAGTTATTGAATGGATTTTACACACATAATTAATTTGTTGTAAAACGTCTTCCACTTTTTTGCGGCTTTCCGGTGATACGCCGCCTCTATTGTGAAGTATACGATCTACTGTTCCTGATGACACGCCTGCAATTGCTGCGATGTCGCTGATTCTATATTTTACTTTTTCTCCCATCGTAGTTCCGTTCTGTTTTATTGATTTTAGTTGCAAATATACTAAAAGATATAATAGAACTGATAAATGCACGAATAAATAATAAACATGAAATGGAAAAATGGCATTTTACACGATTACACGAATAAAAACACTATATTTTTTCTTGTAACGCTGAAAATGTGTTTTATAACAGTACGTAGAGTGTTATTAATATCAAAAGAAGCAGGATATTTGTATTGCAAAAGCGGAGATATGTTTCTGTTTGTGGAAATAATCAGTACTGATAAGAAAGAGAAATTTTAAAATACACAATAACACGAATTAGAAAATGAGCTGTGTAAATATGAAAAATATAATTAAAAAGATAGCATTGTTTTGGGCGACTATTGCACCGGGTATCTTTCTTGTAGGATATAATATCGGGACAGGTAGTATTACAACGATGGCTTCTGCCGGGGCAAGTTATGGAATGACGCTGACATGGGCATTGGCTCTTTCTTGCTTGTTTACGTATGTCTTAATAATTGCTTTTTCGCGTTATACTATAATTACAGGAAAAACTGCATTATTTAGTTTTAAGAATAACTTTGGTAGAGGAGTTACCATCTTTATTTTATTTTCTTTATTAATAAGCGAAATTGTATCCTGTATGGGAGTTATGGGGGTAGTGGCGCAAGTAATCCAAGAGTGGTCTCGTCCTATCACTCATGATGGCGAAGGGTTCAATATGATAGTAGTGGCAGGTGTTATCTGCGTACTATTATATTATATATTTTGGCAGGGAAAGCAAGCTCTTTTTGAGAAGATACTTAGCCTGTTTGTTTTTGTTATGGGAGTTTGTTTTCTTGCTACCATGTTTATTGTAATGCCGGAACCTGCCAGTATATTGAAAGGACTTGTTCCTACTCTTCCCAATCATCCGAATGCTTTTTTAATTGTGGCAGGAATGGTAGGTACTACTATGGGGGGCGTCCTTTATGTGGTTCGTTCCATCTTGATTAGTGAGAAAGGCTGGCATATAGAAGATATGAAGTTACAGAAACGTGATGCTGCTGTATCAGTGAGTATAATGTTTCTGTTGAGCTTTGCTGTAATGGCGTGTGCTGCCGGAACAATGTTCACGAAGGGGCTTACTGTGGATAATGCAATAGATATGGTGAAACTGATGGAACCATTGGCCGGACAACTGGCTGTGTCTATGTTTGTGGCAGGAATTGTGTGCGCAGGTGTTTCCTCTTTATTTCCTATTATAGTATTAGGGCCATGGCTCATCAGCGATTTCTTAGGTATAGATAGAGATTTGACTAAGCGTTGGGCCAGGGTTATGGCATTAGCAACTACTTTATGTGGGCTTGTGGTGCCGGTTTTTGGCGGTAGTCCGGTTTTTGTGATGATCTTCTCTCAATCTTTGGCGATTATATCTACTCCCCTTGTCATTGCATTGATGATTATTTTGTTGAATAAGAAACTTTTAATGGGAAAACATAGGGCTACAATAAAAGACAATGTTCTGTATGGCATAACTTTGTTGTTTGCACTCATTGTCGCCATTGTAGCTATTCTGGGAATTATTAATTATTAAAATATAGCATAAACATGAGAAACGTTTTTGACAGACACATAACTTGTGCATTTCTTTATAGTATTACAAGATATGGCTATCCGCCTGATGCAGAACATATGGTTACATATGTACATGAAATGGCCGATCTTGGTTTTCAATCTATCGAACTGGAAGGGATAGGGGAAGCACATCTGAAGACAGTTTACAAACATCGGAAAGAGATAAAACAGGCATTGGAAGACCGGGGGGTGGCGTTACCTGTGTTTTGTACCGTACTTCCGGGGATAGCTTCCCCACAGGAAGAAATTGCACAAAAGAGTTTGGATTTATTTAAAACAGGCTGTGAACTCGGAGCTTATTTCGGAGCCAGAGGGGTATTGGATAACGGCCCTCTTGTTCCTTATGAATTTCCGGCAGATATGCCTATTCACCGGCATTATTCACCGGACGTACTTCGTAATGTGCGTTTGCCGCAAAGACTGTCGTGGAAAGTATATTGGGACAATTTGCTGTCTCGGATGGATACAGCTTGCAAATTTGCGGCAGATTATGGGTTGAACTATTATATGCATCCCTGTGTGGGCTCTTTGACGGATACAACGAATGGTTATCTGTTGCTGAAAGAAGAATTGGGATGGGAAAATCTAAAGTTCAATTTTGATACATCGAATCTGTATTATATGCATGAAAATCTGTCTTTAGGTTTGCTTAAACTGGGAAAGGATTTGGACTATATACATATCTCTGATAGTTATGGACAACGCATAGAGCATCAGGCCGCAGGCAATGGAACGATAGATTGGGATTTGTTTTTCGGGACTTTGAAACAAATAGGTTTTTCCGGAGAACTTTCAATTGATGTGGGTGGTGATGAAAGCCATGTTGCCGATATTGATGAGGCTTATTTACAAACCGCTCGCTTTTTAGAAGAAAAAATAGCTGCTTATGAAATTTATTAAATGTTTGTTGGTTTTGGGACTGTTTGCAGTAAATGTTTCTGCAATGGATTATTCGGTGTCTGACTTCGGAGCGAGGGGAGATGGAAAAACTGTTAATACGAGAGCAATCCAGCGTGTTATAGATTTATGTGCGGAAAAAGGTGGAAAGGTGATTATTCCGCAAGGTGAGTTTGTAACAGGCACTCTTTTCTTGAAGAGTAATGTAACTCTTCGTTTAGAAAGAGGTGCACATTTATTGGGCTCTACAAATTTGGCGGATTATCCGAAAAAAACTGTTGGTTTCCGTTTTTGGGGAGATACATGGACGTATCAGTCTTTAATAATAGCCCATGACATAGAGAATGTTACGATAGAAGGGGATGGTACAATTGATGGACGTGGCGGTTCATTTCCGGTGCAGTCCAAAAAGAAACCGGATAAGTATAGAGACCGTCCTTATCTTTTGTGGTTTGCCAATAGTAGGAATATCAATATAACTGGAATAGAACTCCGGAATTCCGCCATGTGGATGCAGTCTTATATTCGTTGTGACCAGTTGAAGATTGATGGTGTGAGAATCTTCAATCACTCCAACCTGAATAATGATATGATGGATATTGATGGTTGTAGGGATGTAATTATAACACGTGTGACAGGAGATTCGGATGATGATGGAATAACTTTTAAAAGTACTTGTGACAGGATGAGCGAAAATATAATCGTTTCGGATTGTCTATTAAGCAGCCATTGTAATGCCCTGAAATTTGGGACAGAGACGACCGCCGGATTCAAAAATGTGGCTATTAGCAACTGCGTAATCCGTAGATCGTCGGCTTCTACGGTGAATTCTGGGGCTGCAGAAGGAATTTCGGGTATATCGCTTGAAATTGTTGACGGTGGAACTATGGAAAATATAACTATCCAGAATGTTGCCATAGATGGCCAGCGGGTTCCTTTATTTCTTCGTTTGGGCAATCGTGCACGTAAGCATTATGCGGAGGCGCCTACCCCCTCTGTTGGTGCGATGAAGAATATTTTGATTTCCAATATAACTGCCGTAGCAACTGCTCCGATAGGATGCTCGGTTATGGGAATACCGGAAGGGAAGATTGAAGGGCTTACCATCTGTAATAGCCGTTTTGTCTGTACAGGTGGTGAATCGGAAGAACTGGCAGATAAAAAAGTTGAGGAGCTTGAGACCCTTTACCCGGAGTCTACTATGTTTGGCACACTGCCTGCGTATGGAATGTATGTGCGGCATGCCAGGAATATACAGTTATATGGTCTTTCTTTCGAACTGTTGAAAGAGGATGGCAGGCCGGCTATAATTTGTGATGATGTGGATAATGCGGATATACAGCAGATTATGACTTACGGAGAAAAAGGCGGAAAAAAAATCGTAATAAAATAATAGGTATTAAAAAATATATATATGAAAAAGAAATTCTTCTTATGCCTGATTGAGATAGTAAGCCTGACTTGTATGGGACATGCAGCCGGTTTGCCTGTATTACCGTTACCTAAAGTAATCTCTACTGTTGATGGAGCAAATAAGGGAGAAAAGGTATATGGTGATATTGATTTCATATGGCGAAATACAAATCCGGAGCTTTACAATTGTGTGCAGGAGGAATTTAAAGAATTTTTTCGGGATAGTTGCCCCGATAGATTGAAAATAATAGGGGAACAAAGTTCTTCAAAGAAGGTCTTGAGGGCTTTTTGCAGAGAACATTCTTTGGATGAACATTACGTTGACAGTATTGGTCCGGAAGGCTATCTGCTTTCTAAATCGGACTCATGTATTCATGTTATCTCGAAGACAACCAAAGGATTATTGTACGGTATTCAATCAGCAAAGCAATTGGTACGTGGCGGTTATGCGCCGTCGGTTGCTTTGGCCGATTGGCCGGACTATCCCCAAAGAATATTTTTTGATGATATAAGCAGAGGCCCGATTTCTAATGTTACTTATATAAAGAAACAAATAAGAGATTTGTCGGAGTTAAAATACAACGCATTCACATTCTATATAGAGCATGTCATACAACCGCTTTCCTATCCCGATTTTGCACCGGAAAATGGTAAGTTAACGATGGATGACGTAAAGGAGATTTGTAGCTATGCTCGGGAATATCAAATGGAAATTATCGGGAGTTTTCAGTGCTTCGGACATTTTGAGAAGATACTTTCTCTGGAAAAATATGCACCGTTAGGTGACACTCCCTCTATGATTGCCCCGCTGAAACCACAAGCGCAAGCATTCTTGAAATCAGTTATTGAAGAACTGGCAGATGCTTTTTCTTCGGATTATTTTAATATTAACTGTGACGAAACATGGGATTTGGAGAATGGTAAGTCTAAAGAATATGTGCGTAGGGTAGGGGCGGATAAGTTTTATGCAGATCATATTCGTTTTTTATATGATGTCCTGAAAGCAAAGAATAAGAAAGTGATGATGTGGGGAGATATCATTATGAAATATCCGCATCTGTTATCCGAATTGCCAAAGGATATCACTTATTTGAGTTGGAATTATAGCGGTACAAATTATGATGCATGGATAAATCCTTTCAAGGAAAACCGGAGCTGTTATCTGGTCTGTCCTGGCATTTTGAATTCGAACAGGCTATTTCCTGATCTGAATATGACAAGGGAGAATATGCAATTTATTACAGACGGTTACAGAGCTGGGGCACAAGGTGTGTTATATACATCGTGGGACGATTCGGCATTTCACAGTTTTGCTTCTATAATGTATGGCGTGGCATTAGCTTCTGAATATAGTTGGAATGCCTCACGAAATGTTGATGCAGATGACTTTGAGGGAAGATACTGTATGGTGCGTTTTGGTAGTGAAGATACGATGTTTGTTCAAGCTTTAAATGAGCTGATGAAGTTTGCTAAATTGGGCATGACTTATGAAATGAACGACCGTATTTTTTATGAACGATTCACTCCGGATATAAACAATCCCCTGAATATCAATAAAGAAGAATTAGGTATTGCAAGGAATATTCTTGCCTCTGTCAAGCGAGCGGTTAGTGCCGTTCATTTGCAGAAAGAGCATATTGATGAGAAGGCTTTGAGATATACAGTAGCGCAATATGAGTTTATTGTCGATGCAAGGGAAAGAATGTTTAAAATGGCGGATTGGTATCGGAAGAGTTTGCAGGAGTATGCCGAATCTCCCGAACAAGCCCGGAAGTCTTTGATAATGGCATTGAAAGATGTCAATCCTTTGGAGACCCAGATCCTGACACTTAAACAACAATATACGGAGCTTTGGATTTGCGAAAACCAGTCGTATTTTCTTGATAAAGGCTTGGAATTATATAAAGAGAAATTAGATCAGATACATCGTGTGCAATCGGTTTTGCTTCGGGCCATAGACTTTATTGATCGTGGAAGGAAGCCGGATGATATAACGGCAGCGGGATTGGACGTACGCAATATCAATAGTAACTATTTCTCTTGTTGGCTATTTTGTGGCGCTTTTCTGAACGGTGATATGAATACCGACTATTTGGCAACAACTGGAGGTGAAATAAATGTGACTCCATTACCGGGTGAACGTTTTGATGTGGGTGGAGACGAATATAAGTGGACCCGTTGCGTGTCGGATAATGGTTTTATCATGGATTTTAATGAAATGTTCCATTCTGTAAATAATGGAGTGGCATACGCCACAGCTATGCTCTATTCGGATAAGGAGCAGATTGTGCAAGTATTGTATGGAGGTAGTGGTGAAAACCTTATTTATTGTAACGGGCAAATAGTTGGACATACGGCGAAAGAGAATGAGTTTGTGGCAGATAAATACAAATTATCTCTTCATCTGAAAGCCGGAAGTAACAGAATTTTAATAAAATCACGCCAATTGGTTAACGACTGGAAATTTTCATTTCGCGTTGATGGCAGAATAGTAAAGTCTCATAAACAAAAATATTATCTCTAAATAAGAATAATAAAAAAAACAAACAGTATGAAAAAACACATTATTTTATTATCGGCTTTATTGCTAACCGGTACGGTGAAGGCCCAATCTCCTCTTCCGGGGAAGACGGAGATTTTGGAAGCGATTGAGGGATGTACCACTTATGCAACAAATGTATTGTTGGATGAAAGTGGAAAATCACGCTGTGACTATAACATGGTTCAGGGAAAATGGTATCCTTATGAAGAGCCATGGCATACGGGACAAATTATTTTGGGTTTGCTGGATGCTTATGAAATTACCAAATCACCTCAAGCACTTGCAGCGGCACGTAAAGCCGGTGATTGGTGGATTGGATTGGAAATCAAGGATAATCCGGCATTGAAAGGAATGGTAGGTGCTACACATGGTGACGATATAGGCAATGATAAAATAGTTTTTGCAACCGTTACTGACGGTACGCATGGGATTTTTGAATTGTCGCGGGTTACCGGTGATAAGAAATATGCACAAGTGGCCAGCAATGCACTTGGTTGGATGCTGGAACATATGTATTATCCTGAAGAAGGGGTTTGTTATGATTTAGCAGACTTGAAAACCGGCGAGATTCAGAAAGTGAGCCCTTTTTATAAAGATAAGAAACAACAAGTGTTGGATGATGTTTCCCGCCCGAATACAGAAGGTTCGCCTTTCAAAGATGCTTATGAATTTACGAAAGATAAACGCTTTAAGGATGCTCATTTGTTGCTTTGTAACTCTTTGATTGATAAGCAGGATGAAAATGGCATTTGGATGCGTTATATCCCTAATCATCGTGAGGTTTCTTCTTTTCACCCCCGATTTAATCTTTGGTATGCCGAGTCGCTTCTTGAGGCTTATGAAATGACAAAAGATAGAAAATATTTGGAAGCCGCTGCCAAAACAGCCCGGACATATGCCAAAGCACAAAAAGCAGACGGAACTATATTCTATGACAATTATACGGATGGAAAGCCATCGGATAAGGGTTCTGTTTGCGGCTCAGCAGTCGCTTTTGCCGGTATTCTTTGGATTAGATTGGCAGGTTACGGTTATGATGAATTTGTTCCTAATTACGAACGTAGCCTTCGTTGGATTATTAAGAACCGTTATGCAGCCAATCATCCTGATCCTAATTTGCGGGGTGGAGTAATTAATACCCGTATGCGTATGAAAAAAGGACAGATATGGCTTACTCAAAGGGATGTCGGAACTTCTTTTGGATTGCGCTTTCTGGCAGCTTATTATAATTTGAAGTTTAATAAATAATGCAAATATAAATGATAGTTCCAATTAAAACACTGAAAGTAGATACACTGACTATACATGTGTATAATTCGCGGCAAGACATGGGGATAGCTGCCTATGAACTTTACAAAAAACATGTCCGGGAACTTATGGCCAGACAAAAAATAGTAAGGGCTATTTTTGCTGCCGCTCATTCACAGGATGATTTTTTGAAAGCATTGGCAGAGGATACAGAAATCGATTTTACTCGTATTACCGGATTCCACATGGATGAGTACATGGGGCTGGGAAAAGACGCTTCTCAAAATTTTGGTAATTTTTTGAGAAAGGCAATCTTTTCCAGAAAACCTTTCCATGAAGTTAATTATATACAGTCCGATGCAATTGATATTAGTGCCGAATGTAAACGGTATGAAGGCTTATTGAGACAGGCGCCGCTGGATATTGTCAGTATGGGAATAGGAGAAAATGGACATATTGCCTTTAATGATCCGCATGAAGCTCGTTTTGATGAAGAAGCATGGATACGACAAACCTCTTTGGATAATGTATGTCGTCAGCAACAGGTTAACGATGGTGAATTCGGGACATTAAGTGATGTACCGGAAACGGCACTGACTCTTACAATTCCTGCGTTGATGTCATGCAAAAAAGTGATCTGTATTGTACCTACGGGGCGGAAAGCACAGGCTGTTCGTCAGACACTTTGTGGTCCGGTTTCAGTTGCTTGTCCGGCTTCTGTGTTACGTACCCATTCTGATGCAACCTTGTTTTTAGATAAAGAAGCTGCAGAATTAATATTAACCATTTAATTTTATACGATTATGAAGAACATTTTTAGACTTTTGTTGTGGGTTACTGTTGTAACCATACCGGTTATATCTGGTTATGCACAGGGTAAAGGAAATCTTAGTGGTGTAGTGAAAGATGATATGGGCGAAACTCTTCCGGGAGCTGCCATTATTGTCAAGGGAACCACTCAAGGAACTGCCACAGATTTGAATGGAGCTTATACATTGTCGGGTATTCCGGTCGGTACTTGTGAAATTGAATGTAACTATTTAGGGTATGAACCTGTTACTAAGATGATTAATATTACGGCTAATGGTACTGCTACTGCTAATTTTGTATTGAAGCAGTCTGCCATTGCGTTAGGAGATGTGGTTATTTCAGCAGCTGTTGATGGGCAACAACGTGCTTTGAATCAGCAGAAAGTGGCTGATAACATGATGCAAGTGTTGTCAGCGGATCAGATGGGACGTTTCCCTGATTTGGATGTATCTGATGCTTTGCGTAGACTTAGTGGGGTCACTTCTGATGGCAAAGAGGTACAATTACGCGGTACTCCTGCTAATTTCACTAATATCAATATTAATGGTGAACAAATAATGAGTAGCCAAGAAGGTGGAAAACGCAATGAGTCGATGGATGTTATTCCTGCCGATATTCTTTCTTCTATGGAAGTACAGAAAACATTACTTCCCTCTAATGATGGAGATGCAATTGCTGGAGTTATTAATATGCGTACTGGTACGGCTCGTTCTCTCACCCCTAAATTTTCCATTGATTTAGGAACAGGATATACTTTTTTACGTGAAAAAGCAGATTATAATGTAAAAGCATCTTATGCACAACGTTTCTTTAAAACACAAAAAAATGATAATGGTGTATTAGGAATTCGTGCTAATTATAGCTATTTAGTAAATCATAATGGATATGACCGTTTAGAGGCTGAAGGTTGGGAGCCTTATGAATTGGTTGATAATAAGACAGGAGAGTCAGTGAAGGAAGATGTTTATGTACCTACGGATTTTCGTTATAGATATCAAAAAGGAACATCGACACGTCATGGGGCATCTTTAGCCATTGATTGGGCTCCAACACAATATACGAAATTCGTACTGAGTACTATGTATAATCAACGTGATAATGAAGGAGAACGTTATCGCAATCGTTTCCGTTTCAGAGATAATGGAGGAAAGTATTATTTGATGGAAGATGGTAGTATTGGTTCAAAACGCATGCGTAATATTACTCAGGTTACAGCCTCTGATGAAAAAATAAAGAATCTTAATATCAATTTGGACGGTGAATCAACAATAGGAACTTGGAAAATTGACGGTGGATTGTTTTATTCAAAATCTTCACGTAGTTATATAAGTGAGATGGATGGTTTTCAGACTCCGGAATGGAGAGCTACCAAAAAAGTCAACGGTCAGAAATTACCTGATGAAGTAATGGGGACACTAACTGATATGAATAGTAAGTATTTAAGTTATAATTATATATTTGAACCTTCTGGTGAAAAGTTAGGCACGGCAAGTCCGGATGATATTTCCAGGTATAATTTATATGTTGTTGAAAACTTTAATAATGAAACACGGGGAGAAAACTTTACTTTCCGTATGAATAGTGCAAAAAACTACTTTATTAAAGATAATGCATCTACCTTTTCATTTGGTGTGAAAGGTAAGTTTATGAAAAATAAAGGATGGATGCCGGAAGATACGAAGAATTATTCTATTACAGCCAGTGAGGCTAACTGTTTGTCTAATTTCTTATACAAAGAACAACTGTCCAATAAGTTCCTAAATGGAAATCTTGCTTTTGGTCCAGCTGCTGATATAAACAAAATTCGTGCGTATATGGGTAATAGTGCAAATAGCAATGATATTGAGTATAATCCCTATACATCAAATTCTGCTGCAGATGCTTTCTTCTATGATGCCAATGAACGAGTATTGGCCGGATATGCGATGAATAAAATCCAATTGCAAAATTTGATGATTTTGGCAGGTGTACGTGTAGAGCAAACTCATGTAAAATATAAGGCTAATAAGATAGAACGTAGCTTTGACCCGAATTCTCCGATTTATGGGGGAGCTGATCCGGCAGATGAAGGATTTAATACATATACAAAAACTCCGATAGCTTCTTCTTTGGATTACACAAAGTTCCTTCCAAATGTGCAGTTTAAATATGATCTGACGGATAAAACAATTTTTCGATTGGCATGGACTACCGGATATTCTCGGCCTAATATCTCTGAATTGGTTCCGAAACAAGACGTATCACAGGATCTTGAGCGTGTTACTATTGGTAACCCTGATTTGAAACCTGCGTATGCACATAATCTGGATTTGCTATTTGAGCAATATTTGTCTAATGTAGGTATTATTTCCGGTGGTGTGTTTTACAAGCATATTGACAAATTTCAATATTTGAGTGAGGGAACATTACATGATGCCAATAGCCAGTATAATGGATGGAAAGTTATCCAAAGTAAGAATGGTGATGCAGCCAAGGTCTATGGTGCTGAAATAACATTGAACACCAGTTTGACATTCCTGCCGGGATTTCTGAAAAACCTGATGTTTACAAGTAACTATACCTTTATTCATTCTAAAGCGGTAACAGATCAGGAACGTGGTTCTTTACGTTTGCCGGGACAGGCTAAGCATACAGCAAACTTTGCGTTAGCTTATTCTACAAAGCGTTTTACTGTCCAGGCTGCTATGAATTATTGTGGTTCTTATATTCAAGCTCTCGGTTCGGATGCAGAGCGTGATATATGGCGAGATGGACGTTGGCAGATGGATGTGAACGGCTCTGTAAATATTGTAAAAGGGCTGACTTTCTGGGTGGAAGCAGTAAATGTTCTTAATAGTGAACAATTCTCTTATTTTGGAAACAAGAGTAGAGTTTATAATCTGCAGTATAGCGGTGCTAACGGACGTTGTGGCTTTACCTATAAATTCTAATTAATAAATCAGTCATGGATTATGCTTTATATGTATAGTCCATGACTTTATTTTTTTAATGCTATATATGAAAAGAATAATAATATATGTGTTATTTGCCGTATGTGCTGGTACATTGTTCGCTGGTAACTTTGTGTTACCGGATAAAAAAATGCCACAGCATCCCCGGCTTTTGTTATTGCAGGAGGATGAAAGGTCATTAGTGCAATTTATTCAAGGTGATTCTATATGGAGTTTGTTTCAAGAGCGTACTTTACAGGCTTGTGAACGGTTGCTTCCTATTGCTCCTTTAGAGAAAATAAAAATAGGACGTAGAATGTTAAATACCTCGCGTGAAGCTCTTTATCGGATATTTATGTTGTCTTATGCCTATCGTACTACCGGTGAATTGAAGTATGCTGAACGGGCTGAAAAAGAAATGTTGTACATGGCCGGATATGATAATTGGAACCCTGAACATTTTTTGGATGTAGCGGAAATGACTATGGCTTTGTCTATTGGTTATGACTGGTTATATGAAGTTCTGAGCCCCAAGAACAGGGCAAAGATACGAAAAGCAATTCTAGATAAGGGTTTGAAACCTTCCATGGATAAACGTTACAATGGCTTTTTGGATAAGACAAATAATTGGAGTCAAGTATGTAATACGGCAATGGCCTATGGTGCAATAGCATTAATGGAGACAGATGAAAAATTGTGTCGGAAAATAATGGAACGTTCCATAGAAGAGATACGTAAACCAATGAGTAGTTATGGACCTGATGGGGCTTATCCTGAAGGATATGGTTATTGGCATTACGGGACAACTTATAATGTAATGTTGCTTGCTGCATTGGAAACTTTATATGGTAATGACTTTGGACTTTCTGCTATTCCTGGATTTATCAAAGGAGGAGAGTATATATTACATATGGTAGGTCCTTCTTGCTTACCGTTTAATTTTGGTGATTCTGGTAGTAGGATGCGGTTGAATACTTCTTTATTTTGGTTTGCGCGGAAAACCAAGAATCCTGCATTGTTAAGGAATGAGTGCAAATTGTTGCTGGAGATCCCTAATTATGATTATGAGCAATATCGTAGGATGCTACCTTCTATTTTTGTGTTGGGAAAAGACATAAACTTGGCTAATTTGCCTAAACCAAAAGTGGACATGTTCGCAGCTAAAAATGAAGCTCCTGTTTGCCTGATGAGAAGCTCATGGAAAGAAGATGCTATTTATGTCGGTATTAAAGGCGGTAAAGCTTCTGCTAACACTCATACGCATTTGGATGCAGGTTCATTTGTGATGGATGCTCAAGGGGTGAGATGGGCTGTTGATTTAGGGCCGCAAGAGTATAATTCGTTGGAGTCAAAAGGCATTGCTCTTTGGGATAACAGAGCCAATGGACAGCGCTGGAAAGTGTTTCGATACAATAATTTCGCCCATAATGTTTTTAGTATTAATGATGAAATGTTTAATACTGAAGGTCGGGGAGAGTTGATTAGTTGTAGCGATACTCCGGAACGTAAGGAAGCAATATTTGATTTGACAGCTTTGTATAATAAGATTGATAAGGCGGAAAGGCATGTTGTGTTGAATGGAGAATTGGAAGTTGTGATTGAGGACAGAATTAAAAATGGTTCTCAATCATCTCAATTAACATGGCGAATGCTAACTCCTGCTAATGTAGAACAAGTTGCAGGTGGATTTATACTCCGTAAGGAAGATAAAACTTTATTTGTTGAATTGCCAAAGGATGTTTTACCTTTTGCTGTTCCTGCAACTCCGGATACTGATTATGATGAACCTAATCCGAATATTACCATTATTGGTTATAAGGTAAATCTGATGCCTAATGTGAGTCAGTCATTGGTGGTTAGGCTTAAACCGGAACAAGTCACTGATAAATCATTTATAAAAACTATTGCCGATAAGGTTGCCAACTGGCAGATTGTACATCAGCCGGAGGTTGTTCATCCTGATTTAGATTGGACAAATGCTGCTTGGTATAGAGGATTAGCGGCGTGGGCCTCTGTTACTGATAATGAGACTTATTTTGACTTTCTGAAACAGCAGGGTGAAAAGCATGACTGGCGGCCATATTACAGACTGCATCATCCAGACGATATATGTGTATCACAGACCTATATAGAATTGGCACGTAGATATGGAAATAATGAAATATTAAAACCAACCATTGCTCGGGCAGATTCTGTTATAAAATATCCGTCACAAGCTCCATTAATGAAAACTGATGAGCGTGGTAAGTTAGAGCGTTGGTCATGGGCTGATGCACTTTTTATGGCTCCTCCTGTATATGCAGCGCTTTCTAAAATGACGAAGGATCCTAAATATGTTACATTTATGCAAAAAGAGTTTGAGGAGTGTACAGATTCTCTGTATGATAGAAACGAACATTTATATTATCGTGACTGTTCAAAGAGGGTCTTGCGTGAGCCTAATGGTGCTAAACAATTTTGGGCACGTGGTAATGGATGGGTGCTAGCCGCTTTCCCTTTAATATTGGAGAATCTTCCTGAAGAATATTTAAAGCGTGACTATTATATTCGTTTATACAAGGAAATGGCTGCCCGCATACTACAAACGCAAGATGCGCAGGGATCTTGGCATGCCAGTTTGCTTGATGCTGGCACTTATCCTCAACCGGAAAATAGTGCCTCTGCTTTTGTTTGTTATGGCTTGGCTTGGGGAGTGCGTAATGGTATTTTAGATGCCGAAACTTATAAGGAACCGATAATACGGGCATGGAAGGCTCTCTGTTCTTACGTACATAAGGACGGTAAGGTTGGCTATATTCAGCCTGTTGGTAATGCACCTACTCGGGCCGGTTTTGATTCTACAGATGTATATGGGGTGGGAGCATTTTTGCTTGCAGCTTCTGAAATGTTTAAAATGCCTTAATTACATCAAGCTTATAGTCATGAGAAAATTCTTCTTATTTTTTTTATAATGTTTCTTGGTGTACATATGTATTGGCATTAGTCTCTGAGAAAGACCTTGCTCATCTGCATGTATGAGCAAGGTCTTGTTGTTTTTAGCGACTTTCATTTGTATTTCTCCCGCTCTTTTTGTTCCTTTGCCCTTGTCAATTAAAGAAAAAAGAAGCAATGAGAACAGTGGTTTATATAGTGGCTTGCGTAGTGGTGTTGTCGGTCATCTCCTGTACGTCCCGGAATAGAAACGGAGAAGATGTGCAGATCTTGATGCGTGACAGTACGGTGGTAACAGCGCCCCAGCGCATGCAGGTTTCCGATACAAAAACGACTATTACATATAGAGGCAAGGAATACCGTTCTTCAGTTGTCCGCCGTCCGGACGAAAGCCTGCCTGTTGTGAAAAACGAACAAGGAGAGAGGTTTGTTGACAACAGCATTACCCTGCGTATCACTTGTGGTGGCAGGCAGGTTGTGGACAAGGTGTTTACGAAAGAAAGTTTTGCTTCGCTGGTTGATGCTAAATTTATGAAATATGCCATTCTGGAAGGGTTGGTTTATGACAAGACTACTCCGCAGGGCATCATCTACGCTGCCAGTATCTGCTATCCGCAGACCGACCTCTACGTGCCTCTCAGACTGACCGTTTCCGCCGATGGCAAAATCTCCATGGCGAAGGAGGAGTTGCTGGAAGATGTGTACGAAGAAGAGAACGGCTCCAATTGACGGTCCGACCGATTCCAGAATGATTCCAGAATTGTGAACTTTATTTGCGGACATGAAAATCCTGATTGTAGAAGATGAGCAGGAATTGCGGGAAACGATCCGCACTTCGCTCCTGAAAGAGAAGTTTGTCGTAGAAACGGCCGCCGATTATTTTTCGGCATTGGATAAGATAAACGATTACGACTACGACTGTGTTCTGCTGGACATTATGCTGCCCGGTGGAAGTGGACTGGATTTGTTGCGCGAGTTGAAGCGCCTGCACCGTACGGACAGCGTGCTCATTATTTCTGCCAAAGATTCGCTGGATGATAAGGTGGACGGTCTGGAGCTCGGCGCCGACGACTACCTGACGAAACCTTTCCATTTGGCAGAACTGAATGCCCGTATAAAGTCTTTGATCCGCCGCCGTCAGGCGCAAGGCGATGTGACGGTCACCGTAGGTAATCTGCTGCTCTATCCTGACAAACGGCAGGCGGAAGTAGGCGGTGTTCCTCTGCAACTCAACCGCAAGGAGTTCGACTTACTGTATTATTTTGTGGTGAATGTGAACCGGGTTATCAATAAAATGAGTCTTGCAGAGTCGGTGTGGGGAGATAATATCGATCAGGCCGATTCGCTGGATTTTATTTACTCGCAAGTGAAGAACCTGCGTAAGAAGTTGAAGCAGGCGGATGCTTCCGTTGAACTGAAAGCTGTCTATGGCTTTGGATATAAACTGTCCGAATTATGAAACTGGTATATTATACATATCGCAAAATCTCTTTATTGCTGTTCGTCTTGATGGCAGTGTGGGGCGTACTGTTTTATTATGCCATCATCGATGAGGTGGTGGACGAGACGGACGACACGCTGGAGAATTATGCCGGAATACTGATAGAACATGCGCTCCATGATCCTTCTATTCTTGAAACGGAAGGTTCGTTGATGTCTTTTTATAAATTTCTTCCTATCTCCGAGAAGGAAGGGCGGCATTATCAGGAGGTTTTCTATGATTCCACCGTCTATATCGAACTGGAGGATGAGGACGAACCGGTACGTGTGATGCGTACGGCTTTCCGCATGCCCGACGGACAGTTCTACGAACTCACGCTGATGATTTCTATCTTGGAACGGGACGATATGGTAGAGGCGATGCTTTGGTACTTGGGGGCTTTGTTCCTGCTTCTTCTGGTATGTACATCCGTCGGTATTCAGTTAATACTGAAAGGAGTGTTCCGCCCATTGCATAAACTGCTGGACTGGCTGCATTGTATCCAGCCCGGCAAGGAGGTTCCGGCATTGGAGAACCCTACGAAGATACGCGAGTTCCGCCAGTTGAGTGAAGCGGCGGTGGATATGGGTAACCGTAGCTACAAGGCTTATGAGGAGCAGAAAGAATTCATTGAAAATGCTTCGCATGAGTTGCAGACACCGCTGGCCATTGTACGTGGCAAAGTGGAACTGTTGGCAGAAAGCGATAACCTGTCCGAACAGCAGATGAAGGAACTGGACGAGATTTATTCCACGCTGGGACGCGCTGTGAAGCTGAACAAGTCCTTGTTGCTGCTTTCCCGTATAGAGAATGGGCAATATACGGAACTGGAAGATGTGTCGGTGGATGAAATTCTGGACAATCTTCTGCCTGATTTAATGGATATATACGAGCATAAGCAAGTGCGCTTGGTGCGCGAGAAAGGAGAGCAGCCCTTGGTGATTCGTTGCAACCATTCGCTGGCACAGATTCTTGTCTCCAATCTGGTGAAGAATGCCTTGCTTCACAACGAGGATGAGGGGGAGCTGCGGATACTCACCACTCCGGTGTCGTTAATGATCAAGAATACGGGCGGTGCACCGTTGGACGGTGAAAAACTGTTCCGCCGTTTTTATCATAGCATTGACGGAAAGAAGGATTCCACTGGACTGGGGCTTGCCATAGTCCGTTCCATTGCCCGGATTTCCTCATTGAGGCTTACTTACGAGTGGCAGGAAGGTATGCATTGCTTCTTGCTTGTTAAAGAAAATAAAAATAACCGTTAACGCTGATTATTCCCAAATCTTTCCAGTTTCCCTGTCGTTATTTGTAGTGTGAATGATACAAACAAACTTAGTAACATTAAAAAATAACGATTATGAAGAAAGTATTGTCTATTCTTGTGTTGGTTCTTGCAACCGTTCAAATGGCATTTGCCGGTGATGTGATTACACGCGATGCCAAGCAGCTGCCTTTGACTGCCCGTAATTTCATCAACCAGTATTTCACCAAACCGCAAATATCGCATATCAAGATCGAGACCGGAATATTGGGATCAAAAAGCTATGAGGTGCTGTTGACCGACCGTACGGAGATTGACTTTGACAGCAACGGCAACTGGACTGACGTAGACTGCAAGAAAGCAGCCGTACCTGCAGCGCTGATTCCGGCATCTGTAAAAGAATATGTGAAAATGAATTTCCCACAGGAGATTATTACGAAGATTGAACGCGGACGTAGCGGAGTGGAAGTGGAGCTGGCCAATGACTACTCTTTGAAATTCAACAAAAAAGGACAGTTTGTCAGTATGGACGATTGATTGCAATATCGGATGTATAACTTAAAATTAATGATATAGTATGAAGATAAAATTTCAAATGTTGGCGATGATGTTCATTGCTGCAATGGCTTTCAGCGCGTGTGATGATGATGATAAAAATGACAATATAACCGTTCCCGATGCAGTGTCGAAGGCTCTCAAGGATAAATATCCTGCTGCTACGGGCATTGAGTGGGAACGGAAAGGCAGTTATTTTGTAGCCGACTGTTGGATGAATGGTAGCGAAATGGATGTGTGGTACGACACTCAGGCCACATGGAAACTAACAGAAGTGGATACTTCCTGGGAGGGATTACCTGCTGCGGTGCAAACCGCTTTCAAGGGCGGGGAATATGCTGCATGGAAACTGGAGGATATTGATATGCTTGAGTATCCGGAGCAACCTGTACAGTATGTTATCGAAGTGGAGAATGGGAATCAGGAATATCAGCTGTTCTACGATCAGGACGGTAATGTATTGGATAAACGCGATGTCAGTGGCGATAAGGATGACACACACTGGCCGGTAAGTAAGCTTTGAAAAGTAATAATCTCAAGTTTATTGAATGATATTTCATTGAATACTTACAGGCTGTAAGTTAAAAAAAAGTGAACTGCACCCCAAAAGTTTTGTGTCTAACTTTCGGGGTGCAGCTCATTTGCGGGGACACTTCCTTTTTGTCTGAAAACTGTGCGGTTATTTAGGATTGGTCAATTCAATAATCACATAGGCTTATAATCCTTTGCCAGTCCTCCTTCGCTTGTCTCTTTGTAGAGTGACGGAAGATCATTTCCGGTTTCTTTCATGACCTCCACCACTTTGTCGAAGGACACGCGGTGCATGCCGTCGGTGAAAGAGGAGTAGAGGTTGGCGTCAAGGGCACGCGCGGCGGCATAGGCGTTTCGTTCTATGCATGGAATCTGTACCAGTCCGCATACAGGATCGCAGGTCATTCCCAGATGATGCTCCAAACCCATTTCCGCTGCATATTCTATTTGTGCGGGACTGCCGCCGAATAACTGGTTGGCTGCTGCTGAGGCCATAGCGCAAGCTACGCCCACCTCTCCCTGACATCCTACTTCCGCGCCCGAAATGGAAGCGTTGGTCTTTACTATGTTTCCTACCAATCCGGCTGTGGCGAGAGCACGCAGAATACGCGTATCGCTGAATTCACGACTTTTTGCCAGATGATAAAGTACTGCGGGCATCACACCGCATGAACCACAAGTGGGAGCGGTAACAATGACACCACCCGAAGCATTTTCTTCACTCACTGCCAAAGCATAGGCAAATACCAGTCCGCGGGATTGCAGGGACTGTTTGTAGCCGCTGGCACGTATATAATAGGTTGAGGCTTTGCGGCGCAGGTTCAGCGGGCCGGGCAATACGCCCTCCTGTTCCAATCCCCGTTTTACGGCGTCCTGCATGGTTTTCCACACTTCTTGCAGGTAATCCCATATATCGCTGTCCTCACATTCCTTAACGTATTCCCAATAACTCTTTCCTGTACGCTCGCACCATTGCAGAATCTCTGTCATGCTGTTCATGGAGTACACATCGGGAGTATTGACCGAGGATGCTCCGTCGTTTTCCTCTGCCAAAGCTCCTCCGCCGATGCTGAATACAGTCCATTGATCTGTTTCCTTCCCTTCTTTATCCACTGCGATGAATTTCATTCCGTTGGGGTGGAAAGGGAGGAAAATCTTAGGTTCCCAAATAATCTCTACCGGGGCTACAGGCTGCAGCACTTCGGTGATGGCAATGTTGGTCATGTGCCCTTTGCCGGTTGCAGCCAGACTTCCGTATAATGTCACTTTGAATGTCGCAGCTTCCGGATGCCTTTCCAAAAATATTTCGGCAGCTTTGCGAGGTCCCATTGTATGGCTGCTTGAAGGACCTGTACCAATGCGATAGAGTTCTTTGATTGACTTCATTTTGGTGAATGATTATTGGGTTATTGGATTATTAGTATCTTTATTTTTAGATTTTTATTTTTCGTTCTTGGTTCTCGTTCAACTTAGGTCTACAACCGTAATTCCTGCTCCGCCGAACTGTATATGTTCGTCGGCGAAATGGCTTATGCCCGGTACTGTCTGCAGATATTGGCGGATAAGTGTACGCAAGATACCCGTACCTGTCCCATGAAGGATGCGCACGCGGGACATTCCCACTAAAATGGCATCATCTATGAAATAGGTGACCGCCTGTAAGGCTTCATCACCACGCATGCCGCGTACGTCTATGTCTTGCTTGAAGTTCAGCTTCTTTTCGTACATACTGTCTTGGGTTTGCGAACTGATGTAAGTGCTTTTGGCAGAAACATCCGCTTGCTTGGGCTGTGCGTTTGTACGCTCCAGCCTGTCCAGCTTGACGGTGGTCTTGATACTGCCGAAAGCGACAGTGGCATTCTTGCCGTTTATCTCCATTACTTCACCCACCGAGGTCTGTCCTTTTATCCTGACATTGCTGCCGGGTACGATTGCAGCCAATCGTTCGGCCTCTTTTCGTGCCTGCTGTTCTGCCGATGCTTGGGCGGAGAGCATGTTTTCCTGACCTTTGTTGGCTTTCTTTTCCTTTTTCCGGTTTTGCTTTTCTTTCAGCTTTTCTATTTTGCGGGCAATCTTCTCTTCCTGTTCTTTTATGGCAAGAGCCTCCATTGAATGGCGGAAATCGGTCAGTTCCTGACGTGCCTGTCGGGTCTTTTCCTTTTCGGCTTGCGCCTCTTTAATGGTGCGAATGGTATTTTCGATACGGGCATTGGCTTCCTGCATCAGTTGCTCTGCCTCTTCTTTGGCTTTCCGCAAAATTTCTTTGCGGGATTTCTGCAGATCTTCTATCTCCGTCTGGTAGCGGGTAATGGTTTCTTCCATATGCTTTTCGCGTTGGCGGATGGTCTGGCGTTTGCCTTCCCAATATCGCTTGTCGCGCACAATGTCTTGCAGATATTTGTCGGCATTGATGTATTCGCTGCCGACAATCTCCGAAGCGTCGGCGATTACATCTTCGGGTAACCCGATTTTGCGGGCAATCTCTACGGCAAATGAGCTGCCCGGATTACCTATCTGAAGTTGGAACAAAGCCTGCATCAGGTGGCGGTCGTATAGCATGGCGCCATTCACTACCCCTTCGTGGTCTTCGGCAAAATGTTTCAGATTCTGATAGTGTGTAGTAATAACGCCGAACGTCTGCTTTTGGTTGAAGCGTTTCAATACTGCTTCGGCTATTGCCCCGCCAATTTGAGGTTCGGTACCACCGCCGAACTCGTCAATGAGGATAAGGCTGCGTTCATTGCAGTTCTTCATCATTATCTTCATATTGGTCAGGTGCGAGGAGTAGGTGCTCAGGTCGTCTTCAATGGATTGTTCGTCGCCGATGTCAATGAATATATTGCTGAATATACCGGCATGGCTGCGTTCGTGCATCGGGATTAGCAAGCCGCACTGTAACATGTATTGCAGCAGTCCGACGGTTTTCAGACAGACGGATTTGCCGCCGGCATTCGGTCCGGAGATGATGAGGATACGTTGCTTTTCGCTCAACTCTATATCCAGCGGCACTACTTTCTTTCCATGTTTGGCAAGAGAGAGTTGCAGCAACGGATGAACCGCCATTGTCCAGTCTAAAACCTGTTTGTTTTCAAAAGCAGGTTTCAATCCGGTGATTTGTTCGGAAAATAATGCTTTGGCACGTATGAAGTCTATCTCGGCAAGAAATTCGTATGACAGTAGGATGTCGGGGATAGAGGGGCGCAGCAGGTTGGAGAACTCCACTAAGATGCGGATAATTTCCCGTCGTTCGTCTCCTTCCAGTTCCCGGATGCGATTATTGGCTTCCACCACTTCCGCGGGTTCGATAAATACGGTTTTACCGCTGGCGGATTCATCATGTACAATTCCTTTTATTTTCCGTTTCAGGGCAGGCACTACCGGAATAACCAGTCGTCCGTCGCGCATTGTGGGCGCAACATCCTTGTCTACAATACCTTCCGATTGTGCGTTGCGCAAAATGTTGTTCAGTGAGCGAGAGATGCTCCCCATTGTACTTACCAGTTCGCGGCGGATACGCGCCAGCTCTGCGGATGCGTTGTCTTTTATTTTTCCATACGGAGAGAGGATACCGTTTATTTTTCCGATGAGTTGTGGGAACACAGTTATGTCTCCTGCCAGCCGTTTCAGACAAGGGTAGGGGGATGCTGTTTCTTCTTCCTCCCCTTCGCTCTTCTGCAGAAAACGTACAATATCGCGTATTGTCTCCAATGACCGGCGAAGGTCGAAAAGTTCCTGTTCATCCAAGTACATTCCCTCCACGCGTATCCGCTTCAGGGACGGGCGTACATCAAAAAAATATTGTGCCGGAAAATTATCTTCCTCCCGGAGTATGCGTACAAATTCAAAAACCTGGTCCAGATGCTCTTCCACTTCACTAAAGCGGTCGGAGAACGCCATGTCTGTCACTCGTTCTTCGCCAAGCGTGCTGAGACATTTTTCTTTCAGCAGTTGACGTATTTGGTCGAAACCTATCTTCTGTTCAAAGTTCTGTGGGTATATCATGGATGCAAAAATACAATTAATTCGTGAAAAAACAGGAAGTATGTTTGCAGAATTAAAAATGATTTGTACCTTTGCACCGCTTAAAAGAGAAGTACTTCTTGAAAAGGAAGTTTTGGAGAGGTGGCAGAGTGGTCGATTGCGGCGGTCTTGAAAACCGTTGTGCTGCGAGGCACCCGGGGTTCGAATCCCTGTCTCTCCGCGGTTAGCATTGATAATCAGTGTTTTAAGAGGAGTTTACCCGGCTTTACATCATAAATGTAAGGCCGGGTTTCTTTTAATGATGTTAGTGTTTGAATGAGTCGTCTCTTTTTATATGCTCCCCCGATGTTATTTTGTTATATGGCAAATAGTTCTATATAATTTTATTTGTTTACTTTTATTGTATTTAGAAAGTTTCATATAGCTTCAGTTATTTAGTTTTCAATAGAAGTAAATCACTTCTATTTTTCAGTTTCTCATTTGTTGTTACTCGTAAATTATATCTTTTGAGCTATATTAATTTAATATTAATCTGAGATTAATTTTATTTGGACTGCTTTTTTAAGGGTTTTCCGTTTCCTTTGTGTTCAAAAATCAAAGTATTTAATTCAAACCAATATTGATAGAATGAAAAGGAATATGACTTTAAAAAGTTTGCTGTTGGTTGTGTGTGCGTTGTCCGGAAATGTTTTTGGACAAAGCACATTGAGTAATGGCAAGTTGGTGTATAATTATCCATTTGCACCAAGTGAGGGTATTGTGAACCGAATGGAAAAGGAATATAGGTCGGAAGTGTGCTTGAATGGTTTCTGGGACTTTCAACCGGTTTCATTGCCGTCAACCTATGTGCAAGGAAAAGGAGTGGCTCCTGAATTATCTTTACCGGAAGAAAAACAATGGAGTGATATTAGGATAAAAATACCTTCACCTTGGAACATAAACGCTTTTGCGAATAGAAATCTTGAAGGGCCAGACCATCGTAACTACCCGTCTTATCCAAAGGAATGGGAACAAGTGAAGATGGCTTGGATGAGGAAAAAAGTTACTATACCTACCGAATGGACTGGACAACAGATAAAACTTTATTTTGAAGCAGTGGCCGGCGCAACGGAAGTTTATATTAATAAGGAGAAAGTTGGTGAGAACTTTGACCTCTTTCTGCCTTTTAGTATCGATATTACAGATAAAGTAAATGCAGGTGAAACAGTTGAAGTATTGGTAGGAGTGCGTAGCCAGTCCCTATTTGAGGATAATTCTACAATTGGGCGCCGTATTGTACCGGCTGGCTCTATGTGGGGATATCACATTGCCGGTATTTGGCAGGATGTGTATCTGCTGGCCTTACCTAAGGTGCATGTGGAAGACATATTTGTGAAACCTCTAGTATCTAAAGGAATACTGGAATTGGAAGTGACTGTGCAAAATAATATGGCAAAAAAGGCTGATTTGCAGGTTCAGGGTGATATTAACGAATGGGTTAATTTAGCTGGAACAGATGTTAACTCCGCTCCGATTCCGGTTTGGAAGTTAGGGAAAAAAGTATTGGAAGTGAAAGCTGTGAAAGTGTCTGTTCCGGCTAATGCTTCTACAAAAGTAGTACTACAAGTGCCTGTATCAGATGAATTGAGATTTTGGACTCCGGAATGTCCTAATCTTTATGCACTGTTGCTGGCTCTAAAAGTGAAAAAACAAAATTTAGATGTAAAATATGAGCGTTTTGGTTGGCGTGAGTGGACATTGAACGGTACTGTTCAATGTTTGAATGGTAAACCGTATCAACTGAGAGGTGACTCTTGGCATTTTATGGGGATTCCGCAGATGACTCGTAGATATGCTTGGGCTTGGTTTACAGCTATTAAAGGTATGAATGGAAATGCGGTTCGTCCTCATGCACAAGTTTATCCCCGTTTTTACTTGGACATTGCGGATGAAATGGGTATTTGTGTGTTGAATGAAACAGCTAACTGGGCTAGTGATGGCGGTCCGAAGTTGGATTCTGAACTTTTCTGGAAAGCTTCGAAAGAACATTTGACGCGTTTTGTTCTTAGAGATCGTAATCATGCTTCTGTTTTTGGATGGAGTATCAGTAATGAAAATAAACCGGTAATTTTGCATGTATTCAACAGACCGGAGCTGATGACTCCTCAGAAAAAAGCTTGGGAGGAGTGGAGAAATATTGTGCGGTTGAATGATCCTACCCGCCCATGGGTTTCGTCGGATGGAGAGGATGATGGCGATGGTATATTGCCTGTCACTGTAGGGCATTATGGTGATATGAACTCAATGAAACGTTGGATTGAAATAGGTAAGCCTTGGGGAATTGGTGAACATAGTATGGCTTACTATGGTACACCGGAGCAGGTCGCAAAATATAACGGTGAAAGAGCTTATGAATCTCAGCTTGGACGTATGGAGGGATTGGCAAATGAGTGTTATCATTTGTTGGCCAATCAACGTTCTATGGATGCTTCTTACAGTACAGTGTTCAACATGGCATGGTATTCTTTGAAACCTTTGCCGCTGGGTAAAAAAGATTTGACTTCAAAACCGGATATCAGCCGGGATGGTGTTTTCTTTACAGAATATAAGGAGGGAGTACCAGGCGTACAACCGGAACGTGTAGGACCTTATTGTACTACATTCAATCCGGGATATGATCCTAATCTGCCCTTGTATGACCCATGGCCTATGTATGATGCTATGCGTGCTGCCAATGCACCAAAGCATCCTGCTTGGTCGTCATATGCTGAGATTGATAAAAAGCAGTATGAGGCTCCGGAAGCGTTTCCTTCTGAGAAGTATAAGGAAATTATTTTTATAGGAAGAAAGGATAGTAAATTGAAAGGTATAATGGATGCACAAGGGGTGAAGTTTTCTACTAAAATAACTGCTCCTGCACAAATGATTTATATTGTAGATGGTACTTATGATCTGCCTGCCGCAGAAAAGAAGAGCATGTTGGTCAATCTTGCTAAAGGAGCCGATGTTTGGATATGGGGACTGACCCCTGAAACGGTAAATGTGTATAATGAGATACTGCCCCTTTCTGTAACGTTGGATAATTTGAAGCGTTCATCTTTCCTGCCGGTTCAGAAATCATGGATACGTGGGTTGAATAATTCAGATTTCTATTTCTGTGAACTTCAGCGGGCGGATGCTTCGGAATATTCTTTGAAAGGGGCCTTGGTAGAGGAAGGAGAGGTCTTGTTGAATGCTTGTAAAACGGATTGGAGAGCCTGGAACAAACGTCCGGAAGAGATAAAGACAGCTGGTACCATACGAAGCGAATATGAATGTACAGCTGCCACTCCTGTATTCGTGAGATATCAAAATGGGGCTTCCTGTTTTTACATCAGTACACTGAAAGAATTTACGAACTCAGAAAAGGGGTACAATACATTAAGGGCAATCTTGAAAAATGCAGGCATTGACTGCCAAGAGATTGAAGTAAAATCGAACGAGCTTTTTTTCTTACGTGATAATCAACTGGTTTTTCCTGCTGCTGTGAGAGATAAACTGATAAAAACAACTATGGGGCGGACTTTGGACATTTATGTGTTTAGTCCTCGTCCTCTGAATGATTTGCTGATAGAGCCCAATATGCCTAAACTGACATTAGTTGTGAAAACTAAAAAATGCCAGCTTTCTATTAATGATGAAGTATATGCAGCTGCCGAGAAAAATAGATATGAAGTTACTTATAAGGAGCTACCTCTATTGCAGGGTTGGAATAAAATAAGTATTGCAATCGGAGAAAATGATAAGAATGAATTCAGTGGTAGTTTTAGGTGTGATAACAGAAATGAATTCCTTCCTTCATTGAAAGCGTCATTTGTAAATCCTGAAGCAAAATAGTAGGTAAATAGATTGAAATTTAGGTATAGCTTATAGATTATCTTAAAAACGCCTTCGCTTTACAGTGGCTATACCTTTCCGCCGTTCGAAAGGTTTTCTGCGGAAAGGTATAGAGATAATCTATGTTCTGCCTTCCGGGCTTGGATTGGGCCGCACTATAAAATATTTTGTGTAAATGGAAAAATGGAGGTCCATCGTGCATTACGACATACCTCCTTATATTTAGGGACATTCAGTAAATAGCATAAGATTAGCCAACTAATTCATACTTAAAGTATTGCAAATTAGTTGGCTTTTTTGTATCTTTAGGTATTCCCCCGAAAATAAGGTTTGGCAGCCAAAACGGGGGAAATCCCCGGACTAAGATATGGCTAAGATACAAAATATTTCAGAGATTCACCCTACTTAGGGCTTTACAGAATTTGATATTCTGGAAAAATATCGCAAGAGTTTTAATGAGAGTGAGCTTGGCAGGCTTCATTCCGTTTTTCCGTTTGAGCGTATGGCAAAAGAAGCAGGTCTGTCGGAGCAGCGTCTAGGACGCAAGAACATTTTCAGTCCTTGTGCAAAGATCAGTCTTATGGTACTGAAGGCCTACACTGGCTTTTCCGACAGACAGCTGGTAGAACATCTTAACGGTAACATACACTATCAGATGTTCTGTGGAGTTATGATAGATCCATCCAACCCTATAACCAACTAAAAGATAGTCAGCGATATCCGTAACGAGATAGCCTCCCGTTTTGACATTGACGCTCTTCAGAAGGTCCTTGCCTTACATTGGAAGCCTTACCTTGAAAACCTTCACGTGTGTATGACTGATGCTACATGTTATGAAAGCCACATGCGTTTTCCTACAGACATGAAACTCCTTTGGGAAAGTATCGGATGGTTTTACAGGCATACCTGCCAGCATTGTAGGGATCTTGGCATAAGACGTCCGCGCAACAAATATACGGATGTTGCAAAATCCTATCTGTCTTACTGTAAGAAAAGAAAAAGGAAAGCTTCAAGGACAAGGATGCTCAAGCGCCGTATGATAAGGCTCCTTGAAAAGCTTATCATGCAGAAAGATGCGACTCATAGGGAGTACGGTGCTTCACTCCGATATACACAGGATTATCAGAAACGGCTTTCCATAGTTGGAAAGGTCTTGTACAGGAAAAGGAAATGTTTGAAGGCAGGAAGGTCAATGACCGTATTGTGAGCATTGACCGTCATTATATACGTCCCATCGTAAGAGGTAAGGAAACAAAGACCGTTGAGTTCGGTGCAAAAGTCAACAACATACAGATAGACTGAATATCTTTCATCGAGCACATCTCGTTCAAGGCGTTCAATGAGGGTATACGCCTTAAGGACTGTATCCGTGTGCAGCAGAAGCTTATGAGCGTTAGGGTAAGATGCGTGGCTGCCGACTCCATATATGCTAATAATGCCAACAGAAAGTTCTGCACGAAATATGGGATATCCATTTCCTTCGTGCGCAAGGGAAGGGCGGCAAAGGACGAGCAGTTGAGAAAGGTTCTCAGAAGTGAACTCTCAAATGAGAGAGCCACCCGGCTTGAAGGTAGCTTCGGCACTCAGAAACAACATTACTCACTCTCAAGAATAAAGGCGCGGAACAGGAAGACGGAAATCCTGTGGATCTTCTTCGGAATACATACGGCAAATGCCGTACAGATGATAGACAAGATCAAAAACAGACTGGATAAAGTTGCATGACATGGTTTTACAGACTGAATCAGAAGAGGTCATCAGACTTCTTCCGCAACATCATGTCTTGCCGGATAAGTTCAGGCGAGAAAACATAGAAAAAATACAATAAAAAGAGCATATGAAGTGATTATGGTCCATCATCTTCATATGCTATCTTAGTTTTTAGGGGCATTTACTGAATATCCCTAATTAATTATATTTTTTGTCATATACTAAATATTTGATTATATAAACGATACTACAAGTCTTTTCTAAGAGTAATATCCTTCCAGTGTAATGAGTACGCTGTTTCTGCTGCATCGTCAAGATATTCTTGCAAAAACTTGAATGGGAAAGGATATGTCATAAGCTCATTCCAACGTCCAAAGCCAAACTTTAACATCTTGCATATTTCCAAAATTTGCTGGTCAATGAGTTCTGGATTTTCTTTATGAAGTATAAATATACGTCGAGCACGAGGCATTTTGTCCATCTTGGTTTTCGGAGTAATCTTCATAGATTCGCTATTAGTTCCTGATATATAAGAATACGAACCTTCTGGATTTCCGTCAATACCATCTGTTTTCCATAGATGGAAACCTATATAACCACGAAGATATTTATGAGCAACTTTTTTTCGTTTGAACATAGCTACAGTTTCACCATTATTAGCAACCTTACTATAAGCTTCATCAATCAGATTCACATCTAAAATTGGTATTTCATCTGTATCGACGATAAAATAGACATTGCCGTCTTTAACTAATGCCATATAATCTCTTGCTCCTCGAATTTTGTCGTAGTCAAAATATTTTAGCTTTTGAGATATAAAATCCTCGAAATCTTCACCTTGATTATCTTGTGATAGTCCATATTGTTCAACATCTATACTTCCTTGATTGTCAATTTTCAAAGACGCTCCATGAACATTACCTTGATTGATTTTGTATCTGATAGCATTCCACCCCTCAAGCATATTTGCCAAAGGCTTTGGCATTATTCTTTTAGCTAAACTATCCTTTACAATTAGTTCAATGAGTATTCTTCTCACACTTGGGGTGTCAAGCAAGTCAAGTTTCTCGTCGCCATAATAAGTGATATGCTGGAGGGCATTTCCGTTGTTTGACAATCTTACCATGGATTGTGAATACTGAGTTACCTCACATCCTTCTTCTTTAGGCTCGCATAGTTTGATTATAATATCGTCCGGCGTTGGTTTTTGGGGAAAAACAAGAAACCCACTCATAATTTCTTGGGCTTCATTCTTGAAATTCGAAATAACCGACTTGGATCCATTTGTTTGAAACGGGTCTTCAAATGAAATGCTTCTTCCTGCAAGATACTCTTGTGCAAGTGCCAAGATTCCATCTTTGGTTTTGCATTCATCGTAATGTATAATCTGGGAATCTGTGAATTTTATATCTAATATTCCTTTAAACGCATCATTAACAGATTCTACGACCTGCCAGATAACATACAATTTTCCGTGAGCATAATCTTCGACATTATATGGCCAATAAGGGACAAGGTTTTTATTATCTTTGAAGTTCTTCTTCTGAATGAAAAGTTTTTTCAAGTCGTACTCACCACTTTTCACGCTTTTAATGATTATTGGTTTTACAGATTGCCCAGACCAAAACTCTCCATCTAAATCTTTGGAAATCTGGAATACGCATGTTCTGTGCCTTAATAGATCTTTTTCATTAAAAGGATTAGAAAACGATGTTGTTCGAGCTGTAAGATTCATGTATTCATTAACCTCTATTTTAAGACATACAAGTTCTTTGCGACTCTTGCGAGCCCCAAAATTCTTGTCGTCACAAACAAGTAACGAGCCATCGTTATACATCATGTTGCTATTCTTTTTCTTTCCAAGAGAATTTATAGCTAATGATGCAATGATTCTTTGCTGTAATTTATCTTTATACTTTTCGAGAGTATTATTCCAAGCTTTAACATCGTTGTATGCTCTAAGACTATTAAGAACTTCTTGCTCTTTCCCTTTGGTGGTTAATATGAAGAATTGAACAGAAGGGAAATGCTGAGCACCCCATCTGTTTTTTATTCCAGTAACAGATATGAAAGGAACATTTCCGAGTTGTTCATAAGCCAAATTCTTCCGTTCTGGATCCGTACTATAATAAGATACTATCGAGTATTTTGCAAAGAACTTGTCTTTATCCCAAGAGACTTCTATTCTATTTGTCGTGATAGGAAGGCTCTTTATATAATTGTCATCTAATATTATCTTTCCCATTATCCAATGATTCTTTTGAGTCTGTCGATTGCACTTGGGATGATATTGCCATCATTGTCAATGATTCCATGAATCTCTGTTACAGCATCCATGGACTCTCCAGTAAGTTGCAACATACTAACAGTAATAAGTTGACATCCTAATCTTTCGCGCTTAATCTTGCGTTTGTCTTTAGTCGCCAGTTCACCCTGTTTATCATTATGCTCCACGAGAGGATTCATGTTCTTAACATCAAATGCAATCTTATATGTTCCGTCTGGATTACAGATGACAAAGTCTGCCAACTCATAGTCGCGACCTTCAAGGTGCTTGAAGTCTTCCTCTTTACAATTAGTGTACTCTAAGACTATTGCCTTGAAAGCTTCTTCACCTATTTCACCTGCATAATCTGTCTTTAATATCTCTGGATGAAGAATTAAGTTACCTGACTTCCAATCAGTAGCATAACCATTTGTTATAAAGTGTTTACGAATAACATCATTCTTTATCAATACATCCAACCTTACTGTGGAAGGGGAGATTGGTTGAGGATATAACTTTCCTTTTCCTTGTGGACAAATGTCGTTCCTGCGATTAGGATCAAAGGAGAAGAAGTATTCGTTGTTCTCATTCCTTTGCCAGTCACCATAGCATTTGCAGATGAAGGTCAATTGTTTATCTTCTTCAACTAATTCGTTATAATCATCAATGACAGGTTTCTTGATGATTGTTTGCTTATAACTCTGATTCATCAACTGGTTTATCTGCACATTATGAGGTACAGATGTGCCTTCTTCAACATCGTCTTCAAAATCATCCTCTCGAACTGGATGTGGAGTATACCTAAGGGCAATACTGCGCATTCTGTCGAGTTGCCTTTTAACGTAGTTGGCATTGTTGCATCTAACAATTTCTTCAGGATTTGCTGCGGTTGAAGGTTCTTTCGGCATTGTAAGGATGTACTCTGCAAGTGTACGGAACTCCTTGGTAAGAGACTTTTCAAGGTTGTCTTTGTTAAAATACTTAGCCATATCCATATCAAACAGAATGTATGTCGTATGTGGTTTGTTTCTTGTACGACACAAACGACCAACAGCTTGTTCAACAACAGTCTGGGCCCATGCAGCCTTGTCTTTACCTATGCCAGGATTGTTCTTGTCGCCAAACCAGAAATTGTTAGAAAGAGCTCTGCATAGCCATGAAGCTACCTCGTTCTTTGAGAGACAACCTCGTTCGTACAGCATCATCAGGGAGAGCATGGCATTATAAAGGCTTTTCTCAAAAGTAAACTCATTGCCGTCCTCACTCATCATCAGATATGCACTTGGACATTGAACATAAACGGCATCCCAGTCTTTCTTTAGTCTTACACCGTTTGTTTCCCAATTGTCACCTTTGACAAAATCAAGACTATCGGGAATTTCATACTGCATGTTGGCGCCAGCTTTGAAACTTGCATATGCAGATACCAACATGATTTTAGAATCCTTGCTTTCGCTGAGTTCTTTGAGAATTGACCCTTCAACCTCTTCCCAATCTTTTGAAATTCTAATATGGTCATTAGACCAGTCGCTCGGGAGTTCATCTTCAAATGGAGTATTTTGGTACTTATATGTTCCATCTATCAGACAGCTTAATACATTTGTTTGGATAGGGTCACCATTTCGATTTTGAAAGAATATCATGCTTCTTATGTCTTCATGGTTAATAAACCAATGATAGGCTTCAATAAACTGGAACAGGCGATAAAGAGGGAAGGAAATACTTTCTCCTTCCTTTTTGGATTTCATGAGTTCTCTCCGAGTACATTTGAACCAGAGCTCGTCAAGACCTTCCTCGCGAGCCTCTTTAGAAAACATCATTTTATACTTTTCTGGCAGGAATGTTTTCTCATCCCTGTTATCTTCGAAAGTATAGTGCTCCAGTGGTTTTATTTCTATTTGATGACCAATTGGATAAGTGTGAGAAACGAGATTATCAAATGTCTCTTTATCATGTTCAGACAAGACATGAACATTATTCCCAATACTCTCTTTAAGATATTCTATGTCGCAGTTACTAATCACGGACGAGCTTGATGCTGTTGCAGAGCACAGCACGACGGAAGTTCCCTCAGTCCTCAATAGATCGAAAATGATCTTCTCAGGTGTAGTGGAAATTTCTCTACAGGAAAGACGAACTCGATGCTGGTTGTCTCGTTCGTCAACTTCTTCCTGATACAATTGAACTCCTTGTGAATAAACGGAGTAATCGGGCAGCTTTAACTTCTCTTCTCTTTTATTGATAATCAGATTCTTTCTGTTTGTCATAAATTCAAAGAGCTGTTGCTCAAATTGGTATTCCGAGTTTGTCTCAAAACGAGAGAAGAGTGTATGGATTTCTCTTTCTCGGGTTGGATAACCTAAATAGTGGTTCTTTGGTAATTTGTTCGCAGAAAGTTCATCTTCTGTTTTTTCGAACTTTTCCACACTCTTTTGAAATGCCTCATTGACTACCTTGCTTAATTGAGCTTTAATGGCTGTGGTATTGCCTACAATCAACGAAAGGAATTTGTTCATTGGCACGACGTAGTCAAATCTTTGTTTTAATTCAATATCATCCTCTGCGTGATGCAACTTAAACTGCTTCTCGCCTTTGTTGTAGCATATGAAGGAATGTGATTTGTCGTTGGATTTAGAGACATTGAGTTTTAGAGCAGGTCCAGAGAAAAATACACCTCGACGATAGTCCTCAAGTTCTTCTATGTCACCCAAGAAAATGTTCTTGTATGGCTCTGTCTTTCCTAGAGTCTTCTCCCAATTTGTTGAGATGATGTTATTAGCTTTATTCAGAGAATCATCGAGTAAGCTGCCATAATATTCGTCTGACACATGTTCTGCCATATCTATCAGTTGCTTATACTGAAGATAACCATTGTAGCCCTTTGAAAATCTATTTTTTCCTCTAGAACTTTCTATAGCTTGATCAATGATAGCATTGCGCATTGCAATTGCGGCTTGGTCTGATTCATCTAGTAGAATCAGGGTTTTCTTTTCTTTTTCTGTAATGTCATGAAGGCTGATTTTTTCACCAAGAATAGGGTCTATGCCGTACATTGCTTTATGTACGGTCATTAGGAGAACTTTTTTCTTTTTATAATCAACCTGAGGGTAAACTTTTGCCAAAGAGGGAAAATCACGCAGGACTTTCCCAATGTCTAAACGACGACCTTTTTTCTGTCGGTTATATACCTTTTTATATAACTCAAAGAAATTTCTAACGTCTCTTCTGAGTTTCGTTTCTCCTTCGGTTATCTGGGCTTGAACAAAATCGTTATTGTTGTTGCCCTGAGTAAGAATCAAATTTTTAACACCTTCGTAGGTCTTTTTGATTTTACTGCAGGCATATCTCAATTCATTATTGCTTCCTTCTGTTTTCATCTCACCGATTCTGTGTTCTATCTGTTCGATGAATCTGCGGAAAGAATCAGTATCAATAGCCTTTTTTATTACCTCTGTATTATTTTCAATAACCAATTTTTGGTCTTCTTTAATCAAACTATCTTGCAAATCAATGAACCTGTCAATCTCTCGGTTCATGCCTTCTACCAACTTGTTTTGAACACAAAGAATAACAATACGGTCAAAATGCTTAGGATAGTATTCACATGTCAGTTTTCCAATCGTATAAGACTTGCCTCCACCTGTTGCTATGTCGCAGATGTGGAGTCCTGGCTTTACATACTTTTTGAAGATACCTTCAACGTGTTTACTCAATTCTTCCTTGTATGTTTCTTTCGCTTGAATCATTCCGGTGATAATGTATGCTGTTAATAATCAATTGATTAATTCTTAAGAATCATTTCCCGATGCAGCATACATAGCTGCTTGAATGATAGCCTATTGCAATTTAATCGGTAGAAAAGTTGTTCTTGAGACCTCTGAGACTTGTTTTTGAGGCTGTTTTACACTCTTTTCTCAATGAATCAGAACCATGAGGAAATATTGTATCCTCAATGAAGTTCACCTATCTTCTATCCGGCTACAAAGGTACAAAATTCCGTGATGTTTTCGCCTATAGTGTCAACTAAATGCAAGATATTCTCATGGATAATGTTTGCTGACCAAAAGAGAAAAAATTAGTTGAAGCCTTTTCCCTTTTCTTCCCTTTGCTTGACTTAACTTTATTGCCCGTGTATATTATAACGGTCATTAAAGTCAAGTTGCTGGTGTGAAGTCATATCTTTTTCTTTTGGCAAGCAAAATAGTTCTTTGATATGATGAGTGTATGATGAACAATTTGCATTGTTTGTAACGAATAACATATTGTTTGTTGATAGGTGTATATGGTGCTTACAAATAAGATTATAGCATTTAGTTTTTGGAAGTTTTTGCTCAAAATAGATTATGTATATGGTTAATTATGCCAAGACGTGCATTTTTCTATGTGTAATACATCATTAAATAAATAAAAAGTATTACCTTTGTATATTATATGATAGGTTGATTATGGTGAAGTCATCGACATAGTTGCTTTGCACCTTAAATTGATGTAGTAATGGCAAAGAATACAATGGGAACCAAGCTTCCCCGAAAATTGGAGCAGAAGATGCAGATTGTAGGTGAGCAGATTAAGTTGGCTCGCTTACGTCGGAATCTGAGTGTGGCTCAGGTGGCAGAACGGGTTACCTGTTCTCCGTTGACCGTAGCTCGTATAGAGACAGGTGCACCGACCAGTGATTAGGTAGAGAGTAACGAAATAACAAAAAAGAAAGATAAATATGAAATACCAAAAAAGTCCTTTAGACTATTTCTTACAACAACGGATAAGTGACAATGCAAAAGAGCTAAAGAATACTCTTAATGAAACATTGCAAATGGAGCAAAATTGTTTAGAGCAAATACATCTAAGCATAAATCATTGTAAAAATAATATTGCTGTCTGTGAAGAGCAAATTAAAAAATGTAGTATGGCGTCTTTGTCTATCTATGAAGCTAAGAAATTTGCATTCAAAGACAATCTAACCATATGGAATACGATGGGACATATTCAAATGACAAGTATTGAAATGAAGGAATATTTGAAGCGCTTGTCTGTTGAAGATGTTGACGAATGGGAACAACGAACTGTTATTAAGTCGGCATATACAGCTATATATGAAACTTCAAAAAAGTTAGTTGACACTACTGGTGATATTATTAAATTTATTAAGGATTGTTTCCCAAGTTATGACTATGGAGCATTTACTGCTGCAAGAAAAGAGCTTACCAAGTTTAGAGAGGAAAACACAGCCGAATTAACTCGTGTTAGAAAGGGAATAGATGCTCATAGGGATGTAGAAGTAAGTGCACAGATAGATATTATAGAAAGATTGCATTTGGCTGATGCGGTGCAATTAATTACTAACTACGGAAATATTGTCAATAAGCTTGGCAATGTAACAAGTCCGATTATAGAATTGGGTGTAAAAAGATTGCAAGTATGCTTCTAAATTCTATACTTTATGGAATAAACGGTATAAGACAATATCTTCATAATATATTATTAAATAAACAAAAAGCATTATCTTTGCATATTATATGAAGGGTTGATTATGACAAAGAATACAATGGGAAGCAAACTTCCCCGAAAATTGGAGCAGAAGATGCAGATTGTGGGCGAGCAGATTAAGTTGGCTCGATTGCGCAGAAATCTGAGTGTGGCTCAGGTGGCTGAACGCGCCACCTGTTCACTGCTTACTGTGTCCAGAATAGAAAAAGGGATTCCTACTGTTGCAATAGGGATCTATCTACGTGTTTTGTACGCATTGCAACTTGACGATGATATTCTATTGCTTGCCAAAGAAGATAAAATGGGAAAGGCTTTGCAAGATTTGAGTTTGAAAACAAGAGAACGTGCATCCAAGAAAGAATAATCTATGAAAAAGTTGTATGTATATGCCGATTTCGATTGGCTCAAAGAAATGGAACTCATTGGCGAACTAGGCTATGAGTCTCTTCGTGGTGCGGACAGCTATAGTTTTACGTTCAATAATGAATGGTTAAGGCAGCACAGCGATCTGTTTTTGAGTGACGACCTAAATAATTACCCGGGACAACAATATACACAACCGGACAAGGATATATTCGGATGTTTTTCCGATGCTTTACCGGATCGTTGGGGACGTACTTTGTTGTTGCGTCGTGAGCAAATTGCAGCGGCGGAAGAAAAACGACCAATACGGAGATTGTCATCCTTCGATTTCTTAACTGGTATCGATGATTTCTCCCGAATGGGTGGATTCCGTTTTAAGGAAGACCTCGATGGCGAATTTATCAATGTGAGTGAATCGTTGAAAATTCCACCTTTGACAGGTATTCGGGAACTGATTGCAGCCAGTGCCGAGATAGAGAAATGTGAAGAAAACAATATGCTCCCTGATAGGAAATGGATTGCACAACTTGTGCAACCAGGAACATCGTTGGGAGGTGCAAGACCTAAAGCCAATGTAATAGACACGGATAAAACTCTATACGTTGCAAAGTTCCCATCACGTAAAGATGATTACGATGCCGGACTTTGGGAACATTTCAGTCATTTGCTTGCCACAAAAGCAGGGATAAACGCTGCAAAAACAAAAGTGTTGGCAACTGGAGAGAAATATCATACATTGCTGTCACAACGCTTCGATAGAACAAACGATAGCAAACGTATTCATTTTGCATCCGCAATGACCTTGTTGGGATTAAGTGATGGAGATAATGCAACTACTGGACACGGCTATTTGGATATCGTTGACTTCATTATTCAGAACTGCACCGATGTGGAGCGAAACTTACAGGAACTCTATCGGCGTGGGGCTTTCAATATCTGCATTGGCAACAGTGATGACCATTTCCGCAACCATGGTTTTCTTTTGACTGCAAAAGGTTGGACATTGTCTCCAGCCTACGATATGAATCCTACACTGAATGAATATCAAAGTCTGCTTATCTCCGCAGATTCTAACAAAGCAGATTTAAACATTTTGCTTGATGCTTGCGAGGATTATATGCTCAATAAGAAAACAGCAGAAAAGATTATTTCAGAGGTGATTGAAGCTGTAAAAGGATGGCGCGAATTGGCAACACGATTAGGAATTTCCAAGAGAGAGATGGATATGTTTACCGGAGTGTTGGATGAACGGTGTAAGGAATGACTTTTCTGTGTACCAAATTACCAAGCAAAAATGTGCCAAATTTCCAAGCGATACGAGATAGATGTCTGAGTTGTAAGTGGTTGAGCGATTGGATGCGATTGAGCTTTGTATTATGCTGCGCGAACATAATGTTTGTGCAGCATATTTTTTTGAAAGGTGAAATTCATTGATGGAACGGATAAAAACGATACATGTGTTCTTTTGCATATCTTAATGCCAACTGTAGTCATTCCTTTAAACGATGTTTTTGTTGCTTATCTACTTGGCTATATGGGAAATTAAATGTATCTTTGTTTGCAATATAACGAGTATAATTTGAATACTGATGTCGAATAATCAACAAATAATGATGAATAGGATTAAGGCAGTATTGGCTGAAAGGCAACGAACCAATAGATGGTTGGCAACTCAAATGGGCAAATCAGAGAACACAATTTCAAGATGGTGTTCCAATAAGTCGCAGCCGTCTATTGCCCAGCTGCAAGAAATAGCAAAATGGTTGGATGTTGATGTCAGAATACTAATCACACCTACTAAAGAACTGTAAGAGAATATGGAACAAGCTCAATATAATCAGCTATTTTCTTTCATCTGGAATATTGCGACAGATGTACTTGTGTATGCCTTTGATAAAGGCGAATACAAGAAAATTATTATGCCAATGATGGTGTTGCGTCGTATCGATGTGCTTCTTGAACCAACAAAGGCAATCTTATTGGCTCAAAAGAAAATGCTTGATGATAATAAAATTGCCAATCAAGATCCAATATTGTTTAACACCACAGGATATCCTTTCTACAATACTTCACTTTTTACAATGAAGACATTGAAGAGTGAAACCGATCCATTACGGCTAAAGATGAATTTTAATGATTATCTTAACGGTTTCAGTAAAGATGTTCAGGATATTCTTGATAAGTTTCATCTTCGTCAAATGGTTGATAATCTTACGGAGGCTGAACGTTTAGGGAGTATAATTGAGAAGTTTACAGATGATAAGATAAATCTTAGCAATAAACCTGTTCTTGATGATAATGGTAATGTGAAATTTCCTGCCCTTGATAATCATACAATGGGTACGATGTTCGAGGAACTGCTCAGAAGATTTAATGAAGAAAACAATGTAACGGAGGCCGGTGAACATTTCACGCCTCGTGATTATGTAAAACTGCTTGCAGATTTGGCTGTTATACCAGTTGCAAACAAAATTAAAGACAATACATACACGGTGTATGATGGTGCTTGTGGAACAGGTGGTATTCTTACTATTGCACAAGATCGCATTAAAGAAGTTGCTAACGAAAGAGGCAAGAATGTTCAAGTGCTGATATATGGGCAAGAGCTTCAACCTGAAACTTTTGCGACCTGTAAAGCAGACCTGATGATTTCAGGCGATATTCAGGCATTTCAGTATGTACATGGTACAGAGATGCGTGAATACATAGCGTTCGATAGTACAATTTCACGAGATGGACATCCTGGCGAAACTTATGACTTTTGTATCTCTAATCCTCCATTTGGTACTCCTTGGAAGGAGGATCTCAAAAAGCGAGGATTAGCTGAGACTGAGAAGAAGAAGTTTGCTGACAGTCGCTTTACATTGATTGGGGAAGATGACATGGAAGTATCATTTATCCCTGATATTGGCGATTGTCAAATGATGTTTCTCGCCAATAATCTTTCACGAATGAAAAATGCTACAGAGTTAGGTACTCGTATCGTGGAGGTTCATAACGGCTCTTCTCTCTTTACAGGCGATGCTGGTAGTGGTGCAAGTAACCTTCGTCAATATATTATTGAAAATGACCTGTTGGAAGCAATTGTGGCTATGCCAGAAAAAGACTTCTACAATACAGGTATTGGTACATTTATATGGATTGTAACAAACCGCAAGGAAGAACGCCGTCGCGGTTATGTTCAACTGATTGATGCAACTGATATTAAGTCTCCGTTGCGTAAGAATTTGGGAGAGAAAAATTGTGAAACGACCGAATCTGACCGACAGCAGATTGTAAAATTGCTTACCGACTTTGCAGAAACACCGCAAAGCAAGATTTTCCCGAACAATGAGTTTGGTTATTGGAGTGTGAAGGTATGCCGTCCTCTGCGCCTTCGTTTTGAGTATAATGAAGAGCGTGAGGCTGAAATGTGCCGTAAGGAGAAGGAGGCTGCTATTTGTTGTGAGGTAATGACCTTTGTCAAGCAATATGACCATTCGGCTGATCATGATTTCAATGCTCTGCAAGAGTTATTGAAGGTTGCAATAAAAGAAATGAAGAGTAAGCCTAGAAAGAAGCATATTGATTTACTCCGGAAGTACTACACTACAACTTGTTCGGACGCAGAAATCGTTTTTGATTCAGATGGTTGCAAAATTGCAGACAAAGTATTGGAAGACACTGAGATAATCTCATTCCGTTATGAGGGTGGTATTGATGGGTTCTTGCAGAATGAGATTTTACCATATACTCACGATGCTTGGATAGATGAAAATTCTATACAAGTTGGTTATGAACTCTCATTTACAAAATACTTTTATAAGCCAAAGACATTACGTTCTATAGAGGATATAACACGAGATATTCGTGCTATTGAGGAACGCACCAATGGTATGTTGGATGATATTTTGGGTAAGGTATGAAAAGGTACGAAGAATATAAGCATACAGACATTCCTTGGCTAGATTGTATCCCATCACATTGGGATGCGAAAAGAGCGAAGTATCTATTTAACAAGGAAAATCGTCAGATTGCAGACGGAGACGAGGTCATTACTTGTTTTCGCGATGGAGTTGTTACACTGCGAAAAAATAGACGTACTACAGGCTTTACAGAATCATTCAAGGAGATTGGATATCAAGGTATAAAAAAAGGCGATTTGGTTATTCATCAAATGGATGCTTTTGCCGGTTCCACAGGAGTTTCTGATAGCGATGGTAAAGGAACTCCTGTATATAGTGTATGTACACCCAAAAACGAAAGATTGCTTACTCAGTATTATGCTAAGGTTATTCGCTATATGGGGTTGAATGGTTTTATTCAATCTTTATATCGTGGTATTCGTGAACGATCATCTGATTTTCGTTTTGAAACTTTTGCAAAGCAGATTCTGCCAATCCCACCTTTTGCTGAGCAAGAAAAAATTGTGAGTTATCTTGAAAGTAAAACCCTATGTATAGATGCGTATGTTCGAGAGAGAGAGAGAGAGTTACAGCTGCTTAATGAGCTAAAAGAGGCTGAAATTGCTAATGTCATCACACGAGGTTTGAATCCCGATGTGAAGATGAAGGATTGCAAAAACACTTTACTGGGTACAATACCTGCTCATTGGGCGGAACGGAAATTAAAATATTGTTTTTCTGAGAGAACAGAGAAAAACCATCCAGAAGAGCCAATTCTTTGTGCCACTCAATCACAAGGTGTCATACCTCAATCGATGTACCAAAATAGGGTTGTAGTTGTAAACAAGGGATTTGAAGGGCTTAAGTTTGTCAAGGTCGGAGATTTTGTAATTAGTCTTCGTTCTTTTGAGGGCGGAATAGAGTACGCTTACTATCAGGGCATTATTAGTGCTGCATATACAATCTTGACTCCAAAGGAAATAGAATTTGCGGACTACTATAGGTTGCTTTTTAAATGTCAGCCATTTATTCATGTTCTACAAACTTGTGTGACGGGCATAAGAGAAGGTCAAAATATAAATTATCAAATGCTTGGAAGAAAATTTATTCCACTTCCTCCTTTGGAAGAACAACGAGCTATTGTAACCTACATAGAGGATAAATGTGCGAAAGTAAACTCTCTTATGGCTGAACTTGAAGCAGAAATAGAGTATTTGAAAGAATATAAACAGAAACTTATTGCAGATTGTGTAACAGGCCAAATAAATGTGCAATCTGAATTATAAATAGATGAAGTTATGGTAACTGACACATCAGAGAAAAATCTTGAGACTATCCTTGTGAGCTATTTGTGCGATGCACAGGGTTACGAAGAGGGAACCTCAGAGGATTATAACAAGAACTATGCACTCGATACTGAACGCGTAAAGCGATTTATTCTCTCTACACAAAAAAAGAAAGCCGAGAACACGGCCTGCTTTGCGAGTGAAGTGTCTGAACGCAAGTTTTTTGCCGAGTTGAATAAACAACTTGCTTCTCGTGGTATTACTGATGTGTTGAGAAAAGGATTCCGTTACATATCGGAGCTATTCGATATGTACTATCCGTTGCCGTCTGAGTTGAATCCTACAGCTCAAAAAATGTATGCAAAAAATATTTTTTGTGTAACAAGACAATTGTTCTATAGCAAGGACAATTCTAATAGTATTGATGTAATGGTTTCGTTGAATGGAATGCCAGTGATGACAATGGAACTGAAAAACCATTACACCAATCAAACCGTTGAGAACGCCATAAGACAATATCAAACTGACCGTGATGCGAGTGATCCGCTACTTGCGCCTAAAAAATGTGCCGTACACTTTGCTGTTGATGATGATAATATCCGTATGTGTACTTGGCTTTGCGGTAAAAGTTCTTGGTTTTTACCATTCGATAAAGGTGCCAATGGTGGTGCCGGTAATCCTGTTAACCCCAATGGTCTGCGCACATCATATCTTTGGGAGGATATATTAAAGAAAGAGTCTTTGTCGGATATACTTGAGAATTATGCGCAAGTTGTAAAAAAGAAAGATGAGAAGACCGGCAAGGAGAAGATTTCTGTTGTGTGGCCGCGCTATCATCAATTAGAGGTCGTCCGACTATTATTAGCAGAAACGCGAGCAAAAGGTGTAGGTCAGCGTTATTTGATTCAACATTCGGCAGGTTCGGGCAAGTCTAATTCAATAACTTGGTTGGCATATCAACTTGTTGGCTTGCTTGATGGTACAGAGCCTTTAATGGATAGCGTCATTGTTGTTACAGACCGAGTAAACTTGGATAAGCAAATTCGTGATAACATCGCCTCCTTCAAGCGTTTGTCTAATCTTGTTGCTTGGGCTGATAGTGCAGAAACATTACGTAAGAATTTAGAGAGTGGCAAGAAGATTATTATCACAATAGTACACAAATTTCCATTCATCCTCGAAACCATAAGTTCGGAGATGAAGCATAAGCGTTTTGGCATTATCATAGACGAAGCACATAGTAGCCAAAATGGTTCAATGTCTGCGAAAATGAACATTGCCCTTAGCGGTAATGTAGGAGAGGATGGTGAAGACTTGGAAGATAAGCTGAATGCTATTATCGAGGGGCGTAAGATGGTGAAGAATGCGAACTATTACGCATTTACGGCTACGCCAAAGAATAAAACGCTTCAGATGTTCGGAACCGCGTTTGAGCAGCCTGATGGTGAAATCGGACATCGTCCATTCCACGAGTATACAATGAAGCAAGCAATTGAAGAGGGCTTCATTATGGATGTTCTTAAGCACTATACGACATATAACAGCTACTATAAGATTGTCAAAGCCATAGAATCTGATCCTGAGTTTGAAAAGAAACAAGCCCAAAAGAAACTTAGAGCATTTGTGGAGAGCCAGCCTGAAACAATTCAGCAGAAGGCTTCTATTATAGTGGAGCATTTCCATAGCCAGATTATTGATAAGGGCAAGATGGGTGGACAAGCTCGCGCCATGGTGGTAACAAGTAGTATTCTTCGGGCAATAGAGTTTTACTATGAAATCAGTCGCTTGCTTGAAGAACGTAAGAGCCCTTATAAGGCGATTGTAGCATTCTCAGGTAGCAAGAACTATGGAGGCAAAGATGTTACAGAATCTGATGTAAATGGTTTCCCGTCAAAAGATATTGAGGCTAATATGGAGCGTGATCCGTATCGTATCTTAGTAGTAGCCGAAAAGTTCCAAACTGGATATGATCAGCCATTGCTCCATACGATGTATGTGGATAGAGTCTTAACAGATGTAAAAGCTGTTCAGACCCTGTCTCGCTTGAATCGTTGCCATCCCAAAAAACGAGATACTTTTGTACTTGATTTTGCCAACGACGCAGAAAGTATTAAAAACTCGTTCCAGCGATTCTACAAGACAACAATATTGTCAAAAGAGACTGACCCGAATAAGTTGAATGACCTCATTCAAGAGATTGAAAGTGCTAATATATATTCTGAAGAGGATATATACATGCTCAATGAAAAATATTGGGCAGGTGCTTCTCGTGAGGAGATTGACCCTATAATCAACAATTCTGTAGAGCGATTCAAAGAGCTTGATGAGAATATTCAAATCAGATGCAAGAGTAGCATTAAATCCTTCTTGCGTACATATCCTTTTCTCGCAGCCGTTTTGCCTTTTAAAAGTGTGGAATGGGAAAAATTAAACACATATTTCTCATTGTTGATACACAAGTTGCCAGTGTTGAGAGGCGAGGATTTTACCGAAGGACTCATTGAAGCAATTGATTTTGATCAATACCGAATTGTTAAAGGCGAGGAGCAAAAAATTGAACTGGAAAACTCTGATGCCGAGATTGAGCCAACTCCTGTGGGCACACCTAAAGGTAAAGCAGAACTCAATATGGCGAGATTGAGCGAGATATTGGATGAGTTTAATGGTATTAATTGGCTTGATAAGGAAAAAGCGAAGCAACAACTTGAGGAGTTGCCTGCACGTTTGCAAGCTGATGAAGCGTTTGTGAATGCCGCCCGAAATAGCGACAAAGAAACAGCTCAACAACAATGTAATATGTCATTGATGATGATTATTGCACGAATGCTTAATGAGAATACAGAATTCTGTAGAAATTATCTCGACAACCCTGATTTTATGAATTTCATTAATCAGAGAGTATTTAATGCAGCATATGAAAACGCAAATAAATAAGATATCATGAAACTCGGAAAGATTAAACGTATTAATGACCTGCGTTCTGTTTGGCAGCATGAAACGAAGGACTTTAGTAAATGGCTTGCCCAAGAATGCAATTTGCAGCAATTAAGTGATGCTATTGGAATTGATATCGTCTTAGAAGAATGTGAGTCTTCTGTTGGAAGTTTCAATGTAGATCTATATGCTATTGAGGAGGGTGCAGAAAGACGTATTATAATTGAAAATCAGCTTGAAGACACCAACCATGACCACCTTGGCAAGCTTATCACTTATGCGTCAGGGAAAGGTGCGGAAGTCATTGTGTGGATAGTAAAACGCGCACGTGACGAGCATCGTCAAGCAATAGAATGGCTGAATCAAAATACAGGTGTTAAAATAGGCTTTTTTCTCGTAGAAATTGAATTATGGCAAATTGATGATTCTGCGATTGCTCCAAAATTTAATGTAGTAGAACGCCCTAATGACTGGGCTAAACAAATGAAGAATGTCGCTAGTTTAAGCGAGACCAAACAGTTGCAACTCAATTTTTGGCAACAACTATCAGAGTATATTAAATCAAATGAATCCTTTGCCAAGGAATTTTCTGCGAGAAAAGCACAGCCACAACATTGGTATGACTTGAGTGTCGGAAGTTCATCATACCATGTTAGCTTAACTGTAAATACGCAGAAAAAACGTTTAGGTGCTGAAATATACATACCTGACGACAAAGATAAATTCGCCATGTTCAAGCAGTATGCACAAGAAGTAGAAGAGTCAGTAGGCGGCAAGGTAGAATGGAGAGAAGCGGACAAAGCAACTCGCATTATTACCCTTTATTCTTATGATATAAGTAATGAAAGCCAATGGAACTTTGCATTTGAATGGTTGATGAACAAGGCTTTGATATTTAAAAGAATTGCAAAGCAGTTTGATAAATAGCTGCCTAAGGATTATTAGATATTTTCTCGCAAATTAGAATCATTGTAAGCTTATGTTGATTAAAACGGATATTTTGAGTGATTTCTTAAACTTATTTACCAAAATCCTTGAAAATGAAACATTGGATAATGGTAATAGGTTGAATGTGTTTATGTTAAAAATATCTAATAATCAGTTTAATTATGGTGGTCTAAGCGAAGAATTAGAAAATGCATTAATAACATATGCTTTATCTCGACATACATGTAATGAATTAATTGAACAAAAGAAGTTCGGAAATTTAGTTTCACAAGCAAGAGAGAAATTAAGACGTTCTGAAAGTAACGCAGGAGAATTAGGAGAACTTCTTTTGTATTGCTTGTTAGAATCGCACTTACATGCTCCCAAATTACTTACAAAATTAGAATTAAAAACGGCTTCAAATGAGTATGTTAAAGGAGCAGATGGCGTTCATTTATTAAAGATCGATGATATGTCATATCAAATGATTTTTGGGGAATCGAAATTATATGGAGATTTGAAAAGCGGAATTATCTCAGCATTTAAATCTATCAAAACAATGTTAGACAACGACCTCGACAAAATGCGATATGAAGTTCATTTGGCAAATACGAATTTGTTAAAAGAGACAGTATCAGAGGATTCGTATGAAATATTAAAGAAAATTTTAATACCAAGTGAAAATAATGAAAATCTAAATGTTGATAATTCATTTGGAGTCTTCCTTGGTTTTGATATTTCAATATCAGAAGATGAGCGTCGTGTTAGTAATGCTGAATTTAGAACTAATATGTCGGAAAAAGTAAAGTCAAATATAAATAAAATAGTACCAACAATTAATGAGTTATTGAAGAAAAACGAGTTCATTGGTTACAATTTTTATTTTTACATTGTGCCATTTTCAGAGTTGGATAGAACAAGAATAGAAATCATAAACAAATTGAAAAATAATTAGTTATGATTCTAGCGGATAAAATTGCACAAGAGGTAATTACTAGTGAGTATTTTCAATCGCTTTTTGCGATATGTATGAAACGTTCATATTACCAAATATTGAATTTATGTAAATCAACCCAATACGAAGAAAAAGAGTATAAGGATTTACTAAAATTTGCAGATTTATTATCCGCTTCATCTTTTTCTGAAGCTCGTAGCTATGCGTACCATATTATAACTTTCTTAAATGGTTCATATAAAAATGAGCCCTATTACAGGATGGTATCTAAATCTGTATATTATAATCTTGGAAATTTTCCTGCAGTTAATTATTTGATTGAAGAAGATTGTAACGAGGCAGTACTTCCATTGGATAAGATGATACAAATAGATGCCAAGAAAGCCTTACAAGAGGTTCCAAATTCAGAGGAAATATATTTTACTGATACTCAATACGATTTATATTCATGTTTAAGTGAATCTAGAGAATTTAGCTTCTCTGGGCCGACATCTATGGGTAAATCCTTTATTATAAAAGCATTTATAAGTAGAATAATACACAATAGGCCTCCTGAAAATTTAGCTGTAATAGTTCCTACTAGAGCCCTTATCAGCCAGTTTACTCTCGAAATAAAAAAAGACTTGGGTACACAATTGGAACGTAATAAATATAAGGTTGTTACAAATTCAAATATATCAGAACTTATTCTTGAAAATAATACAAACCTAATTCTCGTATTAACTCCTGAACGGTTGATTAGTTTTTTGTCTCAAAACGAAAATCCAGCAATCGGATTTTTATTTGTGGATGAGGCACATAAAATTGCACAAGACGATACTAGGAGTATAACAACATATATTGCTATAGAGAAGACACTAAAAAAATATCCTACAACCAAACTTTATTTTTCGTCTCCTAATGTGTCTAATCCGGATATTCTGCTAAAGCTGTTCAGAAAAGATGAGCAGAATTCTTTTAAAACAGATGAGGCTACAGTTGCTCAAAATCTTTTTTTCTCTGACTTGAGCGAGGGAAAATTTTCATATTTTTATGATAATGAGTTTTTGCCAATATCCACTAAAATCCCGGAAGGTGCAAGAACGGTAAATAGCTTTCTTATAACTTATGGAAGAGATAGTAATTTGGTGTATTGTAATAGCGTAAGACGTACAATTGCTTATGCTACTCAGTTTGCTAATACAATATCCATAGATGATGCAACTAGAACAAACAAGAAATTAAAGAAGGCTTCTAAAATTATTAGTGATTATATTCATCCTGATTACTATTTAGCAAGTATCATAAAAAATGGGGTAGCATATCATTTTGGAAATATGCCACAATTGATACGTAATCTAATAGAGGATTTATACAAGAATGGAGATATAAAATATGTTTTTTGTACCTCTACATTATTAGAAGGTGTAAATATGCCTACACAAAATTTATTTATACTTGATAATAAGAAACATCGATCAGAACTCAAATCCATTGATTTTTGGAATCTTGCAGGGAGAGCAGGTCGTATGTCTCGAGAATTACAAGGAAATGTTTTTTGTATAAAACATAATGAATGTGATTGGAAAGGGAGCTCATTTTTTAAAAGTAAAAAAGTTGAACTTATCCCAACTGTATACGATAGGATAAATAAGAATTTGAAAAGAATAGAAAATCAAATCAAGAATAATGAAATAAAGTCTGGAACAGAGGAAGAAAAAAGAATTTTGCGTTATATTGCCAATATCATTTGTATCGATACTTTGGAGCCGAAAAGTGGATATCAAAGTCCAATCATTGAAGAGTTAATAAAAAGAAATAAGATTCAGATATTAGAATTGGCCAAAAGTAAAAATTCTAATATTGAGGTGCCATTTTCGTTATTAGATTCAAATGAATCTATAGACATCGGTATTCAAAATACAGTATATAAACAGTTGCTTGAATTACATGCTGATAAAAAACAAATTACATTATCTAGTAATGTGGATTATGAGAATTGTCTAAGAATTCTTGAAAAGTTTTATTATCTATATAATTGGGAGAAAACAAACATTAAGGAATTGAATAATGTGAATAGCCTAAAGTATTATGCATTTATTATGAATCAATGGATTAATGGAATAAGTCTCAATCAAATAATATCAGACTCTATTAAATATAAAGAGTCCAATCAATCATTTATAAGACTGCCTTCTGGTGCTAATGAGATATTTAGCTCAAGAAAGAAGGAGCATGTAAATATTTTAATAGGTGAGATTATCCGAGATATAGAAAAGGTTATTAGATTCCATTTCGAAAAATATTTCAACCATTACTTCTTAGTATTGAAGCATATTTTGGGAGAAGATAACGCAGGTGATAATTGGGCTGTATTACTTGAATATGGAACTAGAAATAGAATTGTGATAGCATTGCAGAATTTAGGTTTGTCAAGATATACCGCAAATATAGTGTATGATAAATGTCGAGCAGCTTTAATAGTTGAAAATGGTAAGCTAAAAGGATTTGAGAAGTCTTTAATTTTAAGTATGCTTCGACAAAATTCATTGGAATATGACGAAGTCTACGAATTATTATAAAAGGCAATAATACTTATGTCACAAGATATTCAATTCATATTATATAACCTTCCGGAAAAGGAAGGTAAGGTGCAGGTAATCATCAGGGATGAAACCATTTGGTGTACCCAAAAGGCGATGGCTCAACTTTTTGGTGTGGATATGACTGTCGTTTCCAAGCATCTCAAAAATGTATTCGAGTCGTCAGAGCTACAACAAGATTCAGTATGTGTAAAATTTGCACATACTTGGCGATATAGTTTTGTATCGATTATTGTATAATTTATGGCAAAGAATATAGAAATACGAAATAGTACAGCAGAGTTCCTAATCTTTATGCTTGAGGGCAAAGAGGATGGAATTCAGGTGATGTATAAGAATGAAACAATTTGGGCAACGCAAAAGGCGATGGCGCAGCTTTTTGATTGCTCAACTGACAACATTGGACTTCACTTAAAAAATATATTCGCATCCGGGGAACTTGTCAAAGATTCAGTTACCGAGAAAAACTCGGCAACTGCCGCAGACGGGAAGAATTATCAAACAATGTTCTATAATCTTGATGCCATTATCAGTGTTGGATATAGAGTTAATTCTGTTCGTGCCACTCAGTTCCGCCAGTGGTGTACGTTTGTACTCCGTCAGTTTGCCATCCGTGGTTATGTGATTGACAAGAAGCGAATGGAGAACGGTTCGTTTATTGGTGAGGATTATTTTGAGCATTTGCTTGCCGAGATTCGAGAAATACGATTGAGTGAACGTAGGTTCTATCAAAAATTGACGGATATATATGCTACGGCAATAGACTATAACAAGGATGCACCGACTACACGCCTCTTTTTCAAGAAAGTACAGAACAAAATGCACTATGCAGTTCATGGACATACAGCAGCGGAACTTATTGTTGAGCGTGCCAATGCGGAAAAGGAACATATGGGACTGACTACATGGAAGAATGCTCCGCATGGTAAAATTGTGAAGCCGGATGTAAGCATTGCAAAAAACTATTTGCGAGAAAAAGAATTGGAAGAAATGGGCAGAATAGTCAATGCGTCCCTTGATATGGCAGAAAGTATGGCTATGCGTCATATACCTATGACAATGGAAGATTGGGCAAAGCGAATAGACAAATTCATTAATTTATTTGATAGCTCGATATTGCAGGATAGCGGAACAGTTTCTGCCGAATATGCCAAAGAGTTTGCGGAATCTGAGTTTGAAAAGTACAGGATCATTCAAGACCGTCTTTTCCAATCTGATTTTGATAGATTTGAGGATAATAGTCTTCCTGCATTGGATATTGAATAATTATAATGTCATTTTGAGGTTGGCAAAATCGCCTTTGGGATATGGCAGATTCATGTCATTAAATTGGCAAGCGTTCGGACAATAGCCTGTGTTCATCATCTAGTATCTGCATTTATGGTGGCCGACGTTACTCTAGGATACCACTTAAAAGCAAGAAAAGAGTTCACATATGAGTTCATAAAAGAACCAGTAGGGTTCATAAAAGAGTTCGTAAAAGCACTACTGAAATACGCTTGCCTATGGTAATTGTCAAACAGAGGCTACAAGGGTATTACAATCCCATCCAAAACATGATTGCGTGGAGAGTTAAGGTATTCTATAATCGCAATAAAGCCATATCCTGCTTGCCTAGGATTGGCAACTTCTCACGAGCGATTTATCGCTTGGAGTATTGAGTTACCCTAACTCACTAGAGGTCGTATAATGGGGAAGCTCAGGGCGCAATTAAGTGTGCAAATTTCGCTTTTTGTCGAGAAAGACGAGGAAGAGACTGGCGAAAAGAAAAAGTGCTTAAATAACGCTATTTTTCATCCAATTAGCTTGCTAGAAGATTGGCATTCTCAAACGGCCGATTGGTCGCTTGGGGTATTAGGCTCCCCATACAAGATAATGTCTGTACAACGGGCAAGCCCAATCAATGGCAACGACCGATTCCGTGGATTATTATGAAACCAGTCGTTGCACTTAGACTTTGCTTATATACGAATGGACACTTTTAGAATAAAGTCAAGTGGAGAGTCAATAATGGTAATCCGGCATGAACCGATAAATGCCACGGCTTTCCTGAACCACCATGCGTTTGTTCGTGAGAAACTTAATTATCTTCACAATCTTGTTGTGATTAAATTTCGTTCCTGCCAGTTCGTAGGCAGTGGTCAGTTCTTCTTCCAAAGCCTTATATCCCGAAATCGTCTCTTTTCCGTTAAAAGCCAATTCGAGAGCTTTGCGGTGGATGGCTTCATGGATGTCTTTATAAGGGGAGAACGGTTCCAGCTTGGGACGACCTACGCTCTTTTTTGTCGGCACATAGTCCGGCAGAAGTTCGGGAAGTGATTGGGCATTGATGCAGAAGGCGAATGGCAGGAAGTCCTTTGAACGGGTATGCACGCTTTCCACTTTGCTGATGTTGTTGTCGTCCTTGTCCTTCTCAATTTGGATGACCGTTTCCGCTTTGTTGTTGATTTCCGTGCCAATGTGTCCACGAGCATTTTTATCGCTTTTGTTCTGATGAAGGATAGTGTGAAGATGAATCTGGTATTCGTCAGTCCACAGCATGAGTTTGGAGATTACGCACGTGGCTTCGCTCGGAGAATTAATGTCATAAACCAAGTCGCGGATTCCGTCAATCACCACGAAACCTAGACCCTCAATCTGACTGATTGCATCATCTATGATAGCCAAACGCTCCTTGGGGTTGAACTTGCGTAGAGCGAGAAAATAGAAACGGTCGCAATCCTCATTAGTCGGCAACTCTGCCAGTTTCATGATACGATGCATTACAATCATACAATGGTTTTGACTTTGCTCTGTGTCGATGTAAAGGATGCGGTTCTTTCCTTCAGGGAAGTCCGTTGTGTAGTTAAGGACTTCCTTCCCTGACAAAGCTGCTGCCACCATAGCCGACACATTGAAAGTCTTTTTACTTTTAGCCTTGCCTATAGATGCACTGAAATTTCCCAATGTCCCGATAGCCACTTCGCCTATTTTCAGAACTTCCGGCTCCTGTTCGTATTCCCTTTCCAAGCTGAGCATTGTATCTTGCCATCTTGTAGCGACCTGAGCAAGATCTTCAATGGGTGCTACCGTTTCCATACTCACCAGCTTTTAGGATTGGCTTTGCGACGTGTAGTTGCAAGCATTCGGGCGTGTTCTTCCTCTATGCTTATAGGCGTTTCTCCTTTTCTTCCGCTTTCCAACCATTTGTCCAATTCATCACGATAGACAAACAAGTGTTTTCCTTGTTTGATGATTGGAATACCACCATGCTTGGCTTTGTAATAAAAGGATGATTTCGAGATACCTAAATATTCGCAGACTTCATCAACGGTCATTGGAACATGGGTGTCTTTTTTTACCTCGTTATGCTGCTGATGAAGTTTTTCTGTCAGCAGATTTTCCATACTTGAGATTCTCTCGCAGAGTTCGCCTACCACTTCCGGTAGGTCATTGAAGGTTAATTTGTTTCTTTGCATGATATAACATTGTTTTTGTTAAACATGCTGCAAACCAATACAATGATGTAATGCTGACAAACCTCAGAAAGCAATAATATTTCGGTCTGCGTTGAATAACCCTAATTGATTGAACCTAAGTCCGATTCAGGGTCGTTCTTCATACATTTGAAGTGATAATCTCCGGTTTTAGGGATATCAAGTGCTATTTTGCAAACTCCGCTTGTCCGAAGATTTTTAGCCAGATATTTAATCGAAGCGTCTTTCAGTTCATGTGTGAACATCGTATGTATGAATGTAGCTCTGTCTATAAGGGAAATGTTCAATCTCTCTCCGATGTTCCACACAAAGTGCATCAGGTCGATAGAACGGAGGGGATTATCTAATCTTGAACGGATTGGCTTGTATAATCCAGATTGTCCGTGTGCGAAATACTCTATGTTTTCATGCAGAATTTCAAGATTTTCTTTTGAGAGAAATTCAGTCATTACAAAGGTGGTGTATTCATGAATGACACGTTTAATGTCTGCCTGTCTTTCGGATTTTTTACGTTCAATTTCGGCGGCACGTATTTCATAATTATCCATATAGTCGTATTTTACACAGTTTTCTACAACTGGCTTTTCCAAATTTATCTTCCTGCCCTCAGAATATGTGGATTCAATCTCCTTAATCTGTTCTGTCCGTTCAATATGGAACGGTTTTACTTGCTTGCCAAAAGACAAACTCAATTCATTTTTTGTAATGAATCGGAAGAAGAAATGCTTAAGTACTCCACAGGCGAGTATCATTGCCGTAATATATAGAATAATTGGAGTGGAATATTCCATCAGGTTGATATGGCAACTGAGATATAAATAGGAGTCTGTTGCCCAGTAAAGGATGACACTTACTGAAAGTATGAAACTGGTTCTTTGAGGAGAGATTTTAATACTATTCGTCATAAACTGATACTGTTTGAGTTTTACAATAAGACAAATGTATGTGCAGATTTCCAAATAGTTGCAATTTGCGATGGATAATCGTTCAGAATTTAAGAAAAAATATGCTCAGAGTATGATTTTAAGCAAAATATCATACTCTGAGCGATAAAAACGAGATTATTTGTACCTTAATTCTTACTTGCGGATTAAAGAGATTCTGTTGCTGGCTTCACGCTTGTTACTGTCCACAACTTTCATGTACCGTTGTGTCGTGGTGATACTTTTATGTGCCATATTACTTTGAATGGTACGTATGTCTGTGCCGGCCGCTCCTTGAAGTGTTGCATATGTTCTTCGGTAGGAGTGGAAAGTGATATTCTTGGTGATACCGGCTTCGCGAATCCACTCTTTCATGGGTTGCTGTGTCCAACTTCGTTTCAATCCTTTAAATACTAATCCGGTTTTTTCCGGAGAATAGCCGATTAATTGCAGGGCTTCGTCACTGATAGGAATGATGTCCTCCGTCTTGGTCTTTTGGGTAATTGTGTGGACACATTTTCCTCCGGCTGCAAAGTCCACGATTTCATGCCATTGTAACGATAGTATATCGCTGATTCTGAGACTGGTCAAACATGAGAACAATGAAGCTGTCTTCAGAATCGGCTTTTTGCAAGGTGTTTCTGCCAATTTGTATAGTTCTTCCACACTTAGATACTCTTTTGGAGTATCTTCTGTTTCGATTTTATCCAAAAAGTCATTGATATTGGTCTTGATTAGCCGATTGCGATAAAGGATTTTCAAAAGTCCCCTGAATGTTGACCAATAGCCGGAAGCAGAGTTCTTTGAAATGCGACCGTCACGCCTGAGTTGCTTGGCATTTAGCAGATACTCACGAAACTTATTACAAAGGTTAATATCAATTTCTTCAAAAGTACATTTGCCATGAACGAAGTTGTAGAAATGGTGGTACACAAATTCCCACTTTTGGTCATGCTTGCGAAGCTGCTTGCGGTAGTATTCCAGAAAATCTGCTTTGAGTTTGTGCCTGTCAAAGAAATCATACCTGTCATTAACGATAGATTCAAAGCGTCGGCATCGGATGGCTTCCGCCTTTTCCGACATAGTTGCATTGAAGTTGCGTTCACGTTCATTCTTAGGATTGGCATAAATATAAATGTTCAATCCTTCGTGACGGATGGTTTTCATTGTTTCCTGGTCACGATACCCCGGATAATAATCCAGATAGAAAGAAAGCATCCCATGTTTCAAAGGACGTGTTCTCAATGTTACTGTTTTACATTCTAACATAGTTACAATTATTATTAGTTTATACTTGATTTGCTGCAAATGTCCGTAATGGCTTGACACAGACAATGCTCATTTTTAGAATCATTTTCTGGTCTGCCTAAATTCAGACTTAGGATTATTTTTGACACCCATTACATGATCAAATTCCACTTTCAGGAATCTCACGAAACGACCTTTCTTCTCACGTTTGATTTCGTGGAACTGCAGAATGCCATAGACAGAATTCCGTGTGAGATTGTATTTCTTCATGGCTTCCTGCACGGTGTAGTACTCCGAAGCATTATCTTCAGCAGTCTGCTTAGATAGGTCAAAATGTAGCTTCGAGTAGAATATCTGACCGTGTTCTTTCTTGGACGGGATGTTGTTGCGATAGACATGGGAGCGGATGGCAACCCGACTCATACCATACTTTTGTTCTATCTCTTCGGGAGTGTACCATTCGGTCAGATCATTATCTGTCTTGTATTTGGCAAAAGCAGCATCAATATGCTTTTTGCTGTAATAGTTGAACTGACGGATTTTTACTTTTGGCACATTATGCTCCCGTGTATAAGTCCATACCCATTTGGTGTTGACCTTGTATTTTTGGGCAATTTCTTCAGCAGTGTAATATTCAGCAATATCAAATTCGACTTTTGACATCACACGTTCATAAGGTTTAGATTTAAGCAAAAGTTCTATATCAGCTCTTCGAATAAAAGACATTCGTGAACTAATCCGACTTGCTCTCAACTTATCCTCTTTAACTAATTTGTAGATGTACTGACGAGAAACTCCCATCAATTTAGCTGCTTGTGAAAAGGTAAAGTACTCTTGATTTTCCAGCATCTTCTTTACCTCCAACAATTCTTGACTCTGAATGAGCTCCATTCTTCGCTCTTTCATTCGATGTTTGTAGCCTCGTTTAGAACATTGAGGACTACAATAATTGGTGGTGGTTTTCTGAGCTATAAAAGGTTTACCACACCATTGACAAATTCTTTTTACTTCCATGTTGTTTTCTCCATATTTTTAGTGAAACCATAAAGATTTAATTTCCCTTTTTGTCTCTCTACGTAAACCATTGTTCACCCATGTCGCCAAATGCGCCACTGTGACATCGGGGACAAACCCCAATTTGTTTCGTGGTAGAAATACGGTAGAAAAATAAGGTGAACAACACTATCCAATCGCTATGAACTGGATTTTGGGTAAATAAAAAAGCCGCTGAATTTCAGCGACTTCATTATAGTTGATTCTAATTCGTTGCGGTTAATTGCGATATATCATTTCCCGATGCAAAAATGTTGGAATATATTCTGTAATACCATATCATTTGTCACCTCTCCCGCAATATCACTCAAATGGAAAATACATTCCCGAATATCTTGTGACACGAAATCTCCGGAAAGATTATTTACCAAGCCTTCTTGTACTCGGTGGATAGCTTCTAATGCATTGTTTAATGCTTCATAGTGGCGGACATTGGTAACAATAACGTCATTTTGAGTAATGGTAGGAAGATGTGCAGATGTTATTAGCATTTGTTGCAGTTCTTCGATATGTTCTCGTTTTTTAGCAGATATGACGATTGATTTTACGTCGTCAGGGAAATTGGTAGGGATATCATTCTGTATATTAGCCACCAGATCGACTTTATTATAAACAAGGATGAGTTGTTTGGCTCTACAGCGGGGAAGAAGTTGGCTGGATAGTTGTGTGATTTGAGTTTGGGCATTTGTAGCATCAATCATCCAAAGAACGATTTCTGCCTGGTCCAACTTTTGGAAAGTACGTTCAATACCAAGACTTTCAATTGTGTCGTTGGTTTCACGAATACCTGCCGTATCAATGAAGCGGAAAGTAATTCCACCTATATTAACCGTATCCTCTATCACATCGCGTGTTGTACCATGAATATCGCTGACTATGGCTTTTTCTTCATTTAACAAGACATTAAGTAGGGTGGATTTTCCTGCATTTGTTTCGCCAATGATAGCTACCGGAATGCCATTCTTAATTGCGTTGCCTACACTAAAAGAGTTCACTAAGCGAACAATGACTTTTTCAATGTTATCCGCTAACAGACAAAGTTCGGAGCGATCGGCAAATTCCAATTCCTCGTGATCACTAAAATCCAGTTCAAGCTCAATGAGTGAGGTGAAATGTAGTAACTGGTTGCGTAGAGTGGTAAGTTCTTTGCTGAAACCACCGCGCATTTGGCTCATGGCAAGACGATGAGTCGCTGCGGAAGATGAAGCGATAAGGTCGGCAACGGCTTCCGCTTGACTTAAATCCATTTTTCCATTAAGAAATGCACGTTGAGTGTATTCGCCCGGTTGGGCCATACGGCAACCATTCTTAATCAATAGCTGTAGCACTTTTTGTAAAATATAGGCTGAACCATGACATGTGATTTCTGTACTGTTTTCACCTGTATAGGAGTGAGGAGCACGAAACAAGCTGACAAGCACTTCATCTATAATTTCAGAACCTTCATGAATCCGTCCCAAAGTAAGCGTATAAGGTTTGCTCTCCTCCAACCTTTTATTGCTAATGGCAGGGGTAAAAATACGGGATGTGATTTCGATAGCTTCTGGTCCGGAAACTCGAATACATCCAATAGCCCCTCCCTGGGCAGTGGCTATGGCACAGATAGTATCTTGGTTCATGATTTTCAGTTTGTTTTTATTCGACAAAGATAACGGTTTATCATAAAAAAATGATGTAACTTCTTGGCTTTTATTGTAACTTTATATAAATCAATAACTTTAGATGAAGCATCTATATAGGCTGGCTATAACTTCTATTAGAAAAGTAATGATATGGATGCAAAATAAGATGATTTTAATTTTTTGTAGATAGATGGTCTGTTTAAGAAATTTAAACTTCCTGAGCAGGATGGTGCATAGTAATAGAAAAGTGTGATTAGGCATCACAGCCTATGCCTGTTGTTGCCGTAATGGAACATTTATATTATACGGAACAACAATAGGGCATAGCAAGCTGGATGTTATAAGATTATTGGAAAGCTTTAGATCGCGGTCTGAAAGAAACGTTCAAGGCTTTGCGTATAGTCTTTTAAATTCGTTCGAGTACCTTAAGAATCAGGTGATCAATAGTGTTTTTATATCCTGTATTGGCTTCTTTTATTAATCGGTTGGCAATTACCATGCAGACCGTCATGGCTTTATGTCCCATTAGGCGGCTGAGGCCTGCCAATGCGGAACTCTCCATTTCAAAATTAGTGATTTTGTAGCCATTGTATTCGAATTTTTCGATTTTCTCATTTTGATATGGATCTGCTAATGGCACACGTAGCTCACGTCCTTGTGGACCAAAGAAACCACCGGCTGCAATGGTAACACCACGCACCATGTCATCTCCGGCTATGCGATCTATCAGCTCTGCACTTGCATCAATAACATAGGGAGCGGGAGCACACATATTGCCCGACCAGCCCATATGATTGAGGAAAGCACGTTCAAAAGGAAGGTCGCAAACAGAGTTACGTCCGGCATAGAAGTTCAGTAAGCCGTCGAAACCTATCGATTTGGCAGAACAAACGAAGGTCCCTACGGGGGTATAAGGCTGTAGGCCACCACAAGTGCCGATGCGTACCAGTTCTAATTGGCGCAGTTGTTTTTTTTCTTCCCGCGTTTGGAAATCAATATTGGCTAGCGCATCCAATTCATTCATGACAATATCAATATTGTCGCAACCAATACCGGTGGAGACAACGGTGATACGTTTGCCTTTATAAGTACCTGTAATTGTTTTGAATTCGCGACTCTCTACTTCACATTCTTTATTTTCGAAGTGAGAAGCAACCAGCGCTACCCGGCCGGGATCACCTACGAGGATTATTTTATCTGCCAGCCATTCGGGCTTTACATGCAAATGGAAAACGGAACCGTCTTCATTGATAATTAGTTCGGAAGATGCAAAATACTTTTTCATGTTACAGGATATTATGATTGTTTATAAATAGAAAACGTCGGTAACCGGTTTCTGTTCACCAGTTCCGACGTTTATATCAATCGCTTTACCGGTTATTTGCTTAATGGTTGGTTGGATATGCCTGTTGTCGGTTTGGCAATGTTTTCGCGCATCGAAGTATCGGCTTCGATGTTTTTCATGCGATAATAATCCATTATACCTAAATTACCATTACGGAATGCTTCTGCCATAGCCTTAGGAACTTCTGCTTCTGCTTCAATAACTTTGGCCCGTGCTTCCTGTGCTTTGGCTTTCATTTCCTGCTCACTGGCAACTGCCATGGCGCGACGTTCCTCAGCTTTGGCTTGAGCAATGTTCTTGTCTGCATTTGCTTGGTCTATTTGCAAAGCGGCACCAATGTTTTTGCCTATGTCAATGTCGGCAATATCGATAGATAGAATTTCAAAAGCGGTACCGGCATCCAATCCTTTGCGAAGTACCAATTTGGAAATAGAATCCGGATTTTCCAGAACAGATTTATGATTTTCGGAAGAACCGATAGATGATACGATACCTTCGCCAACACGAGCTAAAATAGTATCTTCTCCGGCACCACCCACCAATTGCCGGATATTGGCACGTACAGTTACACGAGCTTTGGCAATCAGCTGAATTCCATCTTTTGCCACAGCCGTAACAGGTGGGGTGTCAATAACTTTAGGGTTTACAGACATTTGAACTGCTTCGAACACATCACGTCCGGCAAGGTCAATGGCAGTAGCCATTTGAAACGGCAATTCAATGTTGGCTTTGGAAGCGGATACCAAAGCATGCACCACTTTCTCAACGTGACCTCCTGCAAGGTAGTGTGCTTCTAATTCGTCACGTGTGATGTTGCTTAGACCGGCTTTATGTGCTTCAATCAAACCCGGCACAATGATGTAAGGCGGTACATTACGGATACGCATCAGAAATAGTTGGACCAGTGATATGTTTACCCCCGAAACTTTAGCGGATAACCATAGGAAAAACGGTACGTAATGGAAAAACAGTACCAGAAAAATAATACCACCTACAATAATGAAGGCAGTGAGATACATTGTGCTTGGATCCATGATTTTAGTTATTAGTGATTACTTATTATTTAATTAATTATTGGTGATTTATGATTTACTTTTTCTTCTCCACAAGTATTACTCCGTCTGTAATGCGGTTTACTATAATAGGAGTTTTCTCATTCAGAAAACCATCTGTGGATTTGACTTCTACGATATCGCCGTTTATTTCAGCATATCCGATAAGAGCAAGGCGGGTCGTTGTAACACCTGTGTCGCCTATTTTCACTTTCTCTTCGGCGCTTCGGTCTATCTTTGAAGTAATATTCTTTTTCAAGGCTATCTTGTCTAAAGTTTTGGAACGCATAAACCATATCAGCGAGCCAACACAGGCTATGGCAGATACGGCAAGTGTGATGAAGCCTGCTGTTGTTCCTATATTGGTAAATGCATAATAATTGGCATAAATGATGCAACCGCCTGCCAGAAAACCGGCGATGCTGATACCCGGTACTATGAATAATTCCACTAAGAACAGTATAACTGCTGCTACGACTAATACTATGATAATGAAGATGTCCATAGTTTTTCTATTTAATGGTTTGTTTTTCTAATTTACGCACTTGGATAACAGATTGATCTATTTCCGTGGCCAATTGTTGTACACGTTTTTCCAAGTCAAGTATAGCTGGAGCCATTTGGGCTTTTTCGTTTTGATTGGCACGAGAATATTGGGTACGTATATTTTCCAGTTTACTCTGTTGCTGATGATAGCTTTCTTTCAATTGAAGATATTTTTTGAATTGTGCTTTTGCCTGTGGAGAACGGAAATCGGTCGCATAGTGATAGATATGCTGGTCATCAATCACAAATTCGAATTCATGGTGTTTCTTTATTTCCGGCTTTTCCTGCATCACTTTTTGCAACCGGCTTTGGGCATCAGCCACTAAGTTTTCATCTGTCCATGTATCCTTAATGGAATGAAGTTGGGCAAGTTTTATCAATTTGCCTTTATCCATGTTTTCATAGTTGTATACCTGTTTGGATGATGCCGGAATGAATACATATATGCAGACTTTATCCTCCGGCTGATAACGGTCTGATGCAAACCAGCCTAAGTTATTGAATTCGTCTATAACATACATATAATCGTTATAGGGGGAGTTGAAAGGCATGCCTACATTCTCCGGAGCCAGATAGGTGTCTGTATTCATGTTATAGCGCGTTACAAAAATATCATAGTTTCCCATAGATGCAGAACCGTCTGCGGCATAATAAATAGTGATGCCGTCTGCCAACACATAAGGATAGTTGGCATTCATTGATTCATTGATACTGCCGGGAAGCATGTTGCCTTTGCCCCATTCATCCATCATCTTGTTGCGTGATAGGATGTTGAGTGTGCTGTCTTTCTGCAATTCGCTATAATAGATTTTATTTCCCAATTCTGTTTCGTACACAGTGCCACCCTTGCCATTGGAGTTTTTAAAGTAGGTGTCATACATAAAAAGTTTGCCGGATTCGGGGCTGATTTTGTATGCTTTGAGAAAATCTTTTTTGTCTACCACAAAACTGTCAATGAAGCAGACTTCCTCTACGCCTTTTAGCATACGGAGGTTTGCTTTACTTTTTTCCAACAGTTTTTCCGCTTCGGCTGTAGGGCGTCTTCTTTTGGTCAGTTCGGCAATATATTCTTCGAAAGTGTTGACTGCATCTTCAAATCGGTAGGTGGCATTATAGGCCTGTGCCAAATAAAGCTGCCCACCGGCAGCCCGACGTTTTACGGCTGTTTCTAAATACTTGATAGCTTCCTCCGCTTCCCCTGTGTTTAAACAGCACACGCCATACCACAGATTATAACTTCCGTTGTTAGGCTGTGATTTGACGAATTTTTTAAAAGCTGGTTTGGCTTGGTCATATTGGCCTTTCTCATAGAGCGCTTTAGCTTGTGTAAGGGTTTGCGCTGAAATATTCATTCCAAAGAAACCTAATAACAAAAGCAGTATATATTTTTTCTTCATATATGAAAATCTTTTTAATGAGTTCAAAAATACAAATTTATCGGGAATAAAGCGGTTTTCTGTGATTCTATTATGTTAATTCTTCTTTAAATGATTCTTTTCAACTACTTTTGCAGCCGATTTTTAAATGATTTTTATGGCACAATTTACAGAGGAAGAAAAGACTTTGCGGCGTATTGAAAAGCGGTTCGGTAAAGGAGTGGTGGAATATGGGCTTATAGAAGAGGGCGATCGGATTCTTATCGGACTTTCCGGAGGAAAAGATTCTCTGGCGCTGGTTGAATTGTTGGCGCGTCGTTCCCGGATTTTGAAGCCGAGATTTTCTGTTATTGCTGTTCATGTGGTAATGAAGAACATTCCTTATCAAAGTGATGTGGATTATCTCAGAAATTATACGGAGTCATGTGGGATACCTTTTGTTCTGTATGAAACGGAGTTTGATGCAAGTACGGACACTCGTAAGTCACCTTGTTTTTTATGTTCTTGGAATCGGCGGAAAGCTTTGTTTACTGTGGCAAAGGAGCAAAAGTGCAACAAGATAGCCTTGGGACATCATATGGATGACATTCTGGAGACCTTGCTGATGAACATTACTTATCAGGGTACATTCAGTTCAATGCCGCCGCGATTGGTAATGAAGAAGTTTGATATGACAATCATCCGGCCCATGTGTCTTGTGCATGAGGCGGATTTAATGGAACTGGCAGAGATAAGGGCATATAGGAAACAAGTGAAGAACTGCCCTTATGAATCGCAGTCAAGCCGGAGTGCGATGAAAAGAATTTTGCACCAACTGGAAGAAATGAATCCGGAAGCCCGATATAGCTTATGGGGGAGTATGAGTAATGTGCAGGAAGAGTTGTTGCCGAGGAAATTAAAATAAGATTAAAAAAGTTAGTAAGTAACCTCATTTAAGTAATCATTATATGAAAGCTTTTTATACTATTCTACTATTGATTGTATCCAATGTCTTTATGACATTTGCTTGGTACGGGCATTTGAAATTGCAGGAAATGAAAGTAATTTCCAATTGGCCACTTTATGCTGTAATTTTGTTTTCGTGGATGATAGCTTTGGCAGAGTATGCATTTCAGATTCCGGCAAATCGTATTGGTTTTATCGGTAATGGCGGTCCTTTTTCGTTAATGCAGTTAAAAGTTATTCAGGAAGTGGTGACACTTATTATTTTTACGATATTTACCACTGTTCTCTTTAAAGGAGAGTCTTTGCATTGGAATCATTTTGCGGCATTTGTCTGCTTGGTATTGGCGGTGTATTTTGTCTTTTATAAATAGAGGATTGGATTAGCGGATCTCTTTCCGCTAATCCAATCCTCTATACTATTATTTTCCTGTGATATATTTGTTCATACCTTTCGTGTAGAACATTTGGAATTCCCCCTTGTCATCCGTATATATGAAACATGCGTCGAGATCGGGGTGAGCATTGGCAAAACGTTCGGCCTCTTCCAGTCCCATGACCATGAAAGCGGTAGCGTAGGCGTCGGCGCTCATGCAATCCCGGGCAATGACTGTTGCCGACAAGATGTTATGTTGTACAGGGTATCCTGTGCGTGGATCTATGGTGTGAGCATATTTCTTTCCGTCTTTGTAGTAATAGTTCCGGTAATTGCCTGAAGTGGCGATGCCCATGTCGGTCACTTGCAATATGGTTTGTAACTCTTGATTTACGGCAAGTGAGTCATCTACCGGCTTGTTGATGCCGATGCGCCATAAACTTTTCTTCGGGTTTTCTCCGCGAACCACTACTTCACCGCCTATATCCACCATGAAGTTACCGATGCCTTTTTTTTCTAATAATTGTGCAATGACATCCACTGCGTAACCTTTGGCTACGGCGCTACATGAAAGCATGATGCGAGGGTCTTGTTTGATAACCTTCCCTTCGGCAGATAATGAAACTTTTGAATAACCTGTAATATCTAATAGGCTGTCTATCATAGCTGAATCAGGGAATGCACCTTTCTTGAATCCGAACCCCCAAGCATTGGCCAACGGAGCTACTGTAATGTCAAAGGCCCCTCCGGTCTCTTGGGATATCTCCATGCTGCGGCGGAATACGTTAATAAAGAAAGTGTCGGGGATGATGTCTTCGTTTCGGTTGATACGCGTAATGGTGGCCGTATCGTTGAAAGGGGATAACGAACCGTCAAAACGTTTGAGCTCTGCTTCAATTTCGGACTTCAGATCGCTGTCATACTGGTAAGTTATGTTATATACTGTTCCAAAAATCAGCCCGCTGGCGGTTCGATAAGGGATGGCACGATTGTGTCGTGCGAGTATTCCGATAGTGCCTAATACAAGCAAGGCAACCCACAAAAAATTCCGTTGTACTTTCTTGTCCATAATATTTAATGCTAAGTTAATAACCCTCAAAAGGATAATCCTTCCCCGGCTTTCCTCTGTTCTCTATTGGGATTTGGGGCTTTCTATTCTTGATATCAACTGCAAAACAGGTGCTCTATCAATATCTTTGTGCCTATGATAATAAGGATGACGCCACCCCAGAGTTCTGCGCGTAATTTGCGGGCAATGCCACATCCGAAACGGATACCGAACATCAGTCCGACAAATGATAAGGCAAATGATACAAATCCTATGATGCCGATAGAAGGCAGTATGGATGAAAAACTGCGGACACCCAGAAACGCAAATGAAACACCGACTGCCAGGGCGTCGATACTGGTGGCTACCGCTAATGCCGAAACCACTTTTAGGCTGGTAGGGTCAAATTCATGTCTGCAATCTTCATCTTTGAAAGATTCCAAGACCATACGCCCTCCAAGAAAAGCCAGAATAGCAAAAGCTATCCAATGGTCTATGTTTTCAATGAGATGGCTGAAAAAGCTGGCTCCTATCCAGCCAAGTAGCGGCATGAGTGCCTGAAAAAAACCGAAAGCCAGTGCCATTATCAGCATCGGACGCATCCGGACACGTTTCAATATAATACCGCTGGCAATAGATACTGCGAAACAATCCATTGCAAGTCCTATGGCAAGCAACCAGATTTCTAATCCTGTCATTGTTTTAGAATGGTAATTTATAGATTATTGTATAAGTGACCCCTGTGGTGTTTCCGTTGTATTTGCCATAACCCGGTACGTACCATGGGTCTCCATATTCGGCAACGGAAGCACTCAGACGGAATTTGAAGCGTAATGCCCAGCCCATATACAGGCTTTTCCACACATGTGCCCGTATGCCGACACAAAATTCCGCCCATTGCATTGAACCTTTCATTCCTTTATGGTCAAAAGGCAGACTGCCTCCCCAGATACCGTCTATCAGGTTCGGATTGCCTAAGCTGCCGCCGTATTCAGGGTCGCTGACAGCCAATGATTCCACATCGTATTTGAAGCTGGTTGCTGCATAGCGCAGACCCACAAGTATCATGTGGCCATGTTTCTTGTTATAGAGTGCGTTATAATCCATGCCGATGCGAAAATAGGGAGCGCCGGTTTTATAATGTATTCCTTTGTCGCTCCAGGTATCTGTGTTGCCATAGCCTAATTCTACCGTTGGGAAAAAACGGTTTTTGAGGCTTACGTCAACCGCTACCTCGCTACTGAAAAAGTCACTTCCAAGCAGTTTGCCTCCGGGACCCCATAAATCTGCGCTGATGGAGATGCCGTTGTAGAGAGGGTAGTGCACCTCCTCCTTGGCATCCTTTTTTTCCGTTTTGGGCGGAGTGGTTGCCGGTGGGGCGGAGATATTACTGTTTTGTGCCTGCAATGGGAGAGACAGCAGTAAACAGAGTGCCAGACTAATAGAATAGTTTAAGATTTTCTGTACCATAAATTCCGGCTTCTTTATTTACAATGCGAATAGAATCAAGACTGTGACGGCTGTAATTGACATCTTTAATGCTCTGTTTCATTTGATAACCGCAGTCCATTGACAGGAAGTAAGGCGTATTGGTTTGATAAACAACGAGTGTATCTGTCAATGTTTTGCTGTAACGGAATACAAGTACGGTGGAGTCGGCGGTATATCTTAAAGGAAGTGAGAGGTCATGCACTTTCTTCTGGTTGTTGATGATAATGGAATCCGTACCGAAAGCGGTGACAGTCAGCGAGTCCAACGTATCATTGGAAACAACTTCTGTTTCGGGGTCTAATGTGTAGAAGTAACACTGCATCATGGCTCGTGTGGCCATTGAGCAGTCCGCTTCTTCCGAACAAGATATTACTACGCTAAGGATAGGGAAGAGAAAGGCTCCGGTTATGATGAATTTGACTAATGCTTTCATGGTTAAATCATTTTCTCGATTTGATACTTGTTACGTTCCGGCGCATTGCGGGATATCAGTTCGCCGAGGAAACCTGCCACAAACAGTTGGGTTCCGATAATCATGGATGTTAATGACAGATAGAAATAAGGGGAGTCTGTCACAAGTCGGTATGGCATGCCTTGATTCATGTAATACAGTTTGCTGGCGCCGACAATAATTACGGCAATGAATCCGATGAAAAACATCAGCGATCCCAATATGCCGAAGAAGTGCATAGGCTTGATGCCGAAGGTGGAAAGGAACCAAAGGGAAATTAAATCCAGATAACCGTTAAAGAAACGGTTCCAGCCGCCGAATTTGGTTTTGCCGAATTTTCGTGCCTGATGATGCACCACTTTCTCGCCGATCTTCTTGAAACCGGCATTTTTGGCGAGGTAGGGTATGTAACGGTGCATTTCACCGTACACTTCTATGTTTTTTATCACCTCTTTGCGGTAGGCTTTCAGGCCGCAATTAAAGTCATGCAGGTTTTTTATGCCGGAAACCTTACGTGCGGTAGCGTTGAACAGCTTGGTCGGTATGGTTTTTGACAAGGGGTCATATCTTTTCTGCTTCCAGCCGGATACCAGGTCGTAGCCTTCTTCCGTAATCATGCGGTATAGTTCCGGAATTTCGTCGGGACTGTCCTGTAAGTCTGCGTCCATTGTAATCACGACATTTCCTTGCGCTTGGTCAAAACCGCAATAGAGTGCCGGCGACTTGCCATAATTACGGCGGAATTTTATTCCCCGTACTTTGTCCGAGCCGGCTTGCAGCTGCTCTATTATCTGCCAGGAGTGGTCGGTACTTCCGTCGTTAACGAAAATAATTTCATAAGAAAAGTTATGAGCTTTCATTACCCTCTCAATCCATGCAAACAATTCCGGAAGAGACTCTTCTTCATTATATAAAGGAATGACTACTGAAATATCCATTTGCTTATTTATGATTTTAACTATGTTACACTATGCCTGGTTTATCTGAAATCTGCCGTCGCTTGTCATTCTTTCTTGCGTTTCATTACGAATAAGGCGGTGGGAAGGGCCAGCAGCGAACCGCAAAACACGTTCCATGACACCAATTGCATGGTAATGTCTATGGGGGTGAGCGATTTCACATTGTCCAATGTCTCTTGAAATACATCGGTATAGGCTTCTATGCCGGGTACGCCGCTTTGTTTCAAGATATCAATTTGTGATTCGTAGGCATTGATGACAAATCCGTGGTCTATGAAACGGAAATAAATGTAATGTGCCATTGCCGTCAATAATGCGGCGAACATGTACATGAACACTGTGAATATCCATGCGTGCAGGAAACTGATGCTGCCGCCGCATGCTGTATTACGGTACATTCGTACGTAGTAATACCCCATAAACGGAACGCATATCGTAAGTCCCATAAAGAGGAAAGATAAAAACGGAGTTGTCAGGCCCAAAGGGAAAAGGATAAATTTTAAAATCCAATATCCGCCCAGATAGGTGCCGAACAACATTGCATATTGCATGTAACCTTTATTTTCTGCCATTTTTCTTAGAAATATGGCGCAAAGTTATAAATAATATTGGTTGTAGACCCTGTATTCTTGTTAAAGTTGAAAAAAGTTAGGGCAAGGTATTGCGGATTTAAAAATTTTATCTACCTTTGCACTCGCAAAACGGGTAAGTCCTATACGGCCAGCTCCCTTCGAATCCTCCAGGGCTTGATCGCAGCAAAGGTAGTTGGTTGTAGCGGCGCGATATAGTAAGCTTACCCACCCGCCTCTTTAGCTCAGTTGGCCAGAGCACGTGATTTGTAATCTCGGGGTCGTTGGTTCGAATCCGACAAGAGGCTCAAAAAGAAAAGAGATGTATCAGCTGATACATCTCTTTTCTTTTTTATATCTCATTACTCACTATCCTTTTTTGATTCTTCTGTATCCATATATGGCGTTATTCCCCAGTTCCTCCTCGATGCGTAGCAGTTGGTTATATTTGGCCATGCGGTCCGAACGGCTCAAGGAACCGGTCTTGATTTGTCCGCTGTTGGTGGCTACGGCAATGTCGGCAATGGTGGAGTCTTCCGTTTCGCCCGAACGGTGTGAGGTAACGGTGGTGTATCCATGGCGGTGTGCCATTTCGATGGCATTCAGAGTCTCTGTCAGGGAGCCGATTTGGTTTACCTTGATGAGTATGGAGTTTGCGCATCCTTTTTCGATGCCCATGGCAAGAAAATCCACATTGGTGACAAACAGGTCGTCACCCACCAACTGGCAACGGTTTCCGATGCGGTCGGTCAGTTTCTTCCAGCCTTCCCAGTCGTTTTCGCTCATTCCGTCCTCGATAGAGTCTATCGGATATTTGTTGATCAGTTCTTCCAGATAGTCCACCTGTTCGCTGGCTGTACGTTTTTTGCCTTTCTCACCTTCAAATTTGCCATAGTCGTAAATTCCGTCGTGATAGAATTCGGAAGAAGCGCAGTCCATGGCAATCATCACGTCTTTGCCCGGTTCGTAGCCGGCAGCTTTAATGGCGGCAATGATTGAGTCCAAAGCATCTTCTGTTCCTGCCAGGGCGGGAGCAAAGCCGCCTTCATCGCCGACGGCGGTGCTGAGGCCGCGGTCGTGCAGCACCTTCTTCAAGGCGTGGAACACTTCTGCGCCCATGCGCAGGCCTTCACGAAAAGAAGTTGCCCCTACCGGGCGTATCATAAATTCCTGAAAAGCAATAGGGGCGTCACTGTGCGAACCGCCGTTGATGATGTTCATCATCGGAACAGGCATCACGTAGGTGTTTGTTCCGCCTATATAGCGATAGAGGGGGACGTCAAGATAGGCTGCGGCTGCTTTGGCTACGGCAAGTGAAACGCCCAGGATGGCATTGGCGCCCAGATTGGACTTGGTTTTTGTGCCGTCCAGTGCCAGCATGGCATGGTCGATGCTCATTTGTTCAAGGGCGGACATACCGATCAGTTTGGGAGCGATGATGTTGTTGATGTTGTTGACAGCTTTCAGCACACCTTTGCCGCCGTAGCGTTTTTTGTCGCCGTCGCGCAGTTCCAAAGCCTCATGCTCGCCGGTGGATGCGCCGGAGGGTACGGAAGCCCGGCCGGTGAAGCCCGACTCCAAAATCACATCAACTTCCACAGTGGGGTTTCCTCTTGAATCGAGGATTTCACGTCCGATAATCTTTTCTATTTTCATCTTCTTTTGTTTTAAGTGTAAATTCTATGAACAATAACAAACGAAGGTGGAAAATGGTTCGGACTTTCCCTTATGACTGTGATTTTAAAAAGTTCGCCCTACGATGCTTCCGCCCAATGCAGCGAATATGCCCAGCAGGATACTTAATAGAGTATATGTGGCGAACAGTCCGTAGAATCCTTGTTTCATCAGGATCAATCCGTCATTGGAGAATGTGGAAAAGGTGGTGAAGCCGCCGCACAATCCGGTGGTCAGCAACATGCGTACTTCCGTAGATAGGTTGAAACGTGCGGACAAGGCATAGAACAGCCCTATCAGAAAACTTCCGGTTATGTTGACGGCAAACGTGGCCCAGGGAAAGGAGTAGGGCACTATCCGTTCGTGAAGGGCCATTTGTACGCAATAGCGTAATAGGCTGCCGGTGCCGCCGCCCAGGAATACGGCTATCAGTATTTTAGTCATGATGCTTGTTTTTTTTTTGAGTATGTTTCAGGTTGCAAAGGTAATGAAGGCAGGGGAATTTCAACCAATCTTCGGGTGGGTTTTATGGGGTGGATGGAGATTTACTAAAACGTTGGGGGAGATTTAGTAAATCATTGCCGGAGATTTAGTAAATCGTCGGAGGGGTTTGAGTAAGCAGATAAAGAGAGGGCCGGGCAGGCGGTGTATTCGTTGGGTGAATACAGCCGGCTCCGACTGTAAACCGAACCTGAGGGTTTAAGTGCTTAATTGTAGAGAGTATATCAGAGTCGGGCATTGATAATCTGTGATTTATCAGTCCGGATTGTAGAGATTGCCCCTGTTTCTTTCAAATTCCTTTCCCACCTGATTTTTACTGTTGTAGAGATGCCTTTTTATTAACTGTTTGCTGTTTAGGTGTTTACGCAAAATGGTTGTAGATGCCCTTTCCTTGCGTTTCCGTCATTCTCCCCCTAACTTTGCAACATCGGATTTGAGAAACAAATGCAGAACTGTTGAGGCCTCGCAGTGAACTTTCGCTTCTTGAAAAAGATAAAGGGCTCCGGCCTGTTACATTATTATATAATAACCTTTTAAAACATTAAAAATTATGGGACTTCAGTATGTAGTAGCTAAACGTGTATTCGGTTTCGATAAGAGCAAAAATGTGAAGTATGTAGCCAAATCCGTAGGGTCAGGCGAGTTAGGCACTGATAAATTGTGTGCCAAAGTGAGCCGTATCCTCGGTATCCACAGGAAAACGGTGGATTTGGTGGCTGCCGGCCTTGTAGACATCATGTCGGAAGAAATAGAGGACGGAAAGACTGTCCGTTTAGGAGATTTCGGGCTTTTCCGCCCTTCTTTTGTGGGAAAATGCGCCGATACGCAAGAAGGGGTGACGGCAAGCAATATTGTGCGTAAGCGTATTCTCTTCTTTCCGGGAAAGGCCTTCAGTGCGATGCTGGACAAGATGAGCGTCACCCGGATGGCAATGCCCGATACGGATTATACCGACGGCAGCCAGGGCAATGAAGGCAAGCCTGAAAATCCGGGTATATCCGGTGGAGGTGAAGAAGAGGATCCTTTGGGATAAAGCCGAATCCTCCGAACCGGTAAGAAGATGAAGATGAGAATGAAGGGCAGTGGTGTCCTTCATTCTTATGCAAACGTTTTCTGACAAATTATCCGGATTTTATGCGATTGCTTCCTATATAATTCCTTATCCTGCTTATATTTGTGGCACGATAACTAATTAAAATACCATAGCATGAGAAACATGAAGACTATTTTCACTAAACTGGCCTGCTTCCTGCTCGCCCTTTTCATGAGCGGCACAGCAATAGCCGAGAGCATTACTTCGCCTGACGGCCAACTCCGATTGAACTTTTCGGTAAATCCCCAGGGTGAACCTGTTTACGAACTTTCCTACAAAGGGAAAGCGGTTATTAAGCCTTCGAAACTCGGTCTGGAACTGAAAAATGATCCGGGATTGATGAACGGATTTACTTTGGCCGGTACCGAAACCTCTACGTTTGATGAAACCTGGGAACCGGTGTGGGGTGAAGTAAAACAAATCCGTAACCACTATAATGAAATGGCCGTAACGCTGAATCAGAAGGCGCAGGACCGCAATATCATCATTCGTTTCCGCCTCTTTGACGACGGTCTCGGCTTCCGTTACGAGTTCCCTTTGCAGAAGAACTTGAACTACTTTGTTATCAAGGAAGAACGTACCCAATTTGCTATGGCGGGCGACCATAAGGCGTTTTGGATACCGGGCGACTACGATACGCAGGAGTATGACTACATGGAGTCCAAACTTTCCGAAATACGCGGATTGATGGAGGAAGCTGTCACAGGCAACGCCTCGCAGACACAATTCTCTCCGACAGGTGTGCAGACCTCCCTTCAGATGAAGACGGCAGACGGATTGTACATCAACCTGCATGAAGCAGCTTTGGTGGACTATTCTTGTATGCACCTGAACCTGGACGACAAGAACCTGGTTTTTGAGTCCTGGCTGACCCCCGATGCAGTGGGTGACAAAGGTTATATGCAGGCTCCCTGCAAGTCGCCATGGCGTACGGTTATTGTCAGCGATGACGCACGCGACATCCTTGCTTCCAAGCTGACTCTGAACCTGAACGAGCCTTGTGCCTATGAAGATGTTTCTTGGATTAAACCGGTGAAATATGTAGGCGTATGGTGGGAAATGATTGCCGGCAAAAGCACTTGGGCATATACGGACGAACTGCCCTCCGTCAAGCTGGGCGAAACGGACTATTCCAAGACAAAGCCCAACGGACGCCATGGCGCCAACAATGAAAATGTGAAGAGATATATTGACTTTGCGGCTGCCAACGGTTTCGACCAAGTGCTGGTGGAAGGTTGGAACGAAGGCTGGGAAGACTGGTTCGGACATTCCAAAGATTATGTTTTCGACTTTGTAACCCCATACCCCGATTTCGATGTAAAGATGCTGAACGCTTACGCCAAGAGCAAAGGTGTGAAGCTGATGATGCATCATGAAACATCTTCTTCCGTCCGCAATTACGAACGCCACATGGACAAAGCCTATCAGTTCATGGTGGATAATGGCTATAATGCAGTGAAAAGCGGCTATGTAGGCAATATCATTCCGCGCGGAGAACACCACTACGGACAGTGGATGAACAACCACTATCTCTATGCCGTGAAGAAAGCCGCCGATTATAAGATTTGCGTCAACGGCCACGAAGCCGTACGCCCCACAGGTCTGTGCCGCACCTATCCTAACCTGATTGGCAACGAATCGGCCCGCGGAACCGAATATGAAGCCTTTGGCGGTAGCAAGCCGTTCCACACCACATTGCTTCCCTTTAACCGTCTTATCGGTGGCCCGATGGACTACACTCCGGGCATTTTCGATACCAAACTGGATTTTATGGGCGATTTGCCTCATGGGCAGGTGCAGACTACGCTTGCCAAGCAGCTGGCTCTTTATGTCACCCTTTACAGCCCTTTGCAGATGGCTGCCGATTTGGTTGAGAACTACGAGAAGCATATGGATGCTTTCCAGTTCATCAAAGATGTTGCCGTAGATTGGGACGACAGCAGGTATATCGAAGCGGAACCGGGTGACTATATCACCGTAGCGCGCAAGGCGAAAGGTACCGATAACTGGTTTGTTGGCGGCATTACGGATGAAAATGCCCGTACTGCCAACTTTACTCTCGACTTCCTGACGCCGGGCAAGCAATATGTGGCTACTTTGTATGCCGATGGCAAAGATGCCGACTACAAAGAAAATCCCACTTCCTATCAAATAAAGAAAGGCATTGTGACCAATAAGACAAAGATGTCTGTCAAGGAGGCACGTAGCGGCGGTTTTGCTTTGAGCTTGATTGAGGCTGCTCCTGCCGATAAGAAAACTGTGAAGAAATGGAAATGATTAAGGTAAAAAGAGTTTCCGATTAGGCATTAGTTGGCTCCCTGCCGGATTTGAAGTCCGGCAGGGAGCTTTTTTATAAACTTCACTTATCCGTCCGAGGTGCTTACACCTTTGATTGCAAACTGAGTTATTCTTCTTGTTTGCTCTTCCTGCATCGGGCTTGCCTGCGAAAATAAGTTTTTTTAGAAATTGTATTGGCAGAATATGGCGCTAACAAAGAAACTTCTTTGTACCTTTGCACACGTTAATAAAATAACTAATAACACAAGGAACTTATGGGAGGTTTTTTCGGAACAGTCGCCAAAGCAAGTTGCGTGGCAGATCTGTTTTACGGTACGGATTATAATTCGCATTTAGGGACAAAACGTGGTGGCTTGGCTACTTACGATCAGGAAGAAGCGGTGTTTAAGCGCTCTATTCACAATCTGGAAAGTACCTATTTCCGAACGAAGTTTGAAGATGAATTGGACAAATTCAAAGGAAATTCCGGCATTGGAATCATCAGCGACACAGATCCTCAACCTCTCATCTTAAATTCCCACCTCGGTCGTTTTGCCATTGTAACGGTTGCCAAGATTGTGAATCTGCAAGAACTGGAAGCCCAACTTCTGGAACAAAATATGCACTTCGCCGAATTGAGCTCCGGCAAAACCAATCAGACAGAACTTATAGCCCTGCTCCTGATACAAGGCAGAAACTTTGTGGAGGGCATCGAAAATGTATATAAGCATATCAAGGGTTCGTGCTCCATGCTGCTGCTTACGGAAGACGGCATTATTGCCGCCCGCGACCATTGGGGGCGTACTCCGGTCGTTATTGGTAAGAAAGACGGAGCTTATGCCGCAACAAGCGAGTCGAGCAGTTTTCCGAACTTGGGTTACGAGATAGACCGCTATTTGGGACCGGGAGAGATTGTCCGTCTGCATGCCGATAGGGTGGAGCAAATGCGCAAACCCAATGAAGGAATGCAGATATGTTCTTTCCTGTGGGTTTATTACGGTTTTCCTACTTCGTGCTATGAGGGTAAGAATGTGGAGGAAGTGCGCTTTTCCTCCGGTCTGAAAATGGGACAGACCGATACCTCGGAGGTGGATTGTACTTGTGGAATTCCTGACTCCGGTGTGGGCATGGCGCTGGGATATGCCGAAGGAAAAGGCGTTCCCTATCATCGGGCCATTTCGAAATACACGCCTACATGGCCTCGCAGCTTTACTCCCAGCAGGCAGGAGTTGCGCTCACTGGTGGCGAAGATGAAGCTCATCCCTAATAGGGCTATGCTGGAAGGTAAGCGCTTGCTGTTCTGTGACGATTCCATTGTGCGTGGAACCCAGTTGCGCGATAATGTAAAGGTGCTTTACGAGTATGGAGCCAAAGAAGTCCACATACGCATCGCTTGTCCACCGTTGATATACAGTTGTCCGTTTGTTGGTTTCACTGCATCCAAAAGCGATCTGGAGTTAATAACCCGTCGTGTCATCAAGGAGCTGGAAGGGGATGAAAATAAGAATCTTGAGAAGTATGCCACTACCGGTTCACCGGAGTATGAGAGAATGGTAGAGGTTATTCGCGAACGTTTCGGGCTTTCTTCCCTAAAATTCAATACTTTGGAAACATTGGTGGAAGCCATCGGACTTCCTAAGTGTAAACTGTGCACCCATTGTTTTGACGGTAGCAGTCATTTCTGATTGACAAATTGCTGCTGAAGAATAAAAAAGAGGCGTGAATTGCTTGGCAGTTCACGCCCCTTTTTTTAACTTTACGGCAGTAAAATAGTGATTAGGGTTTAGTGATAAGTGATTAATGCCGTTCGGATAAAGAAGGAAGGCGCGGTTGTTGTCTACTGACCGTTAATCGTTCATCACTGATCGCTAACCCCTAATCATTAATCACTAACAGCTAATCACTATCATCATGACTTTAGTAGAACGTTTTTTAAAGTATGTAAGTTTCGATACGCAATCGAATGAGGAGAGTGGGGTAACACCGAGTACTTCAGGGCAAATGGTGTTTGCTAAATATCTGAAGAAAGAATTGGAGGCTTTGGGCTTGGAAGAGATCACGCTGGATGAGAACGGTTATCTGTTCGCCACCCTTCCTGCCAATACAGATAAGTCTGTACCTGTCGTGGGGTTCATTGCCCACATGGATACAAGCCCCGATATGAGTGGTAAGGATGTCTCCCCGCGTATTGTGGAGAATTACGATGGCAAGGATATTGTTCTTTGCGAGGAGGGGAAAGTGGTCCTTTCGCCTGCCCAATTTCCCGAACTGCTCGACCACAAAGGGGAAGACCTGATTGTCACCAACGGAAAGACCTTGCTGGGTGCTGACGATAAAGCCGGCATTGCCGAGATTGTTTCGGCGATGGTATATCTGAAAGAGCATCCCGAAATCAAGCATGGCAAAATCCGTATCGGTTTTAATCCCGATGAGGAAATCGGTTTGGGAGCGCATAAGTTCAATGTTGAGCAATTCGGTTGTGAATGGGCCTATACTATGGATGGCGGTGAAGTGGGTGAGTTGGAGTTTGAGAACTTCAATGCTGCTTCTGCCAAGATTGTTTTCAAAGGGCGCAATGTGCATCCCGGATATGCCAAACATAAGATGATAAACTCTATCCGCGTGGCCAACCGGTTTATGTCTATGCTCCCCAGTCACGAAACACCGGAGCATACCGAGGGATATGAGGGGTTCTATCATCTCATCGGCATTACGGGAGAAGTGGAGAAAACCACTGTTGCTTACATCATTCGCGACCACGACCGGAGTCGTTTTGAAAACCGCAAAAAGGAATTTGAACATCTTGTCCGTAAGATTAATGCGGAATATGGCGAAGGTACAGCCGTACTCGAACTGCACGACCAGTATTATAATATGCGCGAGAAGATTGAACCGGTAATGCATATCATCGACACCGCCTTCAAAGCAATGGAAGCAGCCGGCGTGAAACCGCGTGTAAAAGCCATTCGTGGCGGTACGGACGGTGCGCAGCTGTCATTCAAGGGGCTGCCTTGTCCCAATATCTTTGCCGGTGGCCTGAATTTCCATGGACGTTACGAATTCGTTCCTGTTCAGAGCATGGAGAAGGCTATGAAGGTTATTGTCAAAATAGCTGAACTTGTTGCCGCCGATAAATAAATCTTATTTTTTAACTCATAAATCACTGACTTCTACCATGAAAACCACTCCGTTTACAGAAACACATATCTCGCTGGGGGCTAAGATGCACGAATTTGCGGGATACAATATGCCTATTGAATATTCCGGTATCATTGATGAACATCTCACTGTTTGTCAAGGTGTCGGTGTGTTCGATGTCTCCCACATGGGAGAGTTTTGGGTGAAAGGTCCGCATGCATTGGACTTTTTGCAGAAAGTGACTTCTAATAATGTGGTGGCGCTTACTCCCGGTAAGGTGCAATACACCTGTTTTCCAAACGAGGATGGAGGCATTGTGGACGACCTGCTTGTTTATCAGTATGAACCCGAGAAATACTTGTTGGTTGTCAATGCTTCCAACATAGAGAAGGACTGGAACTGGTGTGTGGCCCATAATACGGAGGGAGCTGAACTCGAAAATGCGTCCGACCGCATGGCGCAGCTCGCAGTGCAAGGGCCGAAAGCTGTTGAGGCGTTGCAGAAGTTGACGCCTATCAATCTTTCCGAGCTTCCGTACTATACTTTTACGCATGGTGAGTTTGCAGGAGAACCGGATGTCATTATTTCCAATACCGGCTATACCGGTGCGGGTGGCTTTGAACTTTATTTTTATTCGGAAGCAGCCATGAAGATATGGAATGCTGTGTTTGAAGCAGGTGCTGAGTTTGGTATCAAGCCTATCGGCTTGGGAGCTCGTGATACGCTTCGTCTTGAAATGGGATTCTGCTTGTATGGAAATGATTTGGATGATACGACCTCGCCTATCGAAGCCGGATTGGGGTGGATTACCAAATTTGTAGAGGGTAAGAACTTTATCAATCGTCCGATGCTGGAGAAGCAGAAAACGGAAGGTACGGTACGTAAGCTGGTAGGCTTTGAGATGATAGACCGCGGTATCCCCCGTCATGGTTATGAATTGCAGAGCATGGAGGGCGCCCCCATTGGCGTGGTTACTTCGGGCACGATGTCTCCCACGCGTAAGGTTGGTATAGGAATGGGGTATGTAAAGCCTGAATATAGTAAGATAGGTACGGAAATTTGTATTGACATGCGCGGACGCAAGCTGAAAGCAGTGGTGGTTAAGCCGCCGTTCCGTAAAGGCTGATAAAGAAGTAACAAAAAAAGGGAATCTGATATAGATTCCCTTTTTTCTGCTTAAAAAAAACAGATTATTTCTTGCGATTACCGTAACGGCTCATGAACTTATCAACACGACCGGCTGTGTCAACCAACTTAGACTTACCTGTATAGAACGGGTGAGAAGTGCTGGAGATTTCCAGTTTTACCAACGGATAAGTTTCGCCTTCGAACTCGATAGTCTCTTTGGTATTTACTGTAGAACGAGACAAGAACACGTCACCGTTTGACATATCTTTAAATACTACCGGACGGTAATTTTCAGGATGAATACCTTTTTTCATTTCGATATTTGTTTTTTAATTTATATTCTGTTACTATTTTGGTAATAAATAGTGTAATGGTCTTTTTCAGAGCGCAAAGATAATGCTTTTCTATGAAATGAAAAAGGTTTTTGAAAAAAAAATCAGGAAGTTACCTGGAACTTCCTGATTTAAAGAGAGAGTCTTTTTATTCAAAGGTCATAGTCGCTTTGAACTCTTCCCCATGCTCTTTTGCATTAACTTGCAGGGTTTTCGGATAATCACCTTCGAATGTATAAGCAAAAGTAAAGAAACCATTGCTATTGTCTTTGTTCAGGTTTTCCGGCAGTTTACCTAAGATGCCTGTCATTGCGGCAAGCCAGTCTCCGAAATCGAACATATCAAAAATATCGGGTGAATAGGTGGGGATTAAAAATCCGCCTTTGTTTTTTTCGGCGGTATAAGTATAAGCGGATGAATGAGTGTCATAGGCGCCCGGAGCCAAAGCCTTGTCGTTGTCATCAAATTTGTTGTCCTGATTATGGTCGTGCACATATACAGTATTGCCTTCGTTGTCTTGATAAGACTTGTCGGTACAGATATGCTTGGAACCACTAATGGTAGATGTGACATTGCCGTTCTCCCATACTGCATTGCAATAAGCGGTCATTTCTCCTCCTTCATATCGGCGTACGGAAATGAGCTGGCGGGCATTGTTGTAAGTGTAACGTTGCGTAATGATGGCTTTGCCTATCTTGACTTGAAGATCGGTTGCAAGTCCGGCAGTATTGAGAGTATAGGTACATGCAATATTGCCTGTTGCTTCCAACTCTTCTCCGGGGAGATCAAAACTGATTTTCTGGTTTTCGTATTTAATGGACAGTTCTTGTGTCTTGCCGTCAATATCCACAGATAACTTGACCAACCTGTTCTTGTCATCATAGGTAAAGGTGTAGTTCATAACCCCTTCATCTCCAAAGTCGGGGATATATGTTTTAAGACGTTTCCCTGTCCGGGTCGGCGGAGTTTCGATCTTTTGCTCGGTGGTAGTTACGGTAAACGGATCTTTGCCGGTAGGAGTAATGGTAATCTCACTTTCCGTTTGCTTAATGTCCTTGATTTCGATTTTTCCGAAATCGGTTAAAGACAGAATACGCAAATCATCGGATATCGTATAGGTTCCTTCTATTATATAAATGCCGTTCGCTTCTTCGGAACGCGTTGCGATTTTTGTTTTTGTAAGTAGGGAATAGTGTTTTTCTTCGTTGAGTTCCAAAGAAATATAGTCGGAGGTTTCAGGAAATGTCCATGTTTTGGCTACGGCCTTTATCAAATCGGCTTCGGTTGCCGGATAGGTGGCGTCAGGTTCGTTTGTAGCTGCATCCTGTGTTACTGCCAGCATTATGCTTTTTGCACTTCCTGCAGAAATAGTAATGGTAGCCGGTGCGGGGGATGTTTCAGTCGTATTAGGATCTGCTTTTACGATTAATTTGTTTTTGTCTTGTGTTACTTTACACCAGTTTTGATTGGAAATTGCAGTCCAGCTGTCTTGGTTGGTCGTAACATTAATTTCATGCGATTCAGTAGCTGCGGCTGTGAAGTGCAGCGCAGTAGCAGGAGCAATCGAGAGAGTGGGATCCGGGGTGGGAGGGGCGTTGTCATCGCCACAGGAGGTCATGATACACATTAATAGCATGCTCATGTAGAAAACCTTGTTTTTCATAATGTAGATTTTGTTTGTAAGTTTATAAATTAGGGAACATCTTTTTTATGGTATTTTACAAATTTAATATATTTTTGCATTATGAACAAGTAAAAAGCCGTTTTTTTTATCGAATGTGTTGATAGATGGATATCTTTGCGGAATAATTGTATAAACTAATATGAGGAAAGTTACTTTTTTATTTTCTTTTTGTTTCTGCGTTATAGTGGCGGTAGCCCAGAACACAGAACGTAAGCTGTATAGTATAGCTTTTTATAATCTTGAGAATTTGTTTGATACCATTCATGATGCAGGTAAGAACGATCATGATTTTTTGCCTGATGGCAGTTATCAGTGGACAGCGAAGAAATACGAATCTAAACTGCATAATTTGTCGATGGTGCTGGGTTCGTTGTCGCGAAATCTGGTTCCCGAAGGTCCGGCTGTTATTGGTGTGGCAGAAGTGGAGAACCGCAGGGTGCTGACGGATCTCGTCAGTCAGCCGGCCATTTCCAATTATAAGTTTATTCATTATGAAGGACCTGACAAACGAGGCATCGACTGTGCGTTGCTGTATGATCCGCAGCAGTTCACCGTTACAAATTCCAAGTTGATACTCTCCACCCCGTTTGAAGGGGATACGGTGCACCTGACGCGTGGATTTCTGATTGTAGACGGTCGGTTGGCTGATGAGCGTGTGTGTGTCATCGTAAATCATTGGCCTTCTCGTGGTGCAAAATCACCGGTGCGCGTGCATGCTGCCAAGCAGGTGAAAGCACTTACAGACTCTTTGCTGCGTGAAGATAAGAAGTTGAAACTTTTTGTTATGGGGGATATGAACGATGACCCTATGGATGAAAGCATGCAGACTTTGGGAGCGCGCAAGTACATCTCGGGAATGAAAGCAAAACAGTTCTATAATCCTTGGTGGAAAACGCTGGAGGATAAGGGAGTGGGAACCTTGCTTTATCGGGGCAAATGGAATTTGTTCGATCAGATTGTGCTGTCAAGACCATTGGTGAAAACAAAAAAAGGGCTGCGTTATGACCATAATGAAGTCTTTATCCGCGATTATCTGATCCAGCAGGATGGTAAATACAAAGGCTCACCTTTACGTACTCATGGCGGACGTGTGTGGCTGAACGGTTATAGCGATCACTTGCCTACGATTATCTATTTGAAAAAATAATATATAATAATGTGTAAATAGGGCGCCGGAAAGTAAACTTGCTTTCCGGCTTTTTTGTTTATGAGGTTGAGAACGCAAAAGGCAGTAACGGGCAGACAGATGCAAAAGCATTGTAATATGGAGATTACAATATTCTGTTAATTCAAGCCAATAGCTTTAAAATAGAATAGATTTGATAGATAAATAGAGATATTTTATTCTTCTCTCGTTCTTCTTTTTAAAGGATAATGCTTACTTTTGCGTAGAATTTTAATTCACTAACAATAAACTTTAAACAAAATGGTTAATTACAAAGATTTAGGCCTTGTGAACACAAGAGAAATGTTTGCTCGCGCTATCAAGGGTGGATATGCGATCCCTGCATTCAACTTCAATAACATGGAACAGATGCAGGCTATCATCAAGGCTGCAGTTGAGACTAAGTCTCCGGTTATCCTTCAGGTTTCTAAGGGCGCTCGTCAGTATGCTAACGCTACTTTGTTGCGTTATATGGCTCAGGGTGCTGTGGAATATGCTAAGGAACTGGGCTGCAAACATCCTGAAATTGTTCTTCACCTTGACCATGGAGATACTTTCGAAACTTGCAAAAGCTGTATTGACTCAGGTTTCTCCTCAGTAATGATTGACGGTTCACATCTTCCATATGAAGAAAATGTTGCTTTGACAAAGAAGGTTGTTGAGTATGCTCACCAATTCGATGTTACAGTAGAAGGCGAACTTGGCGTATTGGCTGGTGTAGAGGATGAAGTATCTGCAGAGCACCACACATATACTAACCCCGAAGAAGTTATTGACTTTGCTACCCGTACAGGTTGCGATTCTTTGGCTATTTCTATCGGTACTTCTCATGGTGCATACAAATTTAAACCTGAACAATGCCATATAGATCCTGTGACAGGCCGTCTGGTTCCTCCTCCTTTGGAATTTGCTGTATTGGATGCTGTGATGGAGAAACTCCCGGGATTCCCTATCGTACTTCATGGTTCTTCTTCAGTACCTCAGGAAGAAGTTGACACAATCAACCAATTCGGTGGTAAGCTGGAAGCTGCTATCGGTATTCCGGAAGATCAGTTGCGTAAAGCTGCTAAGTCTGCTGTTTGTAAAATCAATATCGACTCAGACTCTCGTTTGGCTATGACTGCTGCTGTTCGTAAGGTATTTGCTGAAAAACCGGCTGAATTCGACCCGCGTAAATACTTGGGCCCGGCTCGTGACAATATGGAAAAACTTTACAAGCACAAAATCATCAACGTGCTTGGCTCGGAAAACAAATTGGCTCAATTGGACTAATAGCGTTATCTGATTATAAAAATAGCCCTTGCAATATTTTCCATTGCAAGGGCTACTTTTTTAGGGGGAAGGAGTGTAATCTCAATCTTACAACTCAATAACCAATGATTCACGCGGCTGCATTTTCAATTCTTTACCGAAGATGATGGCTTTTCCAGTCAGGATATCTTTACCCTGCTGTTTTTCTTTCAGTATTTCTTTATAGAACTTTAAAGGAACAACGGTCTCTGCATTCGTGCCATTCAGCATCACAAATACGGTTTTACCTTCGTGCTGGCGGGCGTAGGCATATACGCCATTCTGTACCATAAATTGGGTCATGCTGCCTTTAGCAATCACATCGTTGCCTTTACGCCAGTTCAGTATGGTTTTATAAAAGTTGTAACAGTCGTTTTGAATTGCACTGCGGCCTTCGGCTGTAAGTGCTGTCTCTTGGTCATCGGCCCAGCCACCGGGGAAATCCTTACGGACGTAACCGTCGCTTTTATTCTTTACCCCGTTCATCATAATTTCCGTTCCGTAATATAATTGTGGAATACGTCGGGTTGTGAGCAATAGAGTAGAGGCCTGCTTCAACATTGGGAGATTATCGCCTTCACCTAAGAAGCGGTCAGTATCATGGTTCTCAATAAAAGCAAGCACTGATTCCGGATTCGGATATAGAAAATCATATACGAAGCTATTATATACTCGGTCAAGCCCTTTAAACCAAGTTTCCGTTTCTTCTGTTTTAGCAATATTTATTTTGTCGAAGAAACTAAAATCCATTACTGTTTTCAGATTACTGTTTTTAGGAGCGGACAATTTGGAGTCTTTTTGCCACCAGGCAGTGTATGCCGGTTCGGTAACCCATGTTTCACCTACGGTGTTGTAGTTGGGATATTCTTCATTCAGTTCTTTCATCCAATTGCTCATGGCATCATAGTCGGCGTACGGATAAGTATCCATACGGATCCCGTCTATGTTGGCATATTCGATCCACCAGAAACTGTTCTGGACGAGGTAGCGGTAAACATGCGGATTTTTTTGATTGAGATCGGGCATGGCAGTTACGAACCAGCCATCGTTCATCTGGCTAAAATCATACTTCGATGCGTACGGATCTACATGAGGAGTCAGCTTGAAGGAAGTCTGTACGAAGTTCTTCTCATGGTCGGGGTTGTTGAACCAGTCTTTGCAAGGCATATCCTTTATCCACACATGCTCTACGCCACAGTGGTTGAAAATCATATCCATTACGATTTTGATGCCGCGCGCATGAGACTTTTCTATGAGTTGCTTATATTCTTCATTGGTTCCGAAACGGGGGTCTACTTTATAATAATCGGTAGTGGCATAGCCATGATAAGAACCTCCCGTCATGTTGTTTTCCAATACCGGAGTAAACCATAAGGCTGTCACACCCAAATCCGAGAAATAGTCTAAGTGTTGTTCAATACCGGCGAGATCACCGCCATGGCGGGCATTTGGATCGTTGCGATCTACTTTATATTCCGCCATACCCGCTATCTGGTCATTATCAGGATTGCCATTGGCAAAACGGTCGGGCATTAACAGGTAAAGGGCATCAGACGCGTCGAAGCCTTTATGTTCGCATCCTTTCTTGGTACGTGCTTTTAACTCATACGATTTAACGAGCTTTTTCTTGCCTTGTGTAAAGGTAAGTGTCATCTTGCCCGGCTTCACTTCTTTATCCAGTTTTAGATAGACCAGCAGATAATTGTTACTTTCCAACTTGACAGTACTGTTTAGTGACACACCGGGATAGTCGACGGATACCGCTGCATTGCCAATGTCTTCACCATACACCATCAGCTGAAGCTCCGGATTTCGCATTCCGGTATACCAAAACGGTGGTTCGATTTTGTTTACATTCATAGCTGCATACATACTGAGGGATAGTAGGAGCGCCCCCAAAATGGAGAATACTTTTTTCATGATATTAGCTTTTCATTGTTTTCAGCGCTAATTTAAAACAAATAGCGGAGAAAGCTCATGCTCCTCCGCTATTATTCAGTATGTATGTTATGCAAACGTTTTCAGGCTACATCAAGAATCCCAACAGAATACCGGCTGCTACTGCAGAACCGATAACACCTGCTACGTTCGGACCCATAGCATGCATCAGCAGATAGTTGGTCGGATCGTATTCCAGACCTATTACCTGAGAAATACGTGCGGAGTCGGGCACTGCAGATACGCCTGCATTACCAATCAGTGGATTGATCTTGTTGCCTTTCTTCAGGAAAATATTGAATATCTTCACAAAGATTACGCCGGATGCAGTGGCAATAATAAATGACAATGCTCCGAGACCAAAGATTAGAATTGAATCGAGTGTCAGGAACTCGGAGGCTTGAGTAGAAGCACCCACTGTCAAACCGAGCAGGATTGTAATGGTATCGATTAGCGGCCCACTGGCTGTATTGGCCAAACGGCGTGTTACACCACTTTCTTTCAATAGGTTACCAAAGAACAGCATACCCAGCAGAGGCAAACCGGACGGAACGAGGAAACAAGTAAGTAGCAGACCTACTATCGGGAACATTACTTTTTCCGTATGAGAAACAACACGTGGAGGTTTCATACGGATAAGACGTTCGTGTTTGGTTGTCAGCAGACGCATAATGGGCGGTTGGATCACCGGTACTAATGCCATATAAGAATATGCTGATACAGCAATAGCACCCATTAAGTTCGGAGCCAGTTTAGATGACAAGAAGATAGCCGTCGGACCGTCAGCACCACCGATAATACCGATGGCACCTGCTTGCATAGGATCAAAGCCGATGGCAAGTGCGAGCATATAGGCACCAAAGATACCGAACTGTGCAGCTGCACCGACCAACATCAGTTTGGGGTTGGAAATCAAGGCGGAGAAGTCTGTCATGGCACCGATGCCCAAAAAAATGAGCGGTGGGTACCATCCGGAGGTCACTCCCTGATATAGGATGTTAAGTACAGAACCTTCTTCATAGATACCGACTTTCAATCCGGCCTCCATGTTGAAAGGAATATTACCGATCAGCATACCGAAACCGATAGGAATCAGTAACATCGGCTCAAATTCCTTGGCTACAGCCAAGTATATGAAGAATAAACCTACCAAAATCATTACCACATGTCCTACCGTTGCATTGGCAAAACCAGTATAAGTCCAGAAGTCGGCAAGGTTATTTCCTAAAAATGTGATAAATTCTCCCATATTATTCAATAATTACAAGGTCAGTACCTTCGAGTACGGATTCTCCTTTACTAACATTAATAGCGGTAATCTTACCGTCTTTGTCGGCATTGATGTTGTTTTCCATTTTCATGGCTTCCAAGATAATGACAACCTGTCCTTTCTTCACTGTATCGCCAACATTGACTTTGATGTCAAGAATAACACCGGGGAGCGGAGATTTCACTCCAGATTTACCGCTTGAAGCGGCGGCAGGTTTTACAACCGGAGCGGTCGGAGCTGCCGGAGCTGTGGTAACAGGACGCGCCACTGGCTTGACAACAACTTTCGGGGCTTTCTCCATTTCAACATTATAAGGAGTACCGTTCACTTCTACGTGGGCGATATTATCTTCAATATCTCCAATGGTAACTTTGTATACGTTACCGTTGATCTTATATTTATATTCTTTCATCGTTTTATTTTTATTAAAGGTGACTTTACTTTCTCTGAGGAGTTTCACGCAGCGTGTAAATCTTTGAACTCCATGGCGAATAACTGCGTTTCACACGTGTAATGGTAAGTACGGTGTCTTCCACATCGTGTACATCACTTTGGAATTCGTGCATAGCCATGGAAATGGCGGCGAACACTTCTCCCGGAGCCTGCCCCAGTTGCTTTTCTTTTGCTTCTTTTTTGTCGGTGATGCCTTTAACCCGCATAGCATTGCGCTTGCTGAGGTTGACAGATATCTTACCTACAATTTTGAAAGAAATATAAAGAAGAATCAATCCGCTGAACACTACGCTCATGGCAGAAATTGCCATACCGATACCTGCGCTGTCATGTTCTTCAAACTTTTCCATTTTGGCATTGCTATTAATGGTCTTGTTGTTGGTGCTCGGAGTAACGTATTGGTCTTCACTTCCGCCTTTTACTTCCCATTCCTGGCCGGCATCACTGATGCGTGCATAAGATTGATTTGCCTTTAATATGCCGGCAGGCACGACAATCTGGTCAAGCAGTTTTTTACCGGAGTCGTATAAACCGATCCAATTGGCATTTAGATTGTCTAACTTGAAGTTGGTATGGAAAGTACCGCGATTAGGCTCGCCATCCGCCCAAAACAGTGCATGCTGACGGGGTTTTACTAAAGTCAGCACATCGCCTTTGGGGATGAAATAGGTAGCGGTATCTCCCGGCTGGCTGCTGAATTTCAGATAGCAACCTGCAAGGTCGGCGCTGCCATATGACTTATTGAATATTTCAATCCATGCGCTATGTACACCGTAGTCATCTTGAAAGTTGCTTTCGTTGTTGATAAGCACTTCATTCAGCAACAGTTTAGAGTTTGTCTCCCTTTCTCCGCAGGAAGAACAGAACCCCAGCACCAGCATCAATGAAAGGAATATTCCGATTTTTGTTTTATTCATAAATTTGAGTTTTAGTTTTTTAATTCTCAACTTTCAATTCTCAATTTTTAAAGAGGAATATTACCATGCTTTTTCGCAGGATTGGACAATTTCTTGGTTTGCAGTTGTTGCAGGGCGCGGATAATGCGGAAGCGTGTATTACGCGGTTCGATAACATCATCAATATAGCCATACTTGGCTGCATTGTAAGGATTAGCAAATAATTTGGTATATTCAGCTTCTTTTTCGGCCAAGAATTGGGCGGGATTCTCTTGCTCTTTGGCTTCACGAGCATACAGAACTTCGACAGCTCCTGCGCCACCCATTACGGCGATTTCGGCAGTAGGCCATGCATAGTTCATGTCGCCGCGAAGTTGCTTACAGCTCATTACAATGTGTGAACCTCCGTAAGACTTACGCAGAGTGATGGTAACTTTGGGCACAGTAGCTTCACCGTAAGCATACAGCAATTTAGCGCCATGTAGGATAACGCCGTTATATTCCTGACCTGTTCCGGGAAGGAAGCCCGGTACGTCTACCAAAGATACGATAGGAATATTGAAAGCATCGCAGAAGCGAACAAAACGTGCACCCTTGCGGGAAGCGTTGCTGTCGAGTACGCCTGCCAGATATTTAGGCTGGTTGGCTACGATACCCACTGATTGTCCGTTGAAACGGGCAAAACCGATGATGATATTTTTGGAATAATCTTTCTGGATTTCAAGGAATTCGCCGTTATCAACGATAGCACCGATAACTTCATACATATCGTACGGTTTATTCGGATTGTCAGGAATTATCTCATTCAAGGAGTCCTCCAAACGGTCAATAGGATCTGTGCAATCTGTGTAAGGAGCTTCTTCCAAATTGTTCTGAGGAATATAACTCAAGAGCTTGCGGATTAAAGCTAACCCTTCTTCTTCTGTTTGGGCTGTGAAATGAGTTACACCGGATTTGGTGGAGTGCACACTTGCGCCGCCCAGATTTTCCTGACTAACATCTTCACCAGTCACTGTCTTCACAACTTTAGGTCCGGTAAGGAACATATAAGAAGTTCCTTCCATCATCAGCGTAAAGTCAGTCAGGGCAGGAGAATATACGGCGCCGCCGGCACAAGGACCAAAGATTCCGGAAATCTGAGGGATAACGCCGGAAGCGAGAATATTACGTTGGAAAATTTCCGCATAACCTGCCAAAGCGTTGATACCTTCTTGAATACGTGCACCACCTGAGTCATTGATACCGATACAGGGAGCTCCCATTTTCATTGCCTGATCCATGATCTTGCAAATCTTCAGAGACATGGTTTCTGACAAAGAACCGGCAGAAACTGTGAAATCTTGTGCAAAGATATAAACCAAACGCCCTTCGATAGTACCGCAGCCCGTTACTACACCGTCACCGGGATAGTGCTTCTTCTCCATACCGAAGTTTGTGCATCTGTGTTCAACGAACATATCCATTTCTTCGAAACTTCCTTCATCGAGTAACATAGCTATACGCTCGCGAGCTGTATATTTGCCTTTCTCATGTTGCTTTGCAATCGCTTTTTCACCACCACCAAGGCGCGCAGCTGTACGGCGGTCGATAAGCTCTTTAATTTTCTCAAGTTGATTACTCATGTTCTTTATTTATGATTTATGATTTCGGAATTATTATTTCATGGGTTTCTGATTTATGCAGTATAAATCTTACTCTCCTTTTTCACAAAGCTCTGTCAATACACCGAGTGTGGATTTCGGGTGTAAGAATGCGATGTTCAATCCTTCAGCACCTTTACGGGGTGCTTTGTCGATAAGGCGAATACCTTTTTCTTCGATTTCGGCAAGTCCGTTAGCTACTCCGTCCTCTACGGCAAATGCTAAGTGATGCATACCGCCATTTCCATTGTTCTTCTCAATGAACTTTGCAATAGTACTTTCGGGCGAAGTGGGTTCCAACAATTCAATTTTCACGTCGCCTACTTTAAGGAAAGCAGTTCTTACTTTTTGATCCTCTACGGTTTCAATGTTGTAGCATTTCAAACCTAATACATTTTCGTAGTACGGAAGGGCTTCTTCTATGCTTTTTACAGCGATGCCCAAGTGTTCAATGTGTGAAATCTTCATAACTCTTTTTATTAATGTTGGTATTCTATTCTTAAATTAGGATATAAAACAGCACAAAGAAAGGGATTTCTGCTTGAATAAAGAAATTTTTCGCCAATTAATTATAAGAGGTCTTTTCTTAAAAATGATTTTATGATTAGTACAATCTGCTGTTATATTCTGAGTTTGTAGGAGTTGGTTTTTTGTGAAAAAGAGATTCAAAAGCATTTTTTGTTATATCTTTGTCAGTCGAAATACAATCAGACAAATATTATGTCACATTTAGCTCCCCTGATTGCCGATTTGGCATTGATACTGATTTGCGCCGGAATAATGACGCTTTTATTTAAAAAACTGAAACAGCCATTGGTTTTAGGTTATGTTGTTGCAGGTTTTTTGGCAAGCCCGCACATGGCTTATACTCCTTCGGTAATGGATACGGCAAATATACAGACTTGGGCGGATATTGGTGTTATTTTCTTACTGTTTGCCTTAGGGTTGGAGTTCAGTTTTAAGAAGATAGTGAAGGTAGGTGGCGCTGCTATTATTGCCGCTTGTACTATTATATTCTGTATGATATTGTTGGGTGTTGCAGTCGGTACGGCTTTCGGGTGGAAACGCATGGACTGCATTTTTTTGGGCGGTATGATAGCCATGTCCTCCACCACTATTATATATAAAGCTTTTGATGATTTAGGCATGCGCAAAAAGCAGTTTACCGGTTTAGTGCTTAGCGTGCTGATCTTGGAGGATATTCTTGCCATTGTTTTGATGGTAATGTTGTCCACTATGGCAGTCAGTCATAATTTTGAAGGAACGGAAATGTTGGGCAGCATAGCGAAGTTGCTGTTTTTTCTGATATTATGGTTTGTGGTCGGTATCTATATGATTCCTGTCCTGCTGAAAAAATGCCGTAAGCTAATGAGTGAGGAAACCTTGCTGATTGTTTCGCTGGGGCTCTGTTTCGGCATGGTGGTTCTTGCCGCTCATACGGGATTCTCTGCGGCATTCGGTGCTTTTATTATGGGATCCATTCTTGCTGAGACGGTAGAGGCGGAGAGCATTGAACGTCTGGTCAAGCCGGTAAAAGACTTGTTTGGTGCAATCTTTTTTGTTTCTGTCGGTATGATGGTAGATCCCTTGATGATAGTGGAATATGGCGGTCCTATCATTGTAATCACTTTAGCGGTTATCATCGGACAGTCTTTGTTCGGTACGTTAGGAGTGTTGCTTGCCGGGCAGCCGTTAAAGACCGCCATGCAGTGTGGTTTCAGTTTGACACAGATTGGTGAATTTGCCTTTATTATCGCTTCTTTGGGAGTTTCTCTGCATGTGACAAGTCATTTCCTTTATCCTATTGTAGTGGCTGTGTCTGTGATTACTACTTTCCTTACTCCTTATATGATTCGCTTTGCCGAGCCTGCCTCTAATTTTGTTGATACGCATTTGCCGGAGAGATGGCAGAAGTTTTTGTTGCATTATGCTTCCGGTTCGCAAACTGTGAATCACGAAAGTTTATGGAAAAAATTGATACTTGCTCTGTTGCGTATTACTGTGGTTTATTCCATTGTGAGTATAGCGGTGATAGCAGTTGCTTTCCGTTTTCTTGTGCCGTTTTTTAGAGAAAATCTACCGGGCATTTGGGGGCCTTTGTTGGCAGCTTTGGTCATTATTCTGTTTATTTCTCCTTTTCTCCGGGCCATTATGATTAAGAAGAATCATTCGGTGGAGTTTGTTACGTTGTGGCGTGATAGTCGGGGAAATCGCGCTCCGTTGGTGGCCACTATCGTACTTCGAATTCTGTTGGCGGTGTCTTTCGTAATGTTTGTCATAGCCGGGCTGTTTAAGCTGTCGGTCGGTTTAGTCTTTGGCGTAGCGGTATTATTGGTTGTGGTGATGATACTTTCCCGTCAGTTGAAACGCCAGTCTATAATGATTGAGCGTACTTTCTTTCAGAATCTGCGTTCGAGAGAACTGCGGGCTGAATATCTGGGTGAGAAGAAGCCGGAGTATGCTGGCCGTTTACTTTCCCGCGATTTGCATTTGACGGATTATGAGATACCGGGTGAATCGGCATGGGCAGGTAAGACACTGGCGGAGCTGAATTTTGGTAAACGTTATGGAGTGCATGTCGTTTCTATTCTTCGTGGACGTAAGCGGATAAATATTCCCGGAGCTTCGGTGCGTCTTTTCCCTCAGGACAAGATACAGGTTATTGCTACCGATGAAGAATTGACCGTGTTTGGAGAAGAAATGAATAAGATTTCAACGGTCGATGCCGATGCGATAGAAAAAAGTGAGACGATCTTGCGCCAGTTACGCATAGACGCAAATTCTCCTTTCTTGGGAAAAACCTTGAAAGAAGCAGGTATCCGGGAAAAATACCATTGTCTGATTGCCGGTGTGGAACGGGGAGAAGAAACGTTACACGCTCCTGATGTGCATGAGCCTTTTGTGGAGGGGGATGTGGTATGGATTGTTGGCGAAAGTGTTGATGTGTACAAATTGGTTGGTGAAAATGATGAAAATGTCGACCTATAATATTAAAAGAACAATTATCTTTGTTCTGTAAATATAAACTAAAAAAGAATATCATGAAAAGCGATCCGAAAGAATGTCTGTATTGCCAGAATAATGAAACGTTGCATAATCTGATGATTGAGATTGCGCAACTCAGTGTGTCACGTGTTTTTCTTTTTAAGGAACAAACTTATCGCGGGCGTTGCCTTGTGGCTTATAAGGACCATGTAAATGACTTGAATGAGTTGAGTGATGAAGAGCGTAATGCCTTTATGTCAGATGTGGCCCGCGTGACTCGCGCTATGCAGAAAGCGTTTAATCCTGAGAAAATTAACTATGGCGCGTACTCGGATAAGTTGTCTCATCTCCATTTCCATTTAGCGCCGAAGTATGTTGATGGTCCTGATTATGGCGGTATTTTCCAAATGAATCCGGGAAAAGTGTATCTGACAGACGCTGAATACCAAGAACTGATTGAAGCGGTGAAGAGAAATCTTTGATGTGTGATCGGGATGTGTCCCAATGATAGCTGAATTTCATTGGGACAACTTTCTAATTATTCAAATCTTATTCAGAATCTTATCCATTACCCAGTTTGTCAGTGTTGCGCTTTCGCCGTCGCAACTACAAGTCGATTTGCCAAGCAGGTGGTCTACGACGGCTTGGATAAGTGGCTGCTGAACATAAACGGGGTTTTCAACGGGTATCTCTTCTCTTCCTTTTTCTGTGTGTAGTGCTATGGGGTCATAAGTAAACACAGAGAAGCATATCATACCTTTGTCTCCGATAATTTCGATGCGGTCTTCTCGTGCAGATTCATGGGCGACGAAACACCATGAGCCACTGCCTACCAACCCGCTGTCAAATTGAAAACAGGCACTGAGGGTGTCTTCTGCAGGATAGAGCCCGCCGCGGTTGCTCTTATATCCGTTAGCTTCAAGAATATAGCCGAACATATCTTGCAGTATGTCTATCTGGTGCGGAGCTAAGTCGTAGAAATAGCCGCCACCGGCGATATCGGGTTGTACACGCCAAGGCAGGTTCTCCTTGTTGTAATCCAAATCGCGGGGAGGTTGGGCAAATCGGATTTGTATATTAATGATGTTTCCGATGGCTCCTTCTTCTACCAGTGACTTTACTTTCAGGAAGTAAGGAAGGTAGCGGCGATAATAGGCCACAAAGCAGGGGACGCCGGTCTCTTGAGAAACGCGGTTGATACGGCAGCACTCCTCATAGGTCACTGCCATTGGCTTTTCTATGTATACGGGTTTGCCGGCTTTCATGGACATTATGGCGTATGTGGCATGGGAAGAGGGTGGGGTAGCGATATATACAGCATTCACCTCTTCGTCATTAATCAGCTCTTGTGCATCATTGTACCATTTGGCAATGCCTCTTTCCTTGGCATATGCCTTGGCTTTGGAAATGTCCCGGCTCATTACAGCCACTACTTCGGAATGTTCAATCTTCTGAAAGGCAGGTCCGCTTTTGTATTTGGTTACCTCTCCACAACCGATAAATCCCCATTTTATTATTTTCTCATTCATACTTGTATTCTATTCTTCAAAGTCGAAATCAAAGTCAAAGTCGTCCATGAATTCCGGTGCGGTGAAATCTTCCAGTTCACGACGATCTTTTTTGGTGGGACGGCCTGTCCCTTTAGCGCGGTTGATAAAACCGCTGACCTTACTCATCTCCAATAATTCGTATTGATCCGGAGTCGTTATGTTTTCCATCATTTCGGGAACGAGTTTGGCTCCTACGCGCTTTTCGATGGTTTGCAATACTTTAAACGAATAGGTCACCGGAGGTTTTCGTACTTGTATTACGTCTCCCGGTTTTATTGTCCGGGCTGCCTTTGCCAATGCACCGTTGATGCTGATACGCCCTTTCTTGCAGGCTTCGGCAGCAATTGTACGTGTCTTGAATATGCGTACAGCCCACATCCATTTGTCTATTCTTGCTTCGCTCATTTTTTATTAAACTGATTCATTGTAATATCGATACCGGCAAGGCAGAAGCTTTTAATGATTTCGCCGGCCGTTTTCAGACGTTCATCCATTGTTTTCCAGTCCTCATCTGTGAAATGTCCCAAGACAAAATCCACCTGTCCGCCGCGGGGAAAGTCGTTTCCGATGCCAAAACGCAGGCGGGCGTAGTTCTGAGTGCCCAATGTGGCTGCGATGTGCTTCAGACCGTTATGACCGGCATCGCTTCCTTTACCTTTCAGGCGTAGAGTGCCGAAAGGTAATGCCAGGTCGTCCACCACTATCAACACGTTCTCCAGTGGAATGTTTTCCTTTTGCATCCAGTAGCGCACCGCATTTCCGCTCAGGTTCATGAAAGTGGAGGGTTTCAGTAATACCAGTTGCCTGCCTTTGATTGACAATGTTGTGGTGAACCCGTAACGTCCGTCCTTAAAAGCAGTTCTGGCTTCTTTGGCTAAAGCGTCTGCTACCATGAAACCTATGTTGTGACGGGTTTCATGATATTCGGGACCGATATTGCCTAACCCTACGATTAGATATTTCATTGTTTCAGATTATTACTTTAATGATAAATTAAGATAAAATGAGGAACGCGGATTATCGCAGTTGCCCGCGGATATGAAATCTGCGTCGTCTGCGTTAATCCGCGTTCCGGAATATCGTTCTTTCTTGCTAAGAAAGCACTGATTAGTTGTTTGCAGCAGCTGCCGCAGCACCTCTTGCTGCACGAGTCAGCTTAACAGCGCATACAACGGCTTCTTTAGCGTTCAACAGTTCCAATCCTTCATAGCTCAATTCGCCAACTTTTACTGTTTTACCCAATCCCAGGTGAGATACATTGACAACCAGTCTTTCCGGAATAGCGTTGTACAAAGCTCTAACTTTCAGCTTACGCATTTGCAGAGTCAGTTTACCACCGGCTTTCACACCTTCAGCCAGACCTTCCATTTGTACGGGAACTTCCATAACGATAGGCTTAGCTTCGTCAATCTGATAGAAGTCAACGTGCAGGATAGTATCTTTTACCGGGTGGAATTGGATATCTTTCAAGATAGCGTTTACTTTTTTGCCATCGATAACCAAGTCAACCACGTAGATGTGCGGAGTGTAGACCAAGTTGCGCAGACCTTCTGCCGGTACAGTGAAATGAACATTTTCACCTGCTCCGTAGAGTACGCAAGGTACACCGTTGTCTTTACGAATAGCTTTCAAAGCTCTTGCTTGTTCCGAAGAACGTTCTGCAATAGTTCTTGCAGTTCCTTTTACTTCAATTGATTTCATTTCTTAAAATTTTGTGTTACTCTAAATTAAGTAGATTATTGCTTAATTCACCATCACACGATGTGGTTCACCACACGATGTTGCAAAAAGCGGTGCAAAAGTACAGCTTCTTTTTGAATTATCAAAAGGTTGCCCTTTAAAAATCAATATCTATTTTAATTTCCCCGTCAAGTGGAGAGCCTTTTTCCTCCTGCTCTGTCGTTGGTTGTTCGCTGTCGGGTAAGTTTTCATTGTCATTATGACGTGCATAACTTCCTTGCTGCTCTTGAATGAAGCCAATGGCTTGCTGCAGACCGTTCATGAATTTCTCAAAATCTTCTTTGTACAAAAAGATTTTGTGTTTTTCGAAACTTACTTGCGAGTCATCTCCTTCACCCATTACTACTTTCTTGCTTTCGGTAATGGCAAGAAACATTTCATCCTTTCTGTTTTTCTTAACATCCAAATAATAGATGCGCTTACCTGCTTTGATGGATTGGGAAAATACAATCTCTTTGTCGTTCACATCCAGCCCACTTTTCTTTTTTAAGTCTTCCATATTTTAGCTATCTTGTTGTAATCGGGGTCAAAATTGACGATTTTTTTTAAACTGTCAAAAGAAAAAGCCCGGATAATGATTATCTGCATTAAAAAATGTGATTTATTTATGTAAACTCATTAAAAATATCTACTTTTGCCCCTCGTTAAAACATCAGTATTTACTTTAGTTATGATAAACAGAGTTCTTATTCGTCTTAAAATTATACAAATTGTATACGCTTATTATCAAAATGGCAGTAAAAATTTAGATGCTGCGGAGAAAGAATTATTCTTCAGCCTTTCCAAAGCATACGATCTTTACAATTATCTGCTTATGCTGATGATAGCATTGACGAACTACGCACAAAAGCGCCTTGATACGGCAAAAGCCAAGTTGGCTCCTACAGCCGAGGAGTTGTATCCGAATATGAAATTCGTTGAAAACAAATTTATTTCCCAATTAGAAGTAAACAAGCAACTGACGGAGTTTATCTCCAATCAGAAACGTACTTGGGCGAATGATGAGGATTTTGTCAAGGGACTGTATGAAAAGATTATAGCTTCCGATATATATAAGGAATATATGGCTTCTTCCGAAGATACGTATGAAGAAGATCGTGAATTATGGAGGAAGATTTATAAGACATTCATTTTCAATAACGAGGAACTCGATGTGCTGCTCGAAGACCAAAGCCTTTATTGGAACGATGATAAAGAGATTGTTGATACGTTCGTTTTGAAGACCATCAAACGCTTTGATGAGAAGAATGGCGCTAATCAACCCTTGTTGCCCGAATTTAAGGATGAGGAAGATCGGGATTTTGCCCGTCGCCTGTTCCGTCGTTCCATCCTGAATTGCGATTATTATCGTCATCTCATCAGTGAGAATACACGCAACTGGGATTTGGATCGTGTGGCTTTTATGGACGTAGTCATTATGCAATGTGCATTAGCCGAAATATTGAGTTTCCCGAACATTCCGGTCAGCGTTTCGTTGAATGAGTATGTGGATATTGCCAAAGTGTACAGCACCACTAAAAGCGGGAGCTTTGTCAATGGTACATTGGACGGAATAGTTAAGGAATTAAAAAAAGAGGGGAAGTTGTCGAAAAACTGATACCTTTGTTGAATAATAAAAACTAAAACGGAATATTTATGAATTTAATGACTGTATTCTTTCTGCAAGCTCCTGCTGCAGGCCCGGACGGAAGTATGATGTGGATTATGCTGATAGCCATGTTCGCTATCATGTATTTCTTTATGATTCGTCCGCAAAATAAGAAGCAAAAAGAAATAGCAAATTTTCGTAAGTCTCTTCAGGTGAACCAGAAGGTTATTACTGCCGGTGGTATTCATGGTATCATCAAGGAAATTAACGATAATGATGTAGTATTGGAAATCGCTTCTAACGTTAAAATCCATATTGACAAGAATTCTATTTTTGCCGCAGCTGCTGACGCAAACAGTAGCCAGGTTTCTAAATAAGTAGATGTGAGCCTATGTTTGATCGTAGGAACATAAGACGTATTTATTTGAATATAACAGAGAAAACAAAGGACTTTCTGCTCAGTGATAAGAGCAGGGAGTTCTTTGTTTTTTTATTTTTCTTCTTTGTAGCCGGAGGCTTTTGGCTGTTACAGACATTGAATAACGATTATGAAGCCGAGTTCTCGATCCCGGTACGTCTGCGTGGAGTGCCTAACAATACGATGATAACTTCAGAACCGGCTTCCGAACTCCGGATTAAGGTGAAGGATAAAGGAACGGTTCTCCTTAATTATATGTTGGGAAAAAGTTTCTATCCGATTTCCCTCGACTTCTCTGATTATAAAGATGCCGGCAATCATGTGCGGGTGTACGCTTCTCAATTTGAGAAGAAGGTGTTGAGCCAGTTGAGTGTCTCAACGCGCTTGCTTTCCATGAAGCCGGATACGCTGGAGTACATTTATGCAACCGGAGTGTCCAAGCTGGTCCCCGTAAAATTGGCGGGAACGGTCAGTGCCGGTCGCCAGTATTATTTGTCGGATACGGTTTTCAGTCCGGATTCGGTTCTGGCATATGCGCCGGAGGGCGTATTAGATACGATAACTGCTGCCTATACACAGCATGTTGAACTGGAGAATATTTCGGATACATTGAAGCAGCAGGTCTCTTTACTTACCCGGAGGGGAGTGAAATTTGTGCCGGCTTCTATTGAGATGATGCTTCCGGTAGATATTTATACTGAGAAGACGGTGGAGGTGCCGTTGCATGGCATAAACTTCCCGGCCGATAAAGTGTTGCGTGCTTTCCCGTCCAAGGTTCAGGTCACTTTTCAGGTGGGGCTTAGCCGCTTCCGTCAGATAACGGCGGATGATTTCCATATGAATGTTTCCTACGAGGAGTTGTTGCGGTTGGGTTCGGACAAGTACACAGTAAAGCTGAAGAATGTCCCTGACGGAGTGAGTCAGGTGCGCTTTAATCCGGAGCAAGTCGATTTTCTCATAGAACAGATTACTTCTCATTATGACCATTAGGATAGGTATAACCGGCGGCATTGGCAGCGGCAAAAGCGTTGTATCCCGACTGCTGGAAGTGATGGGAATACCTGTCTATATTTCCGATGTGGAGACCAAGCAACTTATGATGACTGACACTTGCATCCGCAGTGAGTTGACTTCCTTGTTGGGCAAAGAGGCATATGCCGGCGGAGCATTGAATAAACCCTTGCTCGCTTCCTATCTTTTCGGCAGTCCCGGGCATGCCCGGGAAATTAACGGAATTATTCATCCGCGTGTGAAAGAAGATTTCAGGCAATGGCTTCGGCGGCGTGCAACCTGTTCTATGGCAGGTATTGAGTCTGCTATTCTGATAGAGGCGGGATTTGCCGGTGAAGTGGATGTGGTTGTTATGGTCTATGCTCCCGAAGAAATACGGGTGCAACGCGCCATGAAACGGGATGCTTCCTCGCGTGAACTGATAGAAAAGCGTATCCGCAGCCAAATGAGTGATGAAGAAAAGCGCGGACAGGCAGATTTTGTGATAGTGAATGATGGTGAAACACCGTTAATTCCGCAGGTTTTAGCTTTAATCACTTTCCTGTCTCAAAATAATACCTATCTTTGCCCACCGAAAAAATAAACTACTAATTACAAAAACAGAATATACTATGTTGAAGACTATTTTGTCTATTTCCGGTAAACCGGGATTGTATAAGCTCATTTCCCAGGGAAAGAATATGTTGATTGTAGAGTCGCTCGTTGACAAGAAACGTTTCCCTGCCTACGGCAATGAAAAGATTATCTCTTTAGGTGATATCGCCATGTATACAGATGCAGATGAAGTGCCTTTGAAAGATGTGCTTCTTTCAATGAAGAAGAAAGAAAACGGCGCTGCTGTGGCATTGGATGTGAAAAAGGCTTCTGTAAAAGAACTTCAGGCCTATTTGGCAGAAGTGTTGCCTAACTTTGATCGCGACCGCGTATATGTATCGGATATTAAAAAACTGATTACTTGGTATAATCTGCTGGTAGCAAGCGGCATGACGGATTTTGAAGAAGTTGCCGAAGAAGCTGCGGAAAAAGAGGCTGCTGCCGAATAATTTGTTTCGGATTCCGACATCCGGCTTTTGTTTTTCTTACTCTCACCTCTCACTTTTTCGTATGCATTCCCCTTGTTTTCCGGGGAGGCGGGTGTTATGAGTGGAAACCAAATACTCCTAATAAGCCTGTTTCAGATGGCTTATTAGGAGTATTTGCAGTATTATACTTCGGGTGCTTATAATGCAAACTTAACTGCCGCCCAACGGTTCTTTTCCCGGTGATGTACAAAACGCAGCCCGTTACGTTCGGCTTCTGCTTGTATCACAGGTATGTCGTCTACGTAGAAGCCACTCATGTATAACTCTGATCCAGACCGCATGCAACGTACATATTGCTTCATGTCGTTCAGCAGGATATTACGGTTGATATTGGCGATGACCACATCAAAAGGCCCTTTTCCTTCCAGTGCGGAAGCATCTCCCTGGAATACGGAAATACGGTCTACGCCATTTAGCTCGATGTTTTCAAGTGAATTGCGTACGCACCATTCGTCTATGTCGATAGCTGTGCAGGGAGCAGCACCACGCATGCGTGCCAATATGGCGAGGATAGATGTGCCGCAGCCCATATCGAGCAAGGACTTGCCTTGAAGGTCGTTGTCCAGCAGTTCACCGATGATGAGGCTGGTGGTTTCATGGTGGCCTGTACCGAATGCCATTTGAGGATTGATGACGATGTCGTAGTCAGCTTGCGGGATGTCATGGTGGAATGTGCTATGAATGACGCAGCGATCGCCAATGATAATGGGTTGGAAGAAATTCTTTTCCCATTCTTCATTCCAGTCTTTATCTTCTGCTTCCCGGTAGGTATATTCCACTTGTGTGTCGGAAAGAGGGAAATCAGCAACAGCTTCCTTGAGGGAAGATTCATTGTATAGATTTTTTTGGATGTAGGCGGCGATGCCGTCAGGTTGCTCTACAAAGCTCTCAAAGCCCACCTCGCCCAATACGGCGGACAAAACATCGTTGACAGTTTCTGTACATGGGGTGGTATGGAAGATAAATTCTAAATATTTCATCGGAATATAATTGTTTGTTAAATGCAAAAGGCAGGCGTAGGAGCGAAACCTATTTCTGCGTATATTTGTTTTGGATACAAAGATAAGGTGCATTTAGGGAAATCCCTATAAATCTTTGGGGAAAATCTTCTGCATGGGACAAATTACGGCGTTATCTTTGTGACATGGATAAAGTATAGAATTGTAAACCATAAACCAAATGAATATGAAAAAGATTGTTTTTTTATCGCTTTTGGCATTGTGCCTTCCAGGGGGGCTTTCCGCTCAAAGTATAGATGACGACCTTTACTACGTGCCTTCCAAGAAAAAAGAAGAGAAGGTGGAGAAAAAGAAGACTCCGGCTGCCGATGCAGTTGTAGTGAAGACAAATGCGCCGACTACGGTTTATGCGTCGCCGGGCAATACAACGATTGTGGTGAAGGATCGTAAAGGGAATATTCGTGATGTGGACGAGTACAACCGTCGGTATGACTCCAAGAACTATGAATTCTCGCAGGAGAATGATACGCTTTACATAGATGAGAAAGAGTATGACGGTCTGGATGGGGAATGGGTAAATGGCTTTGACGGTTCGGAAGATGATTATGAATATGCCACACGAATTATCCGTTTCCGCAACCCCCGCTATGCAATCAGTATCAGCAGCCCGTTGTATTGGGATGTTGTCTACGGATTGAACTCATGGGACTGGAACGTATATACGGACGGATTATATGCCTACGCATTTCCGACATTTACCAACCGCTTATGGTGGGATTGGCGGTATAACTCCTATGGCTGGGGTGGCTATCCCTATTATGGCTGGGGCTGGAACAGCTGGTACGGTCCGGGCTGGGGTTTTGGCTGGAGCGTAGGTTGGGGCGGCTGGTATGGTGGCTGGTGGGGACATCACCATCACTATCATCCCGGATATTATCCCGGTGGAGGACACTGGGGTGGGGGATATTGGCCACGTAATACGTATACGTACCGTCGTTCTTCGGGAGCAAGCAGTTACCGCAATTCTTCTTCAACAGTCCGTAGGTCAGGTTCAAGTGTAACTCGCAGGGATGCAGGCTCTGCTGTCCGTTCTTCAGGAACCTCCTCTTATAGAAGAAGCGGACAAAGCGGTACGACAACCAGACGTGTGGTGGGCACGCGCTCATCGGGCACACGCAGCGGGGTAACCACTCGTACGGATGCCTCTTCCACACGACGCAGTGTATATACCCGTCCAAGTAGTACAAGGGTAGGGACTTCATCCGTAGGGGAATCACGTAGAAGCGGAAGTGGTGTAAATGCCACAGGGACAAGACGCTCAGCAACAGGAAGCTCCTCTACCTATAATCGTGGCAGCTCCACATCGCCAACGCGCACTTATTCTACCGGAAACAGCAACCGTCGTTCCTATACACCTGTGCAAAACACCCCTACCCGCAGTTATTCTTCGGGCGGTGGCAGCAGCTCACGTAGCTATTCCAGCGGTGGCGGTTCTACCCGTTCATCCGGTGGTGGTGGCGGTTCTTCAAGAAGAAGATAGGTATTAGTATTAATAGAAAAAGATTAGTAGGATATGAAAAAAATAATAACTTTGGCTGCTTTGGGGTTGCTGATTGCAGCTCCAATGAGTGCACAGACTGTGTACGATGCTGCTAAGATAACTAATAAGGATTTAAACGGTACGGCACGCTTTGTTGGTATGGGCGGTGCCATGGGAGCATTGGGAGGTGACATCTCCACTATCGGCACAAACCCTGCCGGTATAGGTGTTTACCGCAGTAATGATGCAATGGTGTCATTCGGATTTTCTTCCTACGGTACGGAAAGTAACTATGTGGGAAACAAGATGAATTCCGATAAAATGAGGGCTTCATTTGATAATGCCGGTTTTGTGCTTTCTTCAAAGATAGGTAATGCTACGGCTTTGCGTTATGTGAATTTCGGCTTTAATTACCATAAGGCAAAATCTTTCTATAAGAATATGTCTATGGGCGGTAATCTGGGAGATTATACGCAGACCGACTACATGGCTGCACAAGCCGGAGGTATCAAGGATTGGTCCGGTGACATTTATACTGATCCGGAGGTGGGGTGGCTGTCTGCATTGGGATACGATGGTTATCTTATCACCGATCTTATTGCTCATAACGGACAGGGCGATGTTCCTTCCGGCTATGTCCCCTATATGGTAGGGGGTAAGCAGGTGAAAAACCTGAATGGTGATTTAGTATATATTACTCCGGGTGAATATGGAGGGATGTTTTGGGGAGGAAATGGAAGTTTCCGTTCGGAAGAGCGTGGCGGTATCGACCAGTATGATTTCAACATTTCATTTAATATCAACGACCGGGTATATTTAGGTGTGACTGTGGGAGCCTATGCCATAGATTATAGCAAATATACTTTTTATGATGAGAACTATCTGGATAAGGCAGGAAATGCTACCGGACAAGGCTATAATTTGCAGAGCTGGAACAAAATACATGGTTCCGGTTTTGATGTGAAATTCGGAGCCATTGTACGTCCTTTTGAATATTCTCCATTAAAAATCGGATTAGCCATCCATACGCCCACTTATTATAATCTGGACTATAAGACGAATGCCCGTCTGGAGTCGGACGTGCTGAATGATTTGGATATAGCCAATGAGTCGGAGGTGGGTAGTGGTGTGATAGGTCAGTATAATGTAGACACTTACGATATATTGAAAGGAGATATGGTGCGCCAGTTCCAGCTTCAGACGCCATGGACTTATAATGTAAGCTTGGGATATACCATCGGTAAGGATCTGGCATTAGGCGCTGAGTATGAATATCAGGACTATTCTTCTATGAAGTTTAAAGATCAGGAGGGCTACTCCGATACCTTTGGATACGAAAACAGCACCACTTCCATGCTGAAAGGGGTGAGCACCATTCGTCTGGGTGCTGAATATAAGGTTATTCCTCAGTTTGCTTTGCGTGCAGGCTATAATTATACGTCCGCTATCTTCAATAGTGATGCATATAAAGATCTGCCTTATAACTCTATTCAGACCGATACGGATTTTGCAAATACAAAAGCGCTGAGCAACTATACATTAGGTATCGGCTATCGCGGCTCTATGTTCTATGCTGATTTGGCCTATAAGTATTCTTCTTATAAAGAGGATTTCCACCCGTTCATCAATGCCTATATGGATGGAGAACAATTGGTGATAGGTTCTCCTGAAGCGACAAAAGTAAAGAATACTCGTAGTCAGGTATTGTTGACTTTAGGTCTGCGTTTCTAAAAAAGATTGTATTTCCATTGCAAATAATCTTTCATTGCATTTGAAGAAATCCCCGGTGCAGTTCATTGTACCGGGGATTTTTGCTAAAATAACTATATACTGCCTTACAGCAAAGCCCTCTATAAACAATTATAATGCTTATGGGGGGCTTATAATTTTAATATGCTTTACTGCTCTCTACTGCTAACAAGGATTCACACTGTAAGCAATATATAGTTACCTTTGCTAATAAAAAAGGGCTTGCAATCTGCAAGCCCTTTTAGACGGTATCTGTTCTTTCAGATTATTTCTTGAAATAACGATTGTACAGACCTTCGAAGCCTTTACCATGACGAGCTTCGTCCTTAGCCATTTCATGAACTGTGTCATGGATAGCATCCAGGTTCAATGCTTTAGCGCGGGTAGCGATACGCTTTTTGTCTTCGCAAGCGCCTGATTCAGCGTTCATTCTCTTTTCAAGGTTGGTCTTAGTGTCCCATACACAGTCGCCCAGCAATTCAGCAAATTTGGAAGCGTGTTCTGCTTCTTCCCATGCATAACGCTTGAATGCTTCAGCTACTTCAGGATAACCTTCGCGGTCTGCCTGACGGCTCATTGCAAGGTACATACCAACTTCTGTACATTCGCCCATGAAGTGGTTGTTCAAATCCTTAATCATTTCGTCGTCGCAGCCTTTAGCTACACCGATAACATGTTCGTCGGCAAAAACCAACGGACCACCTGCCTGTGCTTCTTCTACTTCAACGAATTTGCTTGCAGGAGCTTTACACAGAGGACATTTCTCAGGAGCTGCGTCTCCTTCATATACGTAACCGCAGACAGTACATCTAAATTTTTTCATTTTACTTCAGATTTTAATTAGTTGAATTAGTTATTCGTTATTTTAGTTAACTGTTCACTTTCCAAACAATTTTTGCAGATACCTTTATAATAATAATGGATCTCTTGTACATCATGGCCGTCCATGTCCATATCTTCCACTTGCTTGATATTGGCATTATATTCCAAATCGTATATTTTGCCGCATTGTTTACACAAGAAATGGGCATGAGGGCTGGTCTCTGCATCGTAGCAGGTATTCCGTTCGTCAATTGTCAGTGTCTGTGCAGCACCTTGCTCGCTCAAAAGTTTCAAAGTGTTGTAGACAGTGGTCTTGGACAATGTGGGAATGGAAGGAGCAAGTGCCGTATAGATTTCGTCTACACTGGGATGTGTACGATGCTCCATCAGATAGCTCATAATGGCTATGCGCTGCACTGACGGTTTTATGTTGTGATTTTGCAATCGCTTTATTACATCCATATCATCTATAATTCAAACTTGTAATAATTACATTTTTAATTCTCTTGCAAAGATAGATACTTCTTTGATTTATCCAAAAAAAAATCTGAGTTTTTTTATATTGTTAATTAAAATGATCTGTTGTATTCTTAGATGGGATTGCAAGTATCTTGAAACGGAGAGTGAAAAGACTGATTATTTTGTGTTTATTTGATAAATTGCCGTATTTTTGTACCCTAATTTAATCAGATTCTTATGAATTACGGATATGTCAAAGTAGCGGCGGCTGTACCTCGTATTAAGGTAGCAGACTGTAAGTTCAATGCCGGACAAATTGAAAAAGAGATAATCATAGCTGACGGAAAAGGTGTACAAATTATAGTCTTTCCGGAGTTATGCATCACCGGATATACATGTGGAGACCTTTTTGCCCAGCAACTTTTGCTTGAAGAGGCCGAAATGGGGCTGATACAGATTTTGAATAATACGCGTCAAATGGACATTATATCCATTCTTGGCATGCCTGTACCCCTGAACGGTATGTTGCTGAATACCGCAGTGGTTATACAGAAAGGCAAAATCCTGGGCGTTGTTCCTAAGACATATCTTCCCAACTACAAAGAATTTTATGAGAAACGCTGGTTCGCTTCTGCCTGTGAGGTATCGGAGACTACTGCCCGCTTATGCGGACAGGTAGTGCCTATGGGTCGGAACCTGCTTTTTGAGACTGCGGATACGACTTTCGGAATTGAGATTTGCGAGGATCTGTGGGCTCCTATTCCGCCGAGTTCTTCATTGGCGTTGCAGGGGGCGGAAATCCTTTTCAACCTGTCGGCTGATAACGAAGGAATAGGTAAACATGCTTACCTTCGTTCGCTCATCAGTCAGCAGTCTGCCCGTTGTATTGCAGGGTATGTATTCAGTTCATGCGGTTTTGGCGAATCTACTACGGATGTGGTTTTTGCCGGCAATGGATTGATTTATGAGAATGGTACGCTGTTGGCCGGCAGTGAACGCTTCTCCTTTGAGGGGCAGTTGGTGGTTAGCGAAATTGATGTGGAGCATATACGTACGGAACGTCGGGTTAATACGACATTTGCGGCCTGCCACGCCAATTGTGCGCCTGAGATTCCGGTGCGCATATCCACAGAGTATGTCAATTCCGGTGATTTGAACCTGACCCGTACTTTCGAACCTCATCCGTTTGTTCCTCAAGGGCCGGTTTTGGACGAGCGTTGCGAGGAAGTATTTTCGATACAGGTATCAGGATTGGCACAGCGCTTGGTACATACCAATGCCAAGAGCGCAGTGGTAGGCATATCCGGTGGCTTGGACTCTACATTGGCATTATTGGTTTGTGTGAAAACCTTTGATAAGCTGGGTTGGGACCGTAAAGGCATTATCGGTGTGACTATGCCGGGATTCGGCACTACCGACCGTACGCATACCAATGCTGTCGACCTGATGACTTCATTGGGTGTGACAATGCGTGAAGTCTGCATAAAGGATGCCTGCATACAACACTTTAAGGATATAGACCATGACATAAACGTGCATGATGTGGTATATGAGAATTCGCAGGCGCGTGAACGTACGCAGATATTAATGGATATTGCCAACCAGACATGGGGAATGGTGGTTGGTACGGGCGATCTCTCGGAACTTGCTTTGGGCTGGGCCACGTATAACGGCGATCACATGTCTATGTACGGTGTCAACAGCAGTATTCCCAAAACGTTGGTGAAGCATCTGGTGAAGTGGGTTGCGGAAAATGATATGGACGAGGCTTCACGAGCCACATTGCTGGATATTGTGGATACTCCTATCAGTCCGGAACTTATACCGGCAGATGAGAATGGAAATATCAAGCAGATTACCGAGGATCTCGTAGGCCCGTATGAACTGCACGATTTCTTCCTTTATTATTTTCTGCGTTGCGGCTTCCGTCCTTCCAAAATCTTCTTCCTTGCAGCGCGTACGTTTAAGGATGTCTATGATGAAGAAACGATACGGAAATGGTTGCAGACCTTCTGTCGCCGCTTCTTCAACCAGCAGTTCAAGCGTTCTTGCCTGCCGGACGGCCCGAAGGTGGGAAGCATTTCCATAAGTCCGCGTGGAGATTGGCGCATGCCGAGTGATGCATCTGCGGAGATGTGGCTGAGGGAAGTGGAGACGTTGTAGAGGTTTGTGGTGAAGATTATATCATTTATAGTACTTTCTATAAATCTTCTTATATTCTTTCTTTGTCTTAAACCGTTCCAGCCAGCTGTTCAGGCTGTCCAGAAGTACCGGAGACTGCTTGCTCACTCCCCATGAGTAGAATTGAGTGAAGCTGATTGCTGTATTTATATCTATTTGAGGAAGGCTGTCGGCGGCGGAACGGGCGATGGCTTCGTCACATACTGCATAGTCGATATCGCCATGTGCCACGAGCGCGATGAGCTGTTCGGAGCCATATTTCTCTATTTCGTTAATATATATGGTGTCGCCTATTTCATTTCCTAAGTTGCGGATGCGCAGAATGGAAGGAGAGCCTTTAACCACATTCAGGGTTTTTCCCGCTAAATCGAGCTGGCTCCTGACGAATAGGGAGTCACCGGGGGAATCCATTTTGCGCTGAACCAATACTTGCCTGTTCAGAACGATAGGAGCGGTGAGGAGCAGGGAATCTTTTAATTCGCTGGTTGCCAAGAGACCGTAGGCGATGACGTCGTATCGGCCTTCTGCCAAACCTTCGAGCCGCTCATTAAAACTCATTTCGGGAGTTATGGCTACTTGCAGACTGTGATCGCGGGCAAAAGCCTCTATCAGTTCGTAATGAAAGCCTGATAAAGTGTCTCCATCCACATAAAAGCTGATGGAATTGTACTCCGTAGCTGCACGAAGTGTTCCATTTGCCGCTATTTCGGCGTAATCGCGGGGATGCCCTTTGCGGCTTTCTCTTTTAGGCAGCATGAATGTGGCGACAAGTGCAGCCACTGCTCCCAGGATGATATACTTCAACAGTTTGGTCTTTTTCATGATGAATGGAGGACAATGTTAGTCGTAGAAGTTCCATGAAATACCTATCTTGAACAAGCGCGGGTTGATGGGATAGTGGGGCACGAGGAAATAATTGCTTTGTCCCATTCCTGCGTTTACATGATACATCATGGCAAAGATACGGGTCCGCTTCAAGTGCAGATTGGCGTATACGTTTACAATCGGATAACCGCCGATTTCTACCTGGTCGTCCGCTGCCTGAAGATGGAATTGCTGGATGGCGGGAGTGTAGGCGGGTGCGTTGTATTTGGTGAAATATCTGACGTCGGCTCCAATCTGTACAGTCAGCACCTTCTTGGCTATTTTGGCAAGCAGGTACAGGTTATGGTATAGTGAGAGCTGTGGCAAAGGCAATACGGTTTCATTGCTCGATTTCTGCCAAGTCACTTCGTTGTCCAAATGCAGTATGCCCAAGCGGAAATCCTGCTTCAGAGTTGCGGACAATACTTGTATATTACCGCTTTCCTGCACAGGCATTGCGCTTTGATTAAAATAGGTGTAGTTCTTTATGTTTTCCACGCCGGCACGCAGGTTTGTTTTCCAGCGTTGGATGTTCAGCTCGCCCTCCACACGTGTGCGAAATTCCTTATTCATATTGTCATTGTCCCAATAATAATGGTTGGAGTGATAATGACGCATGTAGAAAGAGGGGAGAGTGTTGCTTACATAGCCTCTTGCATAAAAGTTTACGGTGTCTTTCCAAAGGCGGAAGTTCAGGTCGAGGTCGGCATTGACGCGAAATTGTCCGAGCGCCTTGTCCATGATGCCTATTTCACCATTTACGTTATAATGCAGCGTTTTGCCTTGGCGTTTGGCAAGTTCGCCGCCCACGAATAGTTCCTGTTCGTCGAAACGGGTACGCGACAAAGTATCCATTAATTCGTAACGGTTGAACTTGTGCGATATATAGGCTGTCAGTCCGGCTTTGGCATACTTGTTGAAGCCTTCGAGCAAAGCAATTCCAAACACGTTCTTTATGCTGAAGGCAGTGGTCGAATCCCGGCTGGCGACTTCATTGAAATACGCATTGGGATATTGTCCCTCCTTCTCTTGGGCAGAAGTGAACTGATGGCGGGCACGTTCCACTTTTATGGTGTGGATGAAGCTGGTGACGGGAACGAACTCTTCCGTTATAATGGTATCTTTGGGCAGGGGCACACTGTCATTGGCGGCAGTTATTCCGGAAGAACGGGCATCCTCTATGGTAGTAGTTTCTCGTGTAAAGCCGAGCCGGTAGCGCTGTGTGGCATATACGTAGAAATCTTTGTTACGGTTTGCCGTCTGTTCCAATTTTACGGGGATAGTGGTGGATTCATATTCCTTTTTCCCTTCCGACATATCTTCCGGGCGCGTAATATAACGGTCGTCTTGAATACCTCCGTTTTCGTTCATCTTCATGGTGAAGTTGTTGTACACTGCCTGCATTTGGTATTTATCGCCGATGTAGCTGGCAAACACTCCGGCATTGAAGTGGGAGGTGGACTGGTTCTGATAGTATCCCCGTCCATACAGGTAATCTATGTTGAAACCAAAAGCCAGCCGCTTGTTTGCATTGACTGAAAAGTAGGACTTGAAGCGTTCTTCGCCATTGACTTTATTTCCGGCTTTGTAGTATGTCAGGTTGGTAAAAGGGATGTTGCTATTTGTGAATTTCACTTCGTCCGGGCGGACAAAGAAGCTGGAAAAAGGTTGCATGAAGATAGTCGGTTCGGCATCCTTGCGTTCAAAGAAGATGCGTGACATGCGCGGCGAACCCAAGTTACCCAGATAATTATAGTGCCCGTACATGCCTTCTACCAAGTTGGTATTCTGGAAGTTAAGATTGGCTGTATCGGCGGGAATAATGGTACGTTCGCCCAGTGTCTCACTCAGGCGCCACATATAAAGTTTGGGGGGAAGACTCTGAATTTCCGTATTGGTACTGTCTTCCAGATTATCCGGCAAGGTGTTGGGATCTACCTGATTGCCGAACTGGTCGCGGCCGGTTGTAGGATCCATACGGTTGAAAGGTGTCTGTGCCACAGCACCCAAGATACCTATAATAGACAGAAATAGATATGTCAGTACGATTCGTCTCATAATTAGGCGCAAAGATACAATAAAAAATTATTCACTTACGGAATTCCACCTTTTTTGCTTCTTTTAAAACTCTCGGCTCTTTATGGAAAAACAGTATTCGGGCAGTTGCAATGATGCAATTATTACCGCTTATGTGCCTGTATATTCAGCAGCTTTGCTATCTTTGCTACCGACTCTTTCGGGTAGGAAGCAACTTTTCGTTTCTAATATTATAATATCTGTTTGTATGAGAACACTATCTTTTTGGCTATGCTTATTCTTGCTTTTTCCTCTGCTGCATGCTCAGGATGCCGAATTAAAAATGTATCAGGATGAGTTGGCTCGTGCCTTGAGACTGAAGAATCGGGATAGTATTGCAGCTGCTTATTGTCATTTAGGGGAATATTATGCCTATCGCCAGTCGGACAGTACCCGGTATTATTGTGATAAAGGTCTGGAATATGCCCGAAAGGATGTACCTGAACCTTATCTCACCTTATTGATAAACCGGGTGGAAACTTATAGTGCTTTGGGGGATATGGAGAGTGCAATTGACGGCTACCTTAAGGTACTCGATGAAGCCGAACGTTTTACCGGAGTTGAGGACCAAGTGATTACAACGCTCACTTCTCTTGGTGTGAATTATCGCAGAAAAGACATGCCTGATTCGGCACTGATATATTATAACAGGGCGTTGGAAAAACTTGAGGGGCGTAAATCCTACGATGAACGGGTGCACTTATTGACAAATATGGCTGTGCTTTATGCAAATACCTCGCGTTTGAAAGAGGCTGAAAACTATGTTCGGGCGGCGGTGGAAGAGTCAAAGAAGTGCGATGATATGGACATGGTCTTGTATGCAGCATCTACGGCGGGAGGTATCATGACATTACAGAAGAAATACGACGAAGCCGCTCAGATGCTCTATCCCGCACTTGCTATGGCACGCGAACAGAAGAAACCGAAATTTGTGTTGAAAAGTATAACATATCTGTTGAATGCCTATTTCAGAATGAACAATAACGATTCTATCAATCATTATATACGTGAGGCGGAAAAAATGATGGCTGAATTGCCTGAGTCTTCAGGGGAGGTACTGGGATATAAGGAAACCCTTTTCAAGATTCTCAACAAGATGGGGCGTTATCGGGAGAGTCTTTCCATTCAGCAACAGATGTTGAGAGCTATGGATGTCAATGCCCAGACCCCGATTGATAAGCTCTATTTGGAAATGGCACGCAATTATCATGGGCTGAAAGATTATCCGCATGCCGCCGATTACTATGAAAAAGCATACTGGACGTCCGATAGCCTGCATCAGACGGAGGTGGATGCGGAACTTTCCGAACTGTCCATGAAGTATGAAAATCAGGTAAAGGAACTTGAAATAGCGAGGCTGACTCAAGAGCAACTGGAGCAAAAGGCTAAGACGATGCAGTGGGGTATAGTGGCTGCTGTGGCTGTCTCCGCTTTTTTACTTTTGGTATTTTATTATATGTTCCGCCAGAAACGTGTCAAAAAAGAGGAAGAGTTGAAACTTGCCAAAAGCTATATTGACGGGTTGGAACGTGAACGCACCCGCTTGGCGAAAGAGTTGCATGACGGTGTCTGCAATGACTTGTTGGGGATTGGCATGCAGGTGCAATGTATGCCACCTTCGGCTGAGTCAAAACATGAGTTGCTGGATTTGTTGGAACAGGTTCGTGGTGAGGTGCGCTGTATTTCTCATGAACTGATGCCGCCAAAGTTCCAGTATGTTACATTGGCTGAAACGATAGAGGCATATATAGAACGTTTGGTCATTCCGGCATCCATGCAACTGGCTTTCAGTAAAGAAAATGACCATGCGGAATGGGGGCAAGTACCGGAGCAGACGGCTTATGAGGTCTATCGTATTTTGCAGGAGCTACTTTCTAATATACTGAAACATTCCGAAGCGACGGAAGTGAATATAAATCTCTCCTTAAGTAAGGAACTGTTGGTTTTACTCATCACAGACAATGGCAAGCCGTTTTCCGATTCAGGTGCTGCAATGGGCGGTATCGGCCTTAATACTACCCAAGAACGCGCCAAAGCCATAGGCGGGTCTCTTTCTGTAAACTGCAAGGGGAGTATCCAACAGTTTCAGCTTGAAATCCCTTTGTCCCTTTAGTAGAAAACCATGATGCCGGATACTAAAATCACTATTTTTGATGATGTCGGATATTAATAAATACTTTTTCTTTGCAGCATAATTCAGAACACAAAGCATAGATTGATGAAAGAAAAAGATATACGCATTTTGTTGGTAGATGACCATGATTTGGTGCTTCAAGGATTGAAGAGGATAGTAGAATGTTCGTTACCCGAAATCAAGACCGTATGTACAGCTTCATCGGGACGGGAGGCATTGCTTTTAATAGCTTCCCAATGCTTTAATCTTTTCTTGTTGGATATGGAATTGCCCGATTTGTCCGGTTTGGAAATAATCTCACGTATTCGGGAAAAAGACCCTCAGGCGCGTATTATCGTGAATACAATGCACGAGGAAATTTGGTTTATAAAGAATCTGATACAGTGTGATGTAGATAGTATTTTGTTTAAATCCGTTGACTCGAACAAGATAGTCGAGGCTATTCGTTGTGTACTCGATGGCGGGACTTACTACTGTACTTATGCCGAACAAGTACGCAACCAGATGAGGCGTTCGGACGAAGGGCGGCGTGAAGAACTCACACAGCGTGAGCTTGATGTGTTGAAGTGTATCTCTGAAGGCAAAAACACACAGGAAATAGCTCAGGATTTGTGTGTATCTACCAATACGGTAGATACACACCGGCGTCATCTGTTGGACAAACTTGATGCAAAGAATGTGGCGGACTTGATAATGACAGCAATCTCCAGAGGTATTATACCTATCCGTAAATGTTGATGACATTACTCATTTAAAACATATCATTGTTATGAAAAGGTTTACTATTACAATTATCTCCGCAATGCTTTGCGGACTGGTCGTATTGTCAGCATGTGGCGGTGCAAAGAAGAATGTTCAAGATGCCGAAGGTCAGGCGGAGGCCGGGGGGAATGCTCCGGGCGGTTACTTGATGCCTGCTATCTCAGCAAACAATTTTTGTGGTGATTTTACTACCATGACTCCCGATTGCGAGAACTCCGCTTATGTGGCTACGGAGAAAGTTGCCGGTAAATATTACTATCTCTGTGGTGATGCGGAAGCCCGTTATAAGTTCGAAGATTTGTTTGAGGACGAACGTTGTGCGGAGTTCAAAAACTTAGTGGATAATTATGGTAAATAATTGAATGATAACTGAAATGAAATATAATATATGATGAAGAAACTTTTTTTAGGCTTTCTGGTGGCGATAGCGCTGGGGGCATGTAGCAGTGAAGAAAGTGAACCGGAAGGAGCTATTGTTTTAACTGGCGGTACTCAGACTTCACAAACGATATATGCGGACGAAACACAAAAGTCGGAAGGTATTAAATTCACCGCCACAGAGCCTTGGACGGCAACCGTAACCGAAACAAAGACAAGAGCCGATGGAAGCAATGTGGACTGGTTGAAACTGAGCGCGTATAGTGGGGGCGCAGGTGAGTTCACCTTGAACCTTACACTTACACCGAACACCAGTGGAAAAAGCCGGAAAGCGGAAATACGCATTACGGCAGGTAAAACCGTACTGACCATTGCGGTGGAACAAAAAGCGGAAACGGAAAGTGGTACCGGAGTACTGAAAACTATCAAGAAGATAGCTTGTAAAGAAGTGTTCAACTCTGATAAGGTTTATAATAGCTCTGATTACACCAGCGAATGGATCAGGACCTTTAGTTACGATGAGCAGGGACGTGTGGCGCGTATTGTACGTGACCACGTACAATCTAAAGGTAAAACTACAACGACTTTCGATTACACGATTGCCGGAGAGATAACCATGAATGAGAAAGAGGTTTATGATAGTAGCAGCAATATCTACGAAGATACCTACATTATCAAACTCAATGAACAAGGAAATGTAGCATCCATACAGGACGATGACAAGAATACCGGAACGTTCAGCGACTACATACGTTTCAGCTATACCGATGACAACCGCCTTGCGCAGTGGAAGGATGCCGATGCAGGCAGTGAAACCAGTTCGGGTACTTTCTCTTATGATAATGGAATGTTGTCAAAGTATGAATACGTTGAGGGTAAATCATTGGAAGATAGCAGGACAATCAGTGTGGATGTGAATAAAGCCTATACGCACCGTTATCCCAATAATCTTCCTGTTGATATGGTGGGACTCCTTTTATGTAATGACGATGATTTTGATTTCCTGTTCTATATCGGAAGAACGGGTAAGACGAGTGATTATCTGCCGGAAGTGTTCCCGGACTTTACTGCGCGTGATGAATGGGATAGAATAATGGAAAGTTATCAGACTCCGAACACAACAGTTGAAGAATATTACCATACGATTGTATGGTCTGATGACGAGTTAGTGATGAACTATACCTTCGACAAAGACAACTACCTGACCGGTATTCAGACTCAAAGAGGCTTCACTGTCATGAAAACAACTTATACCGTAGTAGTGGGTAATGAGCTTGTTGATCCGAATATTCCTGAAAAAGGTTATAAATACACCATAGAAAATAAAAAGACTGAGAAGGAAAAAGATGATGCGGATGTGTTTACTTGGACAATCGAATATTAGACTTTCTATATATATACGGCGCTAAAAAAACGGATGATGTGTTCACACTTGGAAACACATCATCCGTTTATAGTAAACGCATCATCCGTTGAGGGCAAACACATCATCTGTTTCGCCCAAACGGATGATGTGTTTTTTTATACCTCCTTAATCAGCTCCATACCCCGCTTGATGGCCTCTTCGTTCATCGGTATCAGGTGGTGGTGGCGTTCGGGAAGTGTTTTTTTCAATCCCTTGATAACGTTGTCCAATGTTACGATCGGAGCAATTTTCAACAGGCCGCCCAGCACAATCATGTTGAATGCTTTGGCATTTTTCATTTCGTTGGCGGCATCCATAGCATCGATGCGGTAAACGTGGATGTCTTTACGTGTCGGCGGGTTGATGATGCCGTAGCCGTCGTAGATAAGTACGCCGCCGGGCTTTACCTTGTTCTCGAACTTCTCCAGTGAGGGTTGGTTCAGGATGATAGCCGCATCATATTTGCTCAAAATTGGCGAGGAGATTTTCTCGTCACTCACAATTACGGTAACGTTTGCCGTACCGCCGCGTTGTTCCGGTCCGTAGGCGGGCATCCAGGTCACCTCTTTGCCTTCCATCAATCCGGAGTATGCCAAAATCTTTCCCATGGACAATACGCCTTGTCCGCCGAAGCCTGCTATAATGATTTCTTCTTTCATTGTTCTTCTGTTTTTAGCATCATTGTTTATCTTTCAAGTCACCCAGCGGATAGAAGGGGAACATGTTCTCCTGCATCCATTTGTTTGATTTCTCCGGAGACATCTTCCAACCGGAGTTACAGGTGGAGACGATTTCTACGAGGTTGGAGCCTTTGCCTGCCATGGAATTCTCAAACGCCTTGCGGATAGCTTTCTTTGCTTTGCGGATAGCGGGAACGGTCTCCACGCTCTGGCGGGTGACGTATGCCGTACCTTCCAGTTGGGCGGCAATGTCGGCAATCTTCAGGGGATAGCCATGCAAGTGCACGTCACGTCCGTAAGGACTGGTGGAGGTTTTCATGCCTACGAGGGTGGTGGGAGCCATTTGTCCGCCTGTCATACCGTAGATGGCGTTGTTGATGAAAATAATGGTTATATTTTCGCCGCGGTTCAGTGCGTGGATGGTTTCGGCGGTACCGATACATGCCAAGTCACCGTCTCCCTGGTAGCTGAACACCAGACGGTCCGGCCAAAGGCGCTTGATGGCGGTGGCAAGGGCGGGAGCGCGTCCATGGGCGGCTTCCTGCCAATCAATGTCTATATAGTTGTAGATAAATACGGCACATCCCACAGGAGAGATGCCAATAGCTTTATCTTCCATTCCCATTTCTTCGATTACCTCGGCAATCAGTTTGTGAACCACGCCATGACTGCATCCCGGGCAATAATGCATGGGATTGTCGTTCATCAGAGTCGGTTTCTTGGCAACCAGGTTCTCAGGTTTGATAATATCTTCTTTTGTCATAATTACTTCTCCTTATCTGTTGGTGAACCGTATGAAAAACTCCATGAGCTTTACGAATATAGCCGCTCCGCAAACATATATAAACAGTTTGAAGTCGTCCCTTGCCGCGAAGTACACGATGATAGCTGACAGAGCAAGTATCATGAAGAGAATATTCAGTACGTTTCTTATTTTATCAGGATTCATTTCTTAATCAGTTTTTCTTTCAGTGCAATTACGATTTCATCCGGGTCGGGGACGATGCCGCCGAGGCGTCCGAAATGTTCTACATTCACTTTGCCGTTCACAGCCAGACGGACATCTTCAATCATCTGCCCGGCATTCAATTCGGTTACCAGCATGCCTTTTACCTTGTCGGCATAGGCGGCAATGGCTTTGGTTGGGAACGGCCACAGGGTGATAGGACGGAGCATCCCGACCTTGATGCCTTCTTCGCGGGCCATTTCCATGGCCTTCTGACCGATACGCGCCATGGAGCCGAAAGCTACAATCAGGTATTCGGCGTCTTCGCAGTGAATTTCCTCAAAACGCACCTCGTTCTCTTCGATTTCTTTATATTTGGCTTGGAAACGGATGTTGTTCTTCTCCATTTCTTCCGGTTTCAGCTCCAGTGAGGTGATGATATTGGGCTTGCGGCCATTGGTTCTGCCGGTGGTGGCCCAAGGGCATTGCTCAATGACTTCGGCATCCGTACGGCGCGGCTTTTGGGCAGGCAGAACCACCTTTTCCATCATCTGTCCGATGACACCGTCGGCAAGGATGATAGCCGGGTTGCGGTATTTGAAAGCGAGTTCGAAGCCCAGGCTCACGAAGTCTGCCATTTCCTGTACGGAGGCAGGGGCAAGGGCTATGAGGCGATAGTCGCCATGACCGCCGCCTTTTACTGTCTGGAAATAGTCGGCCTGACTTGGCTGAATGGTTCCGAGTCCGGGACCGCCACGCATTACGTTTACAATGAGGCATGGTAATTCGGCTCCCGCAATGTATGAAATTCCTTCCTGCTTGAGGCTGACACCGGGGCTGGAGGAGGAGGTCATTACCATTTTTCCGCTTCCGGCACCACCGTATACCATATTGATAGCCGCTACTTCACTTTCTGCCTGAAGCACCACCATGCCGGTCGTTTCCCAGGGTTTCAGTTCGGCAAGTGTTTCCAATACTTCTGATTGGGGAGTAATAGGATAACCGAAGTATCCGTCGGCACCGCAGCGGATGGCTGCATGGGCGATGGCTTCGTTTCCTTTCATTAATACAACTTCTTCTGCCATATTCTTCTTATTTATTCTACTTTTACTTTATAAACCGAAATACATCCGTCCGGACATACCGTTGCACACGAGCTACATCCGTTACAGGTATCTTCCAATATCTGGTGGGCATAGTTATACCCTTTTACATTCACCTCTTTGGTGAGGGCTATTACATTGAGCGGACAAGCCACGACACACAGGTTGCAGCCTTTGCAACGTTCGGTGTCCACTACGATTGCTCCTTTGATTTTTGCCATAATTACGTTCTTATTATTGATTGTACATATCTTTATGAAAGAAGTTCAGAATATCCATTACCATGTTGTAGGCTTGCCGGGCGGGACTGTCCGGATTGAGGTCAATGGCATAGCGGTAGTTGTTCAAAGCCTGCTGCCAGTTGCTCTGCTTGCGGTAAGCGTTCCCCCGGAGATAATAGGCTTCGTCTTTTCCGGGAAAATCGGTTTGAAGTATCTCGTCAAGCTGAAGGATAGCTTGCTCCACATTTCCCTGATTGATAAGCTCTTTTATGGTGTTTAATTGCTCCATATCATTCTGAGTTCCGGATTATTGATGTACAAAGATAGTTTTTATTTAAAGACAATGGATAACTCTACATAAAAAATCATCCCATGAGATGAAATAAATCGTCTCATGGGATGAAATAATTTGCCTTACGGGATGAATAAATCCGTCTCATAGGATGGATTTATTTGTCTTACGGGATGATTATTCTGTTACCGGTATCTTTTCCACTCTCCGTTGGTGGCGTCCGCCTTCGAACGGGGTGGAGAAGAACTTGGTCATGATTTCGTCCGCCTCTTGGTTGGTGACGAAGCGTCCCGGCATCACGAGCACATTGGCATCGTTGTGCTGGCGGGCAAGTCCTGCTATTTCGGCTGTCCAGCACAATGCTGCGCGGATGCCCTGGTGTTTGTTCAGCGTCATATTTATGCCGTTTCCGCTACCGCAGATAGCGATGCCCGGATAACATTCTCCTGCTTCCACCGCCAGTGCCAGCGGGTGTGCAAAATCAGGATAATCCACGCTTTCGGGCGAGTAAGTGCCGAAGTCCTTGTATTCCCAGCCTTTGGTTTCAAGCCATTGCTTTACGTATTGTTTCAATGCGTATCCGGCATGGTCGGAGCAGATTCCTATTGTTTTCATAATAATTATTTTTTGTATGCGCCGATAGGCTGAAGGCCTATCGGCGCATTGCTATATTACATCATTGCTTTTACTTGCTTGTATACGTTTTCTGCCGTAAAGCCCAGCTTTTCGTCCAGCACCTTGTAGGGAGCGGAGAAGCCGAATGATTCCAGTCCCCAAACCTTGCCATGAGCACCGACAAGTCCTTCCAGCGTTACGGGCAATCCGGCTGTCAAACCGAATACTTTTGCGTTTGCCGGAATAATGCTTTCCTGATAGCCCGGAGCTTGGTTGCGGAATAAGCCTTCAGACGGGACGGACACGATGCGCAGTTTGATGCCGTCTTTGCGCAGCAGTTCTGCACCGGCCACCAGTGTAGACACTTCCGAACCGGAAGCCACAAGGATAACGTCGGGATTTTCGTCCGAACCGGCTACGATGTAAGCGCCTTTGGCTGCCTGACTGTAATCGTTTCCGGCAGGCAGGTTCGTGATGTTCTGACGGGAGAAGATCAAAGCTGTCGGAGTAGAAGTATTCTCCATTGCAAGTTTCCATGCTACGGTTGTCTCTTCTGCATCGGCAGGGCGGAGTACCAGCATAGAGTTGTGTCCCTTGTGGTTTTTCAGCTTTTCCATTAAGCGGATTTGTGCTTCCTGTTCCACCGGTTCGTGAGTAGGACCGTCTTCACCCACGCGGAATGCGTCGTGTGTCCAGATGAATTTCACAGGAACTTCCATAAGAGCGGCCATGCGTACGGCAGGTTTCATGTAGTCGGAGAATACGAAGAAGGTTCCGCAAGCAGGAATAACGCCGCCATGCAGTGCCATACCGATACAGCAGCATGCCATTGTCAGTTCCGATACGCCTGCTTGGAAGAATGCGCCGCTGAAATCGCCTTTCTTGAAAGCGTGTGTCTTTTTCAGGAAGCCGTCGGTCTTGTCGGAGTTGGACAAGTCGGCAGAAGCAACAACCATGTTTTCCACCTGAGTGGCAAGAGCGCCGAGCACAGTGGCCGATGCGGCACGTGTAGCCGAGTTGGCTTTCTGCTCGATAGCTGCCCAGTTCACTTCGGGTGCTTTGCCTGAGAAGAAGAATTCCAGTTTAGCGGCCTTTTCCGGATTGGCTTTTGCCCATGCAGCTTTTGCCGCATATTTCTCTGCCATGATTCCTTTCAGTTCGGCAGCGCGTTTGGCATAAAGTTCGGCTACTTCGGGGAAGATAGTGAACGGATTTTCAGGGTTACCGCCCAGGTTCTTGATTGTATTTACATAAGCATCGCCGCCCAAAGGAGCGCCATGAGTAGCACAGTTGGCTTCGTAGCTGCTGCCGTCTGCCTTGCGTGCGCCTTTACCCATAACGGTGTGACCGATGATCAGTGTGGGACGTTCCGCTTCTGCTTTAGCTTCATTGAGTGCGCCACGAATAGCGTCGGCATCGTTACCGTCGATTTTGATAACTTTCCAGCCCCATGCTTCGTATTTTTTAGCGGTATCTTCGATTGTTACATCTTTCGTTTCGGTTGAGAGCTGGATGTCGTTTGCATCATAGAACATGATGAGGTTGTCCAAGCCCAGAGCGCCGGCAATACGGCCTGCACCTTGTGAAATCTCCTCCTGAACGCCACCGTCGGAAATATATGCATAGATTGTCTGGTTCATTACTTCCTCAAAACGGGCCTTCATGAACTTGGCTGCAATAGCTGCTCCAACGGCGAAAGTATGTCCTTGTCCCAACGGGCCGGAAGTGTTTTCGATGCCGCGCATCAGGTCGCGTTCGGGATGTCCCGGAGTGGGGCTGCCCCATTGGCGGAACTCTTTCAACTCATCCAATGTGAATTTGCCTGTCAGCGCCAATGTGGAGTAAAGCATCGGTGACATATGTCCCGGATCGAGGAAGAAACGGTCGCGGCCTTCCCAAGCGGGATTCTCAGGATCGTATACTAAGAACTCGGAAAAGAGTACATTCACAAAGTCGGCGCCACCCATAGCACCGCCCGGGTGTCCGGAGTTGGCTTTTTCAACCATAGAAGCAGCAAGGATACGGATGTTGTCCGCTGCGAGGTTCATAAGTTTCTTGTCGTTCATATTATTAAAATATAGTTATGATTTGAATACTTTATTAGTGAGTTGATTTTCTTGCCTGTTGATTTTGACAGGGACAAAGATAGCTTTTTATGTGTAAATCCGCAACATAGAACCTATCTCTTTTTTCTTGCCCCTGTCACCCGCTTCTTGTTTTGATTACAATAAGTCTTTATTGATGGTTTACTGTAACTCAACAGTAACGATTGATTTGGCGGGGAGTTTTATTTTCAGGACTCCTTTATTGATTTTTACCTCTTTGAAAGGCACTAATTTTACTTTGTCGGGATTTTCAAAGGAATTATAATCAGTTACCTGTGCGGAAGTGAGCATTTCTCCTGCCGCTTTTGTAGCCTGTATTCCCGGAAGATTTACAATAACTTCCTGCTCGTTATCTACATCAACATTGGACAAGGAAATATGAATTTTCCCATCTTTGTTTTTGGAGGCCGTAGCGCTGATGAGGGGCAATGTACGTTTGTCGCGCACGTTCATTTGCTGGCAGCTTATTTCAATGGGAAGGTAGGTAGCGTCCTGATGCACCTTGTACATCTTGAAAACGTAATAAGTGGGAGTCAGCACCATCTCTTTCCCTTTGGTCAGGATCATAGATTGCAGTACGTTGACAACCTGGGCTATGTTCGCCATTTTCAAGCGGTCGGTGTATTTGTGGAAGATGTCGAGCGACAGGGAAGCTACAAAGGCGTCACGCATGGTGTTCTGCTGGTAGAGGTGGCCTCTGACCGTACCGGGCTCTTCGTCCCACCATGTTCCCCATTCATCGAGCATGAGCGCCACGTTCTTGTCTTTGTCATATTCGTCCATAATGGCGCAGTGTCTGCGGATCACATCTTCTATTTCACGACATTTACCCATGGTCCAGTAATAGTCATCCTTGTCGAACCGGGTTGCAGAGCCTTTGCTGCCGGTCCATCCGCTAACGGTGTAGTAGTGGAGTGAGAGTCCGTTCATGCGGCTGCCCACGCGCTCCATGAGAACTTTTGTCCACTCGTAGTCGTAATCACTGGCGCCGCTGGCTATCTTGAACAGGCGGTTGTTGTCATAATTGCGGCAATAGGTTGAGTAACGGCGGTAAAGGTCGGCATAGTATTCGGGACGCATGCTGCCGCCGCAACCCCAGCTTTCGTTACCTACACCGAGGTATTTGACTTTCCATGCCTTGTCACGACCGTTTTTCCGGCGCAGATTCGCCATTGGGGAGTCACCGTCAGAGGTCATGTATTCCACCCATTTGGCAAGTTCCTCAACGGTTCCGCTTCCCACGTTGCCGCTGATGTAAGGTTCGCAACCCAGCATTTCGCAAAGGTTGAGGAACTCGTGTGTGCCGAAACTGTTGTCTTCGATAGTGCCGCCCCAGTTGTTATTCACCATTTTAGGACGATTCTCTTTGGGACCGATACCGTCCATCCAGTGATATTCGTCAGCAAAGCAGCCGCCCGGCCAGCGAAGAACGGGAACCTGGAGGTCTTTCAGGGCATTGAATACGTCGGTACGGTAACCTTTGACATTGGGTATATCGGAGTTCTCGCCCACCCAAAGGCCTCCGTAGATACAAGTACCCAGATGTTCGGCAAACTGGCCGTAAATTTCTTTGGGAATAATTTGCTTGCCTTGGTCGGCGTGAAGCGTGATTGTTGCACTTTGTTGTGCAGACAAGGATACAGATGCAGCTAATAGGACACTGCTGAATAATAACTTGTTTCTCATAATGTTTATTGGTAATAGATGTTTTTAATATGATGTAATCTCAATTCTGTTGGCGCTTTACCGGGCATACGGCTATTCAAGTAGACGGATTTCATAGATAGCCGGGGTCCATTCTGTGCCGTCCGGGCTGAACCGTATCGGATAATTACCGGCGCCTAACTTCTGGGGCAAAGGATAACAGAGTGTTACGAAGCCCTCTTGATCCGCTTCGCTGATTGTGGGGTCGGCAGTCAGTCTCTCGTTGTTGAGAAGGATTGCAACCTTCATCGGATCGTTCTTTCGTGTAGTGATCATAAGCCGGCTTGCTTCCTTGCTTGTTTTCAGAGTGTAGCCGAACCAGCCTTTGGCGCGTCGGAAATGACGGTCTCTGTCGGTTCCGGTTTTCGCCTGTTCGTACCGGATGCCATGATCGGATTCCGGTTGTTGCTCTCCGGGGAAAATAATGTCTGCTGTCTGGTTGGCAAGTTCCATGGCTTTGCGCTCTTTCCGCTCCATTTCTTGACGGATGCTTTCCACCTCGGCTTCGCTCACCTGATGAAAGTAAATGGCATAACGGGAATCGTGCAGGCGGAAGAAAGGTATCAGCCGCAACGCTTCTTTCTGCGTAGGGTAGATACTTCCGGTATAGCTGAATGATAACTGTTCGTCATCCGTTTTCCGAAGTGCTTGAGGCAATGATGCGGAAGAGCCTATCAACATCGGCATCTTTTCCAGAGAGACCAGCTTGCCATGAGCGATATGCCCGCCACGACTGTCATCGGCATAGAGCCCGTCCATGTTTTCCGTACCGATGGGGCTGGCAAGTACGATGGGACCGTACATGAAGGCATAGAAATGTTCTTGGTCGGGTATTTGCTCCAAAGTGACCTGCATCGGCAGGTTCAGCGTGATTTCGTCTCCGGCTTTCCATTTGCGGCGAACCGTCAGGTACTCGCCCGGTTGGGCGTTTATATCCTGCACTTTGCCATTGACGGAAACACTTGCTCCTTTTGCCCATGAGGGGTAACGGAACTTGAGGCTGAATGTTTTCTTATTGCTCTTTTCTATCCGGAATCTGATTTGCGCTTCATCGGGGAAACGGCTTTCTTGTACCAGTGTCAATTTCTGTTCTTTCCAGGTCAGGCGGGAGGGGATGAATAAGTTTACATACAAAGTGTCCTCTGCATGGGCATAAATGAACTCTCCGTATTTGGTGTGGTTCTCCAGCCCTGAACCTACGCAGCACCACATGGATGTTTCCGGTTGCGAATAAACACGATAGTGTCCCGAACGCATAGGGGTGAAGTAGACAAAACCGCCTTTTGCCGGTTGTTGCGAGGCAAGGATATGGTTGTATAGGGCGCGTTCGTAATAATCGGCAAAGCGGATGTCGGGAGAAGTCTGGAAAAGCATCTTCGTCAGGCGGAGCATATTGTAGGTGTTACAGGTTTCCGGACCTTGTACATCATTGAGCATGGATGTGAAATTGTCCGCAGGGTGAAAATGCTCACGTACACTGTTGCCGCCGATACAGACGGAACGGTGATTGACAACCGTATTCCAGAAGAAACGTGTGGCCTGATCCCAAGCATCGTTTTGAGTGAGATCGGCGATGCGCTTGTAGCCGATGACTTTCGGTATTTGTGTATTGGCGTGCATACCTGTCAGATGGTCCTTGCCTCCGATAAGGGGCTCAAGAAGTGTCTTATGGGAGAATCTGCGTGCCAGTTCCAGATATTTTTTGTCGCCTGTGATGTCGGCTACGTCGGCAAATATTTCGTTCAGTCCTCCATGTTCGCTGCGCAGCATATCCTGCATCTGTTGTTCGGTGAGTCCCGACGTGATGCCTGCCATCCAATCGGTGAGGGCAATCAGCATTTGACGTGCAAGGTCACTTCCTGCATAGAGGTAAGCATCGCGAAGTCCGGCATAAGTCTTGTGTATGTTGTATAGGGGAACCCATTTGCCGTTAAGGCTGAAACTTTCGGGACGGATACTCCCTTCTTTTATTTCTTTCCAAAGTTGCAGGCTTCCGGGTGTTCCTCCGATGAATCCGTTACCTACGGCTTGTTGTGCCCGGTGCAATTCGTTCAGCATATAATTCAGCCGGTTGTATACGGTCGTGTCGCCGGTAGCGGCATACATCATGGAAAGTGCGGAAATGTAATGTCCGCCGATGTGTCCGTCCAATCCGGTGTTTTCCCAGTTGGTATAGCTTGGGGCTTTGGGAGCAAGTCCGGCTTCGCGTAGGAAAGGGGCGAGTAACCGGTCAGGATTCATAGCCATGATATAGTGCAAGTCGGTCTGCTGTGCCTGTAAAAAAGGACTTTCCAGCAGCTTGATATCTTGAAGAGGGAAATAGGACACTGCTTGTCTTGTTTGGGCTTTTCCGGCTAAGAGAAAGCAGAAAAGCAGTAGGCAGGTGAGTGGTGATTTCATTTGTGTCAGGTGTTTATAGTATGATGAATAACTTTATGTATGTAAACGTAGCGGGAGTAATTTCGATGCCAGTGTGTCAAAACTAACATTAACTATCATTTTACTCTGTCATTTAGAGCGAAGCGAAGAATCTACTCTCTGTGTGATTAGGAGAAGAGATGCCCCGCTACGATTACATGCATTATTGTTTCTAAGCCTTTACCTTTTATTCAGAATGAACTTTCTTGAGGTAACCGGCTTAATCTTATAGGAATTATCTTTTGGATTTAACAGCTGCTTCTTCAACAGGTAGATTCGCCTTGTAATTTTCGATGTATGCGTTGAAGCCTTCTACATCTTCAGCTGTCGGTGACACCTCAATGCCGGCATCTCCTGCAAACACTTTTTCATCCAGAAAATCGGCAAGGGTTTGTTGCTTGTCGTTGTTCACAAGATAAGAGCCGAGTAGGGCAATACCCCATGCGCCGCCTTCACCGGCTGTTTCCATAACGGAAATAGGCGAGTTTATGGCCGCAGCGAGAATTCTCTGGCCCACGCCTTTAGTCTTGAATAATCCTCCATGTCCTGTGATTCTGTCAACTTTGATTTTTTCTTCCTTGAACAGAATGTCATTACCGATTTTGAGAACTCCGACCGAAGCGTGCAGATGAGCCCTCATAAAGTTGGCAAGGTTGAACTTGTCATTTGCCGAACGTATAAACAGTGGGCGCCCTTCTGCCAGCCCTGTTACGGGTTCGCCGGAAATATAGTTGTATGAAATAAGGCCGCCGCAATCTGTATTGCCGGTGAGTGCATGGTTATAGAGCTTGCCGTATATCTCATCCATATCTACGGGAATACCCAGCAATTCCTGATACTCTTTGAATAGGTTGACCCATGCATTGAGGTCGGAAGTGCAGTTGTTGCAATGTACCATAGCTACGAGGCTTCCGTCAGGAGTAGTCACCATATCGATCATTTCGTATGGTTTTGACAGGTCTTTCTCCAAAACAATCATGGAGAAGGAGGATGTGCCTGCCGATACGTTTCCTGTACGTTGCTTTACGGCATTGGTTGCAACCATGCCTGTGCCTGCGTCGCCTTCGGGCGGGCATACCGGTATTCCTGCTTTCAGGTGGCCTGATACGTCAAGTCTTTTGGCTCCTTCCGGCGTGAGGAATCCTGCATTCTTACCTGCCGGCAATACTTTGGGAAGAATATCCAGAAGTTTCCAGTCATAGCCTTTCGGGGCAACCAGATCATCGAACTTGGCTACCATTTCAACCGAATAGTTCTTGGTGGCAGGATCTATGGGAAGCATACCTGATGCATCACCTATACCCAACACCTTTTGACCTGTTATTTGCCAATGTACAAATCCGGCAAGGGTTGTCAGGTAGTCAATGTCTTTAACATGTTCCTCATTGTCCAGAATAGCTTGGTATAAGTGGGAAATACTCCATCTCAACGGAATGTTGTAGACAAACAGTTCGGATAAAGCCGCTGCTGCCCGGGCGGTATTGGTGTTTCTCCAAGTACGGAACGGAACGAGGATTTCTTCTTTTTTGTTGAATGCCATATAGCCATGCATCATGGCACTGACACCTATTGCAGCCAGAGACTCTATTTCTGTATCGTATAAGTTTTTTACGTTTGCACGAAGGTCTGCATAGCAATCCTGCAGCCCGTACCAGACAGCTTCGACGCTATATGTCCAAAGCCCGTCGACCAATTGGTTTTCCCAAGTGTGGCTTCCCTGAGCAATGGGTTTATTTTCTGGGTCAATCAAAACAGCTTTTATTCGTGTCGAACCGAATTCTATACCAAGAATGGCTTTTCCGGCTTCAATTGTTGATTTTGGATCTGATTTCATGTGATTTAAGTAATTATAAAGGTAAAGGAGAGGTTAATTATAAATCACGAATTACTAATTACGCATACCGTAAAAGTAATCCGTAATTAGTAATTCGCAGTTATTCTTAGCAAAGCGCTTTGTTCAGCATATAATATACCTCATTCATGCGCAGTTCCTTTTTGAACTCGCTGATGGTGGTATTTTCATCGATAACAATCATTTCGATGCCGGCCATTTCTGCAAAGTCTCCCCAGTCTTCTACTGTAAGGTCGTAGGAGAAGCTGGTGTGGTGTGTACCACCTGCCAAAATCCATGCGGCTGCACCTACTTCGAGGTTAGGCATCGGAATCCATAATGCACTTGCAACAGGAAGTTTCGGAAGCGGTTTGCTCTTGATGCATTCCACTTTGTTTACGATGAGGCGGAAGCGGTTGCCCAAGTCTACGATAGTTGCGGCTACGCCTTTGCCTTGTTTGCTGGTGAATACGAGGCGTGCTGTTTCGCTGTCGATACCAATGCTCAAACGGTGTACTTCCAGTTTGGGCTTCTGTTCAGCTATCAACGGACAGACTTCCAGCATGTGAGCTTGCAGAATGGCGCTCTTTTCACCGTCGAAGTTCAGCGTGTAATCTTCAAGGAAAGAACATCCGTTGGGCATGCCCTGGCTCATGAACCAAGTAGTGCGGTAGAGTGCGGCAGTTTTCCAGTCGCCTTCTGCTCCGAAGCCATAGCCTTCTGCCATCAGTCGCTGAGATGCCAGACCGGGGATTTGGTCAAAGTCGCCCAAGTCGTTGAAGTTGGTGGTGAAGCCTTTAGCGCCGGTGTCTTTCAGCACGCGACGGATAGCAATTTCTGCTTTTGCAGAGTTCCATACTTTGGTATAGGCCTCTGTTCCCTCTTTTTCGAGTGCGGCATCATGGTCGTAGAGTTTGAAGTATTCGGCTACGAGAGCTTTCACATCAGCATCGTCAACTGCGTTATAGTAAGTCATGACGTCGTTGATGGGGTAGTAGTCCACATGGTAGCCCAATACTTGTTCGGCGCTGACCTTGTCACCGTCTGTTACGGCTACGTTGTTCATCTGGTCGCCGAAACGGATGATGAGCATATCTTGTGCGTCAGCCCATGCGGCAGCTACACGCATCCATGAAGCAATCTGCTTTTGTGCTTTTTCATCTTGCCAGTGTCCTACAACTACTTTGCGGTTCTTGCGCATGCGGGTAACGATGTGTCCGAACTCGCGATCGCCATGAGCGGACTGGTTCAGGTTCATGAAGTCCATGTCCATTGTGTCCCAGGGAATCTCTTTGTTGAATTGTGTGTGGAAATGCAGCAACGGCTTTTTCAGTTCTTGCAGGCCATGAATCCACATTTTGGCAGGAGAGAAAGTGTGCATCCAAGTGATGACACCGATACATTTTTCATCGTTGTTGGCAGCTTTGAAAGCGGCGGTTACTTCTTTGGAAGAGTTGACAGTGCCTTTATATACAACTTTTACAGGCAGACGGCCGGAGTCATTCAGACCCTTTACCATTTCGTTGCTGTGTGCGTCTACTGCGACAACTGCGTCACCTCCGTACAGAAGCTGTGCTCCTGTTACGAACCATACTTCATATT